>Ga0222427_100045_pt1 | contig 360490 bp, 313 predicted proteins | sample 2B20Ametagenome_FD_182890 | JGI IMG/M metagenome (GOLD analysis project Ga0222427, IMG submission 182890) | Enriched microbial communities from leaf-cutter ant dump, University of Wisconsin, Madison, United States - 2B20A (version 2) | ecosystem: Environmental > Terrestrial > Nest > Insects... | reverse complement strand
AACTGGCGGAAACGGAAATCCATAAACAATAGAAAAACTCATTTAAGAAAGCAATCCAAAAAAAAAATAAAGTCATGAAAAATAGCAAATTAACATTCGAAGATTTTCAATTGGAAACAATCTCTAGAAAAGAGCAAAAAACAATTAAAGGAGGTGACGATCCAATTGATCCAAACGAGCCTAAGAAAACTGGGGGAAACGGAAATCCATAAACAATAGAAAAACTCATTTAAGAAAGCAATCCAAAAAAAATTAAAGTCATGAAAAATAGCAAATTAACATTCGAAGATTTTCAATTGGAAACAATCACTAGAAAAGAGCAAAAAACAATTAAAGGAGGCGACGATCCAATTGATCCAAATGAGCCTAAAAAAACTGGCGGAAACGGAAATCCATAAACAATAAAAAACTCTTTAAGAAAGCAGTTCAAAAATTAAAGTCATGAAAATTAAAATTCTAAGATTTTCAACAATTAAAAATAGTTACATCTTATGAAATTAAATATTATTCGCAAACTGAGCTGGAGAGACTCCAGTTCTTTTGCGAAATGATTTTGCAAAAGATACTGCATTTTTAAATCCAACACTTTCTGCAATTGCTTGAGTAGAATATTTACGATACAAATGATTCGTAATCATCTGATTAATAACATAATTAATTTTCAACTCATTAGAATATTCACTAAAAGATTTTCCAAATCTTTTATTTACTACATAAGACAAATAAGTCGTATTGGTCTTTATTTTTTTTGCAGCATAAGAGAGTGTAAAATCAGCGTTTAAATACTCTAATTTTTCTTCTAAAATAAGTAGTTTCTCTACTATTTTATTTTCTTTAGCTTCGTCTATACTTAAATTGGCATTTTCCTTTTTCAAGGCAACATCCTCTATTTCTGGAACTTCTATTGTTGTTTTTTTAGCCACAACTTGCTCAATTTCTGTTTTCTCAAGTTCTTTTCTTTCCAGATTAGCTTTGAACTCTTCAATTAAAGCGTTCATTTTCTTTTGAGCTTTATTTTTATCTCTAATATTTTTAATGAGGAAAAACACAATTCCAATTACGAGAATAACATAAAATATTTTCAATGCTTTGTTCCAAAACACCTCATATTTATACTTCTCTTGAACGCTAAGCATCTCTCCGCTAAGATCTGCCGTACCCAATTTATAGTTAACTTCTAATGCCTCGTCTCTAAGATTTCCTTCATATTTTTCATAAGAATCTAAGTATAGTTTAGAGTGCTTATAGGCAAGTTCAGGCTCATTTTTAATACTGTAAATTTTAGCCTGGATATAATTAGATCTAAAAAAACTAATGTCTATAGTTTTATTCTTTTGGCTAATAGAATCTACTTTTTTTAAAAATATAAGCGCTCTATCATATTTTTTAATTGAGTAGTAAAGATCTCCTAAATTATAACTAGCGACTTGGTATAAAGATTCATTATCAGTCTGTTTTGCATAGAAGGAGATATCGTAATAAATTTTCTCAGCATTAACGTAGTCTTTCTTAAATAGATAAATATTACCCAAACTAAGTTTAGCGGTAGTTTTATTGTCGACAAATTTGTCTGAATAGGTTACACTTTTCTTATAATAGTATTCTGCAGAATCTAATAAATATGTTTTTTCACGATTTTTAGAGTAATATCCTTCATAAGAATTTCCTAGATTGCTATAAGTGTTGCTTTTAGAATTCTGGAATTGATCTTTTTCGTATAAACTTTCATTCTTATCTAAGAATGCATCATTTTGTTTTAAGATCTTTATAGATAGCTGATAATTGCCAACGCTCTCATTCAGCAAGGCGATATTGGCTTTGAATTTTACAATTTGAACAACATCATTTATTCTAGAAGAGAGTTTAACTCCTTCTTGGTAACTGCCAAGAGCCTTACCATAATTCGCTCTTTTCCAATAAGTAAGACCTCTGTAATTGCACAGATAAGCATGCAGTTTTGTTTTTTCGTTTGACTCAGGAACCTTATTTAAGTGCTTTATAGCTTCTGTGTACATTTTTTCAGACTTATCAGTATTTCCTTTTAACTGATACAAATAAGAACCTGCTCCATAAGCAAAAGCTTGATGCATATCATTTTTTGACTTAAGCATCTGATTTACATATCCTAAGCCTTCATCATTATCTCCATTAACACTAAAGCGTATTTTATCCTGTAATTCTAAGTACTTTTGTTCGGTAAGCTCTCCATTGGTTTGAGCCGCTCCACTGAAAAGTGTTAGTAAAAAAAAGAAAAAAGAGATGATCAGCCTCATTAAGTTTGTTTTTGGAATTCAAAAATAGTCTATAAATTATCAATAAACTACAATTAATTTGCCAAATTCCTATTAATTTTATTTTTGCTATAAAAAAATATAACAATTTAACACCTATTTGTTATATTTATATTATGTAAATTTGTTTGCTAAAATTATATAACATGAAACCAGACCTATTTCAATCTCCAGATTATTATAACTTAGATGATTTGTTAACAGACGAACACAAATTGGTTCGTGAGTCTGCCCGTGCTTGGGTTAAAAGAGAAGTTTCTCCTATAATAGAAGAATATGCTCAAAAAGCTGAATTTCCTAAACAAATTATAAAAGGTCTTGGCGAAATTGGCGGTTTCGGTCCTTATATTCCAGTTGAGTATGGTGGTGCTGGACTAGACCAAATTTCGTATGGTTTGATTATGCAGGAAATCGAAAGAGGCGATTCTGGCGTAAGATCAACTTCTTCTGTACAATCTTCTTTGGTAATGTACCCAATTTGGAAATACGGAAACGAAGAACAACGAATGAAATACCTTCCTAAACTAGCAACAGGAGAATTTATTGGTTGTTTTGGTTTAACAGAACCAGATCACGGTTCTGATCCAGGAAGTATGATTACCAATTTTAAAGATATTGGCGATCATTATCTTTTAAATGGTGCCAAAATGTGGATTTCAAACGCACCATTTGCAGATATCGCTATCGTTTGGGCTAAAAACGAAGAAGGCCGAATTCACGGTTTAATTGTAGAACGCGGCATGGAAGGATTCTCAACTCCAGAAACTCATAATAAATGGTCGCTTCGTGCATCTGCAACGGGAGAATTAATTTTTGATAATGTAAAAGTGCCAAAAGAAAACCTTTTACCAAACAAATCTGGTTTAGGCGCTCCGCTTGGCTGTTTAGATTCTGCTCGTTACGGAATTGCATGGGGAGCAATTGGTGCAGCAATGGATTGTTACGATACTGCTTTAAGATATTCTAAAGAAAGAATCCAGTTCGGAAAACCAATTGGAGGAACTCAATTACAACAAAAAAAATTGGCTGAAATGATTACCGAAATCACAAAAGCCCAATTATTAACTTGGCGTTTAGGAGTTTTAAGAAACGAAGGCAGAGCTACAACAGCACAAATTTCTATGGCAAAACGCAATAACGTAAACATGGCAATTACCATTGCACGCGAGGCAAGACAAATGCTTGGAGGTATGGGAATCACTGGCGAATACTCTATCATGCGCCATATGATGAACCTAGAAAGTGTTATTACTTATGAAGGAACTCACGATATCCATTTATTGATTACCGGAATGGATGTAACCGGAATTCCTGCGTTTAAATAATTGATAATTATTAAAATATATACAAAATCAATCTTAAAAAGCTTCTTCTAACAGAGAAGCTTTTTATCTTTGCATCAAAATTTTTTAAAATGAATATCGAAACGATAAACAAAAGCATACAATCACAAAAAGACCAACTATTAAATCATTCTTTATACAATAAGATTCAAAACATAGATGATTTACACAGCTTTCTAGAAACTCACGTTTTTGCTGTTTGGGATTTTATGTCTCTTTTAAAAGCCTTACAAGCCAAACTTACTTGCACAACAACGCCTTGGTTTGCAACCAAAAATCCAGAAACTCGTTATTTAATTAATGAAATTGTTCTTGCAGAAGAAACAGATTTAACGATTGACGGAAGAAGACAAAGCCATTACGAAATGTACTTAGAAGCAATGGAAGCTTGCGGCGCCAATACAACTGGAGTTTTAAGCTTTTTATCAGAAGTACATTCTCTTCAAAATATATTTGTCGCTATCAAACAAAGTTCATTGCATCCAAACGTAAAATCGTTCTTAGACTTTACTTTTAGAGTAATCGAGGAAGGAAAACCTCACGAAATTGCGGCAGCTTTTACTTTTGGAAGAGAAGATTTGATTCCGAGTATGTTTACTCAGATCTTGAAAAATTTCCAGAAAAACCTTCCAGATACAGATCTAACAAAGTTGCTTTACTATTTTGAAAGACATATCGAATTGGATGCCGACGAGCACGGACCAATGGCAATGCAAATGATTACAGAATTATGCGAAGACGATGCTCAAAAATGGAAAGAAGTTGAAGAAGTTTCTATTCTTGCCCTAGAAAGACGCATCGCACTTTGGAACGCTATCGAAGAAGAAATCGTGATGAAAACCGAAATGGTTTAAAATCCAAACCTATATATTTAACGTAACTATTTGTTTAAAGCGACTTCAAAATTCTATTTAAACAAATTATGAAACCACATTTTAAACAAATAGTTACCGTTATATTTTCTGTATTTCTTTTGAGCTGCAATGCCGAAGAAAACAACTCCACTCCTACTACAACTACTCCGGTTGTAAATCCGCCAGTTGTAACTCCACCCAAAACACCAGAGCCTCCAATTGCCAGCAAAGTAAATTATTTAGCTTTAGGCGACAGTTACACCATTGGCCAAAGCGTTTGTGCGACTTGCCGTTTTCCAGAACAGCTTAAAACAAGTTTGGCAGCAATGTATTCCAGCACCGTATCGCTCAAAATAATTGCAACAACAGGCTGGACAACATCCGATTTGATTTCAGCAATCAATTCCCAAAATCTAGAATCCAATTACGATTTGGTAACACTTTTAATTGGTGTCAACAATCAATATCAGCACAGAAATTTCTCTGTTTACGAAAAAGAATTTCCAGAATTGGTAAAAAAAGCCATTATGCTTGCCAAAGGCGACAAAAAAAATGTTGTTGTAATTTCTATTCCAGACTACTCGTATACTCCATACGGGCAAGCACTTGGCGGAGATCAAAGCAATAAAATTTCAGCAGAAATAACACAATACAATAATTTTGCAGAAAACTATTGCAACACCAATCAAATTGCATTTGTATCGATTACAGAAATCACTCGCGAAGGGCTTAACAAGCCAAGTTTGGTTGCATCAGATGGTTTGCATCCTTCAGAAGCGGCTTATAAAATGTTTGTAGATAAAATGATGCCGAAAATCAAAGTGGCGATACAAGATTAGTTTTTTTTAGTAGCAGAACATTTCGTTTTCAAAACAATTTTAGTCCCGCTATCCGCTATATCTTTTGTGTTGAACCCCAACACAAAAGGATATCGCTACTATCGGGGCTAGAATAGAGGTTTACGTTTTCAATTTACCTTTTTTACTGGTATCGGAGGCGGCGTAGGAAATATTGATTTCAAATCGCCAAAATCTATATTTTTATTAATTGGAATAAAATTCAACTTGTCTTTTATTTCCATTAAGGAGCCTATCAATTTTTCAAGTTCGTGCGGAGTGACATTTCCATATAAAAATATTCGTTTATTTTTTCCTTCTTTTGAAACATTGATTAAATACCTAGTTCCATCAAACAAACCTTCCTTTTCGTAGGAATCCACAAAATTTTCAAAATCTAATTTTGTGCATTCATTAAATTTTTCTCTTTCAGAAATTTTAAGAATTGCATAGAAATTTTCTTTGGGTTCAGGGTAAACTCGTCTAAGATAAACTGTATCGTTTTTTGTGAATTTTATTGAATATTTATGACGCAAACCTGCTGAAGAAAATATAAATTCATCAAAAGGGAACGGTTTTACTTTTTCCTTTTTAGAACAGGAAAAGAATAAAAAAATAATGCCAAAAATTATAAACTGTTTTTTCATCTCTCAAATCTAATAAAACAAACCTACTTCTTTGTTTTCCAAATAAAACCATCCAATAAATAATGCGTAAACTGAGGAACCGTCAGCAACGGAACCAATAAAATCTGCCACCTCGAAAAATCAAAATTCGTTACGCTGATGTTTTCGTTCCAGACAAAAAGTTCCCAAAGAAATTCTTCCAAAAAGGCAATTATTAAAAGGATTCCAACATAAATAAAAAGGCCTTTATATTGTTTTAAAAAAGATAATTTCCCTAGTTCAGATTCCGATTTTTCGTCAATTTCTTTAAAATAAACCAAAGCCATATACGGAATTCCATGCGAAACGACATTCAATAAAGTAAAAATCAAATCGTCATTAAAATAAACGATTCCGAAATACCAAGAAAGTGCAGTTCCCAAAATAATACTGTTCTTCGGAATATTAAAAAACTGATTTTGGATAGATTTTACAGCAGTATAAACCATATATAAAATCAAAATTCCAATATAAATCCAAAACAGAATTTCTAAAATTAATTGGCTTTCAAACCTAAAAAATTCATTTTCTACAAACCAGTTAAACTTTCGCTTAGACGAAAAAAACCAATACAACATTGGGTATCCCGTTGAAGCATAAATCGCCAAATTGTCTATCACCGAGATTTTAGTTTTCATTTCTTTTCTCGCATACAATCTCATAAAACCGTATTGCTGTCTGATGAAATGAAAAACAGCAACATAAGCTAGAAATGACCAAAAAACTAAACTTCCAAAAGAGAAAAGCACAATTCCTGTTATCAAACAAAATAAAGGCAAAAGAATCAATCTTCTTTTCTGTTTTTGAAATTCATCGGCAACAAAATAGGTTTTGAATAAAGTCGCATAAACGTGTGCTACATCAATAAAAACAATCAGAAAAAGCCAAGTATAAAAAGAATAATGCTCTTCAATTTCAGTAATATAATCTTGAAAAATAAAGATAATCGCCAACACAAAAAAGGATGGTCCGATAATAAAAGTTAAATCGGTTTTGGCTTTATGAATCCACGGTTGTTCCATCTAAAATCTCATTTACAACATTAATTCCTTGATGAAAAGCTTCTTCAAAAATCGAAATTCCAGACAAATCGGTGTGCGCGAAATAAATCTTTTTCTGAATGTTTTGTTTGGCTTGTTTCTTGGCTTCGCCAAAAATAAATCCTGGTGCGGGCGAAATCATTCCGTGGCCTAAAAGAAAAACTTCTATATCTTCTGTAAATTCTTCGATATCTGGATGTGCAATTTTTAAATCATTTAGAACAAATTGTTTCCAATATTCTTTGTCTTTTTTATACAATTCTTTTCTCGTTTTCCTCAAATCTCCAGACGAAAAACTATAATAATACGTAATCACTTTTTTATCCTGAACCTGATTTACAGTCTGATGCTGATCGTAAACATAACCCAAACCTTTTGCATCGTAAATTACATTATCCCACGCAAGTGGAAAACTATAATTATCCGATAAATCGTTGACTACCAAAGTCGCCAAAAGCCAAGGCGTATAATGAAAATCTTTTGTAAAAGCCTTTCTTTCCGGAATCAAATATTGATTTACAAATTGCGGAGATGCCATTATTACTTTATCGGCAATAATTTCAACCGAAGTTTTCGTAACGTCATCAAAAGTTTTTGCGATTACTTTATCCTTCTCTACTTTCACTTCATAAACCAAATGATTTTGCAAAGATTTATCAGTAGTATATTTTTTCAAATGATTCGCAAGTCTGGAATTTCCTTCTGCCCAAGTTAAAACGCTGTCATGTTTTTCGGGCGTGCTGTCTTGTTTTCTTCCTGCAAAATAATGAATTCCAGCCCAAGCCGAAACATATTCAATTCCTAATCCGAAATCGTCTTTACAGCAATAATCGATATAATTAAACAAAGGTTCAGACTTGAATTGATTGTCTTGAAACCACTGTTTCATCGTGATTTTGTCTAAACTTCTTGTCTTTTCATCTTTAGAAGAAAGGTAAATCGGAATATTAAATAGATACTTTTGATCTTCGCCTTTTGCTGTTCTAAAAACATCCATTTTTTTGAAGAATTTTTCAAACTCCAAATCATCAGCAATCAAATTTCCTTCTTTCGGAACAACTCCTTCCTGCCAATTATTTCGATAAAACAAACGTTCGTCTGGCGCAAAAGTCAATTGCAATTCATCAAAAATCGGAAAGCCTTTTTCAGTGTAGCCTAGAATTATTTTTTCTTCTTCTAAAAATTGAAGCAGTTCTTTATCCTGAAAATTGGGTAAAGGCAAATAATGCGCACCCAAAGGATATTTAGAATATTTGTTTTCTCCATTTGAAGAATTTCCTCCCAAATGGTTTTCCAATTCCAATATTAAAAAATCTGAAATTCCTCTTTTCTGAAATTGTCGTGCAGCACTTAAACCTGAAATTCCACCGCCAACAATTAAATACGGAATTTGAATTTGCTTTGTAGGTTTTGGAAAATCTTTAATCCACAAACGATGTCCGAGTAAATGTTTGGTTCCAGATAAACGAATCATCATCACCGCAATTTTATCAGAACAAAACTGCAGGAACGGAACCGTAAGCAAAGCTGCTCCGACTATTTTTATAAAATTCCTTCTGGATTTATTGCAGTTTCCCCCACTCTTCATCAAAATAGCGTACTAAAATCTGGTTGTCTAAACGATTAATTTCGACTTGATTCGAAATCATATCGGTTGTAAAATAATTGAAACGGTCAAATTGATAATTGTAAAACTTCAATTTGTCTGCTTTTCGGTTTACGGAATTAAAAGTCGTTCCAAAACCATTTATAGCAATCGTATACCCCCATTCTCCAAATGAAGGAACGTAGGCGTGATACGCGTCTACCTGTGGAAAAACCTGCATCACGGTTTTATTGATACACCAAAAAGATTTCGGCGCAAAATAAGGCGAAGTTGTCTGAATAACCACCGCAGCATCTGGCTTCAAAATGGTTTTTATGGTTTGGTAAAAATTCAGCGAATACAATTTCCCTAAACTATAATTGGACGGATCTGGAAAGTCGATTATAGCAACATCGAATTGCTCTTTACAGCTTTTTGCCCAAATATAAGCGTCTGTATTGATTACCTTAACTTTTGGATTATTTAACGAGTTTTGATTGAAATTGGTTAAAACTGTATTCGTTTTAAACAACTTTGTCATTCCTTCATCCAAATCGACTAATGTTACTTTTTCGACATCTTTGTACTTCAGAATTTCACGAACCGCCAAACCGTCGCCACCGCCTAACACCAAAACATGCTTAACACTTTTTGCCATTGACATAACAGGATGCACTAAAGCTTCATGATAACGATATTCATCAGCCGAACTAAATTGTAAGTTGTTATTCAAATAAAGCCTGTAATCGCTTTTATTGTGCGTTAAAACAATACGCTGATACGGAGTCGAATTGGTATAAATGATATTTTCTCCGTATAATTTTCCTTCTGAATACGCTAGAATATCATTGGAAAAAATAAAAACTGTGAGCAATAATACAAACGAAAAAATGGCTTTTATTTTAAGAAAATAAACCTTTTTTAATTCTCTTTTCAACAAAAAACACAAAACAATGGCAATACTCACATTGATCATTCCGAAGAAAAGAGAAGTTCCCATAATTCCTAATTTTGGCACTAAAACCAACGGAAACAGGATTGAAGCCAGCAAAGCGCCTATATAATCAAACGTAAAAACATTCGAAACCAGATCTTTAAACTCCACTCTGTCTTTTAAAATATTCATTAAAAGCGGAATCTCCAATCCGACCAAAAATCCGGTTACGAAAACAAATAAATATAAAATGAACTGAAACGATCCGACACTTTCGAACAACAGAAACAAAACCACCGAACTCAAACCTCCAATAAGTCCGACCAAGATTTCGATTTCTACAAAAGTGTTGAGTAGATTTTTATGAAAAAACTTTGAAAAAAACGAGCCTATACCCATTGAAAACAGGTACACGCCAATAATAAACGAAAATTGTTTTACCGAATCGCCCAATAAATAACTCGCCAAAGTTCCTGCAACCAATTCGTAAATTAGTCCACAAGTGGCAATTATAAATACAGCAAGAAGTAAAAGAAATTCAAACCTAAGAAACTTTTTACCCATGAATTGCTGCACTAATAATCATGGAAATTCCGATGATAAATGCTGCTAGAACAATTGCAACAGCAACATTATTTTTTTCTACGACTTCTTTCCAAGTATTTTCTGGAGTCAGTTTTTCTATAATAAAATAACCGATTAGCAAAATAACAATCCCTAAAAGAGAATAAATAATCGAATTTACTATTGGTTGTGTGTGAATGAATTCCATATTAATTATTTTTTATTTGTGATAAAAACGGTTATAAGATGTTCGGCTTCCTGCCGTGCTGTATTTTTCGGTTGTTTCGCAATCGCAAATTCGGTTTCCTGCAAGAGCAAAATACATATAAACTCCAAAGCAAAAAAATCCAATTGCCAAAGAAGCCCAGTTGTTATTGAAGAAATCAGAAATTCTTTTCATATTAAATTATTCGTAATTGGAATAGGAACTTTCTGCCCATCTATTTTTTTCCAGTTGATTTTTAAAAAAACGTATTATAAAGAAAATGGCAATCATCCCGATAATAACCAGCCAGACATTTCTATTAGAAGGTTCGTTCCAAATCACATTGATACGCATGGCATTATTTTTAAGATCTTCAGGCGCTTTCATAGGCGTAAACACAAGATGGTATTTTCCTGGTTTTACACCGCAAATATTAAATTTTTCAGAACTGCTTCCCTCCTTCCAATATTCTCCATCAGTATAGCCCGAATAATACTCAATGTCTTTGTTCGCATAAATTTCATCGTTTGTATCCTCATTAATGAGTGCGATATTAAGATTTGCCCACGAATTATCAACATCTGTAGAAACGTTAATCGTCATCGGAGCCGAAGCGCCTTTCAGTACAAAAGTTGGACTTGTAATTTCTTTATTATCAAATTGGGTAAATTGTATTGTTTTAGAAAAAACATTCTGTTCAAACTGATCTTTATAAAGATACCAGTTTGCTGTTATGATCAGCAAAGCAAAAAGACAGAAAATAACCGCTGTATTAGTAAGATCAAAAAGAGAAGGCTGAATCATTCCTGTTCCTGATTGATATGGCAGTATTATGTTTGGAAATGCTTTTTTGATTTCGCCTTTACGAACATATTCTCCATGAAAGGCGGTTTGAACATTATTCATTTTTTCGACCGAAACAATATATGGCGGATTTATAAATTCGCTTAAATGTGCTTTTTTGGTTGGAATCTTGAAATCAAAAAACCCTTTTGCATCGATTATTTCAGCATCCGAATGTTCGAATAAATCGTAATTTTTGCCATCGTATTTTAGGACTTTAATCCCTTTTTTGAGATCGTCAATCTTCTCCATTTCGGTAAGCATCATCCAATGCCCATTTGAAATCGATAAATAAAGAAACTCCTTTGCTTCATTCTGCAAAACAAATTCAGTCCATCTATAATCTGGCTGTACTTTTTTTCTCAGAATTCCCGTCACTTTATACTCGCTTCCTTTTAAAAAACCAGTATCACCAATGGCTAATGGAAACGGCTCTGTTTCGGCTTTGTATTTTGACTTTCTGCGAAATTTTCCCTCATTGTCAGCTTCATATACGCTACGACAATCTGGGCACACAAAATTTACTACTTCAAAACCAACCTCTAATTCGGTTTCTGTATTACAGTCGTAACAAGGAATCTTCATATCTTATCGGTTAATTTCAAAATCCTTAATAATTTCTGCTTCAAAATAAGCCACATAATCTGCCATTACAGCGCGCACTTTTGCCGAATTATCCTGAAGATAATTACACAAATAAACGTCTAAAGTTAACTGATTATATTCTGGCCAAGTGTGAATACAAATATGTGATTCTTTCAGGCAATACGAAATCGTAAAACTATCATTTTCAAAATCATGAACAACTGCTCCAACCTTCTCAAGTTCATATTTTTCTAAAATAGAATTGGTAACTGCAACAAAACCTTTGCTATTAGTAAGCTTAGAAGTTTGGTCGACATTTAGAGTAACCAGTTTATGTAATCCTGGCGAATAAGGAGGTAAATCCATCAAGTTATTTATATTACGCAGGAGCCAAATATATAATATTTCCAGAATAAAATAATGTGGAAAACCGTATTTCAAGAATAACTTTTCGCGACTATCTATTTACACTTTTTAGTGTTTTTTTTAAAGAGCAGAAATTTTGGTTTTCAGTACAAGTTTAGTCCCGCTATCCGCTGTATCTTTTGTGTTGAACCCCAACACAAAAGGATGCCGCTACTATCGGGGCTAGAGTTGAAGTTTTCGGTTTTTACAAGACAAAAAAAGTCCACAATTTCATAAAATGAAATTGTGGACTTCTATCTTGCAGAGAGGATGGGATTCGAACCCACGATACAGTTACCCATATACAAACTTTCCAGGCTTGCTCCTTCAACCACTCGGACACCTCTCTATTTTGGTCTGCAAATAACACAAAAAAATCTGACTTTACAAAAGTAAAATCTAAGTTCCTTTTAGATGCTTTTTCTAAACTCTTCCATAAATAATTTTACCGCTTTTTTCTGATAGCCTCCCATTGTCAGCATGTACGATTCTCTTTTTGTGGAAACTCCCGTAATTTGAATGGCTTTTAAGTTTCCCCAATCTTTTAGAGCCATTTCGGCAACAATTGTAGCCCAATCGCTGTTTTCTACCATTTGCAGCAATGCATGAATCGATTGGAGTTCTATCGAAATCTTAGGTTTCATATTAAACTTCTTAAACAATTCTTCGACATACTCTCGCGAATTAGATCCTTTTCCTGGTAATATCAACGGAATCTCTTCTATTTTCTTGAAAGCAATTTTGTCTAAATCTGCCAAAGCATGATTTTTAGAAACCACCATAACCATATTAGAAGTAAACAAAGGCACTTTCTGAATCGGCATTTCTATTTGATGCGACGAAATAACCAATACTAAATCTAATTCGTTATCGATCAGTTTTTGCTCTAAAACTTCTGTTGTTCCGTACTCTACAATAATTTTGAGATTTTGGTATTTCTTCGCGAAGGCATTTACAACAGGCAAAATCAATAACCCAAAAATATACGTTACGCCAATACGCAACTCACCGCCAATCATTTCGTTTAAATCCTCGATTGCCTGTTTTCCGTTTTCTACATTTTCCACTACTTTTTTAGCGTGAATTAAGAAAACCGAACCTGCTTCTGTTAGCTGCACTTTTTTTCCAATTCGCTTAAACAAGGGCAAGCCGAGTTCTTCTTCGAGTTTTTTAATTTGCTGCGAAAGTCCCGATTGTGTTACAAAACACAGTTCTGCAGCTTTTGTAAAATGCAAAACCTCAGCTGTTTTAATAAAATACTGTAGTTGATAAATTTCCATATTGATAAGTTTTACTACTTATTATCAGTAAAATTATTAATTTTTCTAATGCTATCATAATCCCGACCTTTGTATTAAATATTTAGAGTCATGTTTAAAGCCTTAAAATCAAAAAATTTCAAATTATTTTTCTACGGTCAATCCGTATCAGTTATCGGAACTTGGATGCAAAAAACAGCGGTAAGTTGGATGGTGTATAGCATTACAGGATCTGTTTTTTTATTAGGTTTGGCAACTTTCTTAAGCATGATTCCGTCTTTGTTTCTAGCCCCTTTAGCAGGGAGTATCATTGGACGTTATGACAGACACCGCGCTATGATGGTATTGCAATCTTTGGCAATGCTTCAGGCAGGAGCTCTAGCTTTGCTTATTTATCTTAAAATATATAATATCAACTTTATATTGGCATTGAGTCTTATTCAAGGAATTATTAATGCTTTTGATATGACGTGTCGTCAAACCATGATGATTGATATTGTCGACAATAAAGAAGATCTTCCGAATGCTGTAGCGCTAAACTCTACTTTAAACAATTTTGCGCGTATTGCAGGTCCAGCGCTTGCGGGAATTATTTTGCATCAATACGGAGAAGATATCTGTTTTATTGGAAACTTCATAAGTTATGTTCCTGTCTTGATTTCATTAATGATGATGAAAATCACTCCACATATTAAAGCCGAAAACAAATTGAATATGATGGATGATTTAATGGAAGGTTTGGATTATGTAAAAAAAGAAACCGAAATGGCGAGAATGCTTTTGATGTTAACTTGTAGCAGTTTATTTGTCATTTCTTTTAATACTTTGATGCCCGTTTTTGCGAAAGATATTTTTAACGGAAATGCACAGACTTTCAGTTGGTTTGAAAGTGCAGCCGGAATCGGTTCTGTTTTATCTGCTATTTATTTAGCTAACTTAAAATCTGCCGAAAATATGAGCAAATTGATGATTGCTGCAAGTTTACTTTTAGGTTTCAGTGTGATAATATTAGCCGTTTCAAGCAGTATAACAATTGCTTTAATCTGTATGACTTTGAGCGGAATTGGAATGATGGGGCAAACTTCTTCTATCAACATTTACATTCAGACTCATAGCGCTGTCAATATGCGTTCTAGAAGTATTAGTTACTACATGATGGCGTATCAAGGAATGATTCCTGTGGGAAGTTTGATTATTGGTTATGTTTCCCACTTTCTAGGCGTAAGAGCTACAGTAGCAATTCAGGGAGTTATTTGTATTATTTCTGTAATTGTTTATCTGTATTACAAAAAACATAAAGCTATTGAAATTGAAGATTTGGAAACTTGTCCAGTAACTTATACAAATTCCAAAAATTAAATTCCAAAAATTAAATTCCAAATTCCAACGAAAAAAGGGAAATTCCAATTTTTTAAATTCCAAATTCCAATGTTGGAGTGGAAATGACAAACTGAACGTGTTCAACTTTGTCAAAGTTTAAAACTTTGACAAAGTTCTTTACCATTCCAATAATCCACAATCTTGTCATCCTGACGAAGGAAGGATCACACTAGGAACTTCACATGCAAAACGGTCAAACTTTGGCGACTCTCTTGTGTGATCCTTCCTTCGTCAGGATGACAAACTGAGCTTGTTAATTCATCAAAAAAAATCCAAATTCCATCTTTTGTTTTACAAAAAGTATTGGAATTTGGATTTTTTAATATTGTAATTTAAACTTACGAGATCTCTCCACGAAGAGCAGTTTCAAAAATATCTTTAAACTCTTTTTGCGGAATATCATGCCCAAGTAAATACATCAATTTGGTAATTGCGGCTTCTGTAGTAATGTCTTTTCCAGAAATAACACCTAAAGATTTAAGCGCAGTACTAGTTTCGTATTGACCCATATTCACGCTTCCACCAGAACATTGGGTTACGTTTACGATGTACATTCCCGATTTGATGGCTTTTTCAATTAGATTTAAAAACCAATCTTCAGTTGGTGCATTTCCCGAACCGTAAGTTTCTAAAACAATTCCGCGTAAGCCAGAAGTTGCAAGGATTGAAGCTAGAACAATCTCGCTCATTCCAGGAAACATTTTAATGATGGCAACGTGATTGTCTAAGTTTTTATGAACGATTAGTTTTGCATTTTTATTTACAGGAAGAAATAAATGTCTATTCAATTTTAAGTGAACACCAGATTCTACCAATTCAGGATAATTTGGCGCTGTAAAAGCTCTAAAATGTTCTGCATTTACTTTAGAAGTTCTATTTCCGCGGTATAATTTATATTCAAAATACAAACAAACTTCGGTAATAACTGGCTTCCCGTTTTCTTGAAGAGATGCAATTTGGATCGCTGTAATCAAGTTTTCTTTTGCATCAGTACGCAAATCTCCAATTGGCAATTGTGAGCCCGTAAATACTACTGGTTTTGCCAAATTCTCCAACATAAAGCTCAAAGCTGATGCCGAATAGGACATCGTATCTGATCCGTGAAGCACAACAAATCCATCAAAAGAAGCGTAACTTCCTTCAATGATTTTGGCAATTTTAGTCCACATTTCAGGATTCATATTCGAAGAATCAATTGGATGTTCAAATGAAATCGACTCGATTTCGCAATCCAATTGTTTGATTTCTGGAATTTTCTGAATTAATTTACCAAAGTTGAAGGCTTTCAGCGCTCCAGTTTCAAAATCTTTGCTCATACCGATGGTTCCTCCGGTATAAATCAATAATATTTTTGCTTTAGATGACATCTTGGTATTTTAATTTGTTGACAACAGGATTAGCGTACATTGCTAAAAATCCTTGTCTTGTCACAGGATTATCGCTTCCGATTCTCATTTCTAAACGACGCTCAAAAAGCTGTTTTTCGCTCTCTTTATACTTGTGAGCGAATTTATCTGTTTCGTTTAAAATATCGTACGCAATAAAGTTTGTTGGCCATAATTGGTAGTTTTTCAAAATCACATCATCAATAGTTTGTGCCAAAGCTTGAACTTGCTTGTTTGCGTTGTCATTTTCAGCCACAATCTGATCGATTTCTGTATCTAGAACATCGCCAACAGAAATATGTATTCTTTTTTTAGTTCCCATGATACCACTTATAATGGTCATGAAATCTTCATTTTTATCTTTTACGTAAACTTCGTTGTTTGCTTCTGCCATTAATTGTGGCATTTTCAAAACATCCGTCGGATCATATTCATACGAAATAGAAACTGGAACGATTTTCAATTTCTTGAAATAATCCATTAAGTTTTCTTCGTCAGAACCCATTCCAATCATTTTTAAAACTCCAGGATTGGTTTCGTCGTTTCCGTCTTTTGTTCTTCCTTCTCTTTGTGCAATCCAAACCGAACGATTTTCACGAAGCAATAATTGTCCCATATATTCAGACAATAACTTTGAACTTTGCAGCATTTCACGAGGCGTTAATCCTCTTAAAACCAAAAAGTTTCTGTTTAGTTTTGCTAAAGTTGCTAAGAAAGCTTTCTTCACTAAATTGTCTCCAATTGCCGAAGCTGTCATTACCAAACCGTGTTCAAACAAACAAACGTTCAATAATGTTGTATCCAAAAGAATATCTCTGTGATTTGAGATAAACAAATAAGAAGTATTTGGTTCTAATTTTTCAAAACCTGAAGTTGTTAAGCCTTCAGAGCTTTTTTCTAAAACTTTCTGAATTGTATTGTAAATAAAGTTGCACTGAAAATCACGAATAGAATGTGTTTTCTTCAATTGTTCCTTCCAAACCTCATCTTCTAAATCCGGAAAAGTAAAGTTCATCATGGTTTTCATCATCGGATGATTGACAACACCATGAAGTGCTTCATTTATTTCGGAATCATAAAACGGTCGAATGGCATCAAATCTCTGCATTATTTATTTGGGTTTAAGTGGGCAAAAGAACAAAAAAAAAATTAAAGTTTTGTAAGGTCTGGGTTAAATCCCAAAAACGTCCTTTGAATTTTGAGTCGTAATCTCGGCAATTTCTTCTGCAGAAATTCCGTAAATGTCGCTTAACTTAGCAATAACGTTGACTAAATAACTGCTTTCGTTTCTTTTTCCTCTATACGGAATTGGTGCTAAATATGGAGAATCTGTCTCCAAAACGATGTGTTTTAAATCGATTTGGTTCATAAACTGATCAATTTTTCCGTTCTTAAAAGTAACAACACCACCAATTCCTAGTTTCATTTTGTAAGAAATCGCACGTTCTGCTTGTTCTAAAGTTCCGGAAAAACAATGAAAAATCCCAAATAAATCTTCAGATTTTTCTTCTTCCAATACTTCGAAAATCTCATCAAATGCTTCTCGGCAATGAATTACAATTGGCAATTTGTACTGTTTTGCCAACTGAATTTGTCTTTTAAAAGCAATTTGCTGTTCTTTTAAATGTGTTTTATCCCAATACAAATCGATTCCGATTTCTCCAACTGCATAGAATTTTCTTTTAGCTAATTCCGTTTCCACATGCGCCAATTCTTCCAGATAATTATCTTTCACGTAAGTGGGATGCAAACCCATCATTAAGAATACATTTTCGGGATAATTTTTCTCTAAATCGTACATAGATTGTGTCGCTGCAGCATCGATTGCGGGAATAAAAAAACGTGTAACTCCTGCATCAATAGCGCGCTGAATCATTTCGTCACGATCCTGATCAAATTCTTCAGAATATAAATGGGTGTGGGTATCGGTAATAATTGGTGTTGAATTCAAGACTATAATTTTAAAACGCCAAAATTACGACAATATTAAAAGAATAGCAATTTCGTGTGGAATTGGCGCGTGGATAATACTGATTCACTTCGTGAAAATGCGGATTGTCACGGATTTTTTTGTCATTTTTTGTCAGGCTGAGCGAAGTCGAAGCTCATTTTACTGATTACTTATCTTTGTCGATTCTCAGTACGATCCTTCGACTTCGCTCAGGAAGACATAAAAAAAACCTTTGTCAAAGCTTATAACTTTAACAAAGGCCAGAATAATAATCACCTAATTCTTGTCATTCTGAGTAACGAAGAGCCTCACAAGAAGCTTCGAAAAGAAAACCCCCATTTTTTCTCTCGATCAGCTAGTGCGACCCCTCGTTATTCAGTACAACAAACAGGTTTTATTTTCCATTTTCTATATATAGCAAAGCCCGTTCCAAAACTTCATCTTTACCTTGCTGAATACCCAAAATTGTTGGTTTTACTTCAATATCGGGTACAATTCCTACACGTTGGGTTTCTCTTCCGTCTGGATAATAAACTCCAACACCAGTATATCTAGTATGAAAAGTTGCAAAATCAAGTTCGGTCACATTGCCATCTGCTCCTGCTGTTTGACTTCCCACAATTGTGGTATTGCCTGCGGTTTGAAAACACATTGCTGTCCATTCTGCTTGACTCATTGATTCTTCGTTAAGCAAAACAATAACTTTTCCTTTATAATTATCTTTGTTTTCAGAACCACATGTTGATCCTTCTGTCCATTTAAATTTTCCAGGGTAACTGAAATCTGGATGCGTATAAATTGCAAATTTTTCTTCGTGAGCATTTAAAAAATTAGCAATCTCGTAATACGTTCCATTTGGATAATTTCGCATATCAAAAACTATTGCTTTTGTCGATTTTAGAGCCTCAATCATATCAGGAATGTTCTTAGGCTTAATAACGCCCATATCTACATATCCGATATTATCATCTAAAAGTTTAAATTTTTCCTTTTTCTTTTGAGCTCCTTTTTTAAATTCATTTCTATGAGAATCATGATAATTATACCATCTCATTGATTTTGTAAAGTACTTACCGTCTTTTAAAAACTCAATTTCAACAATATCAGAATAGCCATTTAAAATTTTCCTTAATGCCTTATTTAAAAGTACAGGTTCATTTGAAGCCGCATATAAATCTCTATATTCTGAAATAAGTTCAGCAATTGTTTTCTTATTGACTTTTGTAATTACATCTCCAACTTTTATATCATCAGCCTGAGCTAAACTGTCGGCCAGTATTTCTGTAACTACCATCTTATTATCGATTATCTTACAGTTAGCTGGAAAAAATCTTCTGTTTTCATCAAAAATGCCATTCTTATAAATGGCAAGCTCAACGTGACTATCGTTTAACTTTGTCGATACTTTTCTTATTACTTTATAAAAATCATCTTCATCCTTAATTTTAAGGACTGCTGGAATGGACTGTTCTAAAGTCAAATCCCATTTCTGATCCATTATATATTTATATGGAAAAAAGTATTCTACTAAATTCCAATACATAAAAAACCATAAAACTCTTGAGTTTTTATCTTCGTAATTCAGCTTAAAATAATTTCCATTTTTTAAAGGATTATATCCTGGACCAATTTCTTCATCTGTTTGAAATCTATTCTCTTCAATAAATTTTAATTTCTTAGAAAGTTTTTTAGAAAACAGTTTATTATTAAACCAGCTCAAATCGAAATTCTTATCAAAAAACTTCACATCTTTTGGCGTAGCAATTGGCGCTATTTCTTCTACCGGACCAAGATCATCAATCCAGTTTTCTAAGATTAATGAAAATTCTTCTTTGGTTTGTGCTTTATCTATTAAAGGTAATTTTTCCAAAAGCTGTTCATCCCAATTGGTTTTTCCTGCAGCAACCTTTGGATGATAATACTTCAAGAATCCCCAAACTTTGCAAGTTGCAGCCAACTTTTCAGTTTCAGTAATTTTATTGAAACTAAAAATGGTTTGAGAAAAAACAAATAAAAATAGCAGGGCAACTTTTTTCATTTTGGGTTTATTCGGTTTTGGTTATTTTGTTTTTGGTTAATTCTTTAAAAAAGAAAATCGAATTTAGAACTAAAATTCCAAATTCGATTGAGGTTTTCCGTAAAGAGATAAAATTTTTCTTAATAATTATAAAATTATTCCAATTCTTCCAAAAGTTGCTCTACATCATCATAATCTTCGTAGTCTTGCGAAATGGTCTGTAAAATGGCTTTACATTCGTTATATTTTCCTTGTTTTAGCTTAGACAAAGCCAAATTCCACTTTGCTTTTTCTTTATAAACAGAATTTCCATTTTCTAATTCTTTAAAAATCGTTTCCGCTTTTACGTATTTGCTTACTTGCAATAAGGAAACTGCGTAGAAGTATTTTATTTCATCTGAATTGTTTTCTTTCAAAATCATTTCAAAAATCGGAATTGCCGTATCGTATTTCTTTCTATTGAAATTATTCTCAGCTTGCTTCAAAATAGCTTCAGATACGCCTCTTTCTGTAAAATAAGCACTTTCTGGATGGTTGTAATCGTCAAAATTAGGATAATGCTTGTAATCGAAGAAAAACAAGCCAAACATAATGATTATCGATGCTGCAACGGCAAAATACCAAGGCTTAAGCGAAACCACTTTATTTTTCTTTTTATTGAAGTATTTATCCGAAATCTTAGTCAGATTTTCTTCAAAAGCAACTCTCTCTTGCTCTTGTCCGAATTTATTTTCCAGCTGAAAATGCATTTCTTTGAAACTATCAAACTCCGAAGCCAATTCTGGATCTTCAGACAATTGTTTCTCAAAATTGTTTTTTTCATCAACGGTCAGTTCGCCTTGAAGATATTGGTCAAATAATATATAGCGTTCTTCGTTCATGATTAATTGTTTTTTAAAGAGTTAAAATTTTTCGCTTCCTGAATCCACTGCGTTAGCTGTCCTACACATAACGATTTCTTTTTTCGGACATAACCATACGTTACGTTGAGTTTTTGCGCCACTTCTTCCATCGATTTTAGAGAAAAACTGAGTTTTAAAACTTCTTGGCATTTCTCTCCCAGTTTCTGAAACATAGAATCGAAAAGTTTCTGTTTTTCATCAAATTCTTCTGCTTGTGCAACCAATTCGTGAGCAGATTCATTGATAGATACTACATTCTCATAAATTGTTACCCCTTTATTGGCAGAATGTTTCAGCTCGTTAAGCCATCTTCTTTTACATAACAAGAAAAAGTAAGCATCAAACGGACAGGTTAAGTGAAGTTTTCCGGCTTTCGCCTGATTAAAAAGCAAAATCATGATTTCCTGAATCACATCCTGCGCTTGGTCTTTATCTCCAGAATTATTGGTTATAAACTGAACTACTTTGGGCGCAAACTTTTTATATATCATTTCAATTACTACCGAATCATTTGCGGCAAGTCCGTCGATATATTTTTGATCAGGATGAATTTTATTTAGATCCATAAAAAAACATTTTACAGCTAATTTAAAAAAAGAATCTTAGAAATTTTTAAAAATACGAGGTAACAATATTACAATCAATTGTATATATCTAAACAAAAGTCTTTTAAAAACCTTTAAAAAATTAAAAGAAATGGAAAGTTACCAATTTATTACTGAAAAAAACTTAGATCGATTTTACGAAATAATTGCTGCCAAAACTCGCAACGGTTTTGTTATCACAGAACAAAATGAAAAACTGCCTTACGTGGTTTTGTCTAAAGAAAAGAAAGCCATCAATCATACTTTTCATTTATTTCTAAGCATCATCACTTTAGGCTTCTGGCTGATTGTGTGGATTTATCTCGCCCTCACATTTTCTCGCAAAAAAGACATTTTGGTTGCTGTTGACGAAGACGGAAATCTTTTTGAAGACAAATGTATTTCTATGTAAATATTTTTTAAACACATAGAGACATAGAATTATAAACTAAATAAAGAATACAAAAAGAAACAGGTTTCTCACACATAGACTTTCCTATGTGAATTCAAGCCAAATGAAATGCCTTTTAAAGCCTTCAAAATCTATGTTTCTATGTGTTAAAAAAATATTTTCAAAAATAAATCGAAAATAGTGGTAACAATTCTCAAGACCAATTGATATACATTAAAATTAATTAACCAAATCTGAAATTGTCTGAAACATTCAGCTCAGATTAAAAAACTAGAAATTATGAAAACAAATTTTAGAAAAATCGGACTTTTAATAATAGTAATGACAGCTTTTGCTAGCTGCGATAATAGTGATGGAGAAGACATCAAACTTTCGCCTCCAACTTCTGGCGCATTTAAAAGCATTAGCGAAAAAGGATTGAAAAGAAACACGCAAAACTTCACCATTACAGCAGGAAATGGCGTTGTAACTTTAACTTCTGCAAATGGTGTAAAACTTAATATTAACGGGGATTGTTTAACCAAAAACGGAAATCCGGTAACAGGACAAGTTGATATTGAATACGTTGAACTTTTTGATAAAGGAAATATGTTGGTAACCAATAAACCAACAATGGGATTAACTGCCGACGGAAAGAAAAATCTTTTGATTTCTGGAGGAGAATTCTTCATCAAAGCAACTCAGGGGGGAGTCGAATTACAAACTTCTTGCAGTATGAACATGATTGTTCCTACGGCACTGACTAATGGTTTGGATAACTTAATGACTTTATGGACTGGAGTTATAGATGAAGATGGCGAATTGGCTTGGAGAGAAGCTAAAGCAAATGCAGATGGAGCTGGAGGAAAAGGTGGCGTGCAAGGCGAAGGAAACAGTTATTATGTAACTTTTGGAAACTTTGGATGGACTAATGTTGACCGTTTTTACAGTGATCCAAGACCAAAAACAACTCTTTTGGTTGATGTTCCTGACGGATACAACAATACAAATAGTGCAGTTTATCTTTCTTATGACGGAGAAGGCACAAACGCTCTTGCAAAATTGGACACTTTTACAGCTGAAGGATTGTTTAGTGAACATTATGGACAAATTCCGATTGGATTAGCTTGCCACATTATTTTTGCTACTGAAGATAACGGTAACTGGCGCTACTCAATAAAAGGAGTTACAATAACTGCCAACGCGATTTACGATTTTAATCTAGCCGAAACAACAGTCGGTACCGAAGCTCAACTGGTTGCTGCAATAAATGCCATACAGTAACTTACAAATGCTTTTTTTAAGAAAAAGTGGTGATTTGCTCATCACTTTTTTTTACATTTAATCTTGTTTTAAAATTGATTCTGACTATTTTAAAACCCAAAACTGTCTAGTTATGAAACCACAACTGTCTATTTTCTTTATTTTATTTTCTATTCTCGCAATAGGCCAAACCAAAGTAAAAGACACCATAACCCGAAGAGCCAATATTGGTTTTACTCAAAACGGAAATCAGGTTATTTTTAAACCCGAAACGCCGCCTTTGATTCCGATTTCGGGTGCACCAAAACCAAGTTATTCTTATTTATGGGAACTTGGCGATGGGCATTACAGCAAAGAAGCCGAACCTAAACATGTTTACAAAAATAAAGGTACTTATACCACAAGACTTGCTGTAACCAACAATTATGACAACGGAAAACCACCAGCAACAAGACCGAAAAAAGTAGCCGTAAACGATATTACAGATACTAATTATAAAGACATTGCTTCAATAGCAGATCAGAATGGTTTTGCGATTATTAAAAATTGTGACCCGATTCCCGATCAGGAAATGGTAGTTGTGGTGAGTTATCAGAATTTGGAGAATTATGTTGCCAATGGAAAGCTTTATTTGTTTTATAATGAAAAGCAATTCAAACACAATAACTTCGAATTAAGCGATTTTAGAACCTATGCAGGCGAACGTGAAGTAAAAGAAAACTTGGTTGCTTCTGTTGACGATCTTAACGATTCGAATACTTTTTTGGCTTCCGCCGAAGGGAATTTCAAAACCAAAAAATACAGAAACACAACAACAGAAGAAGATTTAGATGCTTCACTTTTAGACGCTAATAAAACCTATCACAATGTTTCTATTTTAGAATTTGATGATGCTAATCCTGGAGAAACACGCAATGTATTTTATACATTCAAAACAACTCCAGAAATGATAAAAGATACAAGTGCAACGGTTACAATGCGCGGTATTTTTGTCCCGAATAGAAGCTATAAAAATCATAAAGTAAAAAATCTGGAAATGGAAATTGTGACTTCTCACGATCCTAATAAAATGGGTTCTAACGGAAGTTTTATGAATTATAGATTGGTTCGTTTTAAAAGAGTCAATTTTAAAACCCGTTTTCAAAATAATGGCGAAGGTCCAGCACGAAAAATTCGTTTAGAAACCGATGTTCCAGACATGTTCGACAAAAAGACTTTTCAGATTGAAAGCATGTATCCAGAATGTCCGATTTGTCCAAAAGGCGAAGAACCAACCGTAAGCTGTTTGGATACGATAATAAAAAAGAATCAAATCATTTTTACTTTCAAGAATATTTATCTTCCTGGAAGTGAACAGAAAAATGTTCAGGAAAAAGATTCTACAAAAGGTTTTGTAAAATACTCGATGAAGTTTGGCGAAGATTTTCATAAAGTAAAAACTAAAAGCAGAACGGCAATTATCTTTGATAAAAATGAACCGATTATTACCAATTATGCCACTACCCGATTCCTTCCCGGACTTTCGGTTGGCGCAAAAGCGGGTTATAATTTTTATCCCGATTTAGATAAATCGACGAGTTATTTTGTCGGCGCGACTCTTTCGCCTTATAAATCGTATCGTTTTTATTGGCAGGTAGAATGGGTAAATGCTTTAAATCAATACAATAGTGAAACCAACATTAAAGAAGAGTTTTTGACAAATGCCAACGGAACAAGGCAGCTGCAACGCACCACTACAAATATTGAAAACAAAAACATCAATTGGGAAGTTCCCGTTTTAATTCGATACAACATCAATAATTATATTGGAGTTGGCGCAGGAATTCAGGCCAATATTAATGTTGCTTCCGAACAGAAACAGAATGTTCAGGTTGATACTTACGAAGGTGAAAAGGAATTTTTTCTAATTAGTTCGACAACAGATTCGAATACTGTAAAAAACAGCTTTTCGGGTTTTAAAACAGGACTTTTATTTGATTTAACAGCTGGTTTTGCCAGAATCGGACCGAGTTTAGGTGCGCGTTATGTGATTAATTTTGAACAGAATTTTAATTATATTCAGCTTTATGGAATTTGGAAATTTTAGTCTTCACCAAATAAGTCCATATTATTGGAGCGCGTAAAATAATTACTTTTTGTAACTTACCTATAACAAAACAGTTTAATATGAATTTGTATCGCTTATATAGTTTTATTTTCCTCTTGCTGAGTCTAAACATTTTTGGACAAAATCAAGCTGAAAGCATTTATAATGCGATTGATCGTTTTACTGCAAATCCTTCCGCGGAAGCGTTACAAAATTTAGAAAATACAGAAAATGATTTTTGGAAAAGTGCAAAACCAAAAACCAAAGAAGAATTACTGGCCATTGTTATTTTAAATTGCAACAAAGCCTATTATGAAAATCAGTTTGGACAGACTTTAGATGCGGTAAAAAGCTATGAAAAAGCTTGGGTGCTTTATCAGAAAAACAAATTTAAAAACTACGATATTATCGAATTTTGTCTGAAACCTTTAGGCAATTTATATACCATTTTGGGCGATTATGAAAACGCAGAAAACACTATAAAACAATATTATTTTATTGCCAATCAGGAGAAAAACCAATCGCAAAAAACAGCTGCAATTTTAAATCTTTCTAATGTTTATCAGAATACTGGAAATATCTACAAAGCAATTGATTTAATCGAAAAAACAATTCAAACCGAAAAACTTTCTGCTGTTCAAAAAGGTGTTTTGTTAAACAATTTAGGCACAAATTACATTTTATCAGCCAAAAAAACAGAAGCTGAGAATTCGTTCTTGAAAGCAGTTTCTTTATTAAAAAATGATAAATCGCAATCGGAAACTTTAGCAAATGCGTATCGAAATTTGGCTCAGTTAAAATTGGAACAAAACGATTTTAAAAAGGCTTCTGAATATTTCGAAAAAGCAAAAACCGAATTCAATAAAAATCCGAAAAGAGAACCTCGAAAAATAGCTCAGTTTTATTATGAAGCAGCTTTTATTTCTTTTTCGCAAGGCAATATAATCGATGCTCAGCAAAATCTAGAAATTGTTTTTAAAACGCTTCTTCCTAATTATTCTGTTTCAAAAAATAGACTTCCTAACGAGAATTCGCTTTATGCAGAAACTGTTTTATTGGACGCTTTAGACTTGCAAGCTTTAATTTATTTAGCAGAAAATCAGCCTAAAAATGCTTTGAAAAGTTATGGTTTTGCTTTTAAAATTGAAGAAATGATTCAGTCGCTTTTGGTTTATGAAAATTCTAAAATTATAACGCAAGTTAGAAACCGAAATAGAACTGAAAAATGCATTGAAATTTATCTTTCTCTGTATGAAAAGGAACGAAAGATAAATTATATCGAAAGTGCTTTTCTGCTTTCGGAACAAACAAAATCTGTTGTTTTAAAAAAGCATCTTAAAAATGTAGAAACTATTTCTAGAGAAGAAAAACTGATTTTGCAACAGCTTCAAAACTGGAATACCACCATTTTGAAAGAACAGCAAAAACTGGAAGCTGCGGATATTTCTAAAATCAATGAAGCGGTTAAAAAGCAAAATGAATTGATGCTGCTTTTGAAAACGAAGCAAAACAAAGCCAATCAGAAAGAGAATTCTAAATTGGATTTGGCTAAACTTTTCGAGAAACTAGAAAAAGATAAAGCGGTATTAATTGAGTATTTCTTTGGAAGCCATTGTATCTACAATTTCACTCTTGAAAATAAAAAAATTACACTTCATAAGATTGAAACCGATACTAAAACTTTTCCTGAATTGCTTTCATTTATTGGTCTTTTTAAAGATCCTTCTGCAATTACGAGCAATCCTAAAAAGTATAATTTGCTTGGATATAAAGTCTATCAAAAACTTCAAATTCCAAAAATTGAAAAGCATAAAAAATTGATTATTGTTCCAGACGGAATTTTGTCTTTTCTGCCTTTTGAAGCTTTAATAAGCGAAACTTCTAACACCACAAATTTTACTAAAATGCATTATTTGCTAGATAAATTTGATGTTGCTTATAACAATTCTGCAGAATTATATTTGAATGCAAATGCGCTTTCAAATGGCAAAAAGAACATTTTGGGCGTTTTCCCTATTTTCGAAAAAACCAATTATGAGCTTCGCTTTTCTAAAAATGAATTACAATCGATCAAACATAATTTTAACGGTCAGTTTTTTGAGAATAAAAATGCTACTTTTTCGAATTTTAAAACCAATGCAATCGGAAAATCGATAGTACATCTTAGCACGCATGCTTCTTCTGGAGATCTTGAAACTCCTGCAAGCATTAAATTCTATGATGAAGAAATTCTCTTTTCTGAATTATACAATCTACAGCTTAATCCCGATTTGGTCGTACTGAGCGCCTGCGAAACTGGAATTGGAAAATTGTATAAAGCTGAAGGCGCCATGAGTGTTGCTCGAGGTTTTCAGTTTGCTGGAGCACAAAATCTATTATTTTCTTTGTGGAATGTAAACGATTATACGACTTCTGTTTTTATGGATTATTTTTATAAAGAAGTAAAACATAATTCTTCATTTGTTCATGCAACGGCAAATGCAAAAAGAGCTTTTTTAAAAGATGAACATATTCCGAATGCAAAGAAATCACCTTATTATTGGAGTGCTTTTGTGTATTACGGAACTCTTGAAAAACCAGAAAAGTCTACAAATTATATCTTCTATATCATTAGTTTATTGGCTGTAATTGCTTTATTTTTGGGTTTCAATCGCTACAGAAATGGAAAATCTTCACGAAATTCTCAAAATAGAGAAGTACAAAAAAATAAAGTTTAAAATAACCAAAACACAACATTTGCAGATTAAAGCCAAGATTAATGGCGTTTCTGGAAATTTCATTTTAGATACAGGCGCATCGAATACTTGCGTAGGTTTTGAAAGCATTGAACGTTTTGAACTTGCTGCCAAAAACTCTAAAACAAAAGCTTCTGGAGCTGGCGGAACCGGAATGACAACACAGATTTCGTCTCAAAATAAACTGCAGTTAGGAAGCTGGAAAAACAAAGATTTTAGTATCGTAATTTTTGATCTTTCGCATGTAAACGAAGCTTTAGAATCGTACAAGGCAAAACCTGTTCATGGCATTATCGGTGCAGATGTCTTGCTAGAAGGAAAAGCAATTATTGATTATTTTAATCACTATTTGTATTTGAAATAATGGAATCCCAAATAATAAAAAAGTCTTCATTTTACTGAAGACTTTTTTGTTTTATACTATTTCTTGATTCTCAATTTCTGTTTTTGGAGTTGCATGTTTTTTCAATGAAAAATAAGCTACAATTGTACTCAACAACATTAAAACTCCTCCTAAAATGAAAGGTGCTCCTGCAAATTTAAACGGCGCATCTTCGTGCGTAAAGAAGTAAAATGTATTAGCCATCATTGGCGGACCAATAATAGATGAAGCACTCATTAAACTGGTTAAAGTTCCTTGAATTTCTCCTTGTTCGCTTGGCGCTACTTTACTCGCGACAACAGATTGCAATGCTGGTCCTGCAATTCCGCCAAGGCAATACGGAATTAAAAATACAAACATCATCCAACTTTCTGTTGCAAAAGCAAACAATAACATTCCGATTGTATATAAGGCTAAACCAATGTAAATGCTTTTCTCGTTTCCAATTTTCGGATTGATGTAACGAACCAAACCTCCTTGTACAACTCCAACCAAAAGACCAATAATTCCTAATGAAATTCCGATCATTCTTTCGTCCCAATTAAATTGATAGATTGTGAAAAAGCTCCAATTGCTCTGAACGGCATGTGAGCCTACATACAAAAGAAATATCGCTACAATTAAACCAATTAAAGTTGGGTGTTTTCTTAATCCCAAAATAGCTCCAATTGGATTGGCACGTTTCCAGTCGAAAGGACGACGGTTTTCTTTTTTAAGTGATTCTGGTAGAATGAAAAATCCGTAAAGGAAGTTTACCATACATAAAATAGCTGCGGCATAGAAAGGAACTCTAGATCCGTATTGACCTAAAAGTCCGCCAATAACAGGTCCGATGATGAATCCTAATCCGAAAGCGGCGCCGACTAATCCGAAGTTTTTAGCTCTGTTTTCGGCAGTGCTGACATCGGCAATATAGGCAGAAGCAGTTGTAATACTTGCTCCAGTAACTCCAGCAATAATTCTTCCTATGAAAAGCCAAATAATTGTTGGCGAAAATGCCAATAAAAGATAATCTAATGAAAATCCGAAAAGAGAAATCAATATAATTGGCCTTCTTCCGAATTTATCGCTTAAATTTCCAATTACAGGAGCAAAAACAAATTGAGTTATCGCATACGCGAAAGTTAACCAGCCGCCAATTTTTGCAGCTTCGCTGATGTCTCCGTGAATTAATTCTTCAATTAATTTTGGTATTACAGGAATAATAATTCCCCATCCTGTAATATCTATTAACATGGTTATGAAAATAAAACCAATCGCTGCAGACTTATCTTTTTTTGGCATAATAATTTTAATAAGGTGGTACAAATAAACGAAAAAACTGATATTTATTTGTTTTTGAAATCAGAATAAAAAAATCCCAAATTCCAATTTAAAGGAACTTGGGATTTTAATGGGGAAATTCCAATTTCGGACTTTGGAATTTCTATCATAAATCAAAACTATTAATGAGTATGTTTTGGATTAAAACCGTCTTCGCTTAATTCTGTATGCACATAATCGGCATGCATTTCAGCTTCATAATCGATTTTTTCTCCTTTAGAGAACTTACGGATAATTTTCTCCATAATGTCGTAGATAACTGGCACTACAATCAAAGTAAGGAATAATGATGAAATCAAACCTCCGATGATTACCCATGCTAATCCGTTTTTCCACTCAGCTCCTGCTCCAGATGCTAATGCAATTGGGAACATACCGAATACCATCGCAATTGTTGTCATCAAGATCGGACGTAAACGCGCGTGGTTCGCTTGGATTAGGGCATTTCTAATAGATTCTCCAGCTGCTCTTCTTTGGTTCGTATAATCCACAAGCATGATCGCGTTCTTACACACCAGACCAATCAACATGATTACCCCTAAGATGGTAAAGATATTTAAAGTGTTGTTTGTTAATGCCAGTGCAAATAAAACTCCAATGAACGAAAGCGGAATCGCGAACAATACGACAAACGGGTGAACGAAACTGTCATATAATCCAACCATTACAAGGTAAACCAAGATAATAGCCGCTAATAATGCAATTCCTAAAGTACCAAAACCTTCAGATTGATTCTCTTGGTCACCACCCCAGATGTAGTTAACTCCAGTTGGTTTTTGCAATTTATCTAATTTTGCTTGCCATTGCTGAACGATTGTTCCCGCTGGAACCCCAACGTTCTGACCTTGTACAGTTACAGAAGCTGTTTTATCTCTACGCTCTAATTTACTTGGCCCAGAACCTTCAGTAATTGTTGCGAATTGGTTTAATTTAATTTGCTGACCTGCATTGTTTATGAAAATCAAGTTACTAACGTCTGTGATGTTTTTTCTATCAAATTCGTTGTATTTAATGTTGATGTCATATTCGTATTCACCAGCTCTAAATTTACCGTCAGTGTTACCACTATAAGCGGTCTGCATAGTTAAACCAACTGTTTGCAGCGTTAATCCTAAAGCAGCCATTTTATCTCTGTCCACTTGAACGTTGATCTCTGGGTTTCCGTCTTCAACTGTTAATTTAATCTCAGTTGTTCCAGGAATTGTACGTAATTCAGCTTCAGCCATTTTTGCAAATTTCATTGCGCTTTCTACGTTCGGACCTGTTACGATCAAACCTAAAGTTGCATCCTCAGCAGTACCTAAGATACCTACAGGAACTGTTTTTACTTTTGCTCCAACTAGAACTTTTTCTAATTTACGTTTTACTTTTGCAGCATAAACGTTGGCATCGTCTGTACGATCTTTTTGATCGATCATTTTAACGTCAATCTCCGCTTTGTAAGCAGTTGCTTGAGCGGCTCCTAAACCTTCAGAAGTTTGTCCAACTGTTGTAATTTGACTGAAAACATATTTCTCACCTTTTAAGAAAGCTTCTGCTTTTTGCGTCATAAAGTTAGTTTGCTCTAACGAAGCATCTTTTGGCATCTCAATTTGTACTAAGAATTCACCACTATCAGATGATGCGAAGAACTCTCCTCCAATATATCCGCCTCCCATTAACCAGAAGATAGTTCCAAAGAACATTACTACAACAGCAACTATTGTTTTAATGTAGTGATCTAAACACCAGTTTAATAAGTTAGATACCCAGTCAGTAAAACGAGTTAAGTAGCTTTCAAATCCTAAAATGATTCTTCCAAAAAGGTTTTTACCTTCAATATGCTCTAGTTTTCCAAAACGAGAAGATAACCACGGAATAATTGTAAATGAAGCCAATAACGAGAACATTGTAGAGATAATTACCGTAACACAGAATTGTGTAATAATGTTCGATACTAATCCTGTACTCATTGCAATTGGCAAGAACACCACCACAATTACTAATGTAATCGAAGTTACCGTTGCACCAATTTCGGCAGTACCATCATAAGCTGCACGAATTCGGCTTTTACCCATCTCCATGTGTCGGTAAATGTTCTCCAATACCACAATCGCGTCATCCACAAGAATACCAACAACAAGAGATAAACCAAGTAAAGACATTAAGTTAAGCGTGTAACCTAATAAATAAATACCAATAAATGTAGCAATCAAAGATGCTGGAATAGATACCATTACGATCAACGAGTTTCTAATACTGTGCAAGAAGAACAACATTACGAATGCTACCAGAATAACCGCAATTAATAAATCGTGTACAACAGAATCTGCTGCTTCAAGAGTAAAGACAGTACTGTCTTTTGCTACTTCTAATTTTAATTGAGCCGATTTGTAATCGTTCTCTAAAGTTTTAATTGTCTTAATCAACTGCTCACTTACCGCAACGGCATTAGCATCTGATTGTTTTACAATTTGAAGTACAATCGCACTTTTTTGATCTACACGCGCAATTTTCTCCGCGATTTTTTGTGTATCCTGAACGTCTGCGATATCTCCTAAACGAACTTGAATTCCGTTTTGAGAAGAAACCACTAAGTTTCGTAATTCGTCAACATTTTTATATTTACCCGCTAAACGGATTAAGATTTTTTGGTTACGAGTCTGAATGTTTCCTGTTGGGAAATCAAGATTCGAAGTTAAAATAGTCTGTTGCACTTGCGGAACTGAAAGTCCGTAACCTTGCATTTTTACTGCATCAAGATTTACTTGAATCTCACGCTCTTGACCACCAATGATGTTTACCTGAGCAACCCCTGATACACGAGATAAAACTGGAGCAATCTTTTTATCGATCAAATCGTAAAATGCTGCTTCGTCCATTTTTCCATTCGCACCAAGCGTCATAATTGGTAAATCACTCAAAGAGAATTTAGTCAATGACGGCGGATCTGCATCGTCTGGAAGATCACTTAAAATGGCATTAATTTTACGTTGCGCATCGTTCATCGAAATATCAACATTGGCATTTGAAGTCAATGTAATCGATACAATCGAAAGAGACTCATAAGATTTAGAGTCGATTTTCTTGATATTTTCTAGAGACGCAATCGCATCTTCAATTTTCTTTGTCACTGTATTTTCAACCTCACTTGGAGAAGCTCCAGGATATACGGTTGAAACTGTAATTACGTTAGTTTCGAATTTTGGGATCAGCTCATAGCCTAATTGGCTGTAACTGAACAATCCACCAAGAGTCAGAATTGTAAACAATACAATTACCAACGACGGACGTTTTATGGATATTTCGGCTAATTTCATATTTGTTGTTTTTTGCTGTAGGCTATATGCTATAGGCTTTAAGCTCTTTTGAAAAACTTAAAGCTTACTGCTTATGGCTTAAAGCTTACTTAATAATTTCTACTTTATTTCCGTCTTGTAAGTTGATTTGACCAGTAACAATTACAGTTTCTCCGTCATTTAAACCGTTGATGATTTCAACTTTATCTCCTAAAATTCTTCCGGCAACAACTTTTTTCAATTTAGCAACACCGTTTTCTACAACAAAAATTTCATTACTGCTCACACTTCCAACAAAAGCATTTCTAGGAACAACTTTCAAGTTTTGTTTTTGGTTTTTAGCACCAAAGTTTGCAGTTCCGTACATACCTGCTTTTAAGTCGTTGTTAGCGTTGTTTGTAATTTCGATTTCAACTGGGAAATTTAAAGAAGCATCTGCTTTTGCAGCGATGAAAGTAATTTTTCCGCTAAATGTTTTATCAGGATAAACACTTGCAGTAATGTCAACTGACTGTCCTAATTTTAAACTAGCAACTTGTCCTTCGTTTACAGTAACCGTTAATTTTAATTTAGAAACATTTACAATATCAAATAAAGCGGTTGCAGGCATTCCAGTTAAAATAGAACCTGGTTCGATATATTTTTTATTGATGTATCCGTTAATTGGAGCTTTTACTCTTGTATCTCCAACATTAATTTTAGCTTGAGTATAATTAGATTGCGCATTAGTTAAAGCTAATTTTGCTTGATCTAATTGTTGTTTTGTAACACCTCCTGTTTTGAAAGCATTTTCATATCTCGCATAATCAGATTTTGCGTTTTGATATGCTGCTTCTGCTGTTTGAGCATTTACATTGATAACATCGCCTCTCATTGTTAAAAGAGTTTGACCTACTCTTACATAGTCACCTTCTTTTGCTAAAACGCTAATTACTTTTCCAGATTTTTCAGCAGAAAAAGTCAATTCTTGAATTGGTGCGAAGTTTCCGTTTGCCGTAAAACCTAAGTTAACATCTTCTGTTTTTACTGTCGAAACTTTTACAGAAACTGCTGCATTTTTTTCTGCTACAATTGCAGTTTTAGCTTCATTTTCTGCTTTGTTCTTATTTAAAATGTAGTTAATCCCGACAAAAGCCACGACTATGATTACGATTGTTATAATTATTTTCTTCATTGTAATAATTTGTTATTTAGTAAGAGATTTTAGTTCGCCTTTCGATTTGATTAGAGATACTTCGGCAATTTTATAATTTAAAACTGCTCTTGTAAAGTTATTTTGAGCTTCAAGAGATGCATTTTGTGCGTCTAGCAAATCGGTTAAAGAAGCTAAACCTTGAAGGTAATTGTTTTTGGTATTTGATAAAATATCAAGCGCTAAACGCATATTTTCTCTCTGGTTTTCAATAGTCACAAGGTTATTATTAATTTGTGCCATTGCATTTCTATAATCTAAATCAAGAGAAAGTTTAGTGTCTTTAATATCTTCTTGTAGTTCTCTAATTTGAACATCTGCCTGTCTCACTTTAGCACGAGTTCCAAAACCTGTAAAGATTGGTACGTGTAAGTTTAAAGCAACTGCAGAGAAATCTGACCAATATACTCCCTTGTCTGGTTTTGCAAACCAAGGCATTTCTGGTCCTTGTCCGATGTAATTGTAACCTGCAGATAATGAAAGTGTAGGGTAATATCCTGCTTCAACCGCTTTTTTATTAAAAACTAAAAGTTCTTCTTGTTTCTTCAAAAGCAAATATTCTGTTCTATTTTCAATATTTGGCTCTTGTGTTAAAGCTGCAGGAACTACTTCAAATTCTTCTTTTGGCATAAAGATTTGAGTTTCAATTGGCATACCCATATAAAACTTTAATGCATTTTCCTGCAATTCAATTTGATTTTTAACCTGCTGACGCTCTGTATCAATGTTTGACATTTTTACAACGATACGATCTAAATCAATTTTTTTTGCTAACCCGTTATCAAATTGACCTTGAACAATATCACGAACTTTTTGAGTGTTTACGTAGTTGCTGTCCAATAAAACTAATCTTTCACGTTGTACATAAACTGAGTAGTAATTGTTTGCAACTCTTTCAATAACTTGTTCTTCTGTTAATTGATCGTTGATTTGGTAGAACTCGCGAGTTGTTTTTGCTGCTCTTAAACCTGTAAAAACAGATTGATCAAATATGGCTTGAGTCAAAGAAAGTCCAGCAGTTGATGTCCATTTTTGACCAAAAGCCGCCTGAATAGTTGTTCCTGGCGCACCAAAAGCTGCTCCATCAATAACTGTTGTTTGAATTACTGGATTATAAGTAAGACTTCCGTTTGCACTAATTTGTGGCAAAGCTCTCGAACGTATTTCTTGAATTTGGTACTCACTATTTTCAACCTGAAGTTTTGCTTTTTTTGCATCAGCTTTATTTTGAAGTGCATAATTGACTGCGTCTTTCAGAGTTAAAGTAGTGGTTTGTGCGGCGGCAGAAAGGCCTATTGTACACAAAACTATAAGAAAGATTCTTTTCATAAGTAGTTAATATTTATTTTAAAAATTTGAGATGGCATCGTCATTTTATCTTTTTACAACTCTACCAGAATAAATGACGACAATTTGGATAATAATTAATTTTTAATCTTTTTTAATTGTTTTTCTAATTCTTCTACTCCTTTTTCGGTCGCCATTGCACGAGTATGATATTCTAAGGCTTCCAACTCTATTCTTTGCGCTTCACTTTCAGCAACCGTATTTTCGTTTATATGAAAAACCAGAGTGTAATAAAATTTAACATAAACCTCTACATTTAAGTCACTTCTATAAAGTCCCTCACGAATTCCTTTTTCAATATTTTCTCTAAACATTTGCGTACATTGATCAATTTCAAAAGACAAAATGTTCTGATAAATCTCTGGGTAATGCTTTTTTAACTGATAGATTGGCGAAGTGTCGATATTGTTTTTAAACATATCACGAAACATTTCTCTAATCTCAAAATTCTCATGAATAGCATTGTAATTTTTAGCAATAATCGTATCCATGATTTCGTGCACTTGCCCATGAACCAGCGATGTGCTCTCTTCAATTAGGACTTCTTTATTACAGAAATATTTGTAAATCGTTTTTTTAGAAATACACATTTCGCCCGCAATATCATCCATTGTAACACTCTTAAAACCAAGCTTTAAAAACAACTCGCTTGCTTTTGCTATAATCTTCTCTTTCATTTTAAATTCTCGAATTGCCTTACAAATATACTCTGGAAACTAAAATCAAAAAAATAGTTTCCAATATATTTGTAATAATTTTACATTAATTTATTGGTTTAGTAAGATTTATATTGCAAACTCTAAATTTGCGATAATCTTAATATCCTTACCCAAAGCAGTTCCCGAAGAATGATTAAAAGAATTGAAATCTAAACCAAAGTCTTCACGTTTAATATTTCCTTTAATTTCAAAAGCTACTTTCTTTTCTCCGTTATAAATATTTTCTCCTAGAAATTCAGCATCCAATTCAACTACTCTTGTAATGTCTTTTATAGTTAAATCTCCTTTGAAGAAATTAATATTCTGATTTACTTTTTGAAATGAAGTCGATTTGAAACTGATTATTGGATGCTCATCTTCTTCAAAAAAATCTTGAAGTTGTAAATAAGCGTCTATAGATTGGAAACTTTCATTTTTGTTATTGATATCTAATGAGAATTCAACAGAAGCGTCTTCAATCTCATTGTCTTCAATATTCACATACCCATCAAATTTATTTGCATCTCCTCCCAAATAAGCAGTTCTTGATCGTCTCATTTTCAATAAAACATCTGACTGACTAGAATCTAAAGTCCATTTTGTTTTCATAAATACTTGATTTAATTGAGTTTATAAATCTTTAAAACTCTCAATGGAAACTTTTACAGTGTTCTGAGTTTCCATTATAACGCTGCAAATATAGACAGGAAACTCTGAATACCAAAAAAGTTTCCAAGTTTTTTGCAAAAATTTTTAACTAAATCAAATTCAATGTTTTTACAGCGATTTATAATTGTTAGAAATCATCATTTATTCGTAACCATCTGACAATGTTGATTTAATACTGCTTTTTGTTAAAATAATACTACAAATCCTACAGCAATACATATACTTTTAGCTCAACTATTTAACCCTAAAAAATTTACATTATGAGAAAAAAAATTACGCTACTTCTATTCTGCATTTTCGGTATTTCCCAGATAAATGCTCAAATTTTGTACGATAACGGACCAATAGATAACAATCCGAGTTTTAGTCTTGATGGAAGAAAATGGGATCATACCAATCTCACCTATTTTTTTGAAAATGGAACAGATGATATCGCTGGAACAGATGAAAAAGCTGCTTTGGTACAAGCAATGCAAGTCTGGTCAAGTGTTACAAGTTTAACTTTTACCGAAGTTTCAAGCGCAGCAAGCGCCGATATTGTCATTAAATGGGCCGTTGGAGATCATGGAGACGGATCACCTTTTGATGGGGTAAATGGTATTTTAGCGCATGCTTTTTATCCTCCACCAAACGGAACCTATGCTGGAGACTTACATTTTGACGACTCTGAAACTTGGACAACAAGCTTGCAATACACGTCATCACAACCTATAGATTTGGTTACAGTCGCCATTCACGAATTAGGACATTCATTAGGATTACAACACAGTAATGTTCCAGGAGCAATCATGAATGCTTATTATAATGGATCTCAACGAACATTATCAACCGATGATATACAGGCTATTAGTGGAGTTTATCCTAAAATTTATAGTTTATATGGAGGTAATCCTGTTTGCGGTTCTCCATCTCAAACTTTTGTTGGCCTAACTCCTGCTCCTCCTGCCGGAAGTTCTATAGTTTGGAGTACATCATCTAATCTTACTATTGCTATGACTTTGCCTCCAAACACTCCAAATACAGCACAGATCAATGTTCAAAGCACTGTTGGAAACACTTATCAAACAGGAACGGTAACGGCAACGATTAACGGAGTTCAAACCATAACAAGAACTGTAGATATTGGGGAAAAACCTCTAAACTTTGGCACAAAGAAAACTGCCACAACTGATTATACCGAATATTGCGACAATACATACCATTATGTTCCTATAGATATTGTTAATTCAGATAATTCAGTAAGTTACAGTTACACTTTTGGAAACTTCTCTACAGGAATTAGTAATCCCGGAATTACTTATACACAAATCAATTCTAAAAGATATCTTTTCAAAATTCCATTAAACAAAATTCCATCTGGAAGTTATCCTGTTTTCAGTTTTTCTGTTACAACAAATACAACCTGTACAGGGGTTCCATATACAATTTACGGACAAGTTGTAACCTTAAGTTCTTGCAATGGCACATTTGCAGCAAAAACAACAACTACAGAAACTTTAGCAACAGAAACTTCAACAATACAATCTGAAGAACGAGTTACTATTTATCCAAATCCTGCTACAAATGTTTTAAACATTTCTATTAGCGATTCAAAAAACAATATTGTTAATGCTAAAATTATTGGCAGACTATACGATTTAAATGGCAGTGAATTGACTCAAATTTCTATTGTAAGCAATACCGCTTCGCTCGATGTAAGCAAATTCAAAAAAGGAATTTACATTTTAAAAGTTGACATTAACGGCGAAATTGAAAGCCATCAAATTATCATTCAATAATATCCATAAAAGACACCTTCAAAATTTGAAGGTGTCTTTTTTCTTCTCATTATCTCTTAAAAAGAATCTTGATTAAGATTTTCATTTCAATCTCATAATTCACATTTGAATTGTATCTTTGGGGCACGAAATCAGAAATTCATTATGCACGATATAAGTCAGTACCAAGATTTTTTCATCAATTATCTTCAAAGCCAAAACATACATAAAGAACCTAAAAATCTTTACGAACCTATAGAATACATTTTAGGACTTGGCGGAAAACGCATCCGTCCGGTTTTAACTTTAATGGCCGCAGAAGTTTTTGATACTGATTATTCGATTGCACTTCCGGCAGCAATGGCGGTTGAAGTTTTTCATAACTTTTCATTGGTTCATGATGACATTATGGACGATGCACCCTTAAGAAGAGGACAAGTTACAGTTCATGAAAAATGGGATTTAAATACCGGAATTCTTTCTGGAGATGCAATGCTTATTTTAGCGTACCAATATTTTGAACAGTACGAACCAATTGTTTTTAGAAACCTTGCCAAATTATTCAGTAAAACAGCGCTTGAAGTTTGCGAAGGACAACAATGGGATGTAGATTTTGAAACTCGTAGAGATGTTACGATTCCTGAATATCTAAAAATGATTGAATATAAAACAGCTGTTTTGGTTGCCGCTGCCATGAAAATGGGCGCAATTGTAGCTAAAACTTCTGAAAAAGAAGCCGATTTAATTTACGATTTTGGATTAAATTTAGGATTGGCTTTCCAACTTCAAGACGATTATTTGGATGCTTTTGGTGATCCTGAAACATTTGGAAAACAAGTTGGCGGAGACATTATAGAAAACAAAAAAACATATTTATATCTAAAAGCCTTAGAATTTTCTTCTGATGAAAAAGCTTCTGAATTAGAAAAATTATTCACGCTTCAGTTAGAAGATAATACAGAAAAAATAGAAACTGCCAAAGCAATTTTTAATGAATCTGGAGCTTCAAAAGCAACACAAAATGCAATTGAAATGTACACTTTTAAAGCTTTTGAAACGTTAGAAAAAATGGACATTAATGCCGAAAAGAAAGATGTTTTGAGAACTTTTGGCGAAAATTTAATGGGACGTAAAGTCTAGTATTCAGTGTCAGTATTCAGTAAAAAATCTACAATCATCAATCTAAAATCAAAAATATCATGTTTGTAGCACCAGTAAATACAGAATCTTTATTAGCACAAGCGCAAGCAGAAACTTTATATTTGAATCTAATCGAACAGATTAACAAGGATTTTAATTTGGCGAATGAAGGAATTGATTTTCCGTTAAGTATTTCGCCTGATGAATTAAAAATCCAGCTTCACGAAAAAATCTACCGAATGATTCAGTACAAGTTTGCTGAATATTTAAACCTACTTTATATAATTGATGTACCAGAAAACGAGATAAAAAGTCTCGATGGATCTGATTTGGTGATTCTTGCCGAACAAGTTGCTTTCTTGATTTTAAAAAGAGAGTGGCAGAAAGTTTGGTTTAGAAATTATTACAAATAAGGTTCTAAGGTGCTGAGATGCTAAGTTTTTTAGATTATTTCTCCTAACTTTTTATTTTCAATTATTTTTTGAATTAAATCTCGAAAAGTAATAATTTCACCTGCAGTTAAACTTCTTTTATAAATTAAATTTGGTACTATTTTGTCTATCCAATATTTATATCTTCTTTCATATTCTATTTTTTCATATTCCAACTTATCAAATACCTGAACACCAGTCAAAGTAACTTCTTCGATAAGAGGAGAAAAATTTTCATATACATCTAAAAAATCTTTAATTTTTGTTGAAGGCCGTAAATTAGCCACATCAACACCTTTATTTTTTAAATTTCTTTTTAACGTCAAAAATGTAGATGCTGACAAACATTCATCTCCTAAAATCTTGATTGGATTTACAATCTCTTTTTCAGCCACTTTAGCTATAAAGTCACATAAATCCCCTAAGGTTCTTTTATCATCTGGATTTAGAATAGAATTCCATGTTTCTAATGATTCTTCAATCCTAAATTCCTTATTGAAAAATTGGGCTAATTTTTTCCAATTTACCAAATCCAATGCATCTCTCCATTCCCAAATAAATGTGTTTTTAGTTAAAATAAAAGATGCATCGACCATACCATCAAAAGGAGCACAAAGTCTATGTTGCTCCTTGAATATTTCCAAAATTTCATCAGAATTGTAACGGGTTTTGCAATTCATTTTGTAAACAATATTAAAAAAACTTAGAATCTTAGCATCTCAGAACCTTAGCATCTTAGAAATAAACCCTCACAAAAGGCATAAATCCAGAACCATAAAGACTTTTATTAGGATTATACAAAACATCGTAACGCGCACCGATGGTAACATTATTTGTTCTGTAACCAGCTCCTAAATACAATGCTGTATTCCAATAACTATCTGAATAGGAAGGAAAATTATAGGTGGCTTCGTATTGGGTATCAACTCTTACTTGTTCTAATTCAGCTGATAATTGGATTTCAGGAATTGGATTAACCAGACCAATAAGGCTTCCTCCCCAAACAAAAGATTCGTAATAATTTTTTTGATATAAATAACCGAATTGAAGACCTGCTCCAACGGCTACAATTTCGTTAACATTGTAAATCGCACTTGGCATTACCGAGATATTGGTATATCCTGAACCAAATCCGAGGCCTAAACCACCTCCAAATTGAACTTTGTCCCAAAAATGGCTGCTGTTGTCTATTACATATTTTTGTTGTGCAATACTATAACTTGAAAATAAGACAGCCAAAATCACAAAAAAATATCTGCAATCGATTGAAAATTGAATTTTATTCATAGTTAACGTTTATTTTAACAAATTTTTACGTAAAAGTACGTAAAAAAAAGATTTAAATAAATGTGATTGTTGTACTTTTGCCTTTCTATATAACAAAAAGTATATTCACTCATATTATGGATAGGTTTTCATTTTTAAACGCAGCGCATACCGAGTTTTTTGCACAATTATACGATCAATATTTAGTTAACCCAGACAGCGTTGAGCCTAGCTGGAGAAGTTTCTTTCAAGGTTTTGACTTTGGACAAACAACTTATAACGACGAAAACCCTGTGCAAACTATCGTTGAGTACGTGACTAGCGATAACGCAGACTGTAGTTTGGTTTCAGAAAAACTGCAAAAAGAATTCAATGTACTAAAATTAATCGACGGATACCGTACGCGCGGGCATTTATTCACAAAAACAAATCCTGTTCGTGACCGTAGAACTTCATCTCCAACTTTGGATATCGAAAACTTCGGATTATCTGCAGCTGACCTTTCAACTGTTTTTGATGCAGCACAAACAATTGGCATGGTGCCATCTTCTTTACAAGATATCGTAAATCGTCTTAAAGCTATTTACTGCCAGCATATCGGTATTGAATATATGTACATTAGAAATCCTGGCGTTGTAAAATGGATTCAGGATAAATTGGCTGTAAATGTTAATCAGCCAACTTTCTCTACAGAAGAAAAGAAAACAATCTTAAATAAATTAAACGAAGCTGTTTCTTTTGAGAATTTCCTTCATACTAAATATGTTGGACAAAAACGTTTCTCATTAGAAGGTGGAGAATCTATCATTCCAGCTTTAGATGCTTTGATCGAGCAAGCTGCTGAAAAAGGTGTTGAACAATTCGTAATGGGAATGGCTCACCGTGGTCGTTTGAACGTTTTGGCAAACATCTTCGGAAAATCTACTCAAGATATCTTTGGTGAATTTGACGGTAAAGATTACGATCAAGAATATTTTGATGGTGACGTAAAATACCACTTAGGTCTTACTGCTGACAGAAAAACTAGATCTGGAAAAAGTATCAACATCAATTTAGCGCCAAACCCTTCTCACTTAGAAACTGTTGGAGCTGTAATTGAAGGTATTACAAGAGCAAAACAAGATAAATATTATGCTGACGATTTCTCTAAAGTATTGCCAATCGCGGTACACGGAGACGCTGCAATTGCAGGTCAAGGTATTTTATATGAAATCATTCAGATGGCACAACTTGATGGTTACAAAACTGGAGGAACAATCCACATTGTAATCAACAACCAAGTTGGATTTACAACAAACTACTTAGATGCTCGTTCTTCTACTTATTGTACAGACGTTGCTAAAGTAACTCTTTCTCCAGTATTGCACGTAAATGCTGATGATGCAGAAGCTGTTGTACACGCTGTATCTTTTGCATTAGACTACAGAATGCAATTTGGACGTGACGTATTTATTGACTTATTAGGATATAGAAAATACGGACACAACGAAGGTGACGAACCTCGTTTTACACAACCTGTTTTATACAAAATCATTGCTAAACATAAAAACCCAAGAGACATCTACGCAGATAAATTACTTTCTGACGGCGTAATCGATGCTTCTTATGTTAATGCTTTAGAAAAAGAATACAAAGCTAGATTAGAAGAAAATTTAGAAGCTTCTCGTAAAAAAGACTTAACAATCATTACTCCATTCATGAAAAACGAATGGGACGGATTTGTTCAGGTAACAGATACGCAAATGCTTCAAAAAGTAGACACTACTTTTGCTAAAGAAGGATTAGATTCTATTATCAATACAATCTCAACTTTACCAGCAGATAAAAAATTCATCAACAAAATCAGTAAAATTGTTACAGACAGAAAAGCTGGTTATGATAATAATACTATTGATTGGGGAACTGCAGAAGCATTAGCTTACGGTTCACTTTTAACAGAAGGATTTGATGTTCGTATTTCTGGTCAAGATGTTGAGCGTGGTACATTCTCTCACCGTCATGCTGTTGTAAAAGTTGAAGATTCTGAAGAAGAAGTAATTTTATTAAACGCTATTGAAAACAAAAAAGGAAACTTTGGCGTATTTAACTCGCTTTTATCAGAATATGGTGTTTTAGGTTTTGATTATGGATATGCATTAGCAAATCCAAAAGCATTAACAATCTGGGAAGCACAATTTGGAGATTTCTCTAACGGTGCTCAAATTATGATTGACCAATATATCTCTTGTGGTGAAGATAAATGGAACAACCAAAATGGTATTGTGATGTTATTGCCTCATGGATATGAAGGACAAGGTGCAGAGCACTCTTCTGCAAGAATGGAACGTTACTTACAACTTTGCGCAAGACATAATATGTACGTTGCAGATTGTACAACACCAGCCAACTTCTTCCACTTGTTAAGAAGACAAATGAAAACGAATTTCCGTAAACCATTGGTAGTTTTCTCTCCAAAAAGTTTATTGCGTGACCCAAGATGTGTATCTACTGTCGAAGAAATCGCAAACGGAAGTTTCCAAGAAACAATTGACGATAATGCAGTAGATAAAAAGAAAGTTAAAACTTTAGTTTTCTGTACAGGTAAATTCTACTACGACATTGTTGCTGAAAGAGAAAACAACGGAAGAAATGACGTTGCAGTTGTTCGTATCGAGCAATTATTCCCTTTCCCTGTTGAGCAGATTAAAGAAATCATTGCAAAATATCCAAATGCCGATGATTATGTTTGGGCGCAAGAAGAGCCTAAAAACATGGGAGCTTACAGCTTTATGTTAATGAACTTTGATCTTGTAAAATGGAGATTAGCTTCGTTAAAAGCATATTCTGCTCCAGCATCTGGAAGTTATACACGTGCAAAACGTCGTCATGCAGATGCTATCAGAATGGTATTCGATAAAAATTTATTTAGATAATTAAAAATATGTTTCAAGTTTCATGTTACAAGTTTCAAGTTTAGCAACCTGAAAACTGAAAACTGAAACCATAAAAACCTTAAACAAAAACAAGATGATTTTAGAAATGAAAGTCCCATCACCAGGGGAATCAATAAAAGAAGTTGAAATTGCAACTTGGTTAGTAAAAGACGGAGATTATGTAGAGAAAGATCAGGCTATTGCTGAAGTTGATTCGGATAAAGCTACTCTTGAATTGCCTGCTGAAATGAGTGGTGTAATTACACTAAAAGCTGAAGAAGGTGATACAGTTGCAGTAGGTGCTGTAGTTTGTTTAATTGATACAAATGCTGCTAAACCAGCAGGAAGCGGATCTGCAGCTCCAGCAGCTGAAGCGCCAAAAGCAGAGGCTCCAAAGGCTGAAGTAAAAGCAGAAGCTCCAAAAGCAGCGCCAGTTCAAGCTCCAGCAGCGACTAGCTATGCAGCAGGAACTCCATCTCCAGCAGCAAGAAAAATATTAGACGAAAAAAATATTGCTCCAGCAACTGTTTCAGGAACTGGTAAAGGCGGAAGAATCACTAAAGATGATGCTATAAATGCAGTACCTTCTATGGGAACTCCAACAGGAGGAAGCCGTGGAACTGAGCGCACAAAATTATCTATGTTACGTCGTAAAGTAGCAGAAAGACTAGTTTCAGCTAAAAATGAAACTGCTATGTTGACTACTTTCAACGAAGTAAACATGACGCCAATCAACCAAATCCGTAACGAATACAAAGATGCCTTCAAAGCTAAACACGGTGGTTTAGGTTTAGGTTTCATGTCATTCTTTACAAAAGCAGTTACAAGAGCTTTACAATTATATCCAGATGTTAACTCTATGATGGATGGTGATTACAAAATCGCTTATGATTTTGCTGATATCTCAATCGCAGTTTCTGGACCAAAAGGTTTAATGGTTCCTGTTGTTCGTAATGCTGAACTTTTAACTTTCCGTGGAATTGAAGCTGAAATCAAAAGATTAGCTTTAAGAGCTCGTGATGGTCAAATTACAGTTGACGATATGACTGGAGGAACTTTCACAATTACAAATGGTGGAGTTTTCGGAAGTATGTTATCTACTCCAATCATCAACCCTCCTCAGTCAGGAATCTTAGGAATGCACAACATCATTGAGCGTCCGATTGCTGTAAACGGAAAAGTGGAAATTCACCCAATGATGTATGTTGCTCTTTCTTACGATCACAGAATCATTGACGGACGTGAGTCTGTTGGTTTCTTAGTTGCTGTAAAAGAGGCTTTAGAAAACCCAGTAGAATTATTGATGAATGGCGACGCTAAACGTGCTTTAGAGTTGTAATTTTTAAAGTAATTTTTGACAATAATAAAAACCTGTTCATTAATTTGAGCAGGTTTTTTTGCTTAAGATTAGCTTAATTTTAGCTTAAGATGTTAATTTTTTGAAAAAATGTAAATTTTACCCTTTAAAAAATATTTAATTTAGAATAAATAAGAATAACTTGTTTAGTTGATGTCCAACAATTAAATTTGCACTATCAAAATTAATTCTAAATAAAAATGAAATTAAAATTTACCGTTTCTTTTTTGAGTTTTTGTTTTGCTTTAATGACCAGCGTATCCGCTTTGGCTCAAGAAAAAGCAACTATTAAAGGTCAAATTAGCTTAACAAATAATCAAGCTGCAGATAATGTGTCTGTAACATTGAAAGGGACAAAAATAGGAACTAGCACTGACGCAAATGGTTTCTATGAAATTAAAAATATTAAACCAGGGAACTATGTAATTAAAGTTTCTGGAATTGGTTATTCTTCTAAAGAGAAAAGCGTTAGCCTTAACGGCGGCGATTCAATTATTGAGGATTTCAGAATTAGCGAAAACTCTCAAGAATTAGATGAAATTGTTTTAAATGGAAACAGAAAAAATCCTTTAGCTCGTAAAGAAAATCAACAAGTATCAAGATTACCTCTTAAAAATCTTGAAAATCCACAAGTTTATACTACAATTACTGGTGAGCTTTTAAAAGAACAAGTTGTTACAAATATTGATGATGCACTTAAAAATGCACCAGGATTATCTCCGCTTTGGGCTTCTACTGGGCGTGGTGGTGACGGTGCAGGATATTTCTCTTTAAGAGGATTTGCTGTGCAGCCAACAATGACAAATGGATTGCCTGCTTTGAATAACGGAAGTATAGATCCTGCAAATATTGACAAAATTGAAGTTATTAAAGGACCTTCTGGAACTTTATTCGGAAGTAGTTTAATTTCTTACGGTGGTTTAATCAACTTAACTACTAAAAAACCTTACGATCACTTTGGAGGAGAGGTAAGTTATACAGCAGGAAGCTATGGATTAAACCGTGTAACTGCAGACATCAATACGCCTGTAGACGATGAACACAAAATTAACTTCAGAGTTAATACTGCATACCATACAGAAAACAGTTTTCAAGATGCTGGATTTAGAAAATCATTTTTCTTTGCTCCATCTTTATCTTACCAAGCTAGCGACAGACTTTCGTTTTTCATCAATACTGAATTCATGAATAACAGACAGACGAATCCTACTATGTTATTTTTAGACAGAGGTGCACCATTGAGAGTTCACAATATGGATGAATTAGGTTATGACAACAAACGTTCTTACACAAGTAACGAGCTTGCAATTGAAACTCCTTCTTACTCTCTTCAAGGACAAATGAATTACAAAATCTCTGATCAATGGACTTCTCAAACAGTTCTATCAAGAGGATCATCTAAATCTGAAGGATATTATACTTATTTATACGAAGGAACACAATATGCACCTGCAGAGGTAAATCAAGGAATTGTTTTAGGGCGTTCAATGAATTACCAAGATACTACAACTTTAACAACAGATATTCAACAAAACTTCATTGGTGATTTTAAACTTGGAAATTTAAGAAATAGACTTGTTGTTGGTTTTGATTACTTTAACAGAGGCCAAATTGATAATGGTTCTGGATACGTATCAAATGGAAAAGTTTATATTGGAAACTTAGATGTAGCAACTGTAAACCAATATGTATTCGGTATTACAGATCCTGCAAAATATATTACAAATGGTGACAGTGGTAACCTAACAAAAGCTGGTTCTGATAAACTTATCGCAGAAACTAATGCAAACAATAACAAAACAAAACAAGAAGTTATTAGTGCTTATGCATCAGATGTAATCAATATTACTCCTGCATTATCTGCAATGGCAAGTTTACGTGTAGATCGTTTTATGACTGCTGGTGACGTAACTACAAATGCTGACGATTTTAATCAAACTTCTTTTTCACCAAAATTTGGTTTAGTTTATCAGCCAATTATCGATAAAGTTTCGATTTTTGCCAACTATATGGATGGTTTTACCAACACAGCTCCTACAACTGATACTGGTTTAGGTGGTGTAGTTATTCCAAGAACTTTCAAACCAGAACACGCTAACCAATTTGAAATCGGAACTAAATTAAATGTTCTTAAAGATAAAGTTTACGCAACATTAAGCTATTATGATATCAAAGTAACAGATCAGGTTTATACTGTTTATGGTTCTACAGGTGGAGTACCAACTCAAACTTCTTACCAAGATGGAGAACAAAGAAACAAAGGTTTTGAAGCAGAAATCGTTGCAAATCCAGTTACCGGTTTAAACATTGTTGCAGGTTATAGCTATGTAGATGCTGTTTTAAATGCTGGAGATCCTTCTTTCGTAGGACATAGACCAGAAAGTTCTGGACCAAGAAACACAGCAAACTTTTGGGCAAGCTACAAATTCTCTGAAGGAGATTTACAAGGATTTGGTTTAGGTTTTGGAGGAAATTATGCTGATAAAAACTTAATCATGAACAGAAATGTTGTGGGTCAATTTACAATCCCTTCTTACACTGTTTTAAATTCTTCTATTTTCTACGGAACAGAGAAATTTACATTGACATTAAAATTAGACAATATTGCTAATGTTGATACTTACGATGGTTGGTCAACAATTCATCCAAAAAACATGAGAAGTGTATCTGCGAACTTCGCTTACAGATTCTAATAAAAAAACAATAAAAACACCTTTCTTTTATCAGAAAGGTGTTTTTTAAATTTTAAAGATTATGATTACAACTGCCAGTCTTATCGTTTTTTTAGCTTTTTATACTCTTTACTATACTTCTAAAAGAGCTGTATTGTCTTATGATTTAGGTTTTGAAAAGTGGATGCAGAAAAATCCAAAGCCAACTAAAATCATAGGTTTAATGCTTTTATTATCTGCTTACATGATGTGGCTTTTTACACAATCATTAGGCTGTGGTACTTTGATGTTTTTCATTCAGCTCATGACAGTTGGAAGTTTAATCATTATCCTTACACCATTAAAAAAAATAAACAGTAAGTTACTTTTGGCGTTACTGGTTTTTATTGCACTAACAGAATTCTACTACCAGTAATCATTATCAAATTATGCCAGCAAATTCAAAATATCTAAATCCCTCTTTTTGGCCTCGTTTTTCCAAAATTACTGCCGCAATTCTAGGAGGATACTTTGTTTCTGTTACTTTCCATTTAGCCTTAGCCTCTTGGTTTAACCGTGCCAATGTATTAATCACAATGGCTTTTACTGGTTTTATTTTATGGGTCGCCTTAATGATCATTGCTTTTTTAGCCAAAAGCGGCTGGAAAATATGGGGAATTTACATCTTGCTTTCTTTACTTTTTTGTCTTTTTATTTATTTGGGTCAAACCTATAATACGACACAATAATATTTATGAATAACCGTCATTACAATATCTATTTTCATACACATACTGTCAGCGGAATCGTGATCAGTGTAATTCTTTTTGTAATTTTCTTCGCTGGATCTTTTTCTTTTTTTAGAGATGAAATCATCAATTGGGAAAGAAGTGAATCTACAGCAATCACAAGAGAAATTCAATTGGATTACAATGATGCTCTGCAGCATTTGGATAAAAAATATGTTTTGCACGGAAGAAATATTACTATTTCTAAACCTTCAGTAGAAAATCGAGTTGCGGTTTTTATGGCAGGAACCAAAGACACATTGGCTCCAAAAAAACAACAAGCAGGAGAATTTTTCTATTTAGACAATAAAGACTACAAGACTTACACTTACGAAGAATCTTATTCTCTTGGCGAACTCTTATATCGTTTGCACTTCTTGGCGCAAATTCCATATCCTACTGGATATTATTTAGCTGGATTTACAGCTTTATTTTTCCTATTCGCAATCATAACAGGAGTTTTATTGCATTGGAATAAAATTGTTTCTAACTTTTATATGTTCCGTCCAAAAGAAAAACTAAAAACACTTTGGACAGATGCGCATACAGCATTAGGAATGATTGGACTTCCTTTTCAATTCGTATATGCCGTTACAGGTGCTTTTTTTATGATTAAACTTTTAATTGTTGCACCTGCCGTAGCAACTTTATACAAAGGTGATCAGGATAAAATGTATAAAGAATTAGAATACACAGATGCTGATTATAAATTTGAAAATAAAAAGTTAGCCTATCCATTTAATATTAATGAGTTGGTTTCTAAAACCAAAAAGAACTGGGAAAATTTTGAAATTACCCGTGTTTTTATCCAGAATTATGGAGATGCCAATATGCATGTTTTGGTTGAAGGAGAACTTTTAAGCAACAAAAAATTTACTGGAATTGGGAAAGTGGTTTATCGAATTGCCGATGGAAAAGAAATTGCCAAAAAGGATCCAATTGCACATACCAGTTATTTAGATGTTGTAAAAAATGTTTTGTACCGAATTCATTTTGGCGATTATGGCGGATATGCTTTAAAAATCATAAGCTTCCTTTTAGGAATTATAACTTGCTTTGTCATTATTTCTGGAGTTATGATTTGGCTTGTTGCCCGACAAAAAAACAATATGCCAGAAAAGAAAAGACGTTTCAACAATGCTGTTGTTCGTATTTATTTGGCAATCTGCTTAAGCATGTATCCAATTACAGCATTAGCTTTTATCGGAAGCAAAATCTTCTATCCGTTAAGCCAATCTAATTTATATGCACTTTATTTTGGAGGCTGGCTCTTGCTTGCTATTTTCTTTATCATTAAAAAGAATGATGCTTTTACCAATAAATTCTGCTTGATTTCAGGAAGTATTTTAGGATTCTTAATTCCTATTACAAACGGAATTGTTTCTGGAAACTGGTTTTGGACTTCTTTTATGCAAAACAAGTTTCAGATATTCTTTATTGATGTTTTCTGGATTTTCTTAGCAGCAATTACATTATATACGGCTTTTCATTTAAAACCTAAAAAAGCAGTTGCTTAAATAATATCGAGTAAGCTTTCTCAAAAGCCGCATTTTTAGAATCTCGCAAAGACGCTAAGTCGCAAAGAAATATTAAAAACCTTTGCGACTTAGCGTTTTTGCGAGATTAATTCTTTAGCAACACTTATCCTTTTGATATCGCAAATTATTTGTAATAACTTGTCCCTTACAAATTTTGAGCATACTTTTACGCTTTTAATCAAAACATGGGATTCAAAACCAAAATACGTTTTATACACAAATGGCTCGGATTAATTTCTGGGCTTATTGTTTTTATAGTTTGTATTACGGGCTGTATTTTTTGTTTTCATGATGAAATAAAAGACATCACTAGAAAAGAATGGCGTTTGGTCGAACCTCAAAACAAACCTTTCTTATTACCATCTGAGCTACAGAAAAGAGCAAAAGAAATTGTTCCCGCAAACAAAGCCAGTATGGTTGCTTATTACGGAAAAAATAGATCGGCAATTGTTTACACTTATTCAGATACAGAAAATTTGTATATCTATTTTAATCCTTACACAGGTAAATATTTAAAAACAGAAAATCCAAAAACAGATTTCTTTATTATAGTAGAGTACATTCATTTGTATCTACTTCTACCCGATTATATCGGAAAACATATTATTGGCGGCTCAACCATCATTTTTATTTTATTGCTTGTTTCGGGAATTATACAATGGTGGCCAAAACGAAAAAGTGATATCAAGAGAAGTTTCACTATAAAATGGTCTGCAAAATGGCGTCGTGTTAATTACGATTGGCACAATACTTCTGGATTTTATATTGCCTTAATTGCTTTAATTCTTGCCATAACCGGACTTACTTTTACCTACGAATGGGTTGGCGACGGAATTTACAAATCATTCAATTTCGGTGGAGACAAAGCTGCTGAAACAAAAACACCTCTAATTGACACAACCACTTTCAAAGCAAATTCGGTTACTGCAATTGACAAAGCTTTTGCTCAAACCTTAAAATTACAGCCAAAAGCAGAAATGTTCTTTGTAATGATTCCGCAACAAAAAGGTGATATTGTGAGTACAGGCGCATATCCGCATACTTTGCGTTACGATCAGCAGAGCAATTATTATTTTCACCCGTCAAGCGGAAAATTGATTCAGAGTCAAACATTCGCTAAAAAGACATTAGGACTGCAAGTTGTCGAAATGAATTACGGAATACATACAGGGCAAGTTCTAGATCTTCCAGGAAAAATTATCGCTTTTATTGTAAGTCTAATTGCCGCAGCACTTCCCGTCAGTGGATTCATGATTTGGTTTGGAAGAAATAAGAAATCTAAAAAAGTAAAAGCATAAAAAAACCGCCTATTTAAAGCGGTCTTTTTATAATTGGTTTCTGAAATTATATGATTAATTTCTGTTTGCTAAAGCATTTTTCTGTAAATTTTTAACCGAACTTACTTTGTTGTCAACATAAGCAACTTCTTTCAAGCTGTCTTCATTAAAGTAAATCCATTTTCCAGTTTTAACTCCGTCTGCGTATTCTCCAACGGCTTTTTTGTTTCCATTTTCGTCATAAGATACCCAAACACCGTCTAATTTACCATCTTTAAAAAAGCCTTCTTGCTGCACTTTACCATTGTCATAGTAATATGTTGCTTTTACCTTGTTCCCAGCAGCTTCTAATTCAGGCTTTCCTTCTTGTGCAACTACAATTCCAGAGAACAATATTGCAGCTAAAATTACACTCTTTTTCATATCTTTAGGTCTTTAATGTTAAGAAATCTTTATCAAATATAGTTAATTGTTTACATTAAAAAAACTTTTGCTTAACAATTTGGTAACATTGATTAAAAACTTAACATTGGAAAAAGCTATAAAATAAAAAAACCAGCGCTCAAGTACTGGTTTTACTGGTATTTTAAAAATATTTGAATTTACGATAACGTTATAAATTTCGTAAATAAATTAGTTCAATAATGCTGTAAGCTGTTTATCCAACTCTGGATCTGAAGGTCTTTCTGCATCATACTTTAGAATATTACCGTTTGGATCTACCAAAATAAATCTTGGAACTCCAGTAATATTATAATTAACAATAAACTCAGATTCCCAATCCTTGTCAGCTAAGAGTTGTGTACCTCCTAAACTTTTATCAGCAACAAATTTTTTCCATTTGTCAGTGTCCTTTAATTTATCAACAGAAATACTCACAAATTCGATATTCTTGTCATGAAACTTTTCTTCAAGCTTTTTTAAATAAGGAATCTCAGCTCTACAAGGCGCACACCAAACTGCCCACACGTCTATAAAAACGTATTTCCCTTTAAAATCAGAAAGTTTTGTTTTTCCTCCTTTATAATTTACATAATCAAAACTAGGAGAAGCTTTTCCCGTAAATTTGTTTGCTAATGAAACTCTTTCATACTGTCGAGCTGCATATTGATAGAAACTTTCAAAGCTGTGTTTCAAAGCTGTTTTAAAGTCTGCTGGAAAATCACTCTTTTCAATGTTTTCTGTATCCGATTTTAATTTAGCATCTAGCAAAGCAGTAAATTCGGTTTGCTCTTTTGTAAAAGCATCTTTTAAGAAGTTGTCATTTTTTATAGCTTGTTGTGCTAAAAAGTTGCTTTCCTCTACTCCTTTACCTTTATATACAATCGTTTTGTCAAAATCCTGAGCATTCAACGTTAAATTGACTTCAGAATTTGGTTTTAAATATATATTAGAAGATTCCTTTCCATCATAAAACACATAAAATCCTTGAGGAGCATCAAAAGTAGAAGCAAAAACTCCTTTTTTATCAATCGGAATTACTTTCTCGAAATCTCTTCCTTTAATTACTAAAGTATCGCTATTTCTATTGTCAATTTTAGCTGTGAACTTAATAGAATTCGCGCTTTGAGCGACAATATTTAAAGTATTAAAAATTACTAAACCTGCAACAAAAAGTTTTTTCATAGGTATTTCAATTAGTTTTAGATAATCAAAACTAAAGAAATTAAAGCTTTCAGTTTTTGGAATTAACAAAATATTTAAAATTATTCTGCATCAACTTCCCACTTTACTATATTATCTTGAATTTTGTATTTACTTTTGCAATCTAAAATTTTGATTATGTATAGAAGTCATAATTGTGGCGAATTAAACGCTTCAAATATTAATACCGAAGTTACACTTGCGGGCTGGGTTCAAAAATCACGTGATAAAGGATTTATGAATTGGGTCGATTTACGCGACCGTTATGGAATTACACAACTTATTTTCGACGAAAGTCGTACTGATAAAACCGTTTTTGAATTGGCTAAAACTCTAGGAAGAGAATTTGTAATTCAAGTAAAAGGAACTGTAATTGAGCGTGAAGCTAAAAACAAAAACATTCCAACAGGTGAAATTGAAATTTTAGTTTCAGAATTGACGATTTTAAACACTGCACTTACTCCTCCTTTTACAATTGAAGATGAAACGGATGGTGGAGAAGATATCAGAATGAAATACCGTTACTTGGATATTAGAAGAAATCCGGTAAAAAACAGTTTATTATTCCGTCACAAAGTGGCAATGGAAGTTCGTAAATATCTATCTGATTTAGATTTCTGCGAAGTAGAAACTCCTTATTTAATTAAATCGACTCCAGAAGGAGCGAGAGATTTCGTTGTACCAAGCCGTATGAACGAAGGTCAGTTTTATGCTTTACCACAATCTCCACAAACTTTCAAACAATTATTGATGGTTGGAGGTATGGATAAATATTTCCAAATCGTGAAATGTTTCCGTGACGAAGATTTACGTGCAGACCGTCAACCTGAGTTTACTCAAATTGACTGCGAAATGGCATTTGTTGAACAAGAAGACATTTTGAATATTTTCGAAGGATTGACAAGACACTTATTAAAAGAAATTAAAGGTATTGAAGTAGATAAATTCCCAAGAATTACCTACGACTATGCCATGAAAACATACGGAAACGACAAACCGGACATTCGTTTCGGAATGAAGTTTGGAGAATTGAACGAATTTGCACAACATAAAGAATTCCCTGTATTCAATGCAGCAGAATTAGTTGTCGGAATCGCTGTTCCAAGAGCTGGAAATTACACACGTAAAGAAATCGACGGATTAATTGACTGGGTAAAACGTCCTCAAGTTGGCGCATCTGGAATGGTTTACGTAAAATGTAACGAAGACGGAACATATAAATCATCTGTAGATAAATTCTACGATCAAGAAGATTTGACAAACTGGGCAAAAGCTACAGAAGCAAATCCTGGAGATATGATTTTTGTACTTTCTGGACCTGCAAACAAAACACGTGCACAACTTTCTGCTTTACGTATGGAATTGGCAACTCGTTTAGGATTGCGTAATCCTGAGGAATTTGCACCTCTTTGGGTTGTAGATTTCCCATTATTAGAACTTGACGAAGAAAGCGGCCGTTACCACGCAATGCACCACCCATTTACTTCTCCAAAACCAGAAGATATGGCATTGTTGGAAACAGAACCAGGAAAAGTTCGTGCAAATGCATACGATATGGTTTTGAACGGAAACGAAATTGGAGGCGGATCTATTCGTATTCACGATAAAGCAACACAACAATTAATGTTTAAATATTTAGGATTTACCGAAGAAGAAGCAAAAGCACAATTCGGATTCTTAATGGATGCTTTCCAATTTGGAGCACCTCCTCACGGAGGACTTGCTTTTGGTTTAGATAGACTTGTAGCAATTCTTGGAGGTCAGGAAACAATTAGAGATTTCATCGCTTTCCCTAAAAACAATTCAGGACGCGATGTAATGATCGATGCACCAGCAGCAATCGATGATGCACAACTGAAAGAACTTCGTATTAAAGTAGATATAGCTTGATTTGAAGTGATTTATTCATAAAAAAACAAAAAGCCACTGAAATTTCAGTGGCTTTTTCATTTTAATAAAATGTTAAGAAAAATCTTAAGTGTCGATTTTTTTGAATTATCATATTCTTACAAATGCAATGTTTTCTTATTCTTACAATTAACAATTCTCAAATAAGGGTATTTCATATAAAAATAGTTGCAATAAACCACGTAAAAACACTGTAAATCAATAATTTTTACAAAAAATTAACACGTAGATGTCTTTTGTATGATATTATATACTACATTTGTTTATTATAAATTATTATTACATTACAAATGCGTACAGGTACAGTAAAATTTTTCAATGAATCTAAAGGTTATGGATTCATTACAGACGAAGAAACAGGAAAAGACATCTTCGTTCACGCTTCAGGAATTAACGCGGAAGAATTACGCGAAGGTGACCGTGTAAGCTATGAAGAAGAAGAAGGAAGAAAAGGGAAAGTTGCTGCTAAAGTAGCAGTAATCTAAGAAAAATATAGCAATTTATTTTTTTTGCCTCTGAATGGTCTCAGAAAACGTTTCGATTAAATTCGAAACGTTTTTTTTTGCTCATTTCTTAAAAAAATATTAAAATAACACTATGTTATTTATAATGAATAAAAATTACGCATAAACGTGGTTTAGCACCTCACTTAAATCCTTTTTTAGCTTGTGTTTTACAGAGTTCCAAGTTATCTTTGTGGCTCATTTTTTAAGTATAAAATCGAAGTTTATGCAATCTGATCAATACAGTTACATTCCTATTTTAATGCAGTTTATTCTAGCTGTAGGTTTTGTGGTAGGAACAATCATTATTTCTGGAAAATTAGGACCAAGAAGAACCTCTGAAGTTAAAGATAAAAACTTCGAATGTGGTATCGAATCTGTTGGTAACGCCCGTATTCCATTCTCTGTAAAATACTTCTTAGTTGCCATTTTGTTCGTATTATTCGACGTAGAGGTTATTTTCCTTTACCCTTGGGCAGTAAACTTCAAAGACTTAGGAATTGAAGGAATGTTAAAAATGTTAGTTTTCATGTCTTTGCTTTTAGTTGGTTTCTTTTATATCATCAAAAAGAAAGCATTAGAGTGGGAATAATTATTTCAGATTTTAGATTGTTGATTTTAGATTTATCTACTCCTTCAATTTAAAGTTCGAAATCAAATAAATTGATTTAAAAAATTGATTTTATCTTTTACGATTTCAAGGAATCTAAAATCTAAAATCAGAAATCTAAAATAAAATGAGCGATTCAAAAGTAAATATGGTTGCGCCGCCAGAAGGAGTTACTGGTGAAGGTTTCTTCGCTACAAAACTTAGTGATGTTGTTGGTTTAGCAAGAGCTAACTCATTATGGCCGCTTCCTTTCGCGACTTCATGCTGTGGTATCGAATTCATGGCAACAATGGCATCTCACTATGACTTAGCTCGATTTGGTTCTGAGCGTGTGAGTTTCTCGCCAAGACAAGCCGATATGTTATTAGTTATGGGAACTATTTCTAAAAAAATGGCTCCTATTTTAAGACAAGTTTACGAACAAATGTCAGAACCTCGCTGGGTAATTGCTGTTGGAGCATGCGCTTCTTCAGGAGGAGTTTTTGATACTTACTCTGTTCTTCAAGGAATTGACAAAGTAATTCCTGTTGATGTTTATGTACCAGGATGCCCGCCAAGACCAGAACAAATTGTTGATGGAGTTATGAGACTTCAGGATTTGGTAAAAAGCGAATCTGTGAGACGAAGAAGCTCACCAGAATACCAAGAATTATTAGCTTCATATAATATCTCATAAGATGGCCTTAGAAAATACCCAAATTCAAGACAAACTTGTAGAAACATTCAATAACGATGTTTTTAACTTTCAACAAGAAAGAGATATTTTTTCTTTAGAAGCTTCGGCTGATAAAATCACACCGTTGATTCTTTTCCTTAAAAACGATCCAGAATTACGTTTTCATTTCTTAACAGATTTGTGCGGAATTCATTATCCAGATAACGAAACAGAACGTCAGTTCGCAGTTGTTTACCATTTACACAACTGGTACGAAAACAAAAGATTAAAAATCAAAGTTTTCTTAAACGGAGAAAAACCAGAAATCAAAACGATTTCAAACATTTTCCTTTCATCTAACTGGATGGAAAGAGAAACTTTCGATTTCTACGGGATAGACTTTAAAGGACATCCTCAATTGAAACGTATTTTAAATATGGACGAAATGCAGTCTCACCCAATGAGAAAAGAATTCCCAATGGAAGACAGCGGAAGAACAGATAAGGATGATCGATTCTTCGGAAGAACAACATCAAATTGCTAAAAAATAATTCAACATTATAAAATGTCAGAACTATTATTACCACCAGAGCATCGTTATGCTAAAATAATTAAGGAGAGACTAAACGAAGACGGAAGTGAACTTTCTGTACTGAATTTAGGTCCGACTCACCCTGCAACGCACGGTATTTTCCAAAATATCTTGTTGATGGATGGTGAAAAAATTCTTGAGGCTGAGCCAACTATTGGTTACATCCACAGAGCATTCGAAAAAATTGCCGAAAATCGTCCTTTTTATCAAATTACACCGCTTACAGACCGTATGAACTATTGCTCATCTCCTATTAATAATATGGGATGGTGGATGACGGTAGAAAAACTACTAGGTATTGAAGTTCCAAAAAGAGCGCAATATTTAAGAGTTATCGTTATGGAGTTGGCTCGTATTACAGACCACATTATCTGTAACGGAATCTTAGGTGTAGATACAGGTGCGTATACTGGTTTCTTATACGTTTTTCAATTTAGAGAAAAAATCTACGAAATCTACGAAGAAATTTGTGGAGCTCGTTTGACTACAAATATGGGAAGAATTGGTGGTTTTGAAAGAGACTGGTCTCCAGAAGTTTTCAAAAAACTAGATAAATTCCTAGAAGAATTCCCACCAGTTTGGCAAGAATTCCAAAACTTATTCGAGAGAAATAGAATTTTCTTGGATAGAACTGTAAACGTAGGCGGTATCACTGCTGAAAAAGCAATGGCTTACGGATTTACAGGTCCAAACTTACGTGCTGCTGGAGTTGATTACGATGTACGTGTAGCACAACCTTACTCATCATACGAAGATTTTGATTTTATTGTTCCTGTTGGAAAATCAGGAGACACTTACGATCGTTTCTGTGTTCGTAATGCTGAAGTTTGGGAAAGTTTAAGCATTATTCGTCAGGCATTAGAGAAAATGCCTCCAGGAAACGAATATCATGCTGAAGTTCCAGATTACTACCTTCCTCCAAAAGAAGATGTTTATACTTCTATGGAATCTTTAATTTATCACTTTAAGATCGTAATGGGAGAAGTTCCTGTACCAGTTGCAGAAATCTATCACCCTGTAGAAGGAGGAAATGGAGAACTAGGTTTTTATTTAGTAACTGACGGAAGTAGAACTCCATATAGATTACATTTCAGAAGACCATGCTTTATTTATTATCAAGCATTCCCAGAAATGATTAAAGGTGCCATGCTTTCTGATGCAATTATCATTCTTTCAAGTTTGAATGTTATTGCAGGAGAATTAGACGCCTAAAAATTTAGATTTTAGACAATAGAATTTAAATTAAAAAATTTGTGCCTTTGCGCCCTTGTGGCAAAACAAGAATAAAATGGAAAGAAAACATTACAAACAAGAAATAAACATGACTGAGGCATTGATGAACCGCATCAATGAATTAATCAGCCATTATCCTGAGGGCAAACAAAAATCGGCTTTATTGCCTGTTTTGCACGAAGTTCAGGATGCACATAACAACTGGCTTAGTATTGAATTGCAAGATAAAGTTGCCGAGATTCTTCAAATCAAACCAATCGAGGTTTATGAAGTAGTAACTTTCTATACAATGTTCAACCAAAAGCCAATTGGTAAATACATGTTTGAGTTCTGCCAAACTTCTTGTTGTTGTTTAAGAGGTGCCGAAGATTTAATGGATTACACTTCTGAAAAACTAGGCATTAAAATGGGAGAAACAACTCCAGACGGAATGTTCACCATTGCTGGTGTAGAATGTTTAGGTGCTTGCGGATACGCTCCGATGATGCAGTTGGGAGATTTCTACAAAGAAAAACTGACAGAAGAGAAAATCGATCAGATCATTGCTGATTGTAGAGATGATAAAATAATATTACACGATAAATAAGATGTCACAAAAAATATTATTAGATAAAATCAATGTTCCTGGAATTAAAACCTACGAAGTATATCGCCAAAATGGTGGTTATGCTTCTGTAGAAAAAGCTTTAAAAACACTTACTCCAGATGAAGTTACTGAAGAAGTAAAAAAATCAGGATTGCGTGGCCGTGGTGGAGCTGGTTTCCCTGCGGGAATGAAATGGAGCTTTATTGATAAAAAATCAGGAAGACCAAGACACTTAGTTTGTAACGCCGACGAGTCTGAGCCTGGAACATTCAAAGATCGTTTCTTGATGGAATATATTCCTCACTTATTGATCGAAGGGATGATTACTTCAAGCTACGCTTTGGGCGCTAACCTATCTTATATCTACATTCGTGGAGAATATATGTGGGTTTTCAAAATCTTAGAAAGAGCAATCGCCGAGGCAAAAGCTGCCGGATGGTTAGGAAAAAATATATTAGGGACAGGTTATGATCTTGAACTTCACGTACACTGTGGAGCTGGAGCATATATCTGTGGAGAAGAAACAGCATTAATCGAATCTTTGGAAGGCAAAAGAGGAAATCCTCGTATTAAACCACCTTTCCCAGCGGTTTCTGGTCTTTGGGCAAATCCAACTGTGGTAAACAATGTTGAAACAATTGCGACTGTGCCTTGGATTGTAAACAATTCTGGTGATGATTATGCTAAAATCGGAATTGGACGTTCTACTGGAACTAAGTTAATTTCTGCTTCAGGGCACATTAAAAACCCTGGTGTTTACGAAATTGAATTAGGTTTAAGTGTTGACGAATTCATGAATTCTGATGAATATTTAGGAGGAATGTCTTCAAGCAGACCTTTGAAAGCTTTTGTTCCTGGAGGTTCTTCTGTGCCAATTTTACCAGCTGAATTAATTTTCAAAACAGCAAACGGTGAAGATCGTTTAATGACTTATGAATCTTTAAGTGACGGTGGTTTTGCTACTGGATCTATGTTAGGTTCTGGAGGATTTATCGTTTACAACGACACAGCTTGTGTGGTAAGAAACACTTGGAACTTTGCTCGTTTTTACCACCACGAATCTTGCGGACAATGTACTCCTTGCCGTGAAGGAACTGGATGGTTAGAAAAAATCTTATGGAGAATCGAAAACGGTCAAGGCCGTGAAGAAGATATCGAATTATTGTGGAGCATTCAAAGTAAAATTGAAGGAAACACAATCTGTCCACTTGGTGACGCCGCTTCTTGGCCAGTAGCTGCTGCGATTCGTCACTTTAGAGATGAATTCGAATATCATGTTCGTTTCCCAGAAAAAATTAAAAATAGAGATCACTTTGTTGCCGAGCCTTTCTCACAAGTTAAGCATTTAGTTGGCGGTAAAGTAATCGTATAAAAATATATAGCAGAAAGTTATAAAGTTAAAAATATTAAAAGGACAGCAACTCTTTTGAATATTCCAACTTTCAACAAAAAAGTTTAAAATAGTTTCAAGTTTCAAGTTATTATATGTTTCAAGTTTAGCAACCTGAAACTTTAAACCTGAAACTAAAAAAACAAAATAAGAGATGAAAGTAACCATAGACGGTCAAAGTATAGACGTAGAACCAGGAACAACAATCCTGCAGGCTGCACGTATGATTGGTGGAGATTTAGTTCCGCCTGCCATGTGCTATTACTCAAAATTAAAAGGCAGCGGCGGTAAATGTCGTTGTTGTTTAGTTGAAGTTTCTAAAGGTAGTGAAGCTGACCCACGACCAATGCCAAAATTAATGGCATCTTGTGTAACAGGATGTATGGATGGTATGGAAGTAAACAGTAAATCGTCTGCAAGAGTAACCGAAGCTCGTAAATCTGTAACAGAATTTTTATTAATCAATCACCCATTAGACTGTCCTATTTGCGATCAGGCTGGAGAATGTGATTTACAGAATTTAAGTTTTGAGCACGGAAATCCGAAATCACGTTACATTGAAGAAAAAAGAACATTTGAACCAGAAGATATCGGTCCAAATATTCAACTTCACATGAACCGTTGTATTTTATGCCAAAGATGTGTACAAGTTGCAGATCAATTAACAGACAACAGAGTCCACGGAGTATTAGATCGTGGAGATCACGCTAATATTTCGACTGGTATTTCTAAAGCTATTGATAATGAGTTCTCTGGAAACATGATTGATGTTTGTCCTGTTGGAGCTTTAACAGATAAAACTTTCCGTTTCAAATCAAGAGTTTGGTTTAACAAACCTTACAACGCACACAGAGAGTGTACAACTCCAGGATGTTGCGGTAAAACTACAGTTTGGATGTTTGGTGGAGAAATTCAACGTGTAACTGGTCGTAAAGATGAGTACCATGAAGTTGAAGAATTCATTTGCAACAGCTGTCGTTTTGATCACAAAGATGTGAATGACTGGGTAATTGAAGGACCAAGAGAATTTGAAAAAGACTCTGTAATCAACCAAAATAATTACACTCAAAAATTAGAGAAAGTTACCATCGATACTGAAAAGAATATCCTTTTAGGTAGAGATATTGACCGTAAAAAAATTAGTATGGCAGCAATTCCATTAACTGATAAAGATCAAAAATAGTAAGAAATGGAAAGTGCATTTATTATAGAAAAAAGTGTTGTTATTGTTGTCGTTTTTGCGGTAACAATGATTATGGCAATGTATTCTACTTGGGCAGAGCGTAAAGTTGCTGCTTTCTTGCAAGATCGTGTTGGACCAAACCGTGCTGGATGGGGAGGATTATTACAACCACTTGCAGATGGTATGAAATTATTCTCGAAAGAAGAATTTTTCCCAAATACACCAAATAGATTTTTATTCGTAGTTGGACCTGCAATTGCAATGAGTACTGCATTAATGACTAGTGCTGTAATTCCGTGGGGAGATCGTTTACACCTTTTTGGCAGAGACATTATTCTTCAAGCTACAGATGTGAATATTGCTTTATTATACATTTTCGGAGTTCTTTCTGTTGGAGTTTACGGTATCATGATTGGTGGATGGGCTTCTAACAATAAGTTCTCTTTGATGGGAGCTATTCGTGCTGCTTCTCAAATGGTTTCTTACGAAGTTGCAATGGGATTATCAATAATTGCTTTATTGATGATGACTGGAACAATGAGTTTAAAAGAAATCTCATTACAGCAACAAGGAATGAACTGGAATGTTTTTTATCAGCCACTATCATTCTTAATCTTCTTAATCTGTTCATTTGCAGAAACTAACAGAACTCCTTTCGATTTGGCAGAATGTGAAAACGAGTTAATTGGGGGTTACCATACAGAATATTCTTCAATGAAAATGGGATTCTATTTATTTGCTGAATATGCGAGTATGTTTATCTCTTCTACAATTATTTCTGTTTTATTCTTTGGTGGATATAACTACCCAGGAATGCAATGGATGGTGGAAAATGTAGGTGTAAATGCAGCTAACTTATTAGGAATCGCGGCATTGTTCGTAAAAATATGTTTCTTCATATTCTTTTATATGTGGGTACGTTGGACGATTCCAAGATTTAGATATGACCAATTAATGCACTTAGGATGGAGAATTTTAATTCCACTTTCTATCATTAATATCATGATTACGGGTGTTGTTATTTTAAGACACGAAATTTTAGCAGCTTTAGGATTCTAAGAACCGTAATTAGCTTCAAATAAAAAACAAAATAGATTTTGAATTTGATTGATGTCAAATTGTAAATCATAAACTATAATAGTAAAAATGTCAATAGAAACTATATCATTATCGGGTAGAAAAAAGGTGGTGTCAAATAAAGACATGTCTTTTGTTGAACGATTGTATCTTGTGGCGATTGTAAAAGGTTTGGTTATTACAGTAAAACACCTTTTCAGAAAAAAAGTTACCATTCATTACCCAGAGCAGGTTCGTGAAATGAGTCCAGTTTACCGTGGTCAGCACATGCTAAAACGCGATGAACAAGGCCGTGAAAACTGTACTGCTTGCGGATTATGTGCTTTATCATGCCCAGCTGAAGCGATCACTATGAAAGCTGCTGAGCGTAAGCCTGATGAAAAACATTTATACAGAGAAGAGAAATACGCTGAAATCTACGAAATCAATATGCTTCGTTGTATTTTCTGCGGTTTATGTGAAGAAGCTTGTCCAAAAGACGCTATTTACTTAACAGAATCTAAAGTATTAGTTCCTGCTAGCTACAATAGAGAAGACTTCATTTTCGGGAAAGATAAATTAGTAATGCCTTTAGAAATGGCTATGAAAAACGCTCAACTTAAAAACGCTAACTAAATGATACATATTCCTGATTTTGCACACGCAACAACTGTTCAAGTTATCTTTTGCTTTTTAGCGTTTATTACTGTTATTACTGCTTTCTTGACTATTTTCAGCAGAAACCCGATTCACAGTGCCATTTATTTGGTAATTTGTTTCTTCTCGATTGCTGGTCATTATTTGTTATTAAATTCTCAATTCTTAGCTGTTGTTCATATAATAGTCTACTCCGGAGCTATTATGATTCTGTTCCTGTTTACGATCATGTTGATGAATCTGAACGAACAACGAGAAGTTCACCGTCCTAGAATTACACGTTTAGGAGCTATTGTATCTTTCTGTTTAATATTGATTGTTTTAATTACAATCTTTATCAACTCGAAACCAATCGTTGGTGAATACGATTCTACTGGAGAAGATTTCCAATCAATTAAAGTTTTAGGTAAAATTTTATTGGACGAATATATGGTTCCTTTCGAATTTGCTTCGATCTTACTTTTGGTTGCTATGATTGGAACAGTTCTATTGTCTAAAAAAGAAAAATTAAATAAATAATGGGTAATATATTAAATCAAATAGGTATTGAAAACTACATCTTTTTGAGTGTTGTACTTTTCTGTATTGGTATTTTTGGTGTATTGTACAGACGAAATGCTATTATCGTTTTCATGTCTATCGAAATTATGTTGAATGCGGTAAACCTTTTATTTGTTGCTTTTTCAACTTATCATCAAGATGCGCAAGGACAAGTTTTTGTGTTCTTCTCGATGGCGGTTGCTGCAGCCGAAGTTGCGGTAGGATTGGCCATTTTAGTTTCTATCTTTAGAAATATCGGCTCAATTAGTATCGATAATTTAAAAAATTTAAAAGGATAATCAGAAATGGATACCAATTTAGCTTTAATTTTAGTTTTAACTCCTTTACTAGGTTTTCTAGTAAATGTCTTTTTTGGAAAAAGCTTAGGAAAAACAGTTTCTGGTGCAATCGGAACTATTGCCGTGGCGATTTCTTTTGTAGTTTCTCTTTTACTTTTTAATCAAATAACTTCAACTGGAAAAGGAATTCAGGTTACTTTATTTGATTGGATTCAAATTAGCAACTTAAAAATCAATCTCGGATTTTTATTAGATCAATTATCTGTTCTTTGGTTACTTTTTGTAACTGGAATTGGATCTTTGATTCACTTATACTCTATCAGTTACATGCACGATGATGAAAATATGCACAAATTTTTTGCGTATTTAAATCTATTCGTATTCTTTATGATTACACTTGTAATTGGAAGCAATTTATTAGTTCTTTTCATCGGATGGGAAGGTGTTGGACTTTGCTCTTACCTATTAATTGGATTCTGGCATAAAAACCAAGATTACAATGATGCTGCAAAAAAAGCTTTCATCATGAACAGAATTGGAGATTTAGGTTTATTAATCGGGATGTTCATCATCGGATCGATGTTTTCTACATTAGATTATGCAACTTTACAAACTGCAATTGCTGGAGCTACTAATTTAGATTTATCAACACTTTCTTTAGCTGCTTTATGTTTATTCATTGGAGCTTGTGGTAAATCTGCACAGATTCCGTTATACACTTGGTTACCTGATGCGATGGCTGGACCAACTCCAGTTTCTGCATTAATCCACGCGGCTACGATGGTAACTGCTGGTATCTTTATGGTAACGAGATTAAATTTTGTTTTTGATTTAGCAGTTGATGTTCAAACTGTAATCGCAATTATCGGAGCTATCACTTCATTAGTTGCTGCTACAATTGGATTAGTTCAAAACGATATCAAAAAAGTATTGGCTTACTCTACAGTTTCTCAATTAGGTTTAATGTTTTTGGCATTAGGATTTGGAGCTTATGAAGTAGCTGTTTTTCACGTAATCACTCATGCTTTCTTTAAAGCTTGTTTATTCTTAGGTTCTGGATCTGTAATTCACGGATTACATGGAGAGCAAGATATGCGTAATATGGGAGGTTTGCGTAAAGCAATGCCAATCACATTCTGGACAATGTTAATTTCTTCATTAGCAATTTCTGGAGTTCCATTCTTTTCAGGATTCTTTTCTAAAGATGAAATCTTATTGACAGCTTTCCACCACAGCATTCCATTATACGTTGTTGGATCGATTGCTTCAATCATGACTGCTTTCTATATGTTCCGTTTAATGTTCTTAACTTTTTTCAAAGAATTTAGAGGAACAGAAGAACAAAAACACCATTTACACGAAAGTGGTTCATTAATTACTATTCCGCTTATCATCTTAGCTATTTTAGCAACTTTTGGCGGGTTGATTAGTTTACCTGGAAACAGTTGGTTAAACGAATACCTAGCTCCTCTTTTTGCAAAAGTTGAAGGTGGAGAACATCACTTAGGTACAACTGAATACACTTTAATGGGTGTTGCAGTTCTTGGTGGATTATTAGGAATTTTAATTGCTTACATCAAATACTTCAAACAAGATAATGTTCCAGAATCTGACGAAAACATTACTGGTTTAAGCAAAGTGTTATACAACAAATATTATGTAGACGAAATTTACGATGCTGTATTTGTTGCGCCAATTAATAGTTTATCTAAATTCTTTAGAGACTATATCGAGACAGGATTATCTGCGCTTGTTTTTGGATTAGGCAAGATAGCAAATGAAATTGCTTTCCAAGGAAAAAAATTACAAACCGGAAGTATAGGACTATATCTATTTGCTTTTGTTTTAGGACTTTGTGCAATTATTTCCTATATATTTTTAGCTCAATAATATTATAACTATGAACGTTTCTACTATATTAATTATACTTTTAATTGGTGCATTTGCCACTTATTTTTCTGGTGACAAACTGGCTTCAAAAGTTGCTTTGCTTTTTAGTTTAGCTGCTTTAGGATGTTCAATTGTATTATTGAATAATTATAATGCTGGTGAAAACATCAGCGTAATCAACAGCTGGATTACTCAGCCTAAAATTTCTTTCGCTTTAAATGCTGACGGGCTTGGGCTTGCAATGGTTTTATTAACTGCTGCTTTAACTCCGATTATTATATTTTCTTCTTTCGGAAATGAATATAGCAATGCAAAAGGTTTTTATGCTTTGATCTTATTTATGGCTTTTGCTATGACAGGAACTTTCTTAGCTTCTGATGGTCTTTTATATTACATTTTCTGGGAGTTAGCTCTTATTCCAATCTACTTTATTGCTTTAATTTGGGGTAATGGCGATGTTGAAGAACGCAGAAAAGCAGTAGTTAAATTCTTTATTTACACACTTGCTGGTTCGTTATTCATGCTAACTGCTTTCATTTACTTATACACAAAAGCAGGTTCTTTCTTAATTGAAGATTTATATAAACTGAACTTATCTGCTTGTGAGCAATTCTGGATTTTCTTGGCTTTCTTCTTAGCTTATGCTATCAAAATTCCAATTATTCCTTTCCATACATGGCAAGCAAATGTGTACCAAAAAGCACCAACTGTTGGAACAATGCTTTTATCAGGTATCATGCTTAAAATGGGATTATACAGTGTAATTCGTTGGCAATTGCCACTTGCGCCAATCGCTGCTAAAGAATACTTGTATATCTTTATCGCTTTAGGAATTGCTGGAGTTATCTACGGTTCTATCGTAGCTTTAAGACAAAAAGATTTAAAGAAATTATTAGCATATTCTTCTCTTGCTCACGTTGGATTAATCGCTGCAGGATCATACACTCTTACTCTTGATGGTTTAAGAGGAGCTGTTCTTCAAATGATTGCTCACGGTTTTGTTGTAGTGGGATTATTCTTTGCAGCTGAAGTAATTTTCAGAAGATACGAAACTAGAGAAATTGAAGCTTTAGGCGGTATTCGTGCGCAAGCTCCAAAATTCACTTCGATGTTTTTGATCTTAGTATTGGCTTCTGTTGCGTTACCAAGTACATTTAACTTTGTTGGAGAGTTTACAGTATTATATAGTTTATCTCAAATCAATATTTGGTTTGCTATTCTTGGTGGAACTACTATTATTTTAGGAGCTTACTATATGTTGAGAATGTTCCAACATGTAATGTTAGGCGAAACTAATTCTAAAACATTTGCAGATGTTACGCTAAACGAAGGAATTTCTTTTGCAGTAATCATTGCGGTTTTATTATTCTTTGGTTTCTATCCAAAACCAATCACAGATTTGATTACACCAAGCTTGGAAACTATTTTACAAGTTATCAATAAGAACTAATATTTTAAACAAAAAATAAATTAGGATTACTCTTAAAAATTGAAATCCTAAATCAAAAAGATAAAAATGAATACATTAATAGCTATAACAGGATTGGGTATTTTCTGCCTATTGTTTGAAATTCTTAATTTAAGAAAGGCCATTGTTCCTATTACCATTTTAGGTTTAATAGGTGTATTGGCTCTTAATTACTGTGAATTTGGAACAGAACAAAGTTATTACAACAATATGATAGCGGTGAGCAAGTTCTCTACAGCTTTTTCATCATTGTTTATCGTTTTGACTATTTTCCTTGTAGCATTAAGCCATAATTTTTACCAAAATCATCCAACGAAAATTTCGGATTATGTTGCTATTAAAGTTTTTTTACTAGCTGGAGCTGTGGCAATGGTTTCTTTTGGAAACTTAGCAATGTTCTTCTTAGGAATTGAAATCTTATCTATTGCTTTATATGTACTTGCTGCAAGTGATCGTTTGAATATCAAAAGTAACGAAGCGGGTATGAAATATTTCTTAATGGGATCTTTTGCTTCAGGAATTATCTTGTTCGGAATCTGTTTGATTTACGGCGCAATGGGAAGCTTTGACATTAGTGACATTCACGAAAGCGCACTTTCTGCAGAGTTGCCAATTTGGTTTCCAATCGGAATGGTTTTAATGGTTATCGGAATGTTATTTAAAGTAGCTGCTGTTCCTTTTCATTTCTGGGCTCCAGACGTTTACGAAGGTTCTCCTGCTTTAACAACGGCTTTAATGAGTACTTTGGCAAAAGTAGTAGCAATTGCAACTTTATTCAAATTAGTTTCTGGAATGAACTTAATTGCATCATTAGACAACCAAGACCTTTTACATACTTTTGAAGTTATTGTAGTTATTATTTCTATTGCTTCTATGTCTGTAGGTAATATTATGGCATTAAGACAAGTAAACGTTAAACGTATGCTTGCTTTCTCTGGAATCTCTCACGCAGGTTTCATGTTAATGACATTATTAACTGTTTCTGCTTCAGCTGGAGTTTTATTATACTACACTGCTGCCTATGCATTAGCTGGTATCGCTGCTTTTAGTGTGATTTTATATGTTTGCAGAGATCAAGATAACGAAGATATTACAAACTTCCACGGTTTAGGAAAAACAAATCCGCTATTGGCTGCTGTTCTTACTGCTTCATTATTATCAATGGCCGGAATTCCTATTTTCTCTGGATTCTTTGCTAAGTTATTCTTATTCAACCAAACTATTCAAGCAGGATATATTGGTTTAGTAATCGTTGCAGTAATCAACTCAATCATAAGTGTTGGATATTATTTCAAACTGATTATTGCAATGTATTCTAAAGAACCAAATCAAGAAAGAACAGGAAGACCATTCCTTATTTATGCTACAGCTGTAGTGTCAATTGTTTTAAACATTGCTTTAGGTTTATTCCCATCATTAGTTTTAGACTTATTGAAATAAGATTATTTCTTTAATTAAAATATTTAAAAATCCATTAAATCAGTTTTAATGGATTTTTTTTATGCCTAAAATAAAGAACAGAAATTCATGTTAAAAAATTCTTCTATACAATTGCACTTCAAAAAATCTCCATATATTTGAGTTCAATTAAATGTATAAATTATGAACTTTAATTCAAAAAATCCATTTTTAAACAGTAAGCGTTTTTCATCAAATGCTGAACCAAGAACAGAAGTACACCAAGCTCAAATTATTGATTACAATCAAGAAATGACGGTGTCTGGAACTATCAACAAAACAGCAATCTTATTCCTTATTTTATGTGGCGCTGCTATGGTGACATGGTGGATGACTTTTAACGGAATTAATCCAATGTTGCCTACAATTGGAGGTGCAATTATTGGTTTTATATTAGTATTAGTTTCTGCGTTTAAACCACAGTTGTCTCCTTACCTAGCTCCTGGATATGCTTTATTTGAAGGATTGTTTATAGGAGGTATTTCTGCGATATTTGAATTAAAATTTCCTGGAATTGTAATCAATGCAGTTGGTGCAACTCTTGTTACTTTCTTGGTTTGTTTAGGTTTATACAAATTCAGAATCGTAAAGGTTACAGAACAATTTAAATCTGTTGTTGTAGCTGCAACTTTGGCAATTGCGACTTATTATTTAATTTCTTGGGTTGTTTCAATGTTTGCTTCAAGTTACGTTCCTGTTCATTACGGAAATTCAATGATGAGTATTGGTATCAGTGTTTTTGTTATCATTGTTGCTGCTCTTAACCTTTTCTTAGATTTTGATTTGATTGAAAAAGGTGCAAGAGAAAAAATGCCAAAATTCATGGAATGGTACGGAGCAATGGGATTAATGATTACATTAGTTTGGTTGTATATCGAATTCTTAAGACTTTTATCTAAACTTTCTAGTAAAGACTAAGAAGTTTCTTTTAAATAAATTTAAAGCCTTTTTGAGTAAAATCAGAAAGGCTTTTTTATGCTTGTAGATTACTTTTCTGTAAAAACATATTCAAAACTTTTAAGAATAATCTGTTTTTTAAAAACCAAAAAGAATCTATTTCTTACAAAAATTAAAATGTAATTTATTGCAATTAAAAAAAATTACAAATCTTCTATATTCTTCCTACTCAAATCTAGAAATTATCAAAAGCTAGAAAAATACGGCTTTCCTCAAACAAAAACAGATATGCAATAAATTACAATTAATGCAATTTGTTGCATTTTTAACATTTAAAAAGCCAAAAAAATAAAGTATATTATTTTTTTAAGCAAAAAAATTACAGTATTAAAAATTAATATATAATTTCGTGTAATCGATTACAATTAAACCACTTGGAGTCGAAAGTAAAACCACTTACTTATTATTAACTATCTAAACAAACAATTATGAAAAAAAACCTACTTTTCATGGCTGTCTTTCTTATGACAGTTCAGTTATGGTCCCAAACCATTCAGATTAACGAAGCTTCTGGCTGGTTAGAATCTGCTTTTGTAAAATGGCAACCCGTCAGCGGTGCCCAAACCTATAACGTTTATTATACCGGTAACGGATTTACAGACAAGAAAATAGATGATCAGCTTATTAGAAGTTATGGATCTTATTTTCGTGCTGATATCCCTGGCCTTAAAGCCGGAACTTATACTGTAAAAGTAAAACCTGTTGTAAATGGAACAGAAGGCACTGGAGCTACAACAAGCAATTTAACGGTAGTAGCACATGACAGAAATGGATTCGCTTTTGATGGCGGTCGTGTTCCTGGAGGATACAAAGCAGATGGAACTCCTAAAGACAATGCTGTAATTCTTTACATTACTCAAAATACCAAAAATACCATTTCGATGGATATTACAGGTGCTAGTTCAAATCCTTGCATTGGTTTACAGAATATTCTTTATGCGATTAAAAAAGGAAAAGATACTCGTCCGTTTATTATTCGTCTAATCGGAAATATTACTGATATGACCGTTATGGAAGGCGGTGATGTCGTTATTGAAAACTCCAACAATGCTTCAAGCTATGTTACAATTGAGGGCGTTGGTGATGACGCGGTTGCAAACGGATGGGGAGTTCGATTAAAATCGGCTTCAAATATAGAAGTAAGCAATCTTGGATTTATGAACTGCGACAGTACTGCAGGAGATAACGTAGGAATGCAGCAGAGCAATGATCACGTTTGGGTTCACAACTGTGATTTGTTTTATGGAAATGCAGGAAGCGATGCTGATCAAATAAAAGGCGACGGAGCATTAGACAATAAATCTTCTACTTACATTACAATGTCATACAATCACTTTTGGGATAATGGAAAAGCAAGTCTTCTTGGTCTAAGCGAAGGAACTACTTCTGGTTTATATGTAACGTATCACCACAACTGGTTTGATCACTCAGATTCTCGTCATCCTCGCGTTCGCTATTATTCAGCACATATCTACAACAATTATTATGATGGAGTTGCTAAATACGGTGCAGGTTCGACTATGGGTTCTTCACTTTTTGTTGAAGGAAATTATTTCAGAAATAGTAAACATCCAATGTTAACTTCACTTCAAGGTTCTGACATTTGGGATGAAACCAACCAAGTAAATAATGCAGGAACAATGGGGACATTCTCTGGCGAAGCTGGAGGAACAATCAAAGCCTACAATAACACTTTTGATGCTTCTAACGGAACAAACAATATGCGTTTTGTAGCTTACAATGATCCTAATCCGTTATATAATATCTCAGGAAAAATAAGCTCTACGACAGATTTTGATGCTTATGTAGCAACAACAAGAAATGAAGTAGTAAGTAGTTCTGTAAAATCTAAATCTGGTGCAAACACTTATAACAACTTCGATACAGATGCCAATTTGTATGTAAAAAATTTAGTAATCGATACTCCAGCAGCAGCAAAAACAAAAACGACGCAATATGCAGGACGTGTATCTGGAGGAGATTTAAAATGGACTTTCAACAATGCTACAGACGATACTTCTTCTTTAGTGATTGCAGCATTAAAAACAGCTCTTACAAACTACACAGGAACTTTAGTAGCTGTTCAAGGTGAAGGAAGCACACCTGCTGGAAGCCAGACTTTAACTTTGACATCTGCTACAAATAACAATCAGACTGTTGCAAGTGGTACAGCAATTTCATCAATCATATTTACTTGGGGCGGCGACGCAACTGATGCAACAGTAACTGGAATACCTGCTTCTGGATTAACTTTTTCAAAAAATACTACCGCTAAAACTATAACTATTTCGGGTACACCTACTGCAACAGTTTCGTACTCAATTGCAACTTCTGGAACTAGTGGTTCCCCAGCCACTGGTTCAGGAACTGTAACGGTTACAACTGGTTCGACTGGCGGATCTGAAATTCACAATTTTACAACATCTGGCAAAACAAGTTCTTTCTATGCTATTACAGGAAATATGAATTCAACTCCAGGTTCTGTAACTTACAATGGATTAACACTTACTGAACGTCTAAAAATAGAATCAAGCACATCTATTACATATACAACAACTAGCGCTTCTACTTTAACTTTAGTATTTGATTCAAGTTTTACTGGAACCATTAAAGTAGATAATGTTTCTTATACAGCATCGGCTGGTATTGTTACTGCTTCAATCGCAGCTGGTTCACATACTATAACAAAAGGTTCTGTTGCCAATTTATTCTATATCAGTACCGTTTATAGCGGAACAACTTTAAGAATGGCTACGGTGGCTGAAACAACAACTATAGAAACTTCAAAAATAATCTTGTATCCTAATCCAGTTTCAAGCACATTATATTTATCAGATTCAGAACAAAAAGTCCAAAAAGTTCTTATTTACAATATCTCTGGAAATCTAATAATTAACTCTGGAAATTCTCAAAACATCGATACAAGCAGTTTAATTCCTGGAACTTATCTAGCAAAAATTTACACTGTTGATGGATCGTTTAACCAAACTCTTATCAAAAAATAAAACTTACTTAACTAAAAAGGCTTCCTAAATTTGGAAGTCTTTTTTATTTATTCTAAAATCAAAATATCTTATCTATTTCTATTTCTATTTCTAAATTCCTGCTGCTCGCTCATTTTTCCAAATTCTTTGAAAAAATTTTTAATCGTTTCTAAATTGACTACTACAAACAGAAGCATTCCGATAAAAATAGTAATCCAACTGTACAAAATTTTTACCCCCGAAACATCTGAAGCGACAACATAAAAAACAATAGTTGGCAAAATGGCAACAAAAAAAGTTAAGCCTAATGATAACAATAATGGATGAATAAAAAAGCTGTTAAGTGAGTTCAGCCCAATTTTGTGAACAGCCATAGAAACAAACAAAAGACCAACAATTCCGAAAATTATACTAGCAAAACCATAAATGAGTACTTGATCGTTTAAAGCATTTATTTCCTGTTCGTATCCGAAAAAAGTATTAAAACTGAATTCCATCGTATTTCTTTTCTTCTGGCGTTACATCAAATAAACCTTGCGTTTTGTATCCAATCATTTTAGCTAAAATGAAATTAGGAAACTCCTGAATTCCGACGTTGTAAAGATTTATACTATCATTAAAAAACTCTCTTCTGTCTGCAATTTTATCTTCCATCTGAGAAACTCTTCTTTGCAATTCAAGAAAATTGCTATTGGATGAAAGTGTTGGATAATTTTCTGAAACTGCAAACAAATTTTTCATTGATTTTGAAAACTCATTTGCATTCTCGATTTTTTCTTCCACCGTTTTAGCTTTCAAAAAATCAGTTCTTAATTTCGTTAAATTGGTCAACATAGCAGTTTCATGTTCCATAAATTTAGATGCTACTTTTACTAATTCAGGAACTTCATCTGCTCTTTGCATCAAAATAACATCAATATTTCTAAACGCTTTTTCATAGTTGTTTTTTAACGCAACCAGTTTGTTATAAATTCTAATTAATAGATTAAAAAATATAAGAATCAGCAGTAATCCGGCTATTATGGCAATATTTTGAGCAGTCATATTTTTAATTTAAAATGATGTAAATGAGTATAATTGATATGAAAAATAAAGTCAATAAAAAAGAATCTAATAATGGTTTGTATTTGTTTCTAAATGAAATACTTCTTGGAACTGCAACACCAAAAACAGCATCAGCACTTCCTTTTTGAATAATGGTGGTTCCGTTATCAGACGATGCATTTCCAATCAAAAACATATAATCGTTATGTTTTAAATAGGTTTCGCTGTATCTCATTTTTCCTCCTTTCTGTTCGTCGACACGATCAAAATAAAATTCTAATCCTTCACCATCCACCGTTACCGATCCTGTTTCGTCTTTTATTTTAAACTTTCCTGTTTTGTATTCTGTAAAAATGGTCCTGTAAGTTGTTTTACCTTCATCATCGCGCGGACCTTCTTTTTCTATTTTATAAAAATAACCAATACAAGGCTTACTGAAATAAGGTGAAATAATTGGTTCTATTTCTTCTAGATCACCTTCAACTTCAACCTGTCCCATCGCAATAGCATTTATTTTTGATGTTGGCAAAATAGCCTGTAAACGCATAAACTTGCTTTTATTGCTAGGGAAAAATATATTCTTGATGAGAATAAAACCAGGAATGAGTAAAAAAAGAAGCTTCAAATTATCTGTTTCGGCAAGCAGAATAAAAGTTCCAAAAAATCCAACTACAATTAAAATTCCCTGAATTTTTTGAATAAAAGTTGTTTTGGGAATATTGTACTTACGATTAATTCTCTCCATCTCTTTTTCTTCATCCCTACTACTTCTCGCACCGGCAACAAACATTCCTATTATACCAAATAAAAAAACACATATAAATAAAAGAAGTATAAATGGAATCGGAAATCTCTCGTCAATCAAAAAGCTGGTAAAAACCAATAAAGGGCATACCGCAAAAAGCAGCCAATTTGGAAATTTCAAATTATATAATCCAGCAAAAATTATGGTTAGAAACAAGGCAATTCCCATACTAAAAAGCATCAGAAAAACAACCATCCCCACATCTACCCTATTTTGGTTTATAAATTCTAAAAAGTCATTCATAAATTTAAAATTCTTTAATAAAATTAGAATATGATTTCAATTTCTTTCGAAACCAATTTTCTAATTCTGTTTCTTTCTTGATCCGAAATTGGATTATTACTTAAATTAATTCCGATAAGAAATTGTAATTTATTGATTCCATTCGGAATTTCACTAATCTCATTATTGCTCAAAGTAAGAAACTTTAAATTTTTAAATCTTAAAATTTCTTCGGGGAACTCTTTTAATTTAGTATCTGCTAAATCTAATTCTACAACAGATTCAGGTTTCAATTTAGCTTTTTGCAAATCGTAAAATGTTGTTTTTTCTTTCTTCTTCCCTTCCTTATTTTGGATTAAAATACCTTTTCCCGCCAGAATAAGTGCGGCTACAAAAAAGATGCATAAAAAAGCAACCCACACCGGATCTCCTTGTTTCTCTTTTGTAAAAAGTCGGAGATAAACATAATAGACCATTCCAAAAAACAAGATTAAAAATAATCCTGTAAAAATGAGATAGAGCAAGTATTTAAAGAAAGATAAAATGATTTTTTTTCCAGTTGTTGTGTTTTTTGAAACGGCAAAATAAATAACCAATCCTAAAATTAAAGCCCAGAAAATAATAAGTCCTATCTGAGCTATTTCATTTCCATTTTCAATAACAGAAAAAGTAATAAAGGTCGGAAACATCAAAACAAACCAAATTAAAAATGCTGCAAAACCAACTGATAAACAGCCTATTTTTTCTCCTTTCTTGGAAGATCTAAGCCATAAATAAGCCAAAAGGAAAGATAAAAGAAGAACGCCAATAAATCCGTATCCAAAGGGAGTAAGTCCAGCTAAAAAAATTAAAGTCATTGGTTATTTTGGTCTTGATCGATTTTTAATCAAACTTAAAGAAAAATACTATAAATAAAAAAACGCTTTTTCATAAATTATGAAAAAGCGTTTTTTTACTAAAATGATTTAATTCTACAAATCAAACTTAATTCCTTGTGCTAGAGGAAGATTTGTTGTATAATTGATTGTATTCGTTTGACGTCTCATATAAATTTTCCAAGCATCAGAGCCTGATTCGCGTCCGCCTCCTGTTTCTTTTTCGCCACCAAAAGCTCCACCAATTTCGGCTCCAGAAGTTCCAATATTTACGTTTGCAATTCCACAATCAGAACCTGTTGCAGATAAGAATCTTTCAGCTTCACGTAAATTATTAGTCATAATTGCAGAAGATAATCCTTGGGCAACTCCGTTTTGAATTTCGATTGCATTTTCTACTTCGCCAGAATATTTAAGTAAATATAAAACTGGAGCAAATGTCTCGTGCTGAACGATTTCAAATGAATTTTCAGCTTCTGCAATTGCAGGTTTTACATAACATCCGCTTTCATAACCTTGACCAGAAAGCACTCCACCTTCTACAAGAATTTTTCCGCCTTCAGCCACTACTTTGTTCAAAGCTGCAGCGTACATTTCTACCGCATGAGTATCAATTAGTGGTCCAACATGATTATTTTCGTCAAGCGGATTTCCGATTCGCAATTGCTTGTAAGCCGCCACTAAAGCGTCTTTTACTTTATCATAAATACTTTCGTGAATGATCAATCTTCGAGTTGAAGTACAACGTTGTCCGGCAGTTCCAACAGCTCCAAAAACAGCTCCAATAACGGTCATTTTTATATCTGCATCTGGAGTAACAATAATGGCGTTATTTCCTCCTAATTCTAATAATGATTTACCTAATCTTCCGCCAACAGTTTGCGCCACAATTTTGCCCATTCTAGTAGAACCAGTCGCAGAAATAAGCGGAATACGAGTATCTGCAGTCAACAATTCTCCTATTTTGTAATCTCCGTTTATCAAACATGAAATTCCTTCTGGAAGATTGTTTTCTTTAATAACTTGAGCAATAATATTTTGGCAAGCAATACCGCAAAGAGGCGTTTTTTCAGAAGGCTTCCAAACACAAACATCTCCAGAAATCCAAGCCAAAGCAGTATTCCAAGACCAAACGGCAACTGGGAAATTAAATGCCGAAATAATTCCAACAATTCCTAACGGATGATATTGCTCGTACATACGATGTCCTGGTCTTTCAGAATGCATTGTTAACCCATGAAGCTGACGCGATAAACCAACAGCGAAGTCGCAGATATCTATCATTTCTTGAACTTCTCCAAAACCTTCCTGCAATGATTTTCCCATTTCATAAGAAACCAATTTGCCAAGAGCTTCTTTATTTTGTCTTAATTTTTCTCCAAACTGACGTACAATTTCACCACGTTGCGGTGCTGGAATCAATCTGAAAGTTTTGAATGCTTCTGCAGCTGTTTGAATTGCTTTTTCATAATCCTCTGCTGTTGACATTTTTACCGAAGCAATTAATTTTCCGTCAACTGGCGAATAACTCTCTAGAATTTCTCCAGAAGAAAAATTATTAATTCCTGTTGATGTTCCTTCATTTATTGTCTTGATGCCCAATTTTTCAAGAGCTTCTTTCATTCCAAATTGCGATGCTATTGTTGTCATTGTAACTTTTTTTGTTAAAATTGTTATATTTTTATGTAAAGATATTGTTTTAGAATTAATTTCCGATTGAAGTTAATTCATAAATGAACGTAAATTTAAGTTTATTTTATAGTATTAACAGAAAGGAAACCTCAATATTGAATTTATTTAATGAAATTTGCAGTACTTAAAATTAAAAATATGACCCATTTTAATAGGCTTCTGCTTTGTTTTCTTTTAGTTTCAACTTCGATATTTTCGCAAAAAGCTAAAACTTCTTTTTCTGTTGTTCCTTTAGGCGTAATGGGCGGAATCGACGAAAAAAATCTTTCGGCTTATTTAATAGCTCCATCAAACACAACTGATTTTATCTGTCTTGATGCCGGAACTGTAAATGCAGGAATTGAAAAAGCTATTGAAAAGAAAACATTTAAAGTTTCTACAGGCGAAGTTTTACGAAAATACATCAAAGGATATTTAATTTCTCATGCCCATTTAGATCATGTTTCTGGATTGATAATCAATTCTCCAGCAGATTCTTCAAAAACTGTTTATGCTACTAATAAATGCATGGAAATGATGGAAAACCATTATTTTAACGATCAGACTTGGGCAAATTTTGGAGATGAAGGTCCTGGTTTTCATATCAAAAAATATCATTTTCAAACTTTAGATTTGGCCAAAGAAACTCTTTTGACCAATGCCAAAATGACGGTTAAAGCATTTCCTTTAAGCCATGTTAATCCGTTTGAAAGTACCGCTTTCTTAATTAAAAACGATAATAATTATGCTTTGTATTTAGGCGATACAGGACCAGATGAAGTAGAAAAAAGCAATAATCTTCGCGATTTATGGACAGCAGTTGCACCATTGGTTAAAGAAGGACAATTAAAAGGAATTTTTATTGAAGTTTCTTTTCCGAACGAACAGCCAGACAAGTTTTTGTTTGGACATTTAACTCCAAATTATTTAATGAAAGAACTTCATGTTCTAGAAGATTTGGCTGGAAAAGGTTCACTGAAAAACTTTAAAATTATCATCACACATTTGAAACCTCCAGCAAAGAATATTGCAAAAATAAAAGAGCAGTTAACAAAGCAAAATGATTTGGGAATACAGATTATTTATCCTGAGCAGGGGAAGAAGTTTGAATTGTAATTAAATATTTGTAAGTTATTTTTTACAATTTAGCAAAATAATTTTAATTTAAGTAATGGAAATTATTTGGTCAAAAAGGCCAACATTTCTTCATGTGTTATAAAATCTCCATTTTCTAAATCACGTTTTCCTTGCTCAATGTCAGCTTTTAATTCAAGCATAAAGTTTTCTTCTGGAGAAAGAATTTTAGCAATTGAAAGAACTTCATCTGGAGTAAATGTTTGAGTTCTTAATTTACGATAAAAAGTAGGACTAGGAATTCCTGTTTTCTCAATAATATAGTTTTTTTTAAAAGGTGATTTACTTATTAAATCTTCGATATCATTAACTATATTTTTATAAGCGATAATTTCTTGTATCATAACTGAAGTTGTTTTGTATCATTTATGATACAAATATATAAAAAAATGATATATTTCTTTCTTTTTGAATGAAAATACATCTAAAACAAAACCGACAAGTTTTTAAAATTTGTCGGTTTTGTTTTTTCTATTTCTTCGCTACAAACCTCGGATCAGTTTCCATAACAGTTCCGCAATTATCACAAGTTCTTAGTTTTTCTGAATTGTAAAAATGTTCAAAATGAGGGAGAAAATCCTTCTCTATATTATGAAGTTCAAAATACACTTCGTACAATTTATGATTACAGTTATCGCAATGCCAAAGTAGACCATCTGTAAAACCTTGTCCAGCGCGTTTTCTTTCAATTACAAGACCAATTGAACCTTCTGAACGAACAGGCGAATGTGGCACTTTTGCAGGATGCAAATACATATCACCAGCATTTAATTCCATTTCTTTACGCTGCCCATCTTCTTGAATTACAACTTTAATGCTTCCTTCTAACTGATAAAAAAGTTCTTCAGTTTCGTTATAATGATAATCTTTTCGAGCATTTGGCCCTGCTACAATCATTACAATATAATCTCCAGAATCTACATATAGATTTTTATTTCCAACAGGCGGTTTAAGTAAATGACGGTTTTCGTCAATCCATTGGGTTAGGTTAAAAGGTTTTGCTATAGCCATTTTTTCTAATACTAAATTTATGAGTAGCTAAGGTAGTGAAAAGTATTTAGTCTCAGTCGTAGTTTTCAGTCTCAGTGACCAGTCCCAGCAAAACTGAAAACTGCGACTGTGACTGTAAACTTATCTAAATTCTTTTATAAAATAAATGTAAACTGGAAAATGATCACTAAAACCAGCTTCTGTCAAAGTATTTCGTAACGGATAACCTTTGTACTGTCCTGAATTTTGAATGAGATAAGGTTTGTTGAAAATACCAGCTTTCCAGAAGCTAAAAGTGAGAAAATCTGATTTCATTAAAGATTCTGTCATTATGATTTGATCAAAAATATTCCAAGAATCGCGATAAGCAATAGTTCCTAAACCTTTATTGGCAAGCTCTTCAAACGGATTAAAAACTCCAAATTCTGGAACTTCAGCTTTTGCTCCTTTTGCCCCCAACCCAGCTTTTATACTTTTATTCAATGGTCCGTCATTAAAATCTCCCATTGTTAATACTTTCGCTCGCGGATTAATTTGCTGTAATGAATCAATAATTTTTCTGTTTAATTTTCCTGCTGCTTCTCGAAACAGACTTGTTGCTTTTTCTCCGCCAGATCTCGATGGCCAGTGATTGACAATAATATGTATTTCTTCATCTTCTAAAAATCCCGAAACCAAAAGCTGATCTCTTGTAAAAACTCGATTTTTATTTTCTTTTTTAACTTCCATTTCATCATCCAAAACTTCTGTTTCTTCTTCTTTTTTAGGAATTTCTTTTCGATAAATAATTAAAGGAATATTCGAAAAAGAAGTTGGTCTGAAATATTTTTTCTGATAAAGTAGCGCTACATCAATACCACGTTTGTCTGGCGAATCAAAATGAATGATTCCTAAATCTAACGGCTGCAGTTTTGGTTCTTTTATTAAGTCTTCTAAAACTGCTCTGTTTTCTATTTCCGCGCCTCCAATTAAAGTTGGCGCATTTGAATTTTCTGGTGTTCCAATTTCAGATATAACTCTTGCTAAATTCTTTAATTTCTGTTGGTATTTCTCTGTTGTCCAATGCTGAGCTCCGTTTGGCGTCCATTCATCATCATTTGTAAATGCGTCATCTACAGTATCATAAAAGTTTTCAAAATTGTAAAAAGCAACGGTATGTATTTTGTACTTTTTAGATTGGCTAAAAAGTACTAACGTTCCAAAAAGAAAAAGCAGACAAGATCTAAATTTTAAAGGCATATAAAAGATATTAAAAAACAAATCTAATTAAAATATGTAAGATTTTTACTTAAATAAAATTTCAAAACAGTACATTTGTTTCTAATAAAAGTCTTGTAACTTGCTCAAAAAATCTGATTATTTATAACATGAAAAAAATACTGTTTTTCGCCTTTTTCTTGAACTTTCTAAATCCGTTTTACGGGCAAAAAAACAGTTCCCGAGTAGAAGAAATTAGAAAGCAATATAAAATTCCAGAATTAGCTTATGCAGTGGTTTCATCAGATTCTATTTTTGAAATTGAAGCTTTAGGATTTCAACGTTACAAATCTTTTTATAAAGCAAAAATCGATAATAAATTTCGTTTAGGATCAATCACAAAAACGATTACAAGTTACATCGCGGCAACTTTGGTTAAAGAAGGAAAAATAAAATGGGACACCAAATTCTTTGATTTATATCCTGAATTAAAAGCAGAAAGTAATCCAGAAATTTATAATGTAACCTTACAGGATTTCTTGACATTTCGAGCGCCAATTCCAACTTGGTCTTACGGAAATAAAACTCCAAATCAACAAGAAATAAAAGGAAACAATCAAGAACAACGTTATGAATTTATGACTTGGTTTTTTAAGCAAAAGCAAGTTGTTACTGAAAAACAAGATTGGTACGGTTCTAATCCAAGTTTTGTTGCTGCAGGTTTAATGCTCGAAAAAGCAACTGGAAAAAGTTATGAAACTTTAGTTCAGGAATTGGGTAAAAAGCTAAATATTAACTTCGGTTTTGGACAGCCAAACGCTACTGATATCAACCAGCCGTGGGGACATGATGAAGAGTTGAAACCTGAAAAACCATTTGTAAATTATAAGCTAAATTGGCTTTCATCGGCAGGAAATATTAATGTAAATCTTCCTGATTTTTGCAAATTTACTCAGATGCAATTACAAGGTTTATTAGGAAAATCAAAAGTACTGTCTGAAGAAGAATTTAATAAAATGCATTTCGGCCTAACCGAATTTTCTTTTGGATGGTATTCTGAAATAAATGAAAATTCAGGTTTAAAATATTCTTTTCATTATGGAAATCCAGGAACATTTTTAACCAAAGTGTATATTTGCAAAGACATCAATAAAGCTTTTATACTATTTGCTAATGTGCAATCTGAAGAAGCTGATAAAGGTTTAATGCTACTTTTGGCCGAACTTCAAAAACAATATGGAGGCTAAATTACCCAACCTTAAAAATTAATTTAATAAATTTAAGCAAAAGAATAAAAATGAATAAAAACCGCTTTCACTATCTAAAGAGACGTTTTCTCTTTTGTAAACTCACATTTCTTATTTTTGCTTTACAATCATTCAACTGTCAATCTCAACAAAACATGATAACACCGCCTTATTTACAGAAAGGAGATACTGTCGCACTTTTGGCCACAGCTAGAAAAAACATCGACGACAATTTAAAACCAACAATAGATTTATTACACAGCTGGGGATTAGAAGCTGTAATTGGATCTACGATTGGTTTAGATTATCATCAATTGGCTGGAACAGATGAGCAAAGAGCTGCCGATTTTCAAAAACAAATGGATAACCCAAATATTAAAGCAATTTGGTGTGTGCGTGGCGGGTATGGAACGGTAAGAATGCTAGATTTATTGGATTTTACGAAATTCAAACAACACCCAAAATGGGTTATTGGTTTTAGCGACGTAACGGTTCTTCATAATCATTTGAATACGATGGGTTACAAATCTATTCACGGAATTATGCCTGTAACCGTTCCTAGAGCAACTCCAGACGCTGTGAGTTCGCTAAAAGCAGGTTTATTTGGCGAACCAATTTCGTATTCAATTAGTCCATCTCCAATGAATCGTTTTGGAAGCGCAACTGGAGAATTAGTCGGAGGTAATTTATCTATTTTATATAGTTTATTAGGATCGCCATCTGCAATTGACTGCAAGGATAAAATTTTATTTATCGAAGATTTAGATGAATACTTATATCATATTGATCGTATGATGATGAATCTAAAACGAAATGGATGCATCGAAAATCTAAAAGGAATTATCATTGGCGGAATGACAGGTATGAAAGACAACGAAGTTCCGTGGGGAAAAAATGCTTTAGAAATTATTGACGATGTAACCAAAAAGTACAACATTCCAGTAATTTTTAATTTTCCTGCAGGACATATTAGAGATAACAGGGCTTTAATTATGGGAAATACCGTTTCTATAGAAGTTAATGCTTCTGGAAGTACGGTTACTTTTAAAAAATAGCACTACTCTATTCCTTAATCTAAGGAAATCTAACAATACCACATAAAATCTCGCAAAGACGCGAAGTCGCAAAGTTTTAAAATTACTTTGCGACTTCGCGTCTTTGCGTGCAAAAAAAACTAAACTTGAAACTCGTAACATGAAACTTTAAACAAAAGAAATGGCAGAACATAATGATTTAGGAAAATTGGGCGAAGATCTCGCAGCTTCTCATCTTGAGGAAAATGGATATACGATTCGAGAAAGAAATTACGTTTTTCAGAAAGCTGAAATAGATATAATCGCAGAAAAAGATTCTGTTTTAGCAATAGTTGAAGTCAAGACACGTTCGAGCTTAGATTTTGGTTCTCCGCAAGATTTTGTGAAGTCAAAAAAAATTCAATTACTCATAAAAGCAGTAAATGCCTACATAAACGATAGGGAAAAGGATTTTCCCGAAGATTTAGAAATTCGTTTTGACATTGTTGCCATCCATAAAAACGGGGAATCATTTGCAATTGAACATCTTACTGATGCTTTTTATCACTTTTAACATAATTTTTTATTGTTATAATTGTAACAATTTGTTTTTTTATTTATATTTGCAAAGAATTATAACATCGCAATGTTAAATTAACAACCAACCGAATTACAAAAAAAAAAAAGAATTATGAAAACTGTTTCTTCTATTGTAGAAAACTACATTAAAACAAAACCATTTTTATTAAACGCCCTCTCTCTCGGAATTATTAACCTAACTTCACTTTCGCGAAATATTATGACCGAATTAGAGAGTGAGTTTGGAAAAGAAGTAAAACAAGGCGCTGTTGTAATGTCTTTAAAACGACTAACGGAAGAACTAGATTTTAAACTAAACCACAAGATCAATAAAGTAATTAAAAATATTGGTGAAATCACCGTTCGTTCTGAACTTACAGATTACACTTTTGCAGCATCTGAGACTGTTTTAAACAAACAAGCAGATTTAATCTCTGATATTAATGCTTTATCTGATATTTTTTACACCTCATCTCGTGGTGTAAACGAAACTAATATAGTTGTCAGCAGCAGTGTAAATCACTTAGTTGAAAAACACTTTATGAGAGAAAAATTAATCCAGAAATTAGATAATTTAGCTTCTATTACAGTAAAATTACCAAAAGAAAACATCGTAGTTCCTGGTATTTACTATTTCATTTTCCAACGTTTGGCTTGGGAAGGAATCATCATCAACGAGGTAATTTCGACTTCAAATGAGTTTACTATTTTAGTTGGAGAAGATCAAGTTGATGTTGCTTTTAAAGTAATTAAAGACTTGAAAAACTAATTTAGAAAATAGCTAATTTAAAAATCAAATTAGAGTTTATAACAACAAAATCCTTTTGTCTTTTTGATAAGATAAAAGGATTTTTCTTTTGAAATAAAATGAGATAAAAGACCAAATTTCATATTTCGGAGATAAGAATATTCTCAAAAGTCAAATTCACAATTAAAATTTATTTTGCAATAGCGTCAAAATAACACTTACTAGAGTAAAAGCGACTTGACAGGAGTTTTTGCCTGTTTTCTTTAAAAAACAACCTAAAAATCCGAATTAAGTTTTTTTACATATAATTTGTTGCGAATAATATTTTTATATATTTGTGAGGAAGTCAGATTCAAGACCTCTTATTTTGATAGTCTAATGCCATTAGAATTAAACAAAAGCGAATAAAATTGTTAGAAGCTGCCAACCATAGTGAAAAATTATTGGTAAGTGAACTCAAAAAAGGAAACGAAAAAGCCTTTCGCCAACTTTTTGATTTATTCCGCCAAGATATTTATGGATATAGCATTAGTCTTCTAAAATCTAAAGAAGCTGCAGAGGAAAATGTACAGGATGTTTTTTTGAAAGTCTGGCTCAACCGCGAAAGTTTAAATGTAGATCAATCTTTTAAAGCCTACATTTTTACAATTGCCAGAAATCAAGCATTTAATGTTTTGAACAAAGCGGCAAATGAAGTTATTTTAAAAGAAGCCGTTTTTTACGAAAGCCAAAAAACACATGAATACGGAGATTATTCTATTCGAGAAGCCGATTGCAAGAAACTCCGAAAACAAGCTATAAAACAGCTCCCGCCCAAACGACGGCAGATTTTTAAAATGTCGCGGAAAAAAGGAATGAGCTACGAAGAAATAAGCGAGGAACTCGGAATCTCGATAAATACAGTCCGGAACCAAATGAGTAAAGCGCTCGAATCGATGCGCGGTTTTTTTCAACTTCACGATGAAATTATCTAACCAAAACCACAAATAATGCCCTTAAAATCACTCTTCGGAGTGATTTTTTTTTGATTATAACTTTTTGTCATTTCGACCGAAGGGAGACTCGAGCGATAGCGAATAGACGAAGTAAATCTCACTCGTAATTCTACAAAGATTGGCGATTTTTCTTTGCGGAGTTTCTAGTGAGATTTCTCCCTTCGGTCGAAATGACAAATGATTCATCAAAAAAAATAAAAAAACATTTTCATACAAAAACACAGTAAAATCAATACTTAACAAGTTTTTAGGTTGTTTTCAAATGTTAAAATTTAAAAATTTCTAACGTTTGAGTAGTACTCGACTTCACTTCAGCTGTATTATAGAAACACAGAACCCAAAAACATTTTTAATGAATTCAAATTCTGAAATAAAAACGCTTTTAGAGAAGTTTATTTTAAATCAATGTACTGCCGAAGAAACAGAACAGGTTGTTGCTTATTTCCGTAGTAACAATCTAACTGATGAATTTCCGACAGTAGAAGAAGTAAAAAATCTATTAGACGAAATGCCAAAAATGGATGAGCAGAAAGCCGATTCAATTTTTGACGCTATTTTATCGACTGCGAAAGAACAAGAAACAGTTATCGAATTACAGCCTAGAAAATCAAACTATAGAAAATATATTTCTATTGCAGCTTCTGTTTTGGTGCTTCTTGGAGTTGGATTTGCTTACAAACAAGGTTTCTTTAATAAATCTACAGAAGTTCCGTTCGATTTTAAAAGCTCTGACATTGTTCTTCAAATGGAAGACGGGAGCGTTCAGATTATTTCTGAAAATGGAAAAGTCCAAGTTCATGATAAAAAAGGAAATATTATTGGGAATCAAAGTGGCGATAAACTGGTTTACGAAAATCAAACTGATTCTGATAAATTGGCTTACAACACTCTTAAAATTCCGTTTGGTAAAAAATTCCGTTTGCAATTATCTGACGGAACTATGGTTCATTTAAATTCTGGCACTACTTTAAGATATCCAGTAAAATTTATCGCTGGAGGAAATCGTCAGGTTTATCTTGACGGAGAGGCTTTTTTTGATGTAGCAAAAGATAAAGAACATCCTTTTATTGTAAATGCTGACAACTTAAATGTACGCGTTTTAGGAACACATTTCAACGTTTCTAATTATCCTGAAGATGCATTTACAGATGTTGTTCTTGTTGAAGGTTCTGTTGGCATGTACCGCTCTAACGAAGAATTTAATGCTGATAAAAGCACTATTCTAAAACCTGGTTATAAAGGAAGTTTCAACAGAGAAAATGCTTCAATCTTCACTAAACAGGTTATTACAGAAATTTATACTTCTTGGATAGACGGCGGACTTACTTTTAGAAATATGACTTTCAAAAACATAATTACTAAACTAGAAAGACGCTACAATGTAACGATTATTAATAAAAATGAAAAATTGGCAAATGAGAAATTCAATGCCAGTTTTAAAGAAGAATCAATTGAAAATGTTATGAGTTATTTTAATGATGTTCATGGCATTAATTACACGATAAAAAACGATCAAATACTAATTAAATAACCACTAAAACCAATACTAAATATGATGAAATAACATTACGGGAATAAAAAAATCGGAAAGAGCTGCGAACAATTTCCGATTAACTAAGTGATTGAATATAACGAATTAACTACAATCAATTAACAAAATTATGAAAAAAAAATCTAAGAATAATGGGTTTCTATACTCATTGTTCCAAAATGACCTAAAATTGAAATTAACTACACTACTTATTTTGGTCGCCATGTTTAATATCAAAGCAAGTACTTATGCCCAAAAAACAAAAGTAACGCTTGATATGAACAATTCAACAATCGAAAAGGTTATTGAGACCATTGAACAAAAAACAGATTTCAGATTTATTTACAAAATGAGTGATGTCGACTTAGATCGAACGGTTTCAATTTCTGTAAAAGAACAATCGATCTATACTGTTTTGGACAAAATTTTTAAAGGAACGCTTACCGAATTTAAAATACGCGACACGCAGATTATCCTTAAAAAACCAGAACTAAAAACACAAAATATTGAATACGAAAAAGAAACTATTTCTGGAATTATTACAGATGAAAATGGTGCTCCGCTTCCTGGTGCTTCTATTTTGGAAGAAGGCACAAAAAATAGTACTGTAACTGATTATGATGGTAAATTTAAATTTACTGTCGAAAATAGTTCTTCTATAATCGTAATAAGTTTTGTAGGATATAAAACAAAAAAAGTTCCTGCTGGTAATGGTACTTTAAATGTTCAATTGGAACCAGATGCAACAAATTTACAGGAGGTTGTATTGGTAGGTTATGGTACTGCAGCGCGTAAAGATGTTACTGGAGCGGTATCTTCTATCAATTCAAAAGACATGAATCAGGGAGCTCTTGTAAATCCGTTACAATTAATTTCTGGAAAAGCTGCAGGTGTAAATATCAATCAGATTGGTAGTGAGCCAGGAGGCGCTCCGAGTGTTCGTATTAGAGGTATTTCTTCTCTTATTGGGGGAAACGATCCTTTGGTTGTAGTTGACGGAATTCAGGGAAACTTAGATTTATTAAGCCAGATTCCACCAACTGAAATCGAAAATATCGATATCTTAAAAGATGCATCAGCGACAGCTATTTATGGTTCAAGAGGTGCTTCTGGTGTAATTATGGTTACTACTAAAAAAAATAAAGCAGGCAAAACCACTATAGAATACATAGGAAATACTTCTATTGATTTTATTCCAAAAAAATTGGATATGCTAAATGCAGACGAATGGTGGGCTGCTGCACAAAAAGTTGGCGTTCCTGCATCTGCAAATCATGGTTCTGACACAGATTGGTACGGACTTTTAACTAAAACTGGAGTTACTCAAAATCATACTTTGTCTTTTGGCGGTGGTGCTGACAAATTTAGTTATAGAGCATCGATTAGTGCAATTTTACAAGATGGAGTTGTAATTAACTCAAATAATAAAAAATATATTGCTCGTGTTCAAGCATCGCAAACTGCATTGGACGGAAAATTAAAGTTGACTTATAATTTAAACAACGGAACAGATTTTACAACTTCAAGTATTCAATCTATCGGACGTGTAAATTATGTTTCTAATTTAATTACCAATGCCTATTTAATGCGCCCAACAGATCCTGTTTTTAATACTGACGGAACGTATTTTACAGATCCAAACGTTTTTCAATACTTAAATCCTTACGCTGCACAACAGGAAATTATAAATGAATCTGAGGCTGATAATTTGTTTGGAAGTTTAAAAGCTGATTTAGATTTATTGGATGGATTAACAGCTGGTTGGTTTGGAAGTTGGAGAAAAACCAATAAAACTATAGGTTTTTATGATCCTGCAAAATCTACAGATTCGCATGCAATTGATCAAAAAGGTTTTGCTAATATCACAGATAGCAGACAAAACGAAAGATTAATGGACATTAGTCTGAATTACAAAAAGACTTTTGGCGCTCACAGCCTTAATGTTTTGGCTTTGTACGAGTGGCAAAAACAATTGTATCAAGGAAATTATTCTCAAATAAGAGGTTTTATTAACGACATAACAACGTATAATAATCTGGAACTTGGAGATTTTTCTAAAGTTCTTCCTGGAGATATGAAATCGTACAAAAATGATAGAACTTTAGTTTCTTTCTTAAATCGTATTAACTACTCTTATGCAGATCGTTATTTATTTACAGCAAGTTTAAGAAAAGATGGTGCTTCTGTTTTTGGATCTAATCAAAAGTGGGGATACTTCCCTTCTGCTTCTGTAGCTTGGCAAGTAACAAAAGAGTCGTTTATGGCGAACCAAACACTATTTAATGAGCTTAAATTACGTGCAGGTTATGGAGTTACAGGAAATCAGCAAAATTTAGTACCACAAGGTTCAATTGCATTAGTTGGACTTGGAGATCCTTCGACAATTTATTTTGGAGGTCAGCAAATCACAAACTTTTTTCCAAGTCAAAATGCAAACCCTGATTTGAAATGGGAAACAAAAAAGCAAACCAATATTGGTCTTGACTTTGCTATGTTAGACAATAGACTACGAGGTACTATCGATGTTTATACTTCTACAACTGATAATTTATTATTTGATTATACGGTACCTCAACCTCCATATCCTTATAATAAAATTAAGGCAAACGTAGGAAGCATTTTAAATAAAGGTCTTGAAGTTGCTCTTGGATATGATGTAATTAAAAATGAAAATACAACTCTTACACTTGCAGGAAACGTTTCGCTAATAAAAAACGAAGTGCTTAATTTAAGCGGAAGCATCAATGGAGTTCCTTTAAACACAGATTATGTTGCTTGGGGAGCAAACGGTGCTAACTCTTACTTAATAAAAGGACAACCTGTTGGAACTTACAATATTTTACATCATACAGGTGTTGATGCTTCAGGAATTGAAACTGTTGAAGATCGCGATGGAAATGGTATAATTGACCAAGGAGACAGAAGCCCAGACAGAGTTATTAGCGGATCTGCATTACCAAAATATACGTACGCATTTAATCCAACCTTTGTTCACAAAAATTTTGATGCGTCAATGTTGTGGAGAGGTTCGGGAGGAAATAAAATCTATAATCAGGTACGTGCTAACATAAGCCGTCTTGAAAATATTGGTAAATCTAACATTTTAGCAAGTGCCGTAGACGAAGGTATTTATTCTTCTCCTTATGCATCTGATATGTATTTAGAAGATGGTTCATTCTTACGTCTAGAAAATGTTACTGCTGGATACAATTTTCGTTTCACAGATGTTAAATACATCGAGTCTGTTAGAATCTCACTTACTGGAAACAATCTTTTACTTATTACCAACTATTCTGGTATAGACCCAGAGGTAACCTTGAGTGGAAGTGGTAAACCTGAGGACAACTTTGGTGCAGATAGAGGAATTTATCCTCGTACAAGAAGTATCGCTATAGGTTTAAATGTAAAATTTAAATAGTAAAAGAAATGAAAATCAAAAATATATTAATACTGGGAAGTCTAACTTTCCTGTCTCTTGTTGGTTGCACCAATATTGATGAAAATGTGTACGATAAATACCCGCAGAACGATTTTTATAATTCACCCGAAGGTGCAGATGTTGCTCTTGCTAGTGTTTATGGTCAAATTGGCGGAAATTGGGATGGAAAAGGTTATGCTGGGGCTGATAATGGCTGGTACGATTTGAACTGTATGTCGGCAGATGAACAAGTTATTCCGCATAGAAATACAGGTGACTGGCAATTGGATTTTGCTCGTGTTTACATGCATCAATGGTTGCCTACAGATTTAATGGTAAACAATACTTGGAATTGGCTTTACAAATCTATTTTCTCTGCTAATTTAGCTGTTTCTCAATTGGAAACTGCAAAAGCTGATCCTTCAAAAATTGCAGAAGCTAAAGTATTACGTGCTTTTTTCTATTATTTATTAATGGACGATTACGGAAACATTCCCTTCTTCACAGATAATAACACAACAGTAGATAAAATTCCACAAGTGAGCCGTAAAGAAGTTTATGATTTCGTTGTAAAAGAATTGACTGAAAACGTAGAATTGCTTTCTGGAACAAAAGGAGGAAATTATTACGGACGTTTCAACAAATGGGCAGCTTATACCTTATTAGCAAAAGTATATTTAAATGCAGAAGTTTATACAGGGCAAGCAAAATGGAATGAATGTTTAGCTGCTTGTCAAAAGGTTTCTGAAGGAAACTTTAGTCTTCACCCTGCATCAAACAATGCTTCAAGCCCTCTTGGAAACACTTATTATGAATTATTTGGAGATGTCTTACCAGATGACGAAACTATACTTTCTATATACACAACTGTAGATATTGTATCTAGAAATATTTTTACTGTTAGAAGTTTATACGGACCTCACTGTCAAGCTCTTTTTGGATACAGCGGATGGAATGGTACAATTGTTCCAAAAGATTTTTATTTAAAATATACTGACAATGATATTCGTAAAAAACAATTCTTAATTGGAGAACAGCCAGGAGGAACAAACTACACACTAGATATCAGTTCATTAGATAATCCTGGAGCTGGAGCACAAGAAGGTGTTCGTAACGTTAAATTCTATCCTGCAACTCCAAGAAACGGAGGAGGAGCATCAAACGACTTCCCTATTTACAGATATGCAGATGTTCTTTTAATGATGGCAGAATGTAATGTTCGTTTAAATAATCCTGCTACGGCAAAACCATTTGTTGATGCTGTTAGACAACGTGCTGGTTTAGGCGCTTTGGATAATGTGCCAACTCTAACTGATATTTACAACGAAAGAGGATTAGAATTGAACTGGGAAGGACACAGAAGACAAGATATGATTCGTTTTGGCACTTTCTTATCGGCAAAACAATTCATGGAAAGCTCAGAAGATTTTAGAAAAATATATCCTATTCCAACTTCGGCTTTAAATGCTAATCCGAGTCTTAAACAAAATCCAGGTTACTAATTAAAAGTATTGGATATGAAATTGCCGTTCCTCAAAAATAAATTCAACAAACAAAGTTCGGCACTCTCATGGTACTTTAAAACAAATAATAACTACATATGAAAAAATATATAAATAGATTATTTGCACTTACAGCCTTGCTTATTGTTGGAGCTGCTTGTGAAAATGATGCCGAATTGACCTATCTAAAAGATGTTCAATTCCCATCTGACATAAAAATTACACCAAGTACCACTTTTGTACTTCTAGAAGACGATGCAGATACAGATGCCATTACTATTTCTTGGGATAAAGTTACTTTTCCTATTGAAGCACCTGTAACATATGCAGTACAATTTGATGTTCCTTCAGATATTACAGGTTCAAATGCTTGGTTAAATGCAACTCGTATAGAGGTAGGACAAGATGTTTTGACTAAAACTTTTTCAGTTAGAGATTTCAATAAAATTGCAACAGATCTAGGTTTGCCTGCAGACAAAGCCAACAAGTTAATTGTTCGTGTCGAAGCTCAAATGGATAGAAAAGTTTTCTCAAAAAATGTTGAATTAACAGTTACTCCTTATGAAAAAGCGATTGTTTTTGGCGAAATTTACATGCCAGGATCGTATCAAGGAGAATGGGATGTTAATACTGCATCAGTTTTAACTGCTATTGAAAAAGGTGTGTATCAAGGTTATGCCTCAGTTCTTCCAGGTTATGGAACAGGATTCAAAGTAAATACAGCAAGAAACTGGGAAGAATTTTATGGTGCAGATGGTGGCGACAACATCAAAAAAATGAGCACTACAGATTTACAAATGCCTGGAGAAGGTTCTTATCAAATTAAAGTAAATCTTAATACTTTAAAATGGTCTGCTACTGCTTATTCTTGGGGAATTGTTGGAACAGCTCAAGCTGGCGGATGGGACAATAGCACACCAATGAGTTACGATCACCAGACAAAAACATGGAAAGTAACAGCAGATTTGGTTCCTGGAGCATTAAAATTCAGACTTAACAACAAATGGGATGTTAATTACGGACCTGCTGATGAGTCAAAAAATATTATTACAAAAGATAATTCTGGTGCTTATACAATTTCTGAAGCGGGAACTTATGAAGTTACCTTCACAATTGAAGAAACAGATCCAAACACAAATGGCTATCCTGCAACAGCAACTTGCAGTATAGTTAAAAAATAATCTAACATATTCATACATGATAGATTAGTTTTGAGTGATACCTGCCTTTCTGAGCAAAAGGCAGGTTATCTAAAAACCAAAGCTCAAACTCTATCAAATTTAATTCTAAAATTATGAAGTCTAACTCCAACATTTTTCTTGCTTTACTGCTTTCTTTAGCTTTTATATCGTGTAGTTCTTCTGAAGAAAATCCGAAACCAGACCCAAATACGGGAACAGAAAACGAATATCAGCAGTATGGATCGCCATTTGATAAAGTTGCAGCCAATGAAGATGCTGTAATCTATCAGGTAAACGTTCGCTCTTTCAGTCCAGAAGGAAACTTAAAAGGTGTTCAAAAACGACTTGGAGATATTCAGAAATTAGGTGCAAATGTCATTTACCTGATGCCGATTTATCCTGTTGGGAAAATAAAAATGGCTGGAAAATTAGGTTCTCCGTATTCTATTAAAGACTATAAAGCCGTTAATTCTGATTATGGAAACTTAGAAGACCTTCGCGCTCTAGTTACAGAAGCACACAGCAAAAATATGGCGGTAATTTTAGACTGGGTTGCCAATCATACTTCTTGGGATAATCAATGGATTACAGCACATCCAGACTGGTACCAGAAAGATGCTAGCGGAAATATTACTATTCCGCCAGGAACCAACTGGCAAGATGTTGCACAATTAAATTATACCAATGCAGAAATGAAAAAAGCCATGATCGATGCCATGTCCTATTGGGTTTATAATGCCAATATTGATGGTTTTAGATGTGACGCAGCCGATTTTGTTCCTGTAACTTTCTGGTCAGAAGCGATAACTAAAATTCGTAAAATCAAAAACCAAAGAATGATTTTAATGGCCGAAGGTTCAAGAGCCAATCATTACGATGCTGGATTCGATTATACTTTTGGTTTTGCTTATTTCGGCGCTTTAGAAAAAGTATTCTCAGAAGCGCAACCTGCAAGTTATCTTCAAACAGAAAGTTCTAAAGAATACGGACAATTAGATTCTTCTAAAAGAATTGTACGCTACACGACAAATCATGACGTGAATCTTTCTGACGGAACTCCGTTGGAACTTTTTGGAGGAAAAAAAGGTTCTTTAGCAGCATTTGTAATTGCATCGAGCATGAAATCTGTTCCCATGATTTATGGCGGACAAGAAATTGGCTATAACAAACGCATTGATTATTTTGACAACGTTCCTATCGATTGGTCAACTGCAGATAATGATATGCTTTTAGAATACCAAAAAATAATTGCATTTAGAAATTCAAGTGAAGCGCTTCGAAAAGGAAAACTAACAGGCTATAGCAGTAACGATGCAAGTGTTTTTACCATGGAAACTACCACTGATAAAGTCTTAATTGTGGCTAACATTAAAAACAAAGCCATTAAATATACTGCTCCAATAGCTTTGGCTAATACCAACTGGACAGATGCCTTAACTGGAAATCCAATTTCTATTGGTTCAGAAATTAATTTAGAAGCTTATCAATATTTAATTCTTAAAAAATAATACAGCTTCTTATAAATCTAGATTTGAAAAAAAGCAAATAACATGAATTTTCAATCCCAAAAAATACAGTTCCAAATTCGTTTGGGCAAAAAGCTTGCGCTTTTATTTTTCGTTTGCAGTTACGCATTTGCAGTAAAAGCACAAGAAATAATGTCGCCAGACAAAAATCTTTCGCTAAAATTTGAATTGAAAGAAGGTGGAATTCCGTCTTATCAATTATCATACAAACAAAAACCGGTTATTAAGCCTAGTTCTTTAGGTTTAGAACTTCAAAATATGCCTTCGTTTTTGGATGGTTTTACCGTTACAAATACAGCACAATCTTCTGTTGATGAAAGTTGGAATCCGGTTTTAGGTGAAGAAAAAACAATTCGCAATCATTACAACGAATTGGTTATCACTTTAGCGCAAGCAAAAAACAATAACAGATTTATCAGAATCCGTTTCCGTTTATTCAATGACGGATTAGGATTTCGATATGAATTTCCAAAACAAAATGATCTGAATTATTTTGTAATTAAAGAAGAACGCACCGAATTTCAATTGGCTGGAAATCATAAAATTTTCTGGATTCCGGGAGACTATGACACCAATGAATATGCTTATACAACATCAAAGATTTCAGAAATTCCGTCATTGATGAAGAAGGCTACTATCGAAATCAATTCGCAGTGGCCAATAAAAGAATTATCTGTACAAACACCGTCAATGATGAAATCTGATGATGGCTTATACATCAACATTCACGAAGCAGGATTAATCAATTACCCTGCAATGTATCTAGAAGTCGATGCTAAAACCAACAAAATGATGAGTCATTTGGCGCCAGATGCTGTTGGTGCAAAAGGTTATATGCAAACTGATGCACAATCGCCTTGGAGAACTATTGTTGTGAGTGATAAAGCAACTGATATTCTAGCTTCAAAATTAATTTTAAACCTCAACGAACCTACAAGTTACAAAGATGTTTCTTGGATTAAACCTGTGAAATTTATCGGAATTTGGTGGGAATATTTCGTTGCAGGAAGAAGTACTTGGGCTTTTGGAAAAGAAACCAATGTAAAATTAACCGATGATTTCACCAAACTTACTCCAAACGGAAAACATGGAGCCACAACAGAACGCGCAAAAGAATACATTGATTTTGCTTCTAAAAATGGTTTTGATGCAATTCTTATCGAAGGATGGAACATTGGTTGGGAAGACTGGATTAACAACTGGAAAGAAGAGGTTTTTGATTACGTGACAGCGTATCCAGATTTTGATGTAAAAGCGGTTCATGAATATGCAGCTTCAAAAGGCGTAAAAATTATTATGCACCATGAAACTTCTGGATCTGCAACCAATTATGAGAGACGTTTAGATCGTGCTTTTCAGTTTATGAATGATAATGGTTATGATGCTGTAAAAACAGGTTACGTAGGTAAAATTATTCCGCGTGGCGAGCATCACGACGGACAATGGATGGTGAATCATTACATCAATGTTGCCAAACGCGCTGCCGATTATAAAATCATGATTGATAGTCATGAGGCAGTTCGTCCAACGGGATTAAACCGAACTTTTCCAAACTGGATTGCTCAGGAATCAGCGCGCGGTACTGAGTTCGAATCTATGGGAGGTTTAGCTCCAGATCACACTACCATTTTACCTTTTACCCGTTTAATGGGAGGTCCAATGGATTATACGCCTGGAATATTCCAAACCGATCTTTCGTATTACGGAACAGGAAGTACGCAACGAGTAAATACAACTTTAGTAAAACAATTAGCTTATTATGTAACCATGTACAGTCCGCTGCAAATGGCTGCCGATATTCCGGGAAATTATGAGCGTTTTCCAGATGCTTTTCAGTTCATAAAAGATGTGGCTGTAGATTGGGATAACAGTTATATTCTCGAAGCTGAACCTGGAGATTATATTACAATTGCACGTAAAGCAAAAGGCAAAAACGAATGGTTTATTGGCGGAATTACAGATGAAAATGCAAGAACAGCAAACATTTCATTTGATTATTTACCTGCAGGAAAAAATTTCGTCGCGACTGTTTATGCTGATGCTAAAGAGGCAAATTGGAATGAGAATCCGCAGAAATATACTGTGACTAAAGTGATTGTAAACTCAAAAAGCAAATTAAAACAGTATTTAGCACCAGGAGGAGGTGTTGCCATTAGCATCAAAGAAGGAACTGCTTCAGATTTAAAGGGATTGAAAAAATTATAGATTAACAGATTACTAGTTTTTTTCCGCCACGACTCAAGCGTTAGCCAATAAACAAAGCAATGCACGGATTTTTTGATTAAAATTTTTTAGATAAACTTAATTCGTGAATTCGTGGCGAAAAAAAACAACGATTAAAAACTTACTATTTGAAAACTATTAACCACAATGTTTGTCGAATTTAAAAAGCAATGCGAGTGAAAATGAATTTTAGTTAGGAAATGCCGACAAGCATGTAAAAAACTTTAATTATGAAAATCAAAATTACCCCTAGATTATTTCATATTACGAAAGCTCTAGTCTGTTTTCTATTATTATTTGCAAGTTCCGTTTACGCACAAGATCCAGCCCAGTACGGAACGCCATTTGCAGGAGTGCCAGACACCAGAGATGTCAATATGTATCAAGTGCATATTCGTCCGTTTAGTGCCAACGGAGATTTAGCCGGAGTAACTGCCCGATTAGACAATATAAAAGCACTTGGTACTAATGTTATTTATTTAATGCCAATTTACCCACACGGAACCGATTCCCGAAGTTCGGCTTCGCCCTATTGTATCAAAGATTTTAAAGCCGTTGGTTCTGAATATGGTTCTCTGGCTGACTTGAGAACTTTGGTTGACGGCGCACACAGCCGCGGAATGGCTGTTATTTTAGACATTGCCATCAACGGAACGTCATGGGATAACGTTTGGATAGCTTCGCATCCAGAATATTACATGCGAAGCGGCACTACAATTCAGCAATTAGGAAACTTCTCTGATATTGCTGCGCTTGATCTCAACAGTTCAGCAACAAGAGCAGCTATTAAAGATGCGATGCGTTACTGGATTTTCGCTGCCAATATTGATGGTTACCGTTGCGATTATGCCAACAATCCTCCTTTAGATTTTTGGTCTGAAATTAACTCAAATCTTCGAAGCATAACTTCTCACAACTTACTGATGTTAGCTGAAGGTGACAGACAAGAAAACTTTCAAGTTGGTTTCGATATGAATTATGGCGACAGATGGTTTCATAGCGGTTTATATGATGTTGCTGGAGGCGGACCTGTTTCTCAAAGACTTCAAGATCAAACAACTTATGAGTATGCTAAAGCAACTGGAAATCAGCAAATCGTTAGATATACTGGAAATCATGATACTTATACCAATGATGATGGTGTAAGAAGACCTTTCGTAGTTTTTAAAAACCATAACGGAATTGTGGCTAACTTCTTGGTTTCAGCTTACATGAAAGGCGTTCCTTTTTTAATGAGCGGACAAGAAATTGACTACGAACCAAAAACCGATTGGCCTTGGACAAACTTCAAATTCAACTGGTCACAAAACCCAACTGCAGCTGCCGATTTCGCTAAAATTCTAAATTTCAGAACTACAAGTGCTGCAATTCGTCGCGGAGATTTGACTGTTTATGCAGACGATGATATTAGCATTTTTACCAAAACATTAGGTTCAGAAAAAGTAATCGTAATGTCGAATTTAAGAAATGCTGCCAAATCGTATGTCATTCCAGCTGCTTTAGCAGGAACTTACGTTAATCCTTATAACAATAATGCTTCAGTAACTTTAACGGCTGGTACAACTCGCAATTTTGCTGCTTACGAATATTTGGTTTTAACCAATACAAATGCTCCTGTTGTAGCCGTTACAGGCGTTTCTGTTAGTCCGACTTCAGCAACTGTTGGTTTAGGCACAACACAGCAATTAAATGCGACGATTGCTCCTGCAAATGCAACCAATCAAAATGTAACTTGGACATCTAGCAATACAGCTGTTGCAACCGTAAATGCATCTGGATTAGTTACAGCAGTTGCTACAGGAACAGCAACAATAACGGTAAAAACAGTAGACGGAAATAAAACAGCGACTTCTGCCATTACAGTTTCAACAATTCCTGTTTCTTCTGTAGCTGTTTCACCAACAACAGCAAGTTTATATGCAGGAAATACACAACAGCTTACAGCGACAGTTTCACCAACAAACGCAACAAACAAAAATGTTACTTGGTCATCTAGCAATACTGCCGTTGCAACCGTAAATAGTTCTGGATTAGTAACCGCAGTTGCAGCAGGAACAGCAACAATTACATCAACAACGCAAGACGGAAATAAAACAGCTACAGCAACAATTACAGTTAATCCTAATACAAATTTCACTGTTTATTTCTACAAACCATCAAATTGGGGAACTGGAATTAAAATCTACTATTGGAATGCATTGCCAACAGGGGTTTTAGCCACTGTAAACTGGCCAGGAGTAAATATGACCGATGCTGGAAATGGCTGGTACAGCTATACCTTTACCAATGTTACATCAACCAATTTAATTTTTAATGACGGAACCAACCAAACTGCCGATTTAAGCAGAGATAAAAACGGCTGGTATATGAACAGTACTTGGTACGATTCGAATCCAGGAACTGGTGTTGCTGTTACAAGTGTGAGTTTAAATCCAACTACAGCATCATTAAACGTTGGCGGAACACAGCAGCTTACTCCTACTGTTCTTCCAACAAATGCAACTAACAAATCGGTAACATACAGTTCAAACAATACAGCTGTTGCAACGGTAAATGCTTCTGGTTTAGTTACCGCTGTCGCAAATGGAACTGCTACAATCACAGTAACAACTGTAGATGGAAGTAAAACAAGTACCTGTCTCGTTACGGTTACAACAGCGTCAGGCGGAGGAAATTACTACACTATCAAAAACAGATGGACAGGAGCTTATTTGTCTGATGCAGGAACAAATGTAGGTTACGGAACAAGCGTTTCTGGCAATAATTACAAATGGCAGAAAATTGCAATTGACGCAACTTATTTTGTATTGAAAAATGTTGCAACAGGAGAATTAATGAATATTGAAAGCCAAACAGGAACGGTACAATGTAATATTACTGATACTACTTTCTGGAGTGCACAATGGTCTAGCGATTACATCGATGGAACTTGGGTAAGATTAAGAAACAGATGGCAAACTGGAAATATCATTCATATCGAAAATCAAACTGGTTCTGCTCAATATGGAAATTCGCAAGACGGATGGTATAGTGCACAATGGCAATTGGAACCAACAACAGTTGGAACATCAAAAATGGCAATAAATGCAGAAGAAGCTCCAACAGCTGAGCCTGTAATTGGCATTTATCCAAATCCAGCAATAAATAATGAATTTCATATTTTAATGCCAGAACTGGCAAGTGGAGATACTGCTGAAATTTTCGTTTCAGATTTAAATGGAAGAACTCTTTTAACAGAAAGACTTTCTTCTTCAGGACAAGTTAATCATCATTTATCTTCAGGAATTTATGTTGTAAATATTGTTTCTAAAGACTTTAAAGCAACCAAAAAACTGATTGTTAAATAATTTTAGTTTGCCACGAATTCGCATTATTAAAAAATTAATTTGTGAATTCGTGGCTGTTTTTTTGCTAAAACATATATAATTCTCCACGAAGCCAAAACCATTTTTTTGAAATTGTGTTTAGTTTTTATATTGGGATAAAACCTTACCATTCCATTTAAACAGCTTTGTCTCTTTCTTTTTTATATAAATAGGATTACCCTTTTTATCGTTTTTTCCTGTGTCTTCACTATTTTCAGTTTTTAAAAAAACAACATTCGGTTTTCCCCCTTTATCAGTAGGAAAAACTAAATCTTCTTTATAATAGTCCTCATCAAAAACAGATACCGTATTAAAAATGGAAATTATTTCATTGTTTCCAAAACCAAAATAATGTATCCTATTAGATATTCCGCATGCTTCCCCTCCAATTTCAATTTCGATTATTTGCTCTATATTTTTCAGCCCTTTATTATCATATACATTGGCACTGATAAAACTGAAACTTTCAGAATAATAATCGAGCGGAAATTTGAAAATCCCAACTTGCTTTTCTTTCCGATAAACTTTGATTTCTAAATCAAATATATCTATCGAATCTTTCTTGAAAATGCGATCTGCTCCGTAAACAAATTTAATTTCTCCTTTTCGTAATGGATTGAAAGCTAAAAAACCAGACCAAACATATCCATCTTGCTTTATGCCGTTTTTGGTATACGATATTTGCACCCATTTAGCCTCAATGCCATTCAACACAGATGTTTCGGCCATAGATTTCTTTATTAAAACTGTATAACCCGCAGATAATGTATCAATTGCTGTCGACTCTAAAGATGGAGCGCTTTTAACTTCTACAATATCAGCAAACACATATGTTTCTGTATCTGCACTAAAATTTGAGCTCCATTGCGAAAATGAAACAGTACTAATAAGAAAAAATAACACATTAATTAAAAAATGCTTCTGCATGTTCTTCAGTCGGTATTTAAAAAATAATTAGCAAATTTCACTCTTTGCCAACTATTTTTGAAGCTGAAAAAGTTTTTAAAACAATAACATTAGACATTTATATTATTAAGAATAAGTATAAGATTCTCTTTTTAGAATGAATAATTCATCGCAAAACCAAAATTATTCTTTGATGTTAAGTCATTACTTATTAATGAAGGTCTGAAGACTAGATTTTCGTTTACATTAAACTGAGATAAAGCTGCATCGACATTAGCATCTATAATATTTAAAACATAAAAACCAATCATAAACAGAGCCGATAAATCTCGATTTCTTTGATAGCCTTTTTGAGCTGTAATTAACTGGCTTTCGCTTAATCCTGCTAAAAATTCAGAATCGCTTTTTTTCCCTTCGAGTCTGTTTTTGTATTCGTCTCTATAAATATTGTAATTTTTCTGATTGTCAATATACAAATAAGCACTCGTGCCAATTGCGCCATAAACCAAAGGAAGTTTCCAATATTTTTTATTGTAAATCTGACCTAAACCAGGTAAAACTGCAGAATAAAAAGCCGCTTTTGCAGGTCGAAGCGGATCTATAGTTTCAGATTTTAAAGTATCGTTTAAAATGATTTTCCCTTTTCCTTGGGCAAAAATTGAAGTAAATCCAAGAAGTAAAAAAAGAACCAGAAATTGATTTTGCATAAAAGTTGGCTTTGAAAATTTTGATTCAAAGAAAACTTTTTAGTTCTAAGGTTTTTCCTAAGGAAACGGTAAATAAAACTTAATTTTTAATGTTTTTTTCGCCACGAATTTCACCAATTAACACAAATTTTATTCATAACATTGAAATTTTTAATTCGTGTTAATTGGTGAAATTCGTGGCAAACTTATTTTACTCTTCAAACAATTCCATCAACTCCAACGCACGTTTTATTGATTTCACATTTTCGAAAGTCAATAACAAACGTAATCCGTTTACGGTTTGTTTTTCTTTCATTTTGCAGAGATTACTATGCTTTTGAACAAAGTTTAAAACGTTTCTGAACTTTACAGATTGGTAATAATCAGATTGTTGATCGGATACGAAATAACCAATCATTTTACCTTGTTTCAAGACTAATTTTTCGATTCCGACTTTCGTTGCAATCCATTTAATCCTGATGCTGTTTAATAAAGCAACAGCAGGTTTTGGCAATGGTCCGAAACGGTCGATTAGTTTTTTCTCGAATTCCTGTAAACCAGCTTCGTCTTTTATTGCTCCTAATTCGTTGTATAAAACCAAACGTTCTGAAACGTTATTGATATATTCATCTGGGAATAACAACTCAAAATCGGCATCGATTTGAATGTCTTTTACATATTCTTTTGTATCGATATCATTTTCTTCAGGATACAAATCTTTGAATTCATTTTCCTTCAATTCCTCAATCGCTTCATTCATGATTTTTTGGTACGTATCAAAACCAATTTCATTAATGAAACCACTTTGTTCGCCTCCTAATAAATCTCCTGCTCCGCGAATCTCCAAATCTTTCATCGCAATATTAAAACCGCTTCCTAATTCGCTGAATTGCTCCAACGCCTGAATACGTTTTCTCGCATCTTCAGTCATTGATGAATACGGTGGACAGATGAAATAACAAAATGCTTTTTTATTGCTTCGTCCTACTCGACCACGCATTTGATGCAAATCTGATAATCCGAAATTATTGGCATTATTGATGAAAATCGTGTTAGCATTTGGAACGTCTAAGCCGCTTTCGATGATTGTTGTGGCGACCAAAACATCAAAATCTCCGTTCATGAAACCTAACATTAATTCTTCTAATTTTGCGCCATCCATTTGTCCGTGGCCAATTCCGACTCTTGCATTTGGAACCAAACGCTGAATCATTCCTGCCACTTCTTTTATGTTTTCAATTCGGTTATTGATAAAGAAAACCTGTCCGTTTCTTTGAATTTCATACGAAATCGCATCACGAATAATTTCTTCATTAAAACCAACCACATTCGTTTCAATCGGATAACGATTTGGCGGAGGCGTTGTAATTACCGATAAATCTCGCGCCGCCATTAATGAAAACTGCAAAGTTCTCGGAATTGGCGTTGCCGTCAATGTCAACGTATCGACATTTGCGGCAATGGTTTTCAGTTTATCTTTTACGTTTACACCGAATTTTTGTTCTTCATCGACAATCAATAAACCAAGGTCTTTAAAAACCACATTTTTGTTTACCAATTGGTGCGTTCCAATAACAATATCCAGTTTTCCTTCGGCTAAATCTTTTAAAGTCTGTGTTTTTTGTTTTGCTGTTCTAAATCGGTTTAAGTAACCAATTGAAACCGGCATATCTTTTAAACGTTCCGAAAAAGTTCTGTAATGCTGATACGCTAGAATTGTTGTCGGAACCAAAACTGCTACTTGTTTGCTATTATCAACGGCTTTAAAAGCAGCACGAATCGCAACCTCAGTTTTACCAAAACCAACATCACCACAAACCAAACGATCCATTGGTCTGTCGCTTTCCATATCGGCTTTTACTTCAGCTGTCGATTTCATTTGGTCTGGCGTATCTTCGTAAATAAACGAACTTTCTAATTCGTTTTGAAGATAACTGTCTGGCGCAAACTGAAACCCTTTTTCTAAACGACGTTTTGCATACAACTGAATCAAGTTGAATGCAATATGTTTGACGCGTGCTTTGGTTTTCTGTTTTAAAACCTTCCAAGCGTTCGAACCAAGTTTATAGATTTTCGGAGGTGTTCCGTCTTTTCCGTTGTATTTTGAGATTTTATGAAGCGAGTGAATGCTCACATACACAATATCATTATCCGCATAAACCAATTTTATGGCTTCCTGCGTTTTGCCTTCAACCTGAATTTTCTGCAATCCGCCAAACTTCCCAATTCCGTGATCGATATGCGTTACATAATCGCCTACAGAAAGTGCGGTTAATTCTTTTAAAGTGATATTCTGTTTTTTAGAATATCCATTTTTGATGTTGAATTTATGATAACGCTCAAAAATCTGGTGATCTGTATAAGCCGTTATTTGATTTTCTTCATCAATAAAACCTTGGTATAAAGGCAATACAATGGTATGATATTGTTTTCTGATATTTTCTGAATTCGCTTCGTCCAAACTTTCAAAAATATCATGAAAACGTTTTGCCTGAGTATCATTCGAACAAAACAGATAATTCACATATCCGTTAAAATGATTATCGCTTAAATTATTCAGCAATAAATCAAATTGTTTATTGAAAGATGGCTGAGGCTGAATATGAAATTCGAATTTTTTAGTGGTTTTATAAACGGGTCTTGAAGCCAATTCTACAACTGAAAAGTCCAAAGATTTTTTTATAAATGACGCCTGATTTAAAAATAATTGTTCTGGCGTTGCATGTTTTATTTCTTTCGACAATTTCTCAAAAGCTTCTTCTGCTCTTGCAAATTGTTTGTCCAACTGACTAAAAAGTCCTTCAGTATTTTGGATAAAAATAACTGTTTTCTCAGCAATATAATCTAAGAAACTCTCACGGTTCTCCTGAAAAAGTTTGTTTTCGACATTCGGAATAATCGTGATTTTTTTATGTGTTTCTACAGACAATTGCGTTTCAACATCAAAAGTTCTGATGCTGTCTACTTCGTTTCCGAAAAACTCAATTCGGTATGGATGATCGTTTGAAAAAGAGAATACATCGACAATTCCTCCACGAACCGAAAATTCACCAGGTTCTGTAATGAAATCTACTCTTTTAAACTCATATTCAAATAAAACTTCGTTGATAAAATCAATCGAAATTTTATCGTTTAAAGCTACTTTTAAAGTGTTTTTATCTAGTTCTCTTCTTGTAACCACTTTTTCAAAAAGTGCTTCTGGATACGTAACAATTACGGCAGGTTTCTTTCTAGAATTAATTCTGTTTAAAACCTCAGCACGAAGCAAAACATTGGCATTATCGGTTTCATCAATTTGATACGGGCGACGAAAAGAAGCTGGATAAAACAATACATCCTGCTCGCCAATCATTTGCTCTAAATCGTTTAGATAATATGCCGCTTCTTCTTTATTGTCTAAAACAATCAGAAAAGGCAGTTCGGTTTTCCTGAAAACGGAACGTATAATAAATGAAACAGCAGATCCTAACAATCCGCTGATGTTCATTTTTACTTGATTTCCTTCCAGTAAACTAGATGCAATCTGCTGTGCTTTTGGCAGATTATCGTATGTAGTATATAAGGCGTTCTTACTCAACTTTCTGTATATTATTTTGATTTATTGGCGGTGCCGAACTCGGAATCGCGCGCGTTGTGTCTAACATTTTAAGAAAATCGGCTTCTCCTTCTTCTTTCGGAATCTTAGCTCTTTCGACAATTTTGTCCATTTGTCTTTCCAACGAAATCAACTCTTTATTTATTTCCTGTATCAAAAACACCACTTTATCATCTGGAATGGTATTTAAATGAATAAACAAATCCAGCATTTTAATTTTAGTAATTAAAATAGAAATACGGCTTTTGATCTGCGGCTGGTTAAATTGTGCCGGTATATTGTTGTTTAAAGCCATTGCTTTCTTAGAAATCGCAGTCGATTTTTTCTGAAAAGCTCCAATTGTCTTTCTAGGCTTTTCTCCAATCTCTTTGATAAACTCACGCCATTCTGTCCATGAATTCAATTGCGATTCTGAAATTTCATTAATTGGCTCGTCTAGAAAAGTCCAGCCTTTATTTATGTTATTAAAAATAGCTTCTTTCTTTTTTGCCTCTTTTGCATTTTCCGCAAGGCGTTTTTCATTTTCATTTTGGCAAGAAAATAATACAGTTGTCAAAAGCAGAAAAAGAGATATTTTGTATTTCATTTATTAAAATGTTAGGCTGCAAAGTTACGAAGTAAATTTACAATTATGAATTCTGTTTTTATGCTAAAGATTCTATAAATCAAGGTTATTTTTTTCGTCTTTGCTGACGTTAATTAAGACGTTTTTTTTCGTTTCATTCTCATAAAAATTCAACTTTATTTCAGAAAATAAAAAGGCACAAAGACACACCCCTGTAAAAGTGAATAATCCAACAAACAAACTTTTTAATTATTGAATTAATAATTTATACTCCAAAAAAACGCATTTGATTACGAAAACGTTATATTTGTCTATCTAAAAATCATGAAAAAATGAATCCAAAAATATTGATCATTGGCGCTTGCGGACAGATCGGAACGGAGCTGACTCAAAAGCTGCGCAAAATATACGGAACAGAAAATGTAATTGCTTCTGATATCCGAAAATTAAATACTGATGTTGTGAATTCGGGACCTTTTGAAGTGGTCAATGCTTTAGATTTTAATCAGATCGAACATTTGGTAGAAGTACATAAAATTACCGATGTGTATCTGATGGCTGCACTTTTATCGGCAACTGCTGAAAAAAATCCAGCTTTTGCTTGGGATTTGAATATGAATTCTCTTTTTCATGTTTTGAATTTAGCTAAAGCTAAAAAGATTCAAAAGATTTTCTGGCCTTCGAGTATTGCCGTTTTCGGACCAACAACTCCAAAAGAAAATACGCCTCAATATACCGTAATGGAGCCTTCTACAGTTTACGGAATCAGTAAACAAGCGGGTGAAAGATGGTGCGAATATTATCATAATATTTATGGTGTTGATGTCCGCAGTATTCGTTATCCTGGTTTAATCAGCTGGTCGACTCCTCCAGGCGGTGGAACTACAGATTATGCTGTTGATATTTTTTATAAGGCTATTGCCGATAAAAAATACGAATGCTTCTTATCATCTGAAACTAAAATGCCAATGATGTACATGGATGATGCAATTGATGCAACGATTAATATTATGAAAGCACCAGTTGAAGAAATCAAAATACATTCTTCGTATAATTTGGCCGCAATGAGTTTTACTCCAACAGAAATTGCTGCTGAGATTAAAAAGCATATTCCAGAATTTGAAATTACTTATAATCCAGACTTCCGTCAAAAAATTGCGGACAGCTGGCCAGCAAGTATTGATGATTCTTCTGCAAGAGAAGACTGGGGATGGAATCATAAATTTGATTTAGAAACGATGACAAAAGATATGCTAGGTCATTTGTCATAATCTAAAAAAACGATAAGATTTTTAAAAGCGTGTTATTTCAGAATAGCACGCTTTTTTTGTGAAATTTATTATAAGAAAAAACATTGAATCTATAATTTATCTATTTTTGATTGCGTTAAACATTAATCAAGTTTATTCCAAAATCATCAATCAAATCACAACAAAATTATCAATCAAATGACAAATTCTTATCATCCTGTCGAGCAGAGCAAAAGAACTGCTATTGTCGACATCCTTCGGGGCTGGGCCATATTGGGCGTAGCCATTGGAAATTATTTAGATTTCCTGTATATCGGTATAGAAAAAGAGATTAAACACAGTACTTTCTCTGAAGTTCTTCTATACATTAACCGCTATTTATTTGCGGCTAAATCTTGGACATTATTAACTCTTTTATTTGGCTTCGGATTTGCCATTTTAATTAATAATGTCGCTTCTAAAGGAAAAAATCCTGTTGCTTTTTTTGCTTGGCGAATGTTTTTGCTATTTATTTTAGCTTTTATAAATTCTGCTTTTTGGCTGGGTGACATTTTAAAAGATTACGCCTTTTTAGGACTTGTATTATTGCTTTTTTACAGATGTTCTGCCAAAACTTTAGCCATTATTTCTGGTGTAATTATACTTACAGTTCCTTTTGTAATGGCTTATGTAAGTGGTCTAAAAGTTGAGCATCCTGCAATTGCATCAAATCCAGAATATTTAAAATTATATCATTCTGGAAACTTGATTGACTTTTTTAGGTTTAACTTACTGGCTTCATTTTATGAGCAAATTATTATTCCAGGCTATGCCATTACTGCTCATTATGTAATGTTGGGCTGTATGCTATTTGGATTTTTACTTCAAAAATTAAACTTTTTCAATCGCTTAAGAGAATTAAAAAGTCTTCTGAAAAACATCTGCGTAGTTAGTTTTGCTTTGGCTGTCATTATCGGAATCGCATTTAATATGATAATAATCTACAAAGTCGAATTTTTAAAAATCTTCCATCCTCTTTACTGGTTGGTTTTAAGCACGATGATTTTTATAGCAACTGGAATTTGTCTTTTGTATATCAATGGAAAGTTAAAAACGGTTTTCAGCTATTTTAGCGCAGGCGGAAAAATGACATTGACCAATTATATGACTCAAAATGTATTGGCAGGTATTATTTTCTCTGGAATCGGATTCGGAATTGCAGATTCAATGCCGTATTGGTTTTACTTCTTTCTTGCTATTTCTGTATTTATAATTCAACTATTTGTTAGCAAATGGTGGCTTTCAAAATACAATTATGGTCCAATCGAATGGTTATGGAGATCTGCTAGTTACAGAGAATGGGTTCCGTTTAAAAAAGCACAGCCAGAGGTTGTTGCAGACATGAAAATGGTATAAAAATTAGAAACTTGGAATAAACTTGATTATAAAAGAAAAGCCCTTAAAATTAAATTTAAGGGCTTTTTTTATATCAAAAAATGAAATTTACTTCACTTCAAAAACGTTATTCGTTTGTTTTACATCAGCCATTAATCCGCTTGGATCAATTGTGATTTTTTTGATTGACGTTTTGTTCTTGTCAATTGTAAAACTATAGTTTTGCTGTGCCCAAGCCCAGTCTTCTAGAACTGTTCTTTTCTCGTTTGGATTTGGATTTGGCTTAATAAAATTCATCATTCTTAACGGAATATAGAATGTTTCTGAAGTTCCGTCAGTATAATCTACTTTTAAATCGATAGGCATTGGCATTCTTCCAATTCTTTCTAAAGAAATTGTTGTTTTTCCTGCATTATCTGCCACGTCTTTAATTCCGTAATCGATCGTATTTGTAGTTTCTGTCCAATCGATTAAATACCAATCTAACTCAGCTCCAGAAACTCTTTCTGCTGTTCTTTTAATATCGTTTGGAGTTGGATGTTTGAATTTAAAATCGTTGAAATATCTTTTTAAAGTCGCATCAACATTCTCTTTTCCGATTACATATTCTAATTGAGAAAGGAAAAGACTTCCTTTAACGTAAGAAGATATACTGTACGGACGGTTTTCATCATAACGATCTCCGTGAGTTGTTTGTGGTTGTTCTTTACCAGAATTTACTAAACTGTAATACGCTTTATAATTTCCAACAAAAGGATTTACTTCTTTTTTGTCTCCTTTTAATTCATTCAAAGCACTGTCTTCGATGTAAGTTGTAAAACCTTCGTCCATCCAAGGGTGTTTAGATTCGTTTGAAGCTAAGACATGTTGGAACCAAGAGTGTCCTAATTCGTGAGTTGCTGTTCCAAGAATTCCTTCAAGAGTTCCGTTTCCTAACATTAAAGTACACATTGCATACTCCATTCCACCGTCTCCACCTTGAATAAATGAATATTGTTTGTATGGATAAGCTCCAACTCTTTGGTTGTAATAATCCATTACTTTAACCATTAACGGCTCTAACTGTTTCCAGTTTGCAGTTGTTTTTTCGTTGTTTTTGTAGAAGAAATGCAAATCAACATCGTTTGGTCCTTTTACGATATCATGAGTATATTCTTTATCTGCACCCCATGCAAAATCGTGAACATTTGGCGCAATAAAATGCCAAGTAAGTGTTTTTGCTTTTTTAGGATATGTAACTGTTACACCAGCATCTTGGTAACCGTGTCCGATAGAATTTTTGTCTTGCAAATATCCCGAACCTCCAATTGTGTAATCTTTGTCAATTGTAATTTTTACGTCAAAATTACCCCAAACTCCGTGAAATTCTCTTGCAATGTATGGATCTGCGTGCCAGCCTTCAAAGTCAAATTCTGCTAATTTTGGATACCATTGCGTCATAGAAAGCTCAACTCCTTCAGAATTGTTTCTTCCAGAACGACGAATTTGAACTGGAACTTGTCCGTCAAAATCTAATGTAAAAGTCGTTTTAGAATTTGGTAAAATTGGTTTAGCCAAAGTTACTTCTAAGATTGTTCCAGAAACTCTTGTTTGAGCCACAGTACCATCTTGTTTGAAGTTTGTAATTTTTAAATAACCAATTTCATTTGGTTTTAAAGTTTCAATACGGCTTTGTTTTACTTCTTTTCCGTCTGCTCCTTTTACTTTGTTTACCATTCTTCCGTCTGGATCTTTAATAAAATGAAGACGTGCATCCATTTCGCTTCCTGGTTGAAAAGCATTTGGGTACAAATGGTAGAATACTTTTTTTAGAGTGTCAGGTGAGTTATTGGTATAAACCAATTCTTGTTTTCCTTTGTACTGATAGTTTTTTACATCCATCGAAACCTCCATTTTATAGTCAGCGTGCTGCTGCCAATATGGAGCGCTTTGTGCAAAAGCCGAGTTAAAGCCTAAGCTTAGGAAAGAAAGTAAAATAATTTTTCGCATGTTTATATGTAATAGAAAATGGAAGAGCGTTAGCCCTTCCATTGGATTAATCGTTTATTATAGTTTATTTTTTAGACATCTTTTCTGCCATTAATAAAGCATTGTAAGCATTTACCATCTTTGCTGTTTTTGATGATTCTACAGAAGAAACAGCTGCTGTTTTCTCAGCAGGATTTTCGCTTTTTCCTAAAACAACCATTGAAGGAAGTGCTACTCCAGAGTCCATTAAAATCTTTTTAACTTGAGCCGCTTTTAATTTCGGATAGTATGAACGAATTAAAGCAGCAACACCTGCTGCATTTGGAGATGCCATTGATGTTCCTTGCAAATATTTGTATTTATTGTTTGGAACTGTTGCATAGATTTCTTCACCTGGAGCAAAAACGTCTACATTTATTTTTCCGAAGTTTGAGAATGAGGCTACAACATTTTCTCCGTACGATTTATTAATCGCCCCAATTGTAATTAAATTACTTGCAAATTCTTTTACATTGTCTTTAGAGTCGTTTGGATAATTGATGTTTTTTGCTTCATCGATATTGTAACCATCGTTACCAGCAGCATGAACAATTAAAACGTCTTTCTTTTCTGCATATTTAATAGCATCATAAACCCATTCTTTGTGCGGAGAGAAGCTTTTTCCGAAACTTCCGTTAATTACTTTTGCTCCGTTGTCTACTGCGTAACGAATTGCTAAAGCAATATCTTTATCGTACTCATCGCCATCTGGCACAGCTCTGACAGTCAAAATTTCAACGTTATTTGCTACTCCGTCTCCTCCTAAATTATTTCCTCTCACTTGAGCAATAATTCCGGCAACGTGAGTTCCGTGAAGTGCTTTTTCTTTGTCTGGACCAAAAACAACATTATTACCATAATGGTTGTTTTTAATATCTTCAGGATTATCTCCTACGATTTTTCTTCCGTCGTAATCTTTATTCAAATTGTATTTTAACTGATCTTCAACTTGCTCGCTGTATTCAGTTAATTCAGATTCTGGATTAAAAGTTGATCCTGCATTAGTAAAAATCTGAGTCATAATTGCTTTACTTCTTGCCACTTTTGGATCTGTTGAAGTAATTGCGCTTAAATCTTCTAGTTTATAGTCTGATTTATTAAGTTCCTTTTTAATTGTGTTATGAACCTCAAGTAAAAAATCTGCTTGCTGTTTGTCTTGTTGTGCTTCTTCGTATTTTTTAGTATACTCTGCTAGCGCAGCTTTGTATTCTGCAGAACCATCATCCCCTTTTTTTACGATACGAGTCAATTCTAGATTTTCGTGAACAGCATCTCCTAGGAAATTCCATCCGTGAACATCATCGATAAATCCATTTTTATCATCATCGATTCCGTTTCCTGGAATTTCTTTTTTATTAGTCCAGATCATTCCTTGTAAGTCTTCGTGCTCGATATCTACACCAGAATCTACGATTCCTACAATAACTTTCTGTCCCTTTTTGCCTTGTAATAATTCAGCATAAGCTCTATCAACGCTCATTCCTGGAATTGAATCTTTTATTAAATCAAGATGACTCCATCTTTTTAATTCGTTTTCGCTAAGAGGAGCTTTTTTTACAACTGTTGCAGGTGCTGTAATAAATTCTTTTGAAGTAGAAACCTGCGCTTGAACTGTAGCGCTACATCCTGCTAAAACAAGTAGTGCGAAAGCAGATAATTTAAGAGGTTTTATATGACTCATGTATCTATATTATAAGTAAAGTTAAAAGATGGGTCTAAATTATGCTTTTTTGTTACAAAAAACTAACCGTTAACAATGTGTTATGAAATTTTGACGAAAATTACTCAAAACTCTATTATTCTCAAACATTTACAAATCAAATCATTACAAAAGCGCTTCAAATATACTTTTGCGCAATTATTTGTTTTTGAATTGTAAAAAAAATGACAAAAAATATACCGTTTACGGCTTCCCGTAAGGTTTCTTGCTTTAATTCGAGTATACTTGCGCGACCAATTCTAAATTTTTTCTATGAAAGCAAAACTACTCTTATTGCTGTTTCTGGCAACTTTTTCTATTTATGCACAAACCAATTTAGTTCCCAATGGTGGGTTTGAAGATTGGACTGGAACAGGAAGTACGTTCACAGATTGGACTACTACAAATTTTGTTACAAATAGTTTTGATGTTGCACAAGGCATACAAAGTGCACGTTTAGTGTATCAAAGCACGTCTCCTAAAATTACGACGCAAGTACCAATGAAAGCTGGTGTAACTTATACAATAAAATATAAGTACAAATATCTTAGTGCAAATTATGATGGTACTCATCCTATTGCTTTAAATATTTCTAAAGCAGGAGCCTCCGCTACTTTGTCCAATAGTACGTTTGCAACAAACAATTTATGGACAGAAAAAGAAACTACTTTTACCGCAGATAAAGATTTATCATACGATTTATCTATTTCTACTTTTAGTTTTGATAATGCCTCTTTTGAAGTTTTAATTGATGCAATTCAAGTTTATGTTCAGGGTACTGAACAATTTACCCAAATTCCTAATCTTAATTTTGAAAAAAAATTAATTGCTCTTGGTCTTGATTCTGGTACTCCAGATGGTCAAGTGCCAACAATAAACATCAATACCATAAAATATCTAGATATTTCAAGAAGTTCTATAAGTGACCTTACTGGTCTTGAAGATTTTACTTCTTTGACCAGCTTAGACTGTAGTCAGTCTGGTTTAACAAGTCTTGATTTAAGCAAAAACCCTAACTTACTTAGATTGAACTGTTCGTTTAATAACGGTTTAACAAATTTTGATGCAAGTACCAATCCAAATTTAGTTTTTCTAGATTGCAGCTACAATAATTTATTAACCTTAAATTTAACTGGAAATCCTGCTCTTCAATATCTTGAAGCGACAAGTAACTATTTGACAACTTTAGATCTTTCAAACAATACAAACCTTCTTGAGTTACAGCTTAGAAGCAATAGATTAGCTAGTATCGATTTGTCAAAAAACACAGCTTTAAAACAAGCAAGTCTTTTAAGCAATCTTCTTACTTCTTTAAATGTTTCGAGTAATACAGCATTAGAAGTTCTAGATGTTGGTTCTAATAAACTAACTAGTATCGATCTTTCAAAAAACAAATTATTGAAAGATTTAACCCTTTATGGAAACCAATTGACATCTTTAGATCTTAGTGCCAATAATGCTCTAATTATGCTTAATTGCAGCTCTAATAAACTAACTGGTTTAAATTTAAAGAATGGAAATAACTCTAATTTTGTATTAGACCATTCTATTGGTTACATGGACATCAGAGGCACTTATGGAAGTCTAGTTTATAGTTCTTCATTTGCAAGCAACCCTTTAAGCTGTATTCAAGTTGACGATACTGATTATTCTAATACTAATTGGTCTAAAATAAAAGACAATGACACAAATTACACTTCATTAGACTGTTCGCTTTCTACACTTATTCCTGATTCAAAATTCGAAGATGAGTTAATAACTTTAGGAATTGATCTTGACGGAAGAAATGGTGCTGTTTTAAACTCTAGCATCAAAAATGTTACTACATTAAATGTATCAGGAAAAGGAATTACTAACCTAGCAGGAATTGAAGGTTTTACTGGATTAACAAGTTTAAATGTTTCTGACAATACATTAAAAAGATTGAATCTTTCTAAAAACACGTTGTTGACAACTTTAAATACTTTTAACAATCCAACATTGACTTGCGTAGAAGTACCAGATCTTACTCTTGCTTCTACTTGGGCTGTAACCAAAGATGCTACAACAAGCTTTAGTTTAGATTGTAATGTTTATACCCTTATTCCAGATCCTAAATTTGAAGAGTTTCTAATTTCTAAAAATTATGATAAAGATGGTCTAAATGGAAAAGTACTAACCGAAAATATTGATAAAATTACTATTCTAAATATGAATAGTCTAGGTATTTCTGACTTAACTGGAATTCAAGACTTTGCCTCTCTAATTTTTCTTCAGGCTTATGGCAATCAAATAGAAACAATTGATGTTTCTAAAAACAAGGCTTTAACAAATTTGGACCTCGATAATAATAAATTAACAAAAATTGATCTGTCAAACAATACAGCTTTAATTTCTGTCGATTTAACTAATAATCTTATTTCAGAAATTGATCTGACAAATAATTTAAATTTAAAAAATTTACAAATTGGTGGGAACAAACTAAGTAAAATTGACCTCTCTGCAAACACAAAACTAACTTATATTCTTGCCAACAATAACAAATTAACTTCTTTTGATATCTCAAACAATCCAGATGTATTTCAAGTTTGGTGTCAAAACAATCAGATTAGAAGTTTAGATTTCTCTAAGAACTCAAAACTTGTTCAAATCTTAGCAGAAAATAACAAATTAGTAAATCTAAATTTCAAAAATGGAGCCAATACTCTTATCGATGTTTCATCTGGAAACAATGGAGGTATTCGTTTCGCTGGAAATCCTGATTTGAAATGTATACAAGTTGACGATGTTGCTTATTCTGATGCAAATTGGTCAGCAAAAAAAGATGCAACCGCAACTTTTTCATCAGCTGCATGTCCTGTGGTAATACCTTATACTTTAATTCCTGATGCGAACTTTGAAGCTAAATTAATTGCATTAGGCATTGATAAAGACGGAATCGCTGGGAAAGTAGAAACAATGAACATTGTTAATTTGACAAGTTTGAATTTAGCAAACACTGGCATTGCAGATCTAAGAGGAATAGAGGATTTTGCTGCTCTGACTTCATTAGATGTTAGCAATAATAAATTGACTACAATTGATGTTTCTAAAAACATTGATCTGAAAACATTAAATGTGAGCAGAAATCAATTGACATCTCTAAATGTTTCAACTAATAACTCTCTAAACACTTTAAATTGCGCTACTAATGCTATTGCCGATTTGGATGTTACAAGAAATACAGAATTAAGCAGTCTAAGCTGTAATTCTAATGCGATTACGAGACTTGATGTTGCAAGAAACACAAAACTTACGGTTTTAAATGCTAGTTTTAATAAACTGCAATATTTGGATGTTTCCAAAAATGCTCTTCTAAAAGAAGTTGATGCTGCTTCAAATGATCTTTATAATCTTAATTTGAAAAATGGCAACAACGCAAATATGCAGCGAATGATTTTTGGAAATTTTACCCAAAATCCGCATTTAGTATGTATCGAAGTTGATGATGTTGCCTTTTCTGAAGCAAACTGGATTGCAAAAGATGCAACAGCAAGTTATTCATTTCAAGCATGTCCTTTAAACGAACAACAAACTTTAATTCCTGATCCGGCTTTTGAAAGGATATTAATTGCTAAGGGTATAGACACAGATGGTGAAAATGGAAAGGTGCGTACTGCCAGCATTTCAGGATTAACAAATTTGACTTTAAATGATAGTGATAATAAAGTCTCTGATTTAACAGGTATTCAAGATTTTAAATCTCTACTTACATTAGAAGCAAATAGAAATAATCTTAAAACAATCGACCTTTCTCAAAATACTGCATTAAGGGTCCTATATCTTATTGATAATCAATTAACTGATATTGATTTATCAAACAATCCTTTATTGTGGTCTTTAGATGTCAATGGTAATGAATTAACAAATTTAGACCTTTCTAAAAACACTAAGCTAATGCATTTATCTGCGAGCTATAATAAATTGACAGATATCAATTTATCTCTAAATACACAATTGACTGCTTTATCTATTGATAGCAACTTGCTAACTTCTTTAGATGTTTCGAACAATGTATTACTAACTCAAATATTATGTTCTTATAATAAAATAGGAACTTTAGATTTATCTAAAAACACAAAATTAGTGTACATAAATGCTTCTGATAATAAATTATATAATGTAAATATTAAAAATGGCGCAAACAATTTGGTAAACACCTCTGTTTATGCTAGTTTCATAGATAACCCTTATTTAAAATGTATTCAGGTTGACGATGTAGATTTTTCTAATACCAATTGGAGCAAAATGAAAGATGCTGCTGTAGTCTACTCATCTGATGCTTGTCCAGACGTAGAACCTTTTACGCTAATTCCTGATGTTAATTTTGAAAATAAATTAATTGCTCTAGGAATAGACAAAGATGGTCCAAATGGAAAAGTTGCGACATACAGCATTGATTCTGTAACTTCTCTAAATGTATCAAAAAGCGATATTTCTGACTTAACAGGTTTACAAGATTTCAAGGCTCTAACATCGTTAGAAGCTGCAGAAAACAAATTGACAACTATTAATGTTTCAAACAATACATTGCTGACCAATTTAAATGTTAGCAAAAACCAATTGACTTCTTTAAATACTTCTACAAATTACAGATTACTTACCTTAAACTGTAGTGCAAATAGTATTGCAGCTTTAGATCTTACTGAAAATCGCTCATTAAGTGATTTGAACTGCAGTAAAAATGCCATTGCAGCATTAGACCTTTCTAATCTTTCTGACTTAACCAATTTAAATTGTAGCACTAATGCCTTAACTGCTTTGAATGTTTCTAGAAACAAAAAGTTAACGGTATTAAGCACAAGTATTAATAAATTAGAAAATTTAGATGTTTCTAGAAATACAGCTTTAAAAGAAATTGACTGTGCAGACAATGAGTTATACAACTTAAACTTGCAAAACGGAAACAATGTTAATATGGAAAGAGTGATTTTTGGAAACTTCACACAAAATCCAAACTTACTTTGTATTCAAGTAGACGATGCTGCATTCTCAAACGATAAATGGATTGCAAAAGATGCAACTGCAACATACTCTTCTGAAGCTTGTCCATTAAACGGAAAATACACTTTAATTCCTGATCCAAATTTTGAAAAAATATTAATTGCTAAAAAGATTGATATAGATGGCGAAAATGGAAAAGTTTTAACTTCAAGAATTGAAAGTGTAACATATTTGGATGTTACTGACAGTACTCTAAAAATATCTGATTTAACAGGGATTCAAGACTTTAAAAATTTATCAACATTATACTGTTCTTCTGCCAATTTAACTTCTTTAGATTTATCTAAAAACGTAAACTTGGAAGTTGTTAATTTCTCAAATAATAAATTAACTTCTATAGACTTATCTGCTAATACAAATTTAACAAGCGTAGCAGCATACAATAATGAACTAACAAGTTTAGATCTTTCTAAAAATACTGCTTTAAAAACTTTAACCGTTTATGGAAACGTTTTGACTAGTTTGAATATTTCTAAAAATACCGCATTAACAAGTTTAGATGCCGATAACAATCAGTTAAGTACTTTAGATATTAGCGCAAACACGAATTTAACAAAAATAAATCTTTATAATAATCAGCTGACTTCTTTAGATTTTTCTAAAAATCCGCTTTTAAAAGAGATAAGAATTACTAGTAATAAGATTGAAAATATAAATGTATCTAATCTTAACGCTCTAACATCATTAGTGGCAAATAACAATCAACTTAGTACAATTGACGTTTCTAGAAATACTGGATTACTTAGTCTAGAAGTTTCTAATAACAAGTTAACTGCTATTAATGTTTCCCTTAATACATCGCTTACTGCGTTAGGTGTTTCTAAGAATCAATTAAAAACATTAGATATTACAAAAAATACAGCTTTGGTTGGTCTTCTTGCAAATGATAATCAATTAACAAGTTTGGATTTGAGAAATGGAAAAAATACTTTGATGCAAAATTACAATCTATCTTTTACTGGTAATCCACAATTGTATTGCATTCTTGTTGATGATGTTTCTTATTCAAATACAAATTGGTCTTCTAACAAAGATGCAGTTGCTAAATACAACACAGAATGTACTGGCGAGTTAGTTTTAGCTTCAAACAACTTTACTGTAGAAACTAAAGGAGAATCTTGTTTAGGCGAAAATAACGGAGAGATTAGCATTGTTGGAAAAGCTTCTTTTGCTTACAATGCAATGATAAACGACAAACCTTATACGTTTACAGATAATGCTTTAAAAGTTACTGCATTAACTCCTGGCGTTTACAAAATTAAGATCACTATTCCTGAAATGATTTTTGAACAAAACTTTAATATCACTATTCAAAAAGGTGCAACAATTACAGGAAAATCTAGTGTATCAGCTAAGAATGTAGAAGTTGAAATTACAGAAGGAACTGCTCCTTTTACAGTATTTATTGATGGTGCAGAACAATTTCAGACAACAGACAAGAATTTTACAGTTTCTCTAGACAAAGCTGCATTAGTCGAAGTGGCTACTGCTAAAGCTTGTGAAGGTGTTTTTGCTAAAAAAGTTACTTCTTATGAACTGGGAACTATGCTTGCTGCTTATCCGAACCCAACTACTGGAACTATCGAAATCGAAATTCCGAGTACTAAAACTGAAATTGCAATTGAATTGTACAATTTTGGCGGTCAATTGGTTTCTTACGGAACTTATAATATTGAAAGCGGAAAGGCTCTTTTAAATCTTGAAAAATTACCTTCAGGAATTTATGCTGCCAAAATCAATTTAGACACTCCTGAATACATTAAAATTATAAAAAAATAAAAAATGAAGAATTCTATATATCTTTCAATAATCTGTTTAGTATTTGCAGCCTGCGGAAGCGGAGGTGGAGATGATCCTGTCACTCCGCCAGTAGTAAATACTGCTCCCACAGTGCCAGTATTGAGCCTTCCTGCAGATAATAAATTATGTTTAGACAATAATGTTTCTTTTCAGTGGAACGCTTCAACTGACGAACAAAAAGATGCTATTGTTTATCAGATTCAAATTGCAAAAGACAATTCATTTAGTCAAATTGTGAATACGTTAGATAATTCGTCTCTTTCAATAAACGCTTTAGCTTTAGAAAAAAACACTGCTTATTACTGGAGAGTAAAAGCGACTGACAGCAAAGGTTTGTCTAGTGCTTATTCTTCTACTTTTAAATTTTATACTGCTGGTGTAGCTGTTGTCAATCATTTGCCTTTTGCTCCAGCGCTACTTTCTCCAGCTTTGAATGTTGCTTTGAGCACAACAACTGCTAGTTTGCAATGGAATGCGTCAGATGTTGATACAGCAGATGTACTTACTTATGACGTTTATTTTGGAACTGTAAATCCACCAACTGCAAAAATAAGTGATAGCAAATCTGAAAAAAGTGTTGACGTTACTATAGAACCAGGAAAACAATATTACTGGCGAGTAACTGTAAAAGACGATAAAGGTGGCGAAACCGTAGGCCAAGTTTGGAAATTTAAAACCAATTAAGCTTAAGAATTACAATTAGTTAAAGACAAAAAAAGTCTCATTTTCAATATTTAGAAAATGGGACTTTTTTGTTTTTCAATTAGTAAGAAAATCAGTTACAATTCGTATACTTGTACAACCAAAAACCTAACCTATGAAAATAAAACTACTCTTACTTCTTTTATTGGTAAATGTTTCAATTTACGCCCAGCAATACACATTAATTCCAGATGTTAATTTTGAAAAATCGCTAATTCTTAAAGGAATTGATTCGGGAGCTCCAGATGGTAAAGTCTTAACCTCAAATATTAGCTCTGTAACCGATTTAAGCCTTTATGATTACACGATATCAGACTTAACCGGAATAGAAGGTTTTACATCTTTAGCTAATTTGTATGTCTCTAACAGCTTATTAACCAATATAAATCTATCCCAAAATACAAACTTAAAAGTTTTAAATATTGGAAATAGCAAGTTAACTTCTTTAGATGTTAGTGCCAATATTTTGCTAGAAACACTTGACTGTTCAAGAAACACAGTAACAAATTTAAATCTTTCTAGTAATAGCAATTTGAAAATTTTAAATGTAGCAAACAATCAAATAACAAGCCTTGATTTATCTCAAAACACCCAATTGCTAGATTTAAATATTGCAAACAACGGACTTCTTAGTTTAGATATTCAATCTAATCTTTTATTGCAAAAGCTTGACTGTCGAAAAAATGCAATCACAAGTTTGAATGTTTCAAATAATACAAAACTGGCAAATCTAAACGTCGCATCAAATCAGCTAGGAATTTTAGATTTATCTCAAAATACGCAATTAAAAAATTTGACCGTTAGCTTTACTAAATTAACAAGTTTAAATGTTGATAATAATATTGCCCTAACCAATTTAACTTGTGATAATAATCTGTTGACGAGTTTAAATGTATTAAAAAATACACTTTTAACCTCTTTAATTTGTCATTACAATAAAATTGATATTCTAGATGTTTCTAAAAATACTTTATTAGAGCAGTTAATGTGTCATGGCAATAAACTAACTGCTTTAGATGTATCATTCAATCCAGAATTGAATTTATTGGATTGTTTAAATAATAATTTGACTTCTCTTGATATTTCAAAAAACCCTAAAATAACCGAATTGGCTTGCCAAAATAATCAGCTGGAAACTTTAAATTTAAAAAACGGCAACAACAGCATTTTAGATTTAACTTTCTCAGATTTTACAAATAACCCGAATTTGTCTTGCATTAAAGTTGATGATATTGCTTATTCTAATGCAAATTGGATGAGTATAAAAGATGCAACAGCTTCTTATAACACAAATTGCGTTCCTACATATACACTAATTCCTGATATCAATTTTGAAAAAAAGCTAATTTCTAGAGGTTTAGATTCGGGAGTTCCTGATGGAAAAGTTTTGACTAGTACTATCGCTTCTGTAAAAAGCTTAGACGTCAATAATGCTCAAATTAAAGATTTAACGGGTATTGAAGCGTTTACTGATTTAGAGACGCTTTATTGTGGAACCAACGAATTGACAAGTCTTGATCTATCAAATAATTTAAAGCTTAAGCAATTAGAATCTTATAAAAATAAGCTTACTAGTATAGACGTAAGCAAAAACACAGAACTGTGGTATCTAGATGTTTTCACAAATCAATTAACCACTTTAGATCTTTCAAAAAATAAACTTTTAACAACAGTATATTGCTACGACAATTTATTGACATCACTTAATATTACAGGACTTACTGCATTAGAAGGTTTAGACTGTCCTAACAATCAGCTTTCAAGTTTAAATATCAGCACCAATACAAGTTTACAGCAATTATATTGTTATTCAAACAAATTAACAAGTCTTGATATTTCTAAAAACACAGCTTTGAATCAGTTAAGCTGTTATTCAAATGAATTGACTTTTTTGAATTTAAAAAATGGAAACAATAAAAATTTCGTTATAAACAGTTCTACAAAATTTACAGACAATCCAAATTTGACTTGTATTCAAGTTGATGACGTTGCTTATTCAACTACAAATTGGTCTGCTCTTAAAGATCCTACTGCAACTTTCAACACCACTTGTGAAGCAACAACGGTAGCTCTTTTTGATCCTAATTTAGAGCAAAAATTAATTGATTTAGGAATTGATACTGATGGATTGAATGGAATAATTTCGGTTACAGATATGCAAAATGTTACTTCACTTGATCTTTCAAATAGTAATATTACTGATTTAACAGGAATCGAAAACTTTACCAATCTAACTTACCTGGATTGTAGTTTTAACAACTTAAGTACGATAGATGTCAGTAAAAACATAAATCTTACCAAAATAGATGCAAATTCCAATAATCTAACTTCACTGGATGTCACAAAAAACACGAAGCTGATAAATCTAACCATTTACAATAATCAAATGTCTACAATTGATTTATCTAATAATACTGATCTTTTATTTTTAATAGCAGAAAACAACAGTCTTACCTCAATAAATTTAGCTGCAAATAATAAATTGGAGATTGTTTCGCTTCACCAAAATAACTTGTCAGAACTTGATGTAAAAAATGCTCCAAACCTGTTAATTTTAGATTGTGGTTTAAATAATATCCCTACAATAGATTTAACGCAAAACAAAAAACTAGAACAGCTTTTTTGTTACAACAACCAACTTACCGAATTAGATCTTACACAGAATACAGAACTTAAAACTCTTAATGCTGCCAATAATAAACTAACCAGTTTAGATTTGACCCAAAATATAAAATTAGAGATCGTATACCTTGTGTCAAATCCGTTAACAAGTTTAAATATTCAAAATGGCCACAATGAAAACTTAGTTTTACCTTCAGTAACAGGTAAAAAAGCAGCGTCAAGCCTCACAACAAGTTTCTTAGGAAATCCAAACCTTACCTGTATTCAGGTTGACGATGTTAATTACTCTAATGCAAACTGGAGTACAATCAAAGATGCAACAGCAACTTACTCTTCAACTTGTAAATCATTAGGTATTGATGGTTCTGTTTTTTCTAAAGCAGTTTTATACCCGAATCCAACAAAAGCAATTTTAAACATTAATAATACTACGTTAGACAAAGCAACAGTTTACAATTCTTTAGGACAATTAGTAAAATCTTTTACTTTAAAAAATACAAACACAGATAATACTATCGATTTATCTGGTTTACCTAGAGGAGTTTATTATGTATATCTAATCAATGGAGATGCTGCTTCCGCTAAAAAAGTTATAGTGGAGTAATCATCACTTTTTAAGAAAATAAAAAATCCCATTTTCAATATTAGAAAATGGGATTTTTTTATGTTTAATTAATTCGTTTAAAGAATCTCTTCGCAAGTAAAAACATCTTTTAATCGAACGCCTTTTTCTGTATGTTCAACCGTTATAATTTGATTGTGAGCATCATGCTCTAAAAACAAATAATGATTGTTATCAGCTGCTGCGTTTAAAAATTTCGATTTCTCTGGCATCGTTAGCAATGGTCTTGTATCATATCCCATAACATACGGAAGCGGAATATGTCCAGCTGTAGCCAATAAATCGGCACAGAAAACAATAGTTTTATCCTGATATTTAATATATGGAATCATTTGTTTTTCGGTATGGCCATCAACGTAATAGATATCGAAATTTAGTTCTTTCGAAAAACCAAAATCAGATTCTGGTCTTTCAACAAAATTCAATTGCCCGCTTTCTTGCATTGGCAGAATATTTTCAGACAAGAACGAAGCTTTTTCTCTTGCATTGGGTTTAGTCGCCCATTTCCAATGATTTTCGTTGGTCCAGAATTTAGCATTTTTAAAAGCGGGTTCGTAACCTGTTTTATCCGAATTCCACTGCACACTTCCTCCACAATGATCAAAATGCAAATGCGTCATAAAAACGTCTGTAATATCATCACGATTAAATCCGTATTTCGCCAAAGATTTATCCAATGAGTGCGAACCCCAAAGCGAATAATACCCGAAGAATTTTTCTGATTGCTTATCGCCCATTCCTGTATCAATTAAAATAAGACGATTTCCGTCTTCAATTAATAAACAGCGTGCAGCAATATCAATAAGATTATTAGCATCGGCAGGATTTGTTTTATTCCAAATGGTTTTAGGAACAACGCCAAACATTGCGCCTCCATCTAACTTAAAATTTCCAGATTCTATTGGGTAAAGTTTCATGAGAATGATTTTCTAAAAGAACAAAGCTAGAAAATTCAAACTCCTTTTGCTACAATTTAAGGTTAAAAACTTTAGATTATTCTAATGTAACCGAAGTGCTTCCCATTATTTCCTGCTTATCAAAATAATTCACAAAATAAGTTCCTTTCTTAAACTGATCTGCATTTAAAATTCCGTAAGCGTTTAGAGATTTGCCTTGAAAATCTGTACTAACAATAAAACTATAAACAAGTGCTTTATCGTTTCCAAATTCAATCAATTTGTTATCTCCTAAAACCGTATTTTTTTGATCTAAAACCTGAACATAAAAAAGTCTTTTTCCTGTTTTTGCAACGGCATTTCCGTTTACTGTAAAACTAATTTTAAGTTTCTTTGTGTTCTTTGCTTTTGTTGTTTCTAGTTCTGCTCCAGAGTTTTTTTCTCGAAGTGCGACTACCTTAAAATTACTTAAATACAATTTTGAAGCATCTTTTAAAGTCGATTCCAACTTCACTTGTTTAGAAATCAAAGTATCATTCTCCGCCTTTTGCTTGTACATAACAACATTCTGGCTTTCTATTTCTGTCAATAAATTTTTATTCTGAGATTTCAATTTTTTAATCTCCGCCACTTTACTATCTAATGAAGATTTCATTCCCGTGAGCTGATTTCTATAAATTTTTATTTGCTCTGCCGACGGATTTTGCGAAACTTTTATAATTTCCATTAAGTTTTCCACATTCTTTCGTTCCAATTCTAGCTCTTTAGACAAAGCTGTTTTTTCAAGAATGGCCAGATCGTATGCCGCTTTCAGCGTATTTAACGAATCTAATATATTCTGTTGTTCGCTTGCTTCTTTACTTTCAGACGAGACTATATTTACAATATTATCCTCTTTAGCTTTGGCTTCATTTTCATTATTATCAGTCTCATTACTAAAAACGACAGCTGCGGCACCTGCGCCTAAAACAAAAATTATAGCAAGTAAGGGTTTAAACCATTTAACTTCATTTTGTTTTTTCATAATTACTCACAATTTTTTGCAAAATTATTGAATAAAAAACGACTATAATCAGTAGAAATACTTGTTTTTTAACATTTAGGAGCGATATTTGCAGCTCGATTCAAAAAGATTATTCCTTTTCGAAATTTTGATTCCTATTTTATCAAAATAAGTATTATCTATTTTCACATTTGTTATAATAATGTGAACCGTTATGGAAAAAGGTTTTTAAGTCGTATCTTTGCAGATAATTTCATTTCAACATTGACAGACAGCACTTTAAAATGTAATAATTTGATTACTTTTTACTGAATATTAAAGGAATGTTGAAAAAGATAAATACCATAAAAAAATGATAAAAGTTTCTGATACCGCCAAAAAGAAAATCATCGACCTGATGACTGATGATGGTTTTGACGCCGCACACGACTACGTAAGAGTAGGCGTAAAAAGCGGTGGATGCTCTGGTTTGTCTTACGATTTAAAATTTGACAAAACCAAAGGAGATGACGATAAAATATTCGTTGACAACGACATACAAATTGCTGTAGAAAAAAAATCATTCCTTTATTTAGCTGGAACAATTTTAGAATTTTCTGGCGGATTAAACGGAAAAGGATTTGTTTTCAATAATCCGAACGCAAGCAGAACTTGCGGATGCGGAGAATCATTTTCGCTTTAGTCGAAAGCCGAAAGTCATAAAGTCTCAAAAGACTGCTTAATGACTTTAGAACTTTGGACTTTAAAACTTTAAGACACATTAAAAAATATAATGAGCAAATACACCGAAGACGATTTAAAAATCGAACTGGAAACTAAAGAATATGAGTACGGATTTTATACCAATATAGAATCTGAAACCTTTCCTATTGGCTTAAACGAAGAAATTGTAAGAGCTATTTCGCTTAAAAAAGAAGAACCTGAATGGATGACCGATTGGCGTATTGAAGCTTTCCGTGCATGGAAAGAAATGATCGAACCAGAATGGGCAAATGTTCATTATGAAAAACCAGACTTTCAGGCAATTTCTTATTATTCAGCTCCAAAAACTGTAGATCCTAATAAAACTTTGGATGATGTAGATCCTGAATTATTAGAGATGTACAAGAAATTAGGAATTTCTGTAGACGAACAGAAAAAAATGAACAATATCGCTATGGATATTGTAGTTGACTCTGTTTCTGTTGCTACAACTTTCAAGAAAACTTTAGCAGAAAAAGGAATTATTTTCTGTCCAATTTCTGAAGCTATTAAAGAACATCCTGAATTAGTAAAGAAATATTTAGGTACTGTTGTTCCTCAGAAAGATAACTTTTACGCTGCTTTAAATTCAGCTGTTTTCTCTGACGGAAGTTTCTGTTATATTCCAAAAGGCGTTAAATGTCCGATGGAACTTTCAACTTATTTCAGAATCAACCAAGCAGGCACTGGACAATTCGAAAGAACTCTAGTTATTGCTGATGAAGGAAGTTACGTTTCTTACCTTGAAGGATGTACAGCACCAAGCCGTGATGAAAACCAATTACACGCTGCTGTAGTTGAATTGATCGCTTTAGATGATGCTGAAATTAAATATTCTACAGTTCAAAACTGGTTCCCAGGAAATAAAGAAGGAAAAGGTGGAGTTTACAACTTTGTAACGAAAAGAGGTTTATGCGAAACAAACGCTAAAATTTCTTGGACACAAGTTGAAACAGGTTCTGCTGTAACTTGGAAATATCCTTCTTGCGTATTAAAAGGAGATAATTCAGTAGGAGAATTTTATTCTATTGCTGTTACCAATAATTTCCAACAAGCAGATACTGGAACAAAAATGATCCATTTAGGTAAAAACACTAAATCGACTATTATTTCTAAAGGTATTTCGGCTGGAAAATCACAAAATAGCTACCGTGGTTTAGTGCAAATCTCGCCAAGAGCAGAGAATGCAAGAAACTTTTCTCAATGTGACTCATTATTAATGGGTAACAATTGTGGTGCGCATACTTTCCCATATATCGAAAGTAAAAATCCATCTGCAAAAATCGAGCACGAAGCAACTACAAGTAAAATTGGAGAAGATCAAGTTTTCTACTGTAACCAAAGAGGTATTCCGACTGAAAAAGCGATTGCCTTAATTGTAAACGGTTTCAGTAAAGATGTCTTGAACAAACTTCCAATGGAATTTGCTGTTGAAGCTCAAAAACTATTAGAGATTTCTTTAGAAGGATCTGTAGGTTAATTTGAAAATGGAAAACAAAAAAGTCATCATTTTAGGTTCTTCCAGAAAAAACGGAAATACAACAAAAATTGTAGACCTGCTTTCGAAAGAACACAACATAGATGTAATTAATTTAAGTGATTATACTATTTCCTATTATGATTACGAAAGCAAAAATATAGGCGATGATTTTTTACCTCTCATTAGAAGGATTATCGAAAAGTACGACACTTTAATTTTTGCAACGCCCATTTATTGGTACAATATGAGCGGAATTATGAAGGTCTTTTTCGACAGGATTTCAGATTTAATCCGAATTGAGAAAGAAACCGGAAGAAAACTAAGAGGAAAGAAAATCGGAGTAATCACAAACTCACACGATAATGAAATCGAAGAGAGTTTTTACATTCCGTTTCAAAAATCAGCCGATTATTTAGGCATGGAATATTTAGGACACTCGCATTTTAATGCTAATGTTCTAAACCAAACAACAAAAATAGAATTGACATTTATATAAAATAAAGAACAATGTTATCAATAAAAAACCTTCACGCCGCGATTGGTGATAAAGAAATCCTTAAGGGAATTAATATAGAAGTTAAAGCTGGAGAAGTTCACGCGATAATGGGACCAAACGGTTCTGGAAAAAGTACACTTTCTGCTGTTATTGCAGGAAACGAAAATTATGAAGTTACAGACGGAGAGGTAATTCTTGACGGAGAAGATCTTGCTGATTTAGCTCCTGAAGAAAGAGCACACAAAGGTGTTTTCCTTTCTTTTCAATATCCAGTAGAAATTCCTGGAGTTAGCGTAACTAACTTTATGAAAACGGCTATCAACGAAACTCGCAAAGCAAACGGACAGGAAGAAATGCCTGCAAATGAAATGCTGAAAGTGATTCGTGAGAAATCTGAATTGTTAGAAATCGACCGTAAATTTTTATCTCGTTCTTTAAATGAAGGTTTTTCTGGAGGAGAGAAAAAAAGAAACGAGATTTTCCAAATGGCAATGTTAGAGCCAAAATTAGCCATCCTTGACGAAACCGATTCTGGTCTTGATATCGACGCTTTAAGAATTGTGGCAAATGGTGTAAACAAATTAAAAAGCGAGAAAAACGCAATCATTGTTATCACTCACTACCAACGTTTGTTAGATTATATCGTTCCGGATTTCGTTCACGTTCTTTACAACGGAAGAATTGTAAAATCAGGCGGAAAAGAATTGGCTTACGAGCTTGAGGAAAAAGGATACGACTGGATTAAAGCAGAAAATTAATTTGTTTCAAGTTTCATGTTTTTTTTAGTTTCAAGTTGAATTACATTTTGTAAGTTTAAACTTAAAATTATAAAATAAGAAATGGCAACAATTACGAGGTTTGAAGATTTAGAAATCTGGAAAGAGGCAAGACGATTAGCAAAAGAAATACATTTTATTTCGGTTGAAACAGAGTTAAGATCTGATCTCAGATTTAAAAATCAAATTAAAAGTTCTTCGGGTTCAGTAATGGATAACATTGCGGAAGGTTTTGAAAGAGACGGAAATTTAGAGTTTCGACAATTTTTATCAATTGCAAAAGGTTCGGCTGGAGAAACAAGATCTCAATTATATCGAGTTTTTGATTTTGAATATATTTCAGAAGAAAAATTCGAAGCTTTAAAAAAAGATTATGAAAATTTAAGTGGTAAAATAAAAAACTTTATCACTTATCTAAATAAAAAAGATTTCAAAGGAAATAAGTTTCAGAAAACATGAAACGTTAAACCTGAACAAAAGGATCCAAAGGAATAAGTTCCAGCAAAAACTTGAAACTTGAAACCTGAAACTCCGAAGGAAACAAAAAAAGAAATGGATTTAAAAGAAAAATTAGTATCGTCTTTTATGGCTTTTGAAGAGCGTGTTGATGTGCATTCAGATTTGCATGACATCCGTACAAATGCTATAAAAAACTTCGAAAATAAAGGTTTCCCAACCAAAAAAGAAGAAGCTTGGAAATACACATCGCTAAATGCCATCTTAAAAAATGACTTTACGGTTTTTCCAAAGCAGGAAAATGCAATCGAATTCAATCAAGTAAAAAAATACTTTTTACACGAAATTGACACTTATAAATTAGTTTTTATTGATGGTGTTTTCAGTTCGCATTTGTCTTCTACAACTCACGACGGAATCGATGTTTGTTTGATGTCATCGGCATTGACCAAACCAAAATATAAAATGGTTATTGATACCTACTTTAATCAAATTGCAAGCAAAGATGACAGTTTGACTTCATTGAATACTGCTTTTGCGATTGAAGGTGCGTTTATCAACATCCCAAAGAAAAAAGTAGCTGACAAACCTATTGAAATTATGTATTTCTCAACTGGAAATGAAGCTGCATTAATGGTTCAGCCAAGAAATTTGGTTATTGTGGGTGAAAATTCACATGTTCAAATTATTGAGCGTCACCAAAGTTTGAATGAAAATCCAGTTTTAACAAATTCTGTTACGGAAATTTTCGCTCAAAAACGTGCGATTGTTGATTATTACAAAATTCAAAACGACAACAGCGAGGCAAACTTAATTGACAACACTTACGTTTCTCAACAACAAGAAAGTCACGCTTCTGTTCATACTTTCTCATTCGGAGGAAACCTTACTCGCAACAACTTAAACTTTTACCATTTTGGAGAAAGATTAACAAGTACGTTGAACGGAATTTCTATCTTAAATGACAAACAACACGTTGACCATTATACATTGGTAAACCACGCACAACCAAACTGCGAAAGTTTCCAAGACTATAAAGGAATTTTCTCTGATCGTTCGACAGGAGTTTTCAACGGAAAAGTTTTGGTTGAGAAAGAAGCTCAAAAAACAAACGCTTTCCAAAAAAGCAACAACATTTTATTGAGCGACAAAGCGACAATCAATGCAAAACCACAATTGGAAATTTTTGCTGATGACGTAAAATGTTCTCACGGATGTACAGTTGGACAGCTTGACGAAACAGCAATGTTCTACATGCAGTCTCGCGGAATCCCGAAAAAAGAAGCTAAAGCTTTATTGATGTACGCATTCTCAAATGCCGTAATTGAAAGCATTAAAATACCAGAATTAAAACAAAGAATTACTAAAATCATTGCTATGAAATTAGGAGTGAATTTAGGATTTGATTTGTAGTCGAGGTTTTACCGCAAAGACACAAAGGTTACGCAAAGTTCGCAAGGTTTTTTTATTAAAGCTTTGCGAACTTTGCGTTTTTTACTTAGCGTCTTTGCGGTTAAACTTGCTTTTGATGAAAGGTTTTTAGCAAATTAAAATTATTACTAAGCGGTGAGTAAAAAAAGTTTATTGGATCTTCTTCCGAATTTATTTTGAATGTAATTTTTCCCAAACCTATCTCTTCAACATCTTTTAAATCAATTTTAACATCATCAAAATAAATACTTTTTTCATCAAACTCTATTGTTTTATATTTCTTGAACATTTGAATCAAAAAAAACGAAAAAAAGGAAAAGATTATGCAGAATAGCAAAGCTGCCGTTTCCACAATCATACTATATAACAAAAAACCTAATGATCCTACGAAAATTATTTTTGAAACTAAATTATACCAAAAACTAATTTCATCATTTAACTTATATCTCATATTTATTTCTTCACACTATCAATCACCTCCTTCAAAAACCCATTAAAATCAAATCCAGGTTCTTCTTCTCTCACTCCCATTCTCACAATCACCATATCTTTTGATGGAATAATCGCGACCATTTGACCTTGGTAACCACTACAATAAAACATATCACGAGGAACATCTAGGAATTTTCCGCCCGCGTTTAACCAAAATTGAGCTCCATATTTTCCTTCAGAAGTATTGGTTGGAGTTGCCGTGTATTTTACCCAGCTTTCGTCAAGAATTTGTTCACCGTTCCAGTTTCCTTTGTGCAAATACAATAATCCAAATTTTGACCAATCACGTGGCGTTGCCCATCCGTAAGACGAACCAACGAAAGTTCCGCTCATATCTTGTTCCACAATCATCGAGTTCATTCCGATTTTGTCGATTACGGCGCTGTACCAAAAATCAAGATATTCTTGTTGCGTTTTAAATTGTCTTCTTAAAATAAGTGATAACAAATTGGTTGTTCCAGACGAATAATTCCAATGTGTATTGGGTTTGAATTGTGCTGGTTTTTCCAATTGCACTTTTCCCATATCTTCTGCTTGGAAAAGCATTTTTGTAGCGTCGCAAATTGTGCTGTAATTCTCTTCCCATTCTAAACCAGAATTCATGTGAAGCAAATCGTTTAATGTAATATTTTTGCGTTCGTCATTTTTCCATTCTGCAACTGGAGCAGGTTTGTAAATATCAATTTTTCCTTGTTTTGCCAAAACTCCAAAAGCCGAACTTGTAATGCTTTTCGTCATCGACCAACCTAAAATCTTACTGTCTTTATTGAATCCCGTATCGTATTCTTCAGCAATCAAATGATCTTTATACAAAACTACAACTGCACGAGTTCTTTTAATTCTTGCACCTGTTTTGTCAAAAGCATTATCAACTGCTTTTTTCAATTTTGAATAATCAACATTAGAAAATGACGTATCTTTTGGTTCATTATTCCCATATGGAAAAGGAAGATTATTTTCTAGTTTTGTTCTTTTTGGAAGCAAGTATGGTTTCGAAACATCAAAATCATCATTAATCAAAGTTGCTCCAAGACCTTCACGATAAATGGCTTTTCTTTCTTTCAATCCGTAAACAGATGAAATCGCAAATTTCCCAGCATCATCAATTGAGTTTTTGGCCAAATCAACCAAATTGATATCATTGTCGGTTTTCTGAATTAAATCTAAAGGACGATTGTCTATAAAATGTCCAGAAGCGACACTTTTAGCGGAGAAACCAGAAATCAAATCAAGCTTCGGATAAGTTGTAAATCCGAAGTATAAAAAAGCAAGAACCAAAACAAGCAGAAGTACTTTGAGAAATTTTTTCATGATGTGTTAGATATTTTTACTGCAATATAAATAATTTATGTTCACGATTTTAAGCATCAAATTAGAAAACTTTTTCAGATAATTCAGAAAACCGAATTGATTTTTAAAGAATCAGCATTTACGGCTTTAAACAATGGCATCATAAAAGGAAATTATAGAATTTCTGTATAAACAAATTTAGTTTTAGTACTTTTGTAAATAGATTTTTTCTAAATAAGACATGCTAGATATTCAAAAAATAAGAGCTGATTTCCCGATACTTTCTCAAACTGTAAACGGAAAGTCATTAGTATATTTCGACAACGGAGCTACTTCGCAAAAACCACAAGTTGTAATTGATGCTGAAGTAAAATATTATCAAGAAATCAACGCCAACATTCACCGTGGCGTTCACACTTTAAGCCAGTTAGCAACTGATGCTTACGAGGTTGCACGCGGAAAAGTAAAAGAGCATATTAATGCAAAACATGCTCATGAAGTGCTTTTTACATCAGGAACTACACACGGAATTAATTTAGTTGCAAACGGATTTGCTTCTATCTTAAAATCTGGTGATGAAGTGGTTGTTTCTTCTTTGGAACACCACAGTAATATTGTGCCTTGGCAAATGTTATGCGAGAAAACGGGAGCAATTTTAAAAGTTATTCCAATCAATGACAACGGAGAATTGATTATGGAAGAATTTGACAAATTGCTTTCAGACAAAACGAAGATCGTTACTGTAAATCATATTTCAAATGCATTGGGAATCATTAACCCAATTAAATATATCATTGACAAAGCTCATGCTGTTGGTTCTGCCGTTTTAATTGACGGTGCGCAGGCAGTTCCGCATTTAAAACCAGATGTTCAGGAATTAGATTGCGATTTTTATGCTTTTTCAGGCCATAAAATGTGCGGTCCAACGGGAACCGGAATTCTTTACGGAAAAGAAGCTTGGTTAAACAAACTTCCTCCTTATCAAGGTGGTGGTGAAATGATCAAAGAAGTTACTTTCGAGAAAACAACTTACGCCGATCTTCCTCATAAATTTGAAGCTGGAACTCCAAACATTGCGGGCGGAATCGTATTAGGAACTGCAATTGATTATTTAAACGAAGTTGGTTTTGATAATATTCAAGCATACGAACACGAACTTTTAGAGCACGCTACAAAACGCTTATCTGAAATTGAAGGCATCAGAATTTACGGAACAGGAAAAAATAAAGCTTCTGTAGTTTCGTTTAATATTGATGGAATCCATCCGTATGATGTTGGTTCTATTATAGATAAATTAGGAATTGCGGTTAGAACAGGACATCATTGTGCGCAACCAATCATGAATTTCTTCTGTATTCCAGGAACAATTCGTGCTTCTTTTTCTTTCTATAATACAAAAGAAGAAATTGATGCAATGGTTGAAGCTGTGAAAAAAGCACAAACCATGTTAAGCTAAAAAACAAAACTATGCGAATACTATCAATATTACTTGTAACACTTTTAATTGCATCAGGATGCTGCAGTCAAAAAAAAGTAGATATGAAATCGACACAAATTGAATATTCTGCTCTTTCAAGAGGTTACTATAAAGTGATTACTGTTGAAAACAAAACTGTTTCGGTTGTTAAAGAACGTAACGCCGAAGCTGTTAAAAGCAATATTGATGATGCAAAATGGAATAAAATTATTGATGCATTTTCGAAAGTTAACTTAGAAATTCTCAATACTTTAAAAGCGCCTACCGACAAACGCACTTATGATGGCGCCGCAATAGGAAATTTAAAAATAGTAAAAGACGGAAAAACATATGAAACTCCTGGTTTCGACAATGGTTTTCCGCCAAAAGAAATCGAAAAACTAGTGAATTTATTAGTTGATTTTTCTAAAGAATAATTATGACGATAAAAGAAATACAAGAAGAAATAATAGACGAATTTTCAATGTTTGATGATTGGATGCAACGTTATGAATACATCATCGAACTAGGAAAAAGTCTTCCGTTAATTAAAGAAGAATACAAAACCGATGAGAATTTAATCAAAGGTTGTCAGTCGAAAGTTTGGTTACAAGGTGAACAGCAAGATGATAAAATTGTTTTCACAGCAGATAGTGATGCTATTTTGACTAAAGGGATTATTGCAATTTTAATTCGTGCATTCTCTAATCAAAAAGCAAAAGATATTCTGGAAGCTGATACTGATTTTATTGACGAAATTGGATTAAAAGAACATTTATCAGCAACACGTGCCAACGGTTTGGTTTCGATGATAAAAAACATCAAAATGTACGCTTTGGCTTTTGATGCTAAAAACAAAAATTAAAAAAAAATTAAACCATTAAGGCATTAAGATGCATAAAGCTTTGCGCTTAATTTTTCTTAAGAGAATTAAGTTTAGTTAAGAGTAAAACTTTATTTTCTTAATCTCTTAATGGTAAAAAACTAAATACAAAAATGGAACAAGAAATTGATACAAACGAATTAGGAGAATCAATCGTAAGAGTTTTAAAAGGCATTTACGATCCTGAGATTCCTGTTGATATTTATGAATTAGGATTAATCTACGACGTAATGGTAAACACAGATTACGAAGTAAAAATCTTAATGACATTGACTTCTCCAAACTGTCCAGTTGCTGAAAGTTTACCAAGAGAAGTAGAAGAAAAAGTAAAAACAATTGAAAACATTAAAGATGTTGACGTTGAAATTACTTTTGATCCGCCTTGGAGCAAAGATTTAATGAGCGAAGAAGCAAAATTAGAACTAGGAATGCTTTAATTAGTCATAAAGTCCAAAGTCATAAAGCCCAAAGTGAAGGACTTTATGACTTTCGACCTTCGACTTTCAGACTAAAAAAATGGAAGAAATCATCAATAAAGTTGCCAATAGTGCTTTAGAAGTTTTCGATCTTGAGGATTATTATCCAAAAGGAATGCGAGTACAAATTGACATTTCGCAATGGCTTTTGGAAGGATTTTTATTGAAAGAAAAAGACTTTAGAGAGCATCTTAAAATCCACGATTGGTCACAATATCAAGATCAATATGTTGCTGTACATTGCAGTACAGACGCTATAATTCCTGCTTGGGCATTAATTTTAGTAAGTGTTCATTTGGCACCTTTTGCAAAAAAAGTAGTAAACGGAACTATCGAAGATCTTGACGCAAGCCTTTACGAAGAAATTTTAAGCACAATTGATTATTCTGCTTACAAAGGCAAACCTGTCATTGTAAAAGGCTGTTCTAGAAAACCAGTTCCAATGCGCGCTTATATTTTAGCAACAACTTATTTACAGCCATTTGCAAGAAGTATAATGTACGGAGAAGCATGTTCTGCAGTACCTTTATACAAAGAATCTAAGAAATAACCTGCAATAACAACGCGTCAACCTTTATCTTTCAATTGGTTTTTAGTATATTTGATAATACACTCTAAACTAAAAACCATGAGAAAGCTGACACTACTACTTTTCATTTTAGTAAATTTTACATTTTTACAAGCCCAAAATACAGAAAAAGAACTAGCGCAAAACACCGAAAAAGCTGTAAAAAAAATCAATGATACAATTGAAGAAGAAGGCTGGAAAGCTAAAGGAACTGTATCGCTTTTATTAAACCAATCTAGCTTTAATAACTGGATTGCCGGAGGTGAAGATAGCTTTTCTGGAACACTCGGAATCAATTACGACTTCAATTACAAAAAAGACGATTTAACTTGGGATAATAAACTTTTAGCTTCTTACGGTTTATTACAGACCAAAAATGCTGATTTTGAAAAGAAGACCGATGATAGATTCGAATTCAACTCAATCGTCGGAAAAAGGGCATTTGGAGAATGGTATTACTCTTATTTCTTAAACTTTAGAACACAGTTTACAACAGGATATCTTTACGGACAGGATGAAAACGGAAAGGAAATTAGAACCGAAAACACCAAATTTATGTCTCCGGGTTATCTAACAACTGGTCCTGGTATTTACTGGTCTAAAGACGAAAACCTTAAAATAAACTTCGCACCGTTAACTTCAAAATTCACATTTGTAGACAAAGCTTATACTACAGCTATTGATCCAACGACGGGTTTACCTTATCCTGACGGATATTATTTTGGTGTCGACGCCAACAAAAGCATGCGTTATGAGCTCGGATTCTATGCTTCTGTTTATTACAAATTGGCTATTATGACCAACGTAACCGCAGAAAATACTCTGAATTTATATTCTAATTATTTAGAAGATCCGCAAAACGTCGATATTAATTACTCATTAAACATCATTATGAAAGTTAATAAATTTCTATCAGCAAATTTTTCTTTCCAAGCGATTTATGATGATAATGCTTTTCAAGGTTTTCAAACAAGAGAAGTTTTTGGTTTAGGAATTAATTTCGGTTTTTAATAGTGAAAAATATATCTAAAAAAAGCGCTCCAATTGGAGCGCTTTTTTTATTCATCATCATCTTCTTTTTCAACTGCATCTTTATAATCAGGATACAAGAAGTTGTTGTATGGGAATCTCGTAATATGAATCTGACGAACCGCTTCATAAACTGTTTCTCTAAATTCTTCAAAATTCTCTTTATTTCTAGCAGAAATAAACAATGCCTTGTCCTCACCTACATTACTCATCCAAGTTTGTTTCCATTCGTCAAGAGTATAATGTTTGCGTGTTCTTTCTGTAATTAAATCGTCGTCATCGATCGTAAGATGTTTGTAAGCATCGATTTTATTAAAAACCATAATAGTTGGTTTATCGTTGCTTTTTATCTCTTGTAGAGTCTTATTTACAGACTCAATATGATCTTCAAAATCTGGGTGCGAAATATCTACAACGTGTAAAAGCAAATCAGCTTCACGAACCTCATCTAACGTACTTTTAAATGAATCAACCAATTGTGTTGGTAATTTTCGAATAAATCCAACCGTATCAGAAAGTAAAAAAGGAAGGTTTTTAATAACCACTTTTCTAACTGTTGTATCTAACGTTGCAAACAATTTATTCTCAACAAAAACATCACTTTTACCGATTGCATTCATCAAAGTAGATTTTCCAACATTGGTATATCCAACCAAAGCTACACGAACCATTGCTCCGCGGTTGCTTCGCTGAATACTCATTTGTTTGTCAATCGTTTTGATTTTATCTTTTAGCAACGAAATTCTATCACGAACAATACGTCTATCCGTTTCAATCTCTGTTTCTCCAGGTCCACGCATACCGATACCCCCTTTTTGACGTTCAAGGTGCGTCCATAAACCAGAAAGTCTTGGTAATAAATATTGGCATTGCGCCAATTCTACCTGCGTTCTTGCGTATGAAGTTTCGGCTCTTTGTGCAAAAATATCCAGAATCAAGTTGGTTCTGTCTAGGATTTTGCAGTCAATAATTCTTGAGATATTTTTTTGCTGAGATGGCGTTAATTCATCATCAAAAATTACAGTCGATATTTTGTTCTCTTTTACAAAAAGATTGATGTCATCAATTTTTCCCGTTCCAACGAAAGTTTTCGGATTAGGACGTTCCATTTTCTGCGAAAAGCGTTTAATAACTTCACCTCCAGCAGTAAAAGTCAAAAACTCCAATTCGTCTAAATATTCATTTAGTTTTTCTTCACTTTGATTCTGAGTTACAATACCAACGATAACTGTACGCTCAAAATTTATAACTTCTTTTTCTAACATAGTCTTGAATAAGCTGCAAATTTAATGATTTGTCGGCTACAATCAATTATACAATTTTGTTTTTACGTTTATATTAAGAGAATAAACTTCAAAAAAAAATGGAACCCGTTAAGATAAACTCAACTAAAGTTCCACTTTTCAAATGAATGGTCTAAGTTTAAAACCTTTATTCGTAAATAAATGTTTTTTCCGTTTTCACAATTCCGTTTTCTTCTATCTGAGAGCAAGAAATCGGGTAGTTTAATTTGTTGTATTTGTATTTTCTGCTCACCGCAACTAAAGCTGTAGATGATGGACTGAAATTCATTTCGTTATTATAAGAAATAGATTCAAACTCAAATTCTTCTTCATGATAAGAAATCATCGGAACGATTACTTTATAATTATCACCAAAAAGACTCTGAACGATTAGCTGATCAACCGACTTTTTATCATCGTATGTGTATGATTTAGAAATTTTATCTCCAACCAATCCTCTATGTCTCGACACATTATCGTTTACATAAACGTATTCTAATTTTCCAATAATTGCTTTATTTCTATCTCGTGAAGTACGTCTTACAATGATTCCGTTTTCAACAAGGTATTCAATATCATCAACTAAATTCTGGTGATTGGTACTCTTTTTTGTTGTTACTTTTACCCTTGCTCCTTCATATACAAACGAAACTACTTTTGTAATATAGTTTGGTCCTTCTTGGTATTTTTTTACAAATTTGGTAATGTTGTTATCGGCGTCGTAAGTATAGTTTATTACCTCTTTCCAGTCGCTTCCCACTTTATCTTTTACAGTCATATCTAGCAAACCATTTTTGTTGTAAAAAAAATGCTGTACAACATCTGAAGTAGTTATGGTTTGAAGTTTACCTTCTTTAAAAACGAATGTTTTATTAACAATTTCACCGTCTTTAGAGTTTTGGTAATTTGTTTTTACGATGTTAATCTGCTTTAGTTTAACGTTGTCTTGACTGTGCATCAAGAAAGGAAACACCATCCATAAGATGGCAATAAAGTAGGTTCTCATATTTGTTTTTGTATTGATTTGGGATGACCAAAATACAAAATTCAATTAGATTTTAACGTTTTGAAATACAAAAACTACAAACTTTTCAATAATACTTTAAAAACCAACCAATTAATTTCATTATTCTAAATTAGTCCTTACTTCTCTCCAAATATCTTTATGTCATCTACCATAAAAGCACCATTTAATGTTTTGTCTTTTCCAGAACCAATATATTTAAAGGCAATATTTATCTTTCCAGAATACTCTGAAAGATCAATTCCGCCAGAACTTATGAATTCGCGAGAAGGCGTTGAAAGCGTAGGCACTTTGGCTTCCAATTTTGTCCATTTTGCTTTGGTCACGCTTGCACCTTCAAAATTGGTTGAAACGTATATTTCTAAAGTATTTAAAGGTGAATCTAATTTCAAATCATGCTGTGCGCTTCTAAACGAAAGAACAGCATTTTTATATCCTGTAAGATCTATTTTTGGCGAAATCAGCCAAGCCATATTCTCGGCTGCTGTTGTACTTGTAGTATTAAATTCTGCATAACCATTTCCAGAATAAACCATGCTTTTCCAAAGTTTTGACGCTTTTTCTACAATATTGCTCCAGCCAGGAAGTGCAAAATTGACATTGTTTTTAACCGATTGAAAATCTTCTGAAAAAAATGGAGTACTTCTTTTTCCGTTCATCACAATATCGCTTTCATAGCGAACCATAAACTGATAGTCTGAACCAAATTTTGTCAAAATTCCTCTTGCCGTTCCGCTTCCCTCTGTTACAAAATGATCTGCAAATTTCGCATAAGAACTTGTTCTAAAAATAACCTGATTTCCTGTTTTATCTCTCAAATACCAATTGGTAGAGCCTCCAATATTATTAGACTCTTCAAAATAATGACGCCCTAATGCCGCCTCGGTAAACTCAACATCATTTAATTCAATCAAAGTATTGAGTTTAGAATCTGAAAGCGCTTCTTCAATAGAAAGTGATTTTACCAATTGGTCTTCGTCTACATTTGCACATGAAGCATTTAGTACATTTTTATATTCGTTTTGAGAAATTCTTCCAATTGTTGGATCTCCTGCATTGCTTACATACAAACTGCCAATTCTTAAACCTCCATAATACAAATCTGTAAATTGATTTTTAAGCTTTACATATACTTTATTCCCCACTCGATAATCAATGTAAGTATTTGTAGCATCAACAGGAACACTAAAACCAATAGCTGGTGCCTTTTCGGTTTCTTTTGTTTGCAGTGAAATCGTTTTGAAAAAGTTACCTCCTTCATCGCTCGAAACCACATAAGCTTCAATAATATCATCATACAAGTATTGTTTAGCCGTAGTTCCTGTAAGCTCATAAATTTTTTCTACTGTTTTGCTTACAGGAAGATTAGGCTGCGTACAAGCTAGTTCTGGATTTTCAACTTCTTTATTGCAACTGTATAATAAGGATAAGGCAAAAAATAAAATTAGTTTTTTCATTAGAAATAAGTTTTCGATTTATAAACCGATTGTAAGATTTAAAAAATAAGTTCGGCCATAGCCATAATAATATCTTGATCCGAAAGAAGGCGTGCCGCTAGTCATATCTTGATTTAAAGCTCTAAAATTTGCATTTCTTGCCTGTTCAAAGCCACCTGTTTTATATATCAAACCCAAAACATTATTTACGCTGGCAAAAAGTCCGATGTATTTTTTATGAATGCGCCAAGATTTGCCACCGTTAAAATTCAACAATGTAATTGGCTTAAATTTTTCCTGTTTTAATAATTCGTTTCCTCTTTCGGAAGTTGCTTCAGGAAAAGGAAAACCATTTGCTGGATTAATATAAAACTGAGATGTTCTAGAAATTGGAGAAACATCAATGTAGCTTTCTGCTAAATAATTTATATTTCCGCCAATCCACCAAAACTTCGGATCACGATATTCTAATCCAAAAGAACAAGCTTGTTGTGGAGTTCCCGGCAGTTTGTAATTTTTTAAAAAAGCTCGTCCAAAATCAAAGGTTGTTTGCGCTCCATCTTTTGCTCTGTTAGCATCGTTTGTAATCATCACATTTGGATTGCTGCTGTACACATAATTTCCAAATGCTGCAGATAAAGTTGTTTTTAATGTAGATGAAATTTGATATTCAAAACTTAATTCTGCTCCTGTATTTTTCTTGTCCAATTTTGTCAAAGTCTGACTAACAAATGCGTTTGTAGGATCGTAGCCAGAACCATTATCAAAAATTCCTTCAGCGTAGAAATAAGAAGTTTTGGAAGTATTTTTAATTGCCGAATAATAAGCCGTTAAACGTAATTTTAGTTTTGATGAACGGTATACATAATTAGCCTCTGCACTGCTCGTGTTTTCACTTTCGATTCCGTCAACAATGTTATTGTTTAAACGTGCATTCGAAAAAGTATTTTTGAGTGAAGGCGCTCTGGTAAAATGTGCCGCACTAAAAAACAGCAATTGTTTCCCTGAAATTTTATAAGTAAATCCGCCTTTGAAACCAAAATTCTCAAAATTTACTTTCTCACTTTTCCCTAAAGAAGTTGTTGCATAAAGTCCATTTTGATACAATCCTTCTCTTTGATAATCTGACATTGAATAAGATTGTGTCAAGAAAAATTCTGTTTTGTTATAGCTAAATTTAAACTGCGCAAAAAGATCCAAAGTATTAGCCAACAGGTTATAATTATATCCATAAACATCTCCTTTTCCGACTTGTCGATTTGGGTGTTGTAAATCTGATTGCGAAAGATTTCCTTTGTAAAACGGATCAATATCTTCAAAATATGCTCCGCCAAGAAGATCTAATAGATATTGAAAATTATGCGATTTTAGTTTCTTAAAAGTAAAACCGCCATCAAAAGAAATATTAGGTGCAATCTGTGTATTTAAATTTGAATTTATCGCTAAAGTCCTGTCATCAGTTCGATCTTCATAAAGCACATAATGACTCTGCGCAGATTCATATCCATTGGGTCCAAGCTTCTGATTGGCAAAATACATTTCGTTCCAATTTATCTGCGGATTTGCTAAAAAAGCTATTTTACTATTTTCTGCATTTTCATAATCTGGAGTAAACTCACCCGAAAATTCGCCTTGATCTTTCGCGTAAAGCGAACTAAAATAGCTTGGCATTTTTCTATAATAAACAGGATCTGGACTATCTGCATTTTGATAATCAATATTGCTGTTTCCTACTTTTCCGAACTGATACATTACACCCGAATTCAGATTGGTTTTACTATCAATTTTAAAATAATGATTCAGCATAAACAGTGGTTCTTCGACATTTTTTACTCTGGCATTTCGTTTTTCACCGCTCTGAAATCCCCAATATGAATTGTATTTTTCTCCCATTAAATCGGTAACTTCAGCTGTATTGGCTGAGTTTTTTCCTCTTGAATTTGGCGTATAAAATCCAGTAAAATTGAGAGAATGTCTGTTGTTTAGTTTCTTTTCAACACTAATAAAAAAGGAATCTGCATCGAAACTTGTGCCATCAAAATAGCCTTCGTTTGCCCAACGTTTTCCTGCCGAAACCACAAAAGCCCATCCAGAGGCATTCATTCCCGATGCATAAGTTCCAACTGCGCGCCATAAATAAGTGGTATTGCTCCCAGAAAATGTGAATGATTCTCCTTTTCTATACAAAGAAGCACGAGTAAAAATCTGTTGTGTACCTAAAATTCCTCCAAAAGTGTAATTGGAAGCTGCTGTCCCAATTGAAAATTCCTGATTGCGAAGTACATTGTTTAAACCTCCCCAATTGCCCCATTGTGGTCTGCCGTCGTAGATTTTATTCATTGGCATTCCGTTGAGCATTGTGATCGCATTTTCGCTATCTAAACCGCGAACGCGAAATCGAGCTTGTCCCCAATTGAATGCCGATGCCTGCATAAAAGCATCTCTAGAAGATTGTAAAAGACCAGATGTCATTTCTGAAGAACTGTTATCATCTGAAAAATCATTATCAGACAACGTAATTAATGCTGCTGGAACTTCATCTGAATAAGTATCTTCTAATTGTAAAATTCCGAGATCTATATTTTCTTTTAAATTGGACTGTAATTTTAAAAGGAAATCTTTATAACCTTGGCTTCTCAATAAAAGAAGCTGTTCTTTTTTGGGAAATATATGAAGTTCGAATTTTCCTGTTTTTGAAGTCAGCTGCATTACAGCCGTGTTTTGTATGGTTACCACGACACTTTCTAGCGGATTTTGCGTTCGGGCATCAATAACAATTCCTGTTACTGTAATTTCTTTCTGCGAAAAAGCAAAATTAAAAAACCATATAAAAAAGAAGACAACGTATTTTTTTACCATTAAAAAATCCAATTTACTTTGAAAAATAATCTTAGGATCGAAATCCTTTATTCAAAAGATAAAATTGGTTTTTGGAAAAAAGAGCGTTAAAAACTCAAGCTATTGCTTGAATTCAAATGTAGACAAAATATTTAAAAAAGAAATAAATTCTTACAAATTTATTTCTTTTTAATAAATGTTAATCAAAAATAACTTTATGCTGAAGTTCTAATTTTAGAAACCATAAAAGCAATTAGAACACCAAAAATTCCGATAAAGGCAAAAGAAAACTGCAATCCGAAACTTTGTGCAATGTGTCCAATTACTGGTGGCCCCATTAAGAAACCTAAGAAACTTACGCTTGAGACAATCGTTAAAGCTTCGCCCGCAGGAACAGTTGGATTTTTACCCGCAATACTATAAACAGTAGGAACAATCGTTGCAACGCCCAAACCTACAAACATAAATGCAATAGTACACGGAATTATATAAGGAAGAAAAACTGCCGTGAAAAGCCCTGCCGAAATCATTACACCACTAATTTGCATAACGCGTTCGCGTCCAAATTTGTTAATTAAACCGTCGCCTAAAAATCTTCCACTAGCCATCATAATCATAAAAGAAGTATATCCTAAAACTACCAATGGTCCTGGCGCTTTTACAATATCTTTAAAATAGACTCCGCTCCAATCGAACATTACACCTTCACTCGCCATACTACAAAACCCAATTACTCCTAACCAAAGTAAAGCAGTATCTGGTTTTACAAATAGTTTTTTGCCTTCTGGTTTTGGTTTTGCTTTTTCTTTGGCTCTAATTAAAAATTTAAAGTTAAATGCAACCATCAACAATACAATTCCTGCTACAATCATAAAATGATGCAACGGACTTAAATCTAAAGCCAACATTCCTAAACCAACCAATGCACCAGTAAATCCGGCAAAGCTCCACATTCCGTGAAAAGAAGACATGATTGTTTTTTTGAACAAAACCTCAGTATAAACGCCTTGGGTGTTTACGGCAATATTGGCAAGATTTCCGAACACACCAAATAAAAATAATCCTAGTGATAATTGTAACGATGTTGTTGCTAAACCTAAATTGATTAAACACAAAACATACATTATTAAAGAGAAAATCAAAATGCGATGACTACCAAATTTGGTTACCATTTTTCCTGAAAATGGCATAACAATAAGTTGCCCAACCGGAAGCGCAAAAAGTATAGAACCTAAATCGCCTTCTGATAAATGTAAAGCGCTTTTGATATCTGGAATTCTACTCGCCCATGTGGCAAAACTCAAACCCATTCCAAAATAAAACATTCCAACGGCAAAACGAATTCGGTTTAAATACGAAGCTTTGGCTTCTCTAAATACTTTCTTGATTTTGGCTTTGGTCTGAAAAAGCGATAATGGGTTAATGTTTATCAGCATATTGAATTTTATTGGAATATTGTCAAAAATACTAAAAACGCTTGTTAAAGCACATAAAGCCTAAGGTTATGCACAATATACAACGTTATTGTTTATAAATTCAAAGGTTTTGAGTTGAATTCATCTTACTAAAATTACAACATTTCGACTTTACTTTTAGAATTGAAGTCAAAAAAAAGACGCATATTGTGCGTCTCTATTTTATTGTATACCTATTACTTTTTGCTGTGCGTTACTCGCAATTGCAGCTTCTATAACCTGCATTACTTTTACGCCTTCATCTGCCGTAACAGGTTCTTTTTCATCGTTTGCAATCGAATCGTAAACGCCATCGAAGAAACTGAAATAATTGCCTTGAAGCGTCGGGATTTTTTCTCTCACAATTTTACCGTCAATTTCGGTATGCAAAAGTCCTTGAAGGCTTTCGTCTTCTGTTCCCCAAGAATCTAAGTTTGGTTTCTTGCCAACTTTTAAATCATCTTCCTGAACGTCTCCGCGTGGTTTTAAAAAAGAACCTTTTTTTCCGTGTAAAACATACGCTGGATTGGCTTCGCGCACAAAAAAACCAGCTTTTAATCGTACTCTGAAATTAGAATAAAACAACAACAAATCGATCCAATCGTCTACAACCGAATTTTCTCTAGTTACACGAATGTCTCCAAAAACAGCTTTTGGGCAACCAAACAGACTTATCGCCTGATCGATAATATGAGGCCCTAAATCTTTTAGAACTCCTGCTCCATCGTTTGCCGTTTCTTTATGCGCTTTCGGGCTCAATAACGGATTGTATCGGTCAAAATGAAATTCAGCTTCTACTAAATCTCCTAAAATACCATCAGTAATTACTTTTTTTACGGTTTTAAAATCGCTGTCCCATCTTCTGTTCTGGAAAACAGCCAATTTTAAACCTTTTTCTTTGGCAATTTTAGCCAATTCTTTTGCTTCGGCAGCGGTTGTTGTAAACGCTTTTTCGACTACAGCATGTTTTCCTGCTAAAAGCACTTTTTTAGCATATTCATAATGTGTTCCAACTGGCGTGTTTACAATTACCAAATCGACATCGTCACTTAATAATTCGTCTATCGAAGCGTAACTTTTTACGTATGGGTAATCTTCCTGAATTAGTTTCTTGCTTCTTTCCCAAGAACCTAATAATTCAAATCCTTCGTGAATATCTAAAAACGGAGCGTGGAAAACTTTTCCTGACATTCCGTATGATAATAATGCTGTTTTTATCTTTTGCATTTTTGAATATTTTTACAATAAAGTTATTTTTTCTAACCATTAAGACATAAAGAAAATTAAGTTCCTCGCTTTATGAACTTAATTTCTTAATGGTTCAAACTAAAAACATTTAATGTTTTGTTTTTTAAAGTTTAGCTCTTTCGTATTGTTTTGGCCATTGAATATCGTCGTTTAATGCTTTGGCGAAATCTAAAGGCAAGTTTGGGTTTCTCAAAGATTCTCTGGCGAATAAAATCAGATCGGCTTGATTCAAATTTAAAATTTCTTCTGCTTGTTTTGCTTCCGTAATAAGTCCAACAGCGCCGGTTGCAATGTTGGCTTCTTGTTTTACTTTTTCTGCAAAAGGAACCTGATAACCTGGCCCTAATGTTATTTTTTGATGCGAAACCAATCCGCCTGACGAAACATCGATTAAATCTACTCCTTTTTCTTTTAATATTTTAGAAAGCTGCACAGATTCTTCTGGATTCCAACCATTTTCTGCCCAATCGGTTGCTGAAATTCTAACGATTAAAGGCAAATCTGAAGGCCATTCCGACTGAACTGCTTCTACAATTTCTAAAGTAAAACGGATTCTGTTTTCAAAACTTCCTCCATATTCGTCTGTTCGCACATTCGTTAAAGGCGATAAAAATTGGTGCAATAAATAACCGTGAGCAGCGTGAATTTCTACAACTTGATATCCTGCTTCGACCACTCTTTTTGTAGCGGTTTTAAAATCTGAAATTACTTTTTGAATTCCGTTTTTATCCAAAGCTTCAGGAAAAAATGGTTCTCCTTCATGATACGGAATTGCACTTGGCGCAACAGTTTGCCATCCGCCTTGAGCGAAATCTAATTTTTTATTTCCCAACCAAGGAGAAGAAACACTTGCTTTTCGGCCCGCATGAGCCAATTGAATTCCAGGAATTGAATTCTGAGAAACAATAAAAGCGTTGATTTGTTTTAATTTTTCGATATGTTCGTCTTTCCAAATTCCAAGATCGGAAGGAGAGATTCTAGCTTCTGGAGAAACCGCAGTTGCTTCCTGAATAATTAGTCCAGCTCCGCCTGTTGCACGGCTGCCTAAATGAACAAGATGCCAATCGTTTGCAAATCCGTCAATTGCAGAATACTGGCACATTGGCGAGATTGCGATTCTATTTTTTAAAGTGATTTTTTTTATGGTGAGGGGAGAAAATAATTTCGTTGCCATAGACTTGTAACTTTTAGTGGTTTTTTACTACCAATTGAGTAAGGCAGTGTTTAAAAAGTAAAGTTACAGTATCTTAATAAAAGGAGAAATCTAAATGTTTATTAATTAACAAACATTTAAAATCTTAAACACTATCTTGCACACTTATATTAAAATAGAAAACGCTACTTTTGTGCGTTAAATACGAATTAAAAACAACAAATGGATATAGTTATCAAACTCTCTCAATTTCTATTGAGTTTATCTTTACTTATTATTCTTCATGAATTAGGGCATTTTATCCCTGCTAAATTGTTTAAAACTAGAGTCGAAAAATTTTATTTGTTTTTTGATGTTAAATATTCACTTTTCAAAAAGAAAATCGGAGAAACAGTATACGGTATTGGATGGTTGCCGCTTGGTGGTTATGTGAAAATTTCTGGAATGATTGACGAAAGTATGGACAAAGAGCAAATGGCTCTGCCTCCTCAGCCTTGGGAATTTCGTAGTAAACCAGCTTGGCAACGTTTAATTATTATGCTTGGTGGTGTTACCGTAAACTTTATCTTGGCTTTTATTATCTATATCGGAATGGCATTTGCTTACGGAGATACTTATATTGCTAATGCTGACTTAAAAGACGGTGTTGCAATTGATAATCCTGTTATGCTTAAAGCTGGTTTTAAAACTGGCGATAAAATTATTTCTATTGATGGCAAACCTGTTGAAAATTTTGACAAGGACATGAATATAAATATCATTATTGCAAAAGAAGTCTTGATTGAAAGAAACGGACAACAGCAAACTATCAAAATGCCAACTGATTTTATCGATCAGCTTTCTAAAACTGAGAAAGGAATGCTTGTTGATATTCGCAGACCTTTTGCAATTGGAAAAGTTGGAGAAGATTCTCCTAATCAAAATTTAAAAGCAAAAGATTTGATTCTTTCTCTTAACGGACAAAAGATTAAATATTTTGATGAAGCAAAAGCAATTTTAGCAGCTAATAAAGGAAAACAAATTTCTGCTGTTGTTTTGCGTGATTTGAAAGAAACACCTCTTACTGTGAAAGTTTCTCCAGAAGGAACATTAGGTGTTTATGCTGGTGGTTTAGACATGAAATCATTAGAAAAACTAGGTTACTATAAAATAAGTACAAAAGAATACGGTTTCTTCGAATCTATTCCGGTTGGTCTTCAAAAAGGAAAAGATCAATTGGTAGGTTACGGAAAACAATTGAAAATGATTTTTAATCCAGAAACTAAAGCTTACAAACAAGTAGGTGGTTTTGCTGCGATTTACAACATTTTCCCAAGTTCTTGGAGCTGGGAAGTATTTTGGTCAATCACGGCTTTATTGTCGATTATGCTTGGAGTTATGAATTTATTGCCAATTCCTGCGCTTGATGGTGGACATGTGATGTTTTTATTGTATGAAATAATTAGCGGCAAAAAACCAAGCGACAAATTCCTAGAGAATGCGCAAATGGTTGGTTTTGTTTTACTTATTTCACTACTACTATTTGCTAATGGTAACGACATTTACAAGGCGATTGTAGGCAAGTAAAAAAAAGTGAAAAAAAAGAGTGAAAATGTTGTTTAGAAACAAAAAATAGTTTTATATTTGCACTCGCTAAAAAGAGCAACAACTTCCTCCTTAGCTCAGTTGGTTAGAGCATCTGACTGTTAATCAGAGGGTCCTTGGTTCGAGCCCAAGAGGGGGAGCAACTTTTTTTAGCAAACATATTTACCTTTAAGGTGATTCCTCCTTAGCTCAGTTGGTTAGAGCATCTGACTGTTAATCAGAGGGTCCTTGGTTCGAGCCCAAGAGGGGGAGCTTAAAAAAAAGACGATCAAATTTGATCGTCTTTTTTTTGTTTAAATCCCAATGTTGGAAATTCTAAATTCCAATATTAAAGGACGTTTTTTTTAACGCAAAGTGTGCTGAGTTTTACGCAGAGAGCGCTAAGAGTTTTTTATGCGAGACTTAAATAGTTGTCGTAAGAGTTCGCAAAGCTTAATGTCATATCTCTTTTTCAATGCAAAGCTCGCAAAGTTTGTCATTTCGACCTATAGGGAGAAATCGCACAAGGAATTCCACAAAGTATATTTCCAATCTATGTCGATCTGCGAGTGTGATTTCTCCCTATAGGTCGAAATGACAAATAAATTATCTTAAAAACTTCGAGCCTTTGTCCCTTTGCAACTCTGTCCCTTTGAACCTTTGAAAAACTCTACTTCATTGACAAAGTCTCGCTTTTAAATCTTTTCATTAAAGTATTGGCTTTCTCATCTTCGTTTATTGCTTTTAAGGACTGGGCGTATCTATAATAATAAATAACTTCCAGATTGGGAGATTCTTCAAATAACTGCGCATAGTAACCTACTGCTTCTTTCAAATTTCCTTCAAAATAGAGTCGGTCTGCGACTTTTTTTAGCATGTCGGTAGATTTATACCCTTTATCAATAACTTTCGCATAGGTGTTTACTACATCGACTTTTACGAATTTTGAACTTATAGATGCAGCAGGAGATGTAATTTCTACCTTAATAGGTTCTACAAAGGCAGATGCGCTTGCAACAGTTGTTTTGGCTTCTATTGCACTTGGAGCTACTTTATGTTTTCTTTTTACGTAATTCGGAATTACTGTTCTAGTATTATTAGGCCCAAGATCGTAAGTATCGACCATGTCCAGTTTTGAAACTTGGTAAGTAATAATTCTACCCCCAAATAACTTATTTATTCTTTCTTCTACATAATACGATTGTATTACAAAATCACTATTATTAGCAAGACTATCCGTCAGTAATGTCGTTTTTCCTATTGCTGGAGAAGCAGAGGCCTTGTTTGTGCGCTGGGCAAAACAGCTAAGAGAAAATACGAACGCAAGTGTAATAATAACTGCTTCATACTTTTTCATGATTTTTAAATAAAATTAATGCTCCAATAAAAACTCACGCCAAAGTTACTGATTTTCTTTTAGTTAGCCTTTAATCTCACTGTCAATTACCTAGAAAAACGATTAAATACCTCTTTTTAAATTTTAAGCGGCTGAGTTATTACAAAAAAGCGCCGCAATCCAAAGATTACGGCGCTTTTTTACTTCTTAAAACTCTCAGGTTAATTAAACCCCCAATTTCTTAGCAATTTCAGCAGGAATTCCTCCTTTATTTACTAGTAATGCAGTAGTTTTATATTTTACGAAGCTCTTAGTTACAAACAAGAAACCTTTGTAGTCGTTTGTTTCTCCCCAAGAATTTTTTACGATATAGTATTCTTTTCCAGTTTGGTCTTTTGCTAAACCAATAATGTGCATTCCGTGGTCGTCTGTTGTAGTGTAGTTATCAAACGCTGCTTGACGCATTTCTGGAGTAATTTCTGGTTCTGCTTTTGGTCCGTTAAACATGTCTGCTTTTTCTTCTGCAGTCATATCGTCAAATTTTTTGTTTGGTACGTAAGCTACACCATTTTTCCAGCTAAAGCTTTTCTCGCTAACATCTGTTGCCCAAGCTACAGTGTATCCTTTTTTAAGAGCGTTGTCGATAACATCTGTCATATCGTTAACTTTTACGTTGTAAACTTGATCTAATGACCAGTTGTCTGGCACCATCATCGTTGTTTTTTGGTAGTATGGAGCATTTGTAAAAGATGACATTTCTACGTAATCATCTGGGTTAATACCTACTACTTCTTTAGCAAAAGATTGTGGCGTATAGTTTTTTCCTTTGTATGTAAAGTTATCTGGCACTTTTCCTAAGTAAGAATCAATAACAGCTGCGTAAGCTTTTTGCCAGTTTGGAGTTAATTCTCCGTTCGGGTTTTTTACCACTGCTGCCAAAACTCCTTCGATAATAGCGCTCATTTCAGCAAATTTGTTTTTGTCTGTTCCGTAGTTTAATCCTGTATAAACTTCTCTTGGTACAGTTCCGTATTTTTTATACATATTAATTACATCATGCAAAGCTCCTCCGTCTCCTAGAGTAATTGCTCCGTGCATACGAACATAGTTTACTCCTTTTTCAACATATACGTTTCTTGCAGAATAAATTTGAGATAGCTCAACTGGCTGTTTTCCTAAACGAATCATTTCTGACTCTAAGAATGAGTTTGTTGAGTAGCTCCAACAAGTTCCAGATGATCCTTGAGATTTTACCGATGTTGTTCCTAAGTTAATTACTTCTGTAAATTTGAAGTTCTCTTTACTTTTGTCGCTTGCATTTAGTTTAAGTGAGTTTACTAAGATGTCTTGCGCAAAACAGCCTGCAGTTCCAACAAAAAATATTGAAGCAGCAAACACTGATTTGAATGAAAATGTATTCATAATTTATGTTTAAGATTTAACAAAATTAGTCGCTATTGTTTCTAATTTGTTACAAAACAATTAAATTTTTTGTAATTTATTGCTTTTGAGCGGTTAATTTTTTCACAATCTTTCTTTTGAGATGTAAAAGATTACAAAAAATGCAAAAGTGATAGCGCAATGGCAATCAAAATTCAAATTGTAATTCATAGTTTTTAAATATGTAGTATTTTGGTTGTCTGCAAATGCCACGCAAGAATTTGAAAATGTACGAACTAGAAAAAGAAAAATATCTGGGCAATACCAAAAACATCTTCAATACAGAAGGTCTTGCAGTTGTAGAAACCGAATATAAAAATAAGGTTTACGAGGGATGGCATTCGCATAATAATGCGCATATTACTCTTTTTCTGAATGGAGGCACAACCGAAAAACGCAAAAACTTTAGCGAAACGGTTGGTCCAGGTTCTTTACTTTTTTACCACAGCGATGAGTTGCATTTGAACCAAAACACGCTTTTTCCGTCAAGGAATATTAATATCGAAATTGAAGAAAATTTACTGAAAGAACTTGAAGTAAATGAAGCAATTATAGAAAAATCGGTTCAAAACAATGTCTTAACCAAATTTTTGATTCTAAAGATTTTTAAAGAAACGCAATCTTCCGATTCTTTTTCTAGCGACAATATTCGAATGTTATTTTCGCAGCTTTCCAATTCTACAGCTCATTTAGAACGATTTGACAAGAGTCCGTTTTGGGTTAAAAGTCTGAATGAATTGCTGAATGATTGTTGGAACGAAAATCCTAATTTGAATGATTTGGCGCAAGTTTTACAATTAAATCCGATTACAATTTCTAAACATTTTCCGAAATATTTTGGCTGCACTTTGGGCGAATATATGCGTAGAATTAAAATTAACCGTTCGCTTTCACTAATACAATCCGGCTCAGAAAACCTAACCGAAATAGCTCTCCAATGCGGATTTTCAGATCAAAGCCATTTTATAAGAACATTTAAAAGTCAGACGGGATTTCTTCCGAAACAATTTCAAAAATTATAAGCGAGGCAAATTTCATTCTATTTTTTGGTTTCGAGGCAATCTACATTTGCTTCAAATTAATTCTTAAACCAAACTCAAATGGAAACCTTTACTTTAAAACAAAAAATATCCAATTCATCCATAATTAAGGCTCTTTTGGCTTTACTTGTTTTTATGGCTGTTGTGATAATTGGCCAGCAGATTGCTTCAAAATTATTGGCACTGACTCCGCTAGATAAAAATTTCAGAAGTTTGCTAAAAGGACTTTTTGTTTCGTCTGCCTGTATTTTAAGCTACATTTTTTTCTTTCAAAAATTTGAAAAACGAAGCATTACCGAGTTTGCTTCAAAAGGATTTTTAAAAAATGTTGCTATTGGCGCTTTACTTGGTTTTACATTACAATCGCTGACAATTTTAGTTATTTACCTCAACGGAAGCTATAGTGTTGTTGCTTTAAATCCAGTTTCGTTTATTTTAATGCCGTTTGCCATTATGTTTACGGTAGCTATTATTGAAGAAATATTAGTTCGCGGTATTATTTTTAGAATCATCGAAGAGAAACTAGGAAGTCACATTGCACTTCTTATTTCGGGTCTTTTGTTCGGAATTTTGCATCTTGCCAATGCGCACAGTACTATTCTTTCTAGTTTGTGCATTACTATGGCAGGTTTTTTATTTGGTGCCGTTTTTATTTACAGCCGTAATTTATGGATTCCGATCGCTTTGCACTTTGCATGGAATTTTACTCAATCTGGAATCTTCGGAGCCATTACATCTGGAAACGAAAAAACAAGCAGTTTACTAGAAGCAAAAATACAAGGTCCGGAGTTTATAACTGGCGGTGAATTTGGTCCCGAAGGAAGTATTCAGGCAATAATAATTTGTTTAATCGCTACTGTTATTTTGTTAGTTTTAAATGCCAAACAAAATAAAATTATAAAACCGTATTGGAAGAAATAATACATTCAACTTTGTCAAAGTTTAAAACTTTGACAAAGTTCTCAATGCTATTAAGACTGAGACCGAAAACTGAGACTGAGACTAAAAAGAAAACCGAGACTAAAAAAAATCTATCGCATCCAATTGCTACCAAAAACGATATAATACGCCCACTCTTCTGGTCCTTTGGCAACGTCTACACCCATTCGAAGTTTAAATTTTCGGGCGATAAGATATCTAAAACCTGTTCCGTAGCTGTAAACAACGGGTTTGGCAAAAGCTTGATCCCAATCATCAAAAGCGCTTGCGAGACCTCCGTAACCCATTAAACTCCAACGTCTATAGAGATCCCATCTAAATTCTAGCTCGCTTACAATACTGGTGTTTCCCATGTATCTCGCAGCTGGAATTCCTCGCATATTGATTCCTGGTTTTAAATAAAAAGGCGGACTCCCCAACGCCTGTTCCCCTTCAATCCTGAGCCCACCAATTAAGGTTTTCGCCAACGGATAATATCCTATTGCTGATAAATTTAGTCGCCAAGCTTGGTAATCGCTTCCAAGTACTTTATCTGACCAAAAGAAATCGGACTGAATCCGTATTCCTTTATCTGGTGTAAATATATTATCACGTCCGTCAAATTGCAGTGCTCCTCCCAACTGGCTTATGGTACTCTTAATATCTTTTGGGTCGACAAATGGCGGCGGAAGATTTAAATCGGGCAGGTTTATTTTAGAATTTAAAAATAAATATTGTGGTCCTGCGCTCCATTTCGCATTTTTAAACTGCTTGAGCCATTGTGTATAAAATATAGTCGATTTAAAATTGAGTTTAAATTCTTCATCTGCACGATTAGGCAAATTGTTGGCATAAAACGATAAGTTCATGTCGCCATAAGCTGCAAAAGCACGATATAAGATTTTAGATTTTACTAATGTTGCAGAACGGAAAGCTCCTGCCATCCAGCTTTTATTTGCGGTATACATTCCTAATCCTCCTGTTATATCTGGATTTACGCGACGCATAGTTCCATCTTCTTCAATAACCGGCGGACGTTTTTTAAGGAAAACTGGAGCTACTGCACCACCAAATCCTCCTAGAGCAGGTTCTGTAACAATGGTGGGCACGACTAAGAATCCGTTGGCATAGATAAGAAAGTCACTCAAATCGAAAGCTCCGTCTAGAGAATCTTTAAAAACTACTTGGTGTTTTTGTGCGTTTAAAACATTAAACGATAAGATAATCCAAACCAAAAATAGGATGTTTTTTTGTGTCGGTTTTTTGTTTTTCATATAAGATTTTTATCGTTTATACTTAAAATTTCACCTCATCTCCAAAACCTGAAATTCTTAGAAATACCATTCAGAAATTATTTTTTCTTGAAACTGAAAACATGTGCCAGTGTAATAAAAAAGGTATTTCCTTGAAATCTATTTTCGGCATTGACTTCTCCAATCCATCTAAAACCTGCCGATGTCATGCAGCCAATATGCAGATAGTTGATCTCTGCACCAAGTCCTGCAACTTTGTCTTTGTCTGGTTCAATTACAATAGTTCCTACTGGAATCTTGTCTTCAGAAACTTTGTATTGCAGATAGTAAATTAAACCGGCATTTAATATGCCTTTTGGAGCTGTTTTTTCGGCATTCATACAATAAAATGTTTTTCCTAAACCTCCTTCAATACTCAAGATATCTCCTGTTTTAATGTCGGTATCTTTTTTCTTTCCGTTGATTTCATAAGAAGCTAAAGCTGAAAAATGAAATGTTTTTTTATCGTTGAAAAACAATGTAGTTCCTGCAGAGAATTCGTTCATAAACATTCCTAAACCGCTGTTGTCGCTTGCTCCAAGTTCGTATTTCCCTGTAGGCATGTATATTTGGTAGCTAAATACAAAATCGGCTCTTTTATTATGCCAACCTAATTGAAGAGGCACCACATACATATCTGTAAAAGCAAAATCGCTTTTGGTATTGGTATGACTTCCTTGAATGGTATTGGAAGCTCCTGCCAATAAAATTCCTGCTCCATAATTGGCTCCCAAAATTTTAAAATCGGTAACATAAGACGCACCTGCACCTGTAATAAACATGGTTATATTTGGATCTCCAACTTTATCTCCGTTAGAATCTCTTAAAGAAGAGGCACTATAGATATAACCTGGAATATATACACTTAATGTATTTTCTGGTGCTTGAGTTCCCGATTGAAGTCCCATTGCGCCAAGAATATGTCCGCCTTTTAACTGGGCATTTGTATAAAAAGAAATCAATAGCAGTGTTGCCACTAAAATCGATTTTACTATTTTTTTTGAATAATTAACTTTTGCTTTCATGCTGGAATATTTTGAATTAAGGCTTTATTAAGGCCATTAAAATTAATTTATTGCAGAAAGAACTTTATTTAAAATAATAGGCGCTTGAGCGATCAGGGTTTATTCGTATTGTTTTAAAATATTCTGAAGGAGATTTTCCGGTGTGTTTTATAAATGCTCTAAAACAAGTTGTTCGAGATTTAAAGCCAGAACCCCATGCCATGCCTTCTAAGGATAAATCTTTCCATTCGGGATCGTTTATTTTATCTTTAAAATATTCAATCCTTTTAAGGTTAACATAATCCTGAAAGTGCAGACCAAATTCAGAATTAATTAAATTGGACAAATGGTGCACAGATATTCCTGTTTCTTCAGACAAATCTCTTATTACGAAATCCTTTTTTAAGAATAGACTTTTAGAGTTTAACTCGTAATCTAGCTTTAAAAGGTATTCTTCTCTTTTTTCGAGCGTTAATTCGTTTGCTACCGGAATTGTATTTTTTACTTCGTTGGTTGTTTTTACCACTATTGTATTGTCTACAACAAAATCGAATGTTTCTTCTTCGTCGTGAAAAATTTGCGGTCTGAAATACAGCCATCCTACAGTAAAAAATAACACTGAAGAAATTAAGAAGTAACACGAAAGATCGACATTACCTACTCTTCTTAGTAAAAAATGATGAACAAAAAGTGCAGAGAATAAAAACAGAATCATCAGATTATAAACTCTGATCCAGTTAATTACTTTGATTCGGTGAAATTGGTTTCCGCTAAATTTTTTCAGATCATAGTTTAAAATCAACATGGTTTGAAAAAAGACATAGAAAAGCCAAATCGTCAAGGTCAAAATAGAAAACGGATTTCTGACTTTTGCTGCTACAAAATCTACAATTTTTAGATTGGTAAAGCTTCCTACATAAACAAAAAGCGTTAAAGCAAAGTATATCGCAAAAGGAATAAAATGCAGCCAGTCATATTTTCTAAAACTTTTATTTAGCGATAAAATGTTTCGAACGTATAAAAAGGAACACGGAGCTGCGAGAAAAATAAATGATTTGGTAATAATAAATAAATCGGGAAATTCTTTGAAGATATTGGCCGACAGATAAAAATTGTAGATACTTACTACCGCCAAACTCAATAAAAACATTCCTAAATAGAAACTCTTAGAATAATTTTTCTTGGAAAATAAAACCATAATTGAAGTTGCCAAGCCTGCAATTGTGGCTATGAAAAAGAAAAGGGAAAGTAAAATATCGATCATTTTTTTAAGCTTTATTAGTGTGGTAGTATTATTTTCTTAAAATCTTAAAAATAGAATGCGAGAAGGGGCGTGTAACATAAAGTTGTGTACTTGCCGAGTTTGGCAAGTACAGAAACTTTATTTCAGTTTTATTATTTTTTAACTGCTCCCGGAGGGAAACCAGCTAGTATTTTTTTAATTGCGTCGTTAATGAATTGTTCTGGATTATCTGGTTTGCTGTCAATTTCAGCATTTCCGATTCCTTGCCAAACCAACTTATCTGTCTTTGTAGAAACAATGTCTATTATCAATGAGCCATCAACATAATCGTAAGTATTAAATGTTGTATTGGCACCACCCATCATAGCACCTCCGCCCCAATATCCGTATGGACGATACATACCTCCATATCCGTAAAAGTCGGTATTGGCACTAACAGAAGTTTTATTTTTTAGGATAGAAACAGCATTCACTTTTAAGTCTGGATTGCTAGATTCTGTAAATCCTTTTGCAAGCATTTCGTTTCTAATTGCTTTTGCAACACGATCAACATTTAACTGATTAACTTGACCCTGCTGTGCTTTTAAGTCATAAACCGCAAAGGTTTTATACTCACTGAAGTTAATAGCATGATCGTAATCATTTGTAACTTTTACAGTTGGAGAGCAGCTGTAAAAAAGACCCAAAAATAGAATTGGGATTATACGAAGATTTGTTCTTTTAATATTCATGTTGTGGTATTTATTAAATTAATAATTAAATCAGTTTAACTCGAATGTATTAAAATCGTAAAAATCTTGAACGAAGGGGGCAACACTTGTCAATAATCGCTCATACAACACAAACCACTACTATACAATTACTTAGGTCACTACCAAAGATAAATCATTTTATTTAATTAACACTAATAAATAAATAAAATCTTACGATAACCTTTTCTTATGCCTTAGATTAAAGATTTTTACTTTTTTGAGGTCTATTTACCTTGCACAACTACATAACTATCTTGCCCATCTTTTGAGATTGGCTGATAGTAAACATTGTTGTAAACCATATATTTCTGACCGTCTATTGTTTTTTCTTCAGATCCTTCTGGCAGATGTGTTACCACTGCACCAACTGGCGCTGCTACTACCTTATATTTTGAGGCATTTTGTATATAATAGGTTCCACCAAAATAATAGTAATCTACTCCAGAAACTGTTATAGTTACATACCCTTTTGGCAGTTCAGGAATTACTGCCCCTAGTGGCGCAGGCACTACTGTATAACCGTTTGATTGTTTTACATAGTAAACACCATCATCATAATTATAACTGTTGTCTTCTACAGAAATAACAATGGCTGCTGTTGTCAATGTTGTTAAAAAGAATCCGACAGGATACCAAGTTGGTCCCCAATAATAAGGCACAAATGGATGATAGATGTACGGAAACGGCACTGGATAAGGGTGAAACGGCGGCGGTGGAGGCAACGGTCTCGGATATGGATAAGGATGCGGCGGAATTGGACGCGGTCCTGGCGGTATAGGTCTTGGCCCTGGTCCCGGTGGAATTGGTCTTGGTCCTGGCGCCGGCGGATGCGGCATTGGCATTGGTCTTGGCATTACAGCATGAGGCGTAAAATGTCCAAAACGTTGTGCAGATACAGATTCTGGCATTAGCATCATTACAAACACTGCTACGAGAATCCATGCTTTTATATTTTTAAGTATATCTAACTTCATGACAAACAATTTAAATGATTACTTTTTCTCTTCTCTAGGTTGTAATTTTACCTTAGATGCTTTTGGAGGTGCGGTAAATTCAAATATATAATCTGAAAAATCGGGATTAATAACCCAGTCTTTATAAACCGCTTCGTACTGCGGTTTATCTTTGTCACTCGTGTAAACAACTACCATTTTAATAGGCAAGAAGTTGTCATCTGTACCTATCCAGAACTGAAAGCTTTTGTTTTTGTCTTTTCCTGCAATATGAAAACATTCTTTATCGTCTATAAATGTTTTTCCTAAAAACATTAAAGTTCCCTGCTCTGCTTTTAAATCATCTATAAAAGATTCGTAGAAAAAATCGGCAGCAGGAAACTCAATTCCGAATTTCTTACTTGTTTCATCGATGGTTTGAATTACAGATTTTGGAGCTTCAGTTGAAGCATAAGTATTATTATCAAATGAATAGCAATAAAGCGTTTTTCCGTTGTACCATAAACTTCTGTTTCCTTTATCTCCAGAAGATGTAATTTTCATTTTGTCTGGAAATTTTATCGAAACTTTTTCATTTACAGAATGTTTTACAAGTCCCAAACTTTCATTAAAAATATCATACGTCATAATAGCTTTAAAACTGCATGATTTAATATACTGCAACGATTCTGTTGTACGACTTAAAATAAAAACCGCTGTAGAATCAACGCGTGCTGTTTGGCTTTTTATTGTGAAAGTCACCATTATAAAGCTCATTAAAAACAAAAAATTTCTTCTCATACTTTACTATTTTATTCATTAAGAAAGAATTAGATTTCGGCTGCTATAGGCAGCTTTCCGTGTTTTATCGCTTCTAACATTTTGTTATAATCCGATTCGTTTTGAGCAGCGTATAAAATAGAGAATTCAGAAATTGCATCGGCAAAATCGTCTGTATCTCCTATATAACCTGATATAATCGAAGGATCTCCAGAACGTGCATGAGCTCTTGCTAGCGCCCAACCGCAAGCTTTGGCATAATCTGCCATATTTTTCGGCTTCATAACTTCGAGAACGGGTTTTATTTTGGCATCTCTAAGCTGACGAATATAAAAGAACTTATTTCTACTGTCATTTGTCCAGCCTAGAAACATATCAGAAGCAGACTGCATCAATTTTTGTCCCATAACAATTCGTTCGCCTTGATGCGTGTATTTCCCTTTTATTTTTACATTTTCTTCGAGCACGCTTTTTCTGGCTTCTTTAAATTGTAAAAAAATAGGTTCCCCAGTTGCAGACATTAATAAGCTAATACCGCAAAGCGTTCCAACGCTTCCTACACCAACAACTTTTATGGCAACATCGTGCATCATGTATCTGCTTAACAAAACCTGTTTGTCTTCAGAAAGAGATTCTACATATCTTTTATGAATGATTTCGCCTTCTGTGGCAATTTGTTTTTCAAGATCTCCGCTTGGATGAAACACTAAAGGCGGATCGTCTTTTATACGTGCTCTGGCTCCATCAAAATAAGTCATCTTTGCAAACTCCCTTTCATGAGCCGTATATTCTGATGCTTTTTTGATTCTCTTCTGATCAAACTCTTTCAATTCTTTGTCATGACCTAAATCAATTAGATCTGCAAAATCAATATCGGCATACCAAATTTGAAGAGCCGATAATTTGCTATAATCCAACATGTGCCGTTTGTAACTATCGACAACATGCCAAGCCAATTCTTTACAGTTTTTATTGGAAAATTTTCGCCATTGTCCGGCAATGACAAAACTGGCTGCTAATCTTTTTATATCCCATTCCCAAGGACCTGGAAATGTTTCGTCAAAATCATTAATATCAAAAACCAATTTGCGTTCTGGAGTTGCAAAACCACCAAAATTCATTAAATGGCAGTCACCGCAAAGCTGAAGATTTATTCCCGACACAGGTGTATGAGCCAAATCTGCTGCCATAATAGCGGCTGCACCTCGATAAAAAGAAAAAGGCGATTCCATCATTCTTCTGTATCGAATTGGCAATAAGCTTTCTACTCTTCCAATACTGGTCTGAATCAAAATATCTACAGGATCTTTTCGGTTTTTAAAAGAATTCCATTCCTGATGTTTTGCCAAAGGTGTTTTTTCTCTAATAGAAACTCCTTTTTCATAACGTTCTGTTTTTGACACCACGGGGTCAAATATGGTTTTGTCTATATGTTTTGATTTTTCAGACATGACACATAATTTTACTTCACTTCTTTTACATCATCCATTTTCCAGCTCTTATTGAAATAAGCTTCTGTTGGTCCGTAGAAACGCATATAGGTAAACCAGTGTTTTCCAGGAATAGTCTGTACCCAGTTTTTCTCTTTTCCTGCTGGAGCTTTTGGTCCAAAATACAAATCGACAGAGCCGTCTGCATTTTTTACAAGATCTTTACGAGAAGACAAATCGGCATTTTTCTGCTCATTATCGATTAGACATCGTGTTGCGATATCGTATACCGAAATCGACCAGAAATTAACGGCTGGCGGATTTGCAGGAACATTCAAAGTATAATTTTTAGCTCCATCAAGCCAATTTCCTTGATTGTCTGTATAAGTTCCTAAATATGCTTGACCTACATTTGGTGTTTTTGAAATCATCGCTTTTGAATACGTAACTGCTTCATAGAAATAAGCCGCTCTTTCAAAAAATTCATCATAATTATCTGCTCTTTGCGACGGATCTTTCATAAGCAAAACATAATCCCAATTTTTGTCTGGCCAATGTTTTACATCTTTAAAACGTTTGCTAAATGAGTTTACCATTGCCATTTGCTGTCCTTTCTCGGCAGCAGCAGTCAAAATTTTCTTCTGACGCTCATCTGGAGCAAAGGGTTTTCCTTTTTCTATACCTAAATTTTTAAGCCAAGCCATAAAAAAACGATCACGTTCTTGTACTGGTTCTTCTTGCAAAATAGCATGAAGTCTTTCCCAATATGCAATTCCAGTTGGTTGGATTCCGTACCATTTTTTGCCAACAGGCGGACTAATTACTTTTGTCGGAACTGGATTAGCACGTTTATCATAAGGGTAAATCTTTACTAGTTTCAACAAATCTTCGGTTACTTTTGGATCAGGATCTAAAGCTCTAAAACCAAAAAAAGTATTTACGGTATTACAAGGAACTATAAAATAACCATCTGCTTTAAAGTCTTTCATGGTTGGCGGCACCAATACATATTTACCACCTTTTCCTTTATCTGGTCCCATTTCTCCAATTGTAGCTTGTTCGCGCTGCCAAAAATCGGCTAAACCTCCTGCAGTATGTCCTGGAGGCATTTCGATTACAGTTGGTCCGTTTGCGGCAAGATCTATAAATGTGATAATATAAGGAGTTGTTGCGTTACCAGTTAAAATTCCTAATCGATCGTTGTATGTATTATACAAAACAAGATCATTACTGGTTGCATTAAAAGTTGTATACTGAATGTGTTGCCATTCGGCGAAAACCATAAGCGGTAGTCCCCATAAATAACATTGTGTTGCCTGTTGAAAATCCATTTCATCAAACAATGCCGGAACAGATTCTTTTGAAGGCAATTCACCATCCATTTTTACTGCAGTTCCAGATTGCGAAACTGATGTGTTTTCAGTTGAAGTGGTATCTTTTTTACATCCAACATTTAATAATATCAAAGCTGCTAAAACTAAAGAATATTTTTTTTTCATAAGTATAAGACTAATTAATGCTGAAAAACAAAACTTTATATTAATCAGGAAACACAAAAGCTACTACAGCTCTTAATCCCCAATCTGGTTTTATGTCTTGATGACCTACAATCGGAATTAATGGCTGTACAGAAAACTGAACTATTTGTTTTCCGAATTTGGTAATACCTCCCATCATCGGATTCAAAGAAACTAAAGTGGTATTGGCTTCCCAGTTTTGAGTAATTTCGGCATTAACTCCCCAGTTTGCTCCACTTTTGTAACTATGCGAAAGAAAAATTTGAGTGTAAAACTGATTGAAATCAGAACGATCACTTGCTCCTGCTACCGACCAAATCTGATTGGCAATAAAACCAACTGAAAGTCCTTTTCCTTGATGCATTACCAGTACACTTGGCCCGACGCCAAATTTTTCTGTTCCTAATAATTTATCTGTAGCGGTTGGCACTAAAAAAGCAGGTCCAACTCCATATATTATTTTTTCACTTTTTGGAGCAAAAAACGCTGTAACAGTGGCGTCACTTAAACCAAACTCGTGTGTGTTAAGTCCCGTAATATTTCTTTGATCTACAACAGGAAGAATCCATCGGCTTATTAAATTTAAGTTGTCGCTCAATTTAAACGGAATAACAGGTTGTACATTGATGGTATATTTTACACCATTGTACGGCCCGATTCCGTAATTCAAATTATTCTGAAGCGGCACACTTATTAAACTCGCTACCGGATTTGCCAATTTATCTGCAAGTTCCTGAGGACTGTTGCCTGGTTTATCTTCTTGAGCATAAGCATTAAAACTAAAAACTAAAGAAACGCCAAATAAAAATGATCTGATGACATTATAAAACTTCATAGGATTGCTCATTTTAAAATTTATTAATGTTCTTTAAATCAAAATGAAACAACCCAACCAATAAAGTTGTTTCATTTTAATTCTAACTAACTCAATCTAATTCTCAGAAAAAACTTTTTTCCAATCTTTTTGCATATCCACTACATGCCATTTATTTTTAGCGGCAGCGTTTAATGATGCATTATCTTTTTCTTGATATTTAAATTCTCTAATAGAATCGTTGTGATTTATCAGCAATTGAAAAGAAGGATACTTATTGCCTTGTGAGTATGTCAGCATAGCAATATCTCCCGCTCCGCCTTCGTTTCCGCAAGCAAAAACTGGTCGCTGTCCAATGTGCAATTGAATCCCTACAGGTTTTCCTTCTTTATCATTAAAATGGTCTAAAGCGGCCTCTCTCTGTACAGAATTTTTGGTTCCATCATATTTATATTTGAAAGAAGTACCAACCACTTGATCTTTCGGAATTCCGTAAAAATCCTGAGATATTCCTCTCACAACTTCTATTGTTCCTCCTGTTACGATAAAGGTTTTAAAACCGTTGGCACGGAGATAATTCAGCAGTTCCAATTGTGGCTGATAGCGAATGTTTTTTACTGGAACATTTTTACCCGGATATTTTGCACCTTTAAAAAAGTCTGCAACTGAAGCTTCAAACTCATCTTCAGTCATTCCTGTATGAGTTGCTGCAACGAGTTCTATAAGTGCTTTATCACCTCCTTTTTCAAAGAAAGTTTTATCTTTTTCTATTACTGCTTTAAAAGGTTGTTTCTTGGCCAATTCAGGCTTAGCTTCAACCATTTTTTGCACTCTATAAAAAGCAAAAAGTTCTTGTACATAAGGTTTTTCGGCCCATAAAGTTCCGTCATTATCAAAAGTTGCAATTCTATATTCTTCTGGAATAAAGTCTGGACTTCCTTCTTTGGTCACTTTTTCGACATAAGCAATTATATCGCTTTTTAAGGCTCCGTCATTCCAGCTCGGCAAAGGGTCGCCGCCTGCAGTAGTTTCAGTTTTTTTAGTCTCTGTTGTTGGGGAAGTTAACGTATCAGATTTTTTACAGGAAAAGAAAAACAAAACTACTAGAGACAAAATGTATATATTTTTTCTCATGATGTTTTTGCTTTAATAAAGAGATTCAGACCTTTCAATCTGAATCTCTTTTGTTATGATTTATTTTTTCTTTTTTGAAGCTGCCGCTGCCTCTTCTACTTTAGGCAAGATATTTTTCTCCACATACTGCTGTGTTTTAATACTCTGCAAAGTTTGATTAAGTATCGTAGTCGGATTAAAACTAGGTGGGAAAGAACGAGGTGGGTATTCTTTAAATGATTCTGCAAAAACAAATACATCGTTCATTGCGCCATAAACAGATCCTACGTGATTAATTAACCAATCCCAATAAGTGTTTGAAGTAAAATCAGCTCGCTCGTATGGATCTTGATACAAATTGAATATCTTTTGAAGACGAAGTTCTGTAAAAGGTTCTGCCCAAACTCCCATAGTTCCTGCTAAACGTTGTTCTGCAAAAACATATTTGTAATCGCCTACGCGAAGACCAACTAATAATCCATCATCATCAGAATAAAAGAATTTATCTCTATGGCTTTTTCCTCCTTTTAATATATCGGTTTGATCAAAACCATCCAAATGCACTTTGTAAGTATGTCCGTTTGCGTTGTAACCTTTCAATAGTTTGTTTGTAATATCTGGATCTCCTGCAATAGAAGCAAAAGTTGGAATCCAGTCATTGTGGCTCATTAATTCATTTGTTACAGTACCTGGTTTAATATGTCCTGGCCATCTCACGATACAAGGTACACGGAAAGCTCCTTCCCAGTTTGTATTTTTTTCTGAACGGAAAGATGTCATTGCTCCATCAGGCCATGTATTCATATGAGGACCATTATCAGTAGAATATACTACAATGGTATTGTCAGCAATTCCTAAATCGTCAAGAGCTTTCAAAATACTTCCAATAGTTTCGTCGTGCTCAATCATACCATCGATATATTCGCTGTCTCCATGAGTATATCTTCCTCTATGTTCTTTTCTTACGTGTGTACGAAGGTGCATACGAGTTGCATTGAACCAGCAGAAAAATGGTTTTCCAGCTGCGTTTTGTCTTTTAATGAAATCAATAGCTGCTGCAGAAGTTTCATCATCTACAGTTTCCATTCTTTTTTTAGTAAGTGCTCCTGTATCTTCAATTTTTTGTTTTCCAACTCTTCCAAAACGAGGATCTGTTGTTGGATCATCAACATTTGTTGCTGTACATTTTAAAACTCCTCTTGGACCAAATTTTTTCACATATTCTGGATCTTTAGGATAATCTGGCAATTCTGGTTCTTCTTCTGCATTTAAGTGATAAAGATTTCCAAAAAACTCGTCAAAACCATTTACTGTTGGTAAACTTTCATTTCGATCTCCAACGTGATTTTTACCAAATTGTCCTGTTGCATAACCAAGGCTTTTCATGATTCCTCCAATAGAAGGATCTAATTGGCTCATTCCCATTGGAGCTCCAGGAAAACCTACTTTTGTAAGTCCAGTACGAATACCGTGCTGTCCTGTTAAAAACGCCGCACGTCCTGCCGTACAACTCTGTTCTCCATAATAATGCAAAAATCTCATTCCTTCGTTTGCTAGACGATCAATATTGGGTGTAGTGTATCCCATAAGTCCGTCACTATAAGCACTGATGTTAGTAATTCCAATATCATCACCCCAAAGCACCAAAATATTTGGCTTTTTTTGCGCTGTAATTGAAACCCCAGAAAAAAATAGTAACGCTAATACCTGTATGGTATTTATAAATCCGCATTTTAATTTGATTTGTTTCATGATAAAAAAAATTCGTTAAATGATCTTGTTATTATATGAGTCTGAAAATCCAAAAAAATAAATGGGAAAAATTGCAATCTTTCAAAAAACGCTCTCAACCTTAGGTTGCATTTTTTTGATGTGTTTCAAATTCATTTTATTTTAAAATCTGAAACAAAATATTTTTAACTTTTTCTTAAGTTTCTCAAAATTAACTAATAAAAGAGCGAACAACTGTATTTATTCGGCATGAGCTTGTTTCATTTTATAAGATGAAACAACAAAATTTAGGAATTTGCACCAAAATGTTTCATTTTATAAAATGGAACATCCTAAAACGTCAGAAAATTAAGCAGTTACGGTTTTGGCGAAAAAATGTAAAAAAGAGGTAAATTATAATGTGAATTCCTTTTTTGTATAGATATTCTCTAAAGTTTTAGTCAAATGAAACCAAAAAAACTTCTTTTTAAGCTAAATTTCTATCAGATTATCAGAATATTACAACCTAAAATGTCCAATAAAAGACAAAAAGTCTATTTAAGAAAACAAATTGATTTTTTAAAAAAAGGTTTAGAAACAAAAAAGCCGCTTAAAAAATTAAGCGGCTTTTTTATGTATTTAAAAAAATGTTACTCGATTTCAGAAACTCTCATCGTGTTAACCATTCCTCTATCTTTAATTGGCATTGCAGCAAGGTTGATTAAGTAATCTCCTTTTTGTGCATAACCTTTATTGATTGCAATTTGATTTACATCTGTTACAGTATCATCTGTACTTTCTTCATTATCATAGTAGAAAGATTTAACTCCCCATAATAAATTCAATTGTGTTAAGATTCTTCTGTTTGAAGTAAATACTAAAATATGAGCCGTAGATGGTCTCCAAGCCGAAATTTGGAAAGCTGTATAACCGCTGTTTGTCAAAGTACAAATTGCTTTAGCTTCGATTTCGTTAGCTAATAATGCTGCTTGGTGACAAACTGTTTTAGTAACAAAACGTTTTGTTTTAATTTGTGGTGTATTTTGTGGAACTTGAATAAGTGGTGAATTCTCAACAGCCTCACAAATTTGTGCCATTCTTTGGATAACTTGAACTGGGTAGTTTCCTGTAGCAGTTTCTCCAGACAACATTACTGCATCAGCACCATCCATTACAGAGTTTGCAACGTCGTTTACTTCTGCTCTTGTTGGAGTTAAACTTGTAATCATTGTTTCCATCATTTGTGTAGCAACGATAACCGGAATTCTAGCCGTTTTAGCTCTTCTGATCAAATCTTTTTGCACCAATGGTACTTCGTGAGCAGGAAGCTCAACACCAAGATCTCCACGAGCAACCATTAAACCATCGCAATATGCTACAATTTTATCCATGTTCTCTAGAGCTTCTGGCATTTCAATTTTAGCAATGATTGGAATTTTTACATCTGAATGCTTCGCGATTAATTCTTGTAAATCTTGTAAATCGCGAGGAGTTTTCACGAATGAAAGTGCGATCCAGTCTACTTTTTGCTCAATTGCGAAAATCGCATCAGCAATATCTTTTTCTGTTAAAGCTGGTAAAGAAATTTTTGTGTTTGGAAGATTAACCCCTTTTTTAGATTTTAATTCTCCACCTTGAATAACTTTAGCAACAACCTCTGTTTTTTTATCTGTAGAAACAATTTCAAAAATAAGTTTACCATCATCAAGCAAAATACGCTCTCCAACATTAACATCATTTGGGAAATTTTGATATTTCATGAATGCTTTCTTAGCATTCCCAACAATATCTTCGGCAGTTGTAAAAGTGATTTCATCTCCATCGTGAACAACAGTTCCTTCTTCCATCACACCAACTCTAAGTTTTGGTCCTTGCAAATCTCCTAAGATTGCAGTTGTGTAGCCAAACTCTTCGTTTAATCCTCTAATGATGTCGATTCTTTCTTTTACTCCTTCGTAATCTGCATGCGAAAAATTGATTCTAAACACATTAACCCCAGCATCGATCATATCTTTAATGATCTCTCTTGTACTACAAGCGGGCCCAAGTGTAGCAACAATTTTGGTTTTCTTGTTTGTTAGCATTTTTTTTAAAAAATTAGATTGTTTTTTGATTTTATTTTGTCTGTATCAACGGCATAAATAGCCGCAATACTTTCTATTGTGTTTAATTGTTGTTGAATTTCTGAAAAATTAAGCGCCTCTTCGCTATTATCAATTTTCAGGAAAAAATCGACTTTTTTAAATTCAGGAAGTAAATGAATTGTTGTCGAAACCTCACTTGTTTCATTAGAAAACAAATTCTGGAAATCATTCGTACTCACAGAAATGATTTCATTTTTATTCTGAATTAAATTCCAGGAAACAGCTTTTTCTTCATCATAATAATAGAATCTCGAAAAATTTGCTTCACCTTCCTTAGTTTGAGCATGGATCTCGTGTTTGCTCTTACTTAAGTTGATCGGAAGGATTTTATTAATAAAATAAGCCAATCTATAATCTTCTAATGAAGTATGAATTGCCATTAAATAATAATCAATTTCGTCAAATTCGTCTAAATCCAATTTATGAATAGCCATGTCTTGAAAAATCAAGTTGTAAATATACTATTTCTAAACGGAGCATCAACAGTAATGACGTGCTTGTTTTGTTAAATTATAAACGAAAACGTTGTAGACTTGTGATAGTTACAACATTTTTGCAGCTATTTCTTGTCAATTTTCTCTTGAAATGCAAAATAAGCTCTTTGCGATGCTTTTTCTTCTGCTTTCTTTTTTGAAGTTGCACGCGCTCTTGCGACAACTTTATCATCGATACTCAATTTGACACCAAATAAACGCTGGCCGTCTATACCATTATCTTCGAAAATGTCATAATGAAAAACTCTTTTTTCTTTCTGACACCATTCGATAACAAGACTTTTATAGCTTATAACTTTTCCTTCTAGTCGAGCAATATCGACATAAGGAGTAACTACTCTTTTCTGGATGAATTTCTCGCAGAAAGCATAGCCTTTATCTAAATAAATTGCTCCAATTAAAGACTCAAAAATATTACCATGAATGTTTTCTCCAAAGTGCTGAATTGGCACTTTACTCTCTACAAACTGTACTAAATTTAAATCTTTACCTAACTCGTTCAAATGCTCTCGGCTCACAATTTTCGAACGCATTTTAGTTAAATAACCTTCGTCACCATTTGGAGCTTTATTAAATAAATGTGCAGCAATTACTGCACTTAACATTGCATCACCTAAAAATTCTAAGCGTTCATAATTTATAGGATGCCCATTTTGATCTAACTTATTAGAAGAGCGATGCGTGAAAGCTCTTCGATAAAAATCAACATTTGTAGGCGGAAAACCAAGAATTTTCTGAATAGTGTCAAAAAAAATCCCGTCTTCTAGAGAACGGGATTTAGAAAATATTTTTTTGATAATATTCATATACAGAAAATTAATCAGCTAGTTTTTTAAACAATACGCAAGCATTATGTCCACCAAAACCAAATGTATTACTCATAGCAACATTTACTTCTCTTTTTTGAGGTTTGTTTAGAGTAAGGTTTAAAGATGGATCAATGTTTTCGTCAACAACTGTGTGGTTAATCGTTGGAGGAACAATTCCGTGTTGCATTGCCAAGATAGAAGCAATAGCTTCGATAGCTCCAGCAGCACCAAGTAAGTGTCCTGTCATAGATTTTGTAGAATTGATGTTGATGTTTTTAGCATGATCACCAAAAACAGCACTGATCGCTTTTAACTCAGCAACGTCTCCTAATGGAGTAGAAGTTCCATGAGTATTGATATGATCAACTTGATCAGGTGTCATTCCAGCATCTCTCAATGTGTTTTCCATTACCGCGATAACCCCAATTCCTTCTGGATGTGGTGCTGTTAAGTGGTAAGCATCAGATGACATACCTCCACCGCCAATTTCGCAGTAGATTTTTGCGCCTCTAGCTTTAGCATGCTCATATTCTTCAAGAACTAATGCTCCCGCTCCTTCTCCTAAAACGAAACCATCTCTAGTTGCGTCAAAAGGTCTTGAAGCTGTTTCTGGACTTTCGTTTCTTGTTGATAAAGCGTGCATTGAGCTAAATCCTCCCATACCAGCAATTGTAACAGCAGCTTCAGAACCACCAGAAACAATAACATCACACATTCCTAAACGAATGTAGTTGAAAGCATCAATTAATGCATTTGCAGAAGATGCACAAGCAGAAACCGTTGTATAGTTTGGTCCCATATACCCGTTACGCATAGAAATGTGCGCAGGAGCGATATCGGCAATCATTTTAGGGATAAAGAAAGGGTTGAACTTTGGCGTTCCATCACCTTTTGCATAATACAATACTTCGTCTTGGAAAGTTTCTAAACCTCCAATTCCTGCTCCCCAGATAACACCAACTCTTTGTTTGTTTACGTTATCGTTTGTGATTCCAGCATCTTTAATAGCTTCGTCACTGGCAGCAATTGCATATTGTGCAAATTTATCTAATCTACGAGATTCCTTGCGATCCATGTAATCTTCAATATTGAAGTTTTTTACTTCGCAGGCAAATTTCGTTTTGTGTTTCTCGGTATCATAATATGTGATCGGAGCGGCTCCGCTAACTCCATTCACAAGTGCGTTCCAATATTCCTGGATATTATTCCCGATAGGAGTAAGTGCACCTAATCCTGTTACAACAACTCGCCTTAATGCCATAAATATGTATTTTGTACTTTAAACAAATAAAACCCACGCTTTCTTAACTTATAGTTATTTAAGAGCCATGGGAATTACAATAAAATATATCTTGTTTGATTGAAAATCAATCGAAATTTAAAATTTAAAAAAAAATAATAACACCCGATATCTAAAAATTCCAATTTTTAAAAAAATAACAAATTCCAATTTTGGGATTTGGATATTAAGATTTGGAATTTTTAGAATTCGGGTGTGGTATTATTATTTTTTTGCTTCTTCGATATAAGAAATAGCTTGACCAACAGTAGCAATGTTTTCTGCTTGATCGTCTGGAATTTGAATATCAAATTCTTTTTCGAATTCCATAATAAGCTCAACAGTGTCTAATGAGTCAGCTCCTAAATCATTAGTGAAGCTTGCTTCTGTTACAACTTCGTTTTCGTCAACACCTAATTTGTCTACGATAATCGCTTTTACTCTTGATGCAATGTCTGACATAATCTTTAATTTTAGAATTTAATTTGTTGGCAAAAATAAAAAACTTTATTTTAAAACAACTATTTAGTTTATAAATGTGACACTAATTTATAAAATTAATTTCAAGAAAGGTCTTTTAAAGCTATTTATTTTCGATTTTTATTCCGTTTTTTGCAGTCTTAAAACACACAACTTTATGAAAAAAATTATCGTTTTCGCCTCAGGTTCAGGAACTAACGCAGAGAACATTATAAAATATTTTTCGAACACTGAAATTGCAAGGGTCGTTTCTATCTTTACAAATAATGCTTCGGCAAAAGTGATTGAAAGAGCAAAAAATCATCAAATTCCAGTCGAAATCTTCTCAAAAAACGAACTTTTAGAAAGAAACGTACTACAAAAAGTACAAGAAATCGACCCGGATTTGATAATTTTGGCTGGCTTTTTATTAAAGTTCCCAGAAAACATAATCGAACAATATCCAAACAAAATAATTAACATCCATCCGGCGCTTTTACCAAATTATGGAGGTAAAGGAATGTACGGAATGCACATACATAGAGCAATCGTAAATAATAAGGAAAAAGAAACTGGAATCTCTATTCATTATGTTAATGAAAACTACGATGAAGGCGCTATTATCTTTCAAGCAAATGTGGCGCTAACTGACGAAGACACTCCAGAAACCGTTGCAGAGAAGATTCATGAATTGGAACAAAAACATTTTCCAGAGATTATTCATAGATTGTTAGACGCATAAATATCAAATTCAAAAATCAATTACAAAAATCAATTTTAGATTAGTCTGAGCAATCTGAAATCTAAAATCTACAATCTAAAATAATTAAATGTCTCACGAAGTACATATATATACAGACGGCGCAGCAAAAGGCAATCCAGGAAATGGCGGCTATGGAGTCGTAATGGAATTAGTCGGAACACCACATAAAAAAGAATTCTACGAAGGTTTTCGCTTAACTACTAATAATAGAATGGAACTTCTAGCTGTGATTGTAGGTTTAGAAAAACTGAAAAAGCCAAATATGAAAGTTCTTGTCATTTCAGATTCTAAATATGTGGTCGATTCTGTTGAAAAAAAATGGGTTTTCGGTTGGGAGAAAAAAAATTATAAAGACAAAAAAAATCCAGATTTATGGAAACGTTTTTTAATTGCCTATCGAAAACATCAAGTAGATTTTAAATGGATTAAAGGACATAATAATCATCCGCAAAATGAACGTTGCGATCAATTGGCGGTTATGGCATCAATGCAACCGAAACTTTCTGTAGATGTTTACTACGAAACCATTGGTTCTAAAGAATAAAAAAAACGCATCAAATAATTGATGCGTTTTTTTGTACTAACTTAGATTTCTTATTTACTCTTTATCTAAATCTTTAGCAGTTTTAAAACCTGTTAAAAGTCCAATTCCTGCCATTATAAAAATAATTGAAGGATAAACTGCACCATCATCTAGAGATGTATAAGTTGTAATTAATAACGCTAGAAAAATTCCAACACCACTTCCTATTAATAAGAAAGCTACATTTACAACAAATACTTTCCAAGCAGGAACTCCGCTTCCTTTTCCTTGCAAAAAGATACTTGCATCTACTCCTTTTTCTATAAGAGCCAAACGCTCTCTGTTTCTTGTTGAGTAAACTAAATAAACGATCCCGAAGATCATTAAGAAAAAGCTAATTGGAATTAAAATTTTGTCATCCATGATATTTACGTTTTTAATTGATTGATATATTCCATATGACGACACCTTTTAAATTGAGGTTACAGATTTTTTCAAAAAAATCAATTTTTTAAATTCCAAATTCCAAAACTAACTGATAATCAATTAATTTTAGCCTAAAAATATTTCACTGTCACAACTTTGTCAAAGTTTTAAACTTTGACAAAGTTCTCTACTCTACTTTAATATATATAGATTGGAATTTGGAATTTGGAATTTGGAATTTGGAATTTTTTAAAATTGGAATTTATTTTCCAATTTCTTGTAACCTAAACAAACAACTTGTCGTCCTATATAATATGAGCACAATAAATGATCAACATTATATCGATAAAATTCTGCAGGGCGAGACAAATGCGTTTGCCATTCTTGTGGATCGTTATAAAGATATGATTTTTACTTTGGCTCTAAAAATGGTTAAAAACCGGGAAGAAGCAGAAGAAGTTGCACAAGACACGTTTATAAAGATTTACAGTTCGTTGAATAAATTTAAAGGAGAATCTAAATTTTCGACTTGGATTTATAAAATTGCTTATAATACTTGTCTAGACAGATTAAAGAAAAGCAAAAAAGAAGATTTAAATATTTCTATTGATGAATTTTCGTCTCATTTAATTAAAACAATGGACAATGCATTGAGTGCTTTAGAAGAAAATGAGCGAAAGCAAACCATTCAGAAATGTTTAAATTTATTACCAAGTGACGAAAATTTCCTTTTAACCTTATTTTATTTTGATGATCAGAATTTAGAGGAAATTGGAAAAATCATGAATATTTCGGCCAATAATGCAAAAGTAAAATTATTTAGGAGCCGACAGAAATTAGCTGTAATTTTGAGACAGCAGTTAGAATCAGAAATAATAGAATGTTATGAAAGAGAGCGATAAAAATATAGAACAAGTTATTGAGAAAATGATGGCTGAAGAAAAACTGCAGTCACCATCAATAGATTTTACTTCTAAAATTATGGCAAATGTTCAAGTTTTAGAAGAGAAAAAATTAAAAGCATATAAACCTTTAATTTCTAAATCTGTCTGGATCTTTATCGGATTGGCCGCGGCTTTTTTGGTTATTTATGTTTCTCTTTTTTCAGTTTCAGAAAAAAACATTGAAATTGACGAAATCGGAAAATTATATTCTAATAAAGTATCTACGGCTTTTTCAGGAATTCATTTTTCTAAAAATATGTCATATGCCATTTTAATTGTTCCGATTATGATATTGGTTCAGATTGGAATTTTAAAGAATTATTTTGATAAGAAGTATGAGTTGTAATACCATTTAAAAGAAATAAAAAAATGAACCAAAACTGCCATTTTGAAAACACTAGAATCTTTACATATTTCTTTTTAATATTATTATTATTCTCTGTCCCTACTTATGCCGATGCAATTTCATCAAACTTTACTGCTAAAGAAATAAAATTTGTTAGTGAAGGAGTATCGCTTGCTGGAACTATTTTTACACCCAACAAAATAGAAGCTGCCGTTGTTATTGTTCATGGATCTGGTCAAGAAAAAAGAATGATAGATTTTGCAACCACTCTAGCCAATAACGGAATTGCAGTTTTAACCTACGATAAACGCGGAGTTGGAGAATCAGGAGGTGTTTATGCGGGGCCTGAAGTAGGAACCAATAATGTCGATTTTGAAAACCTTACTCTTTTATCTCTAGATGCTAGCGCTGCCGTAAATGCTTTATCTAAATCTTTATCAAATAATAAAATCTCAATTGGTTTAACGGGAGGCAGTCAAGCTGGATGGATAATTCCATTGGCTGCTCAAAAAAACAAAAAAGTCAAGTTTATGACTATTTTTAGTGGAGCACTCATAACGGTTAAAGAGCAATTGAGATTCCAATTTTACACCAACGGAAATACAAATTTTTGGGACACGCATTCAGAAGAAGAAGCCAGAAAACATGTATTCAATGATCCAGACAAATATGAGTTTATTGATACAAATCCTAATGAGGTTCTTTCTAAATTATCAATTCCTGGATTCTGGATTTTTGGAGGCAAAGACATTCAGGTTCCTGTGAAACTATCAATGGAATATCTTGATAAATTAAAATCTAAAGGAAAACATTACGAATATAAATTGTTTCCAGATTTAGGGCACAATACTGCATTTTCCAAATCTGAGGAACCTATGAATGATGCGATCAATTGGATGAAAAATGTTAATTAAAGAAAAGCATTTTCAAGAAGCTGTAAATTAATCGCAATTTTTTTCAAAAAAGTTGCAACTTAACTCAAGAAAACCTATTTTAAGCATTCTTAAAAACCAATTTTAACCAATTCATTTACAATAGTTTTACCTCGAAATCGTTGTCATTTTTTTAAGAAAAATTTGAGAACCTAAACCGTTGCAAGATTGTAACTTATGAAGTATCTTTGCACCCTAATTCGAAATTCATAAAATGAATAAACTATTGATTGTTGGAACAGTTGCTTTCGACGCGATTGAAACTCCTTTCGGAAAAACAGATAAAATTTTAGGTGGTGCTGCAACCTATATCGGATTATCAGCGTCATTTTTTAACTTGCAATCGGCCATTGTTTCTGTAGTTGGCGACGATTTTCCTCAAGAACATTTAGATTTATTGACTTCAAAAAATATCGATATCTCTGGTATCGAAATTGTAAAAGGCGGAAAAACCTTTTTCTGGAGCGGTTTATACCACAACGACCTAAATTCTAGAGATACTTTAGTTACTGAATTGAACGTTTTAGCTGATTTTCAGCCGAAAGTTCCTCAAAACTACAAAGATGCTGATGTTGTAATGTTAGGAAACTTACACCCATTAGTACAAAGCAGTGTTTTAGACCAAATGGAGAAAAAACCAAAATTAGTTGTTTTAGACACAATGAACTTTTGGATGGATTGCGCTCTTCCTGAATTATTAGACGTTATTAAACGTGTAGATGTTATTACAATCAATGACGAGGAAGCAAGACAACTTTCTGGCGAGTATTCATTAGTAAAAGCAGCTGCGAAAATCCAAGATATGGGACCAAAATATGTGGTGATCAAAAAAGGAGAGCACGGAGCACTTTTATTCCACAATAGAGAAGTATTCTTTGCACCAGCTTTACCATTAGAAGATGTTTTTGATCCAACTGGAGCTGGAGACACTTTCGCGGGTGGTTTCTCTGGATTTATTGCGCAAAGCGAAAACATTTCGTTTGGCAACATGAAAAATGCAATTATTTATGGTTCAAATTTAGCTTCGTTCTGCGTAGAGAAATTTGGAACTGAAAGAATGGAATCATTAAGTAAGGCCGAGGTGGCGATTCGATTACAGCAATTTAAGTCGTTAACTCAGTTTGACATAGAAATATAATGCCTAAGAGCCTCGATAAAACGGGGCTTTTTTATTACGTTAATACACACAACTTACAACAACACACAAATAACAAAAAACAATGAGCGACGCTTTAAAACACGAATGTGGGATAGCTTTAGTTAGACTACTTAAACCGCTTGAATATTATAAAGAAAAATACGGAACTGCATTTTACGGAATTCAGAAGATGTATTTGATGATGGAAAAACAGCACAACCGTGGACAAGACGGAGCTGGTTTTGCAAGTATTAAATTTGATGTTGATCCAGGACAGCGTTACATCAGTAGAGTTCGTTCTAATCACGCACAACCAATACAAGACGTTTTTAAACAAATTAACGAACGCATTAGCGAAGAGTTAAAAGCGAATCCAGAACTTGGTGACGATATGAAAGAATTAAAAGCAAACATTCCTTATGTTGGAGAATTGTTTTTAGGTCACGTTCGTTACGGAACTTTTGGAAAAAACAGCATAGAGAGTGTTCACCCATTTTTACGTCAAAGTAACTGGATGCACCGTAACTTGATTTTGGCAGGAAACTTTAATATGACAAATGTTAAAGAACTTTTCGAAAATCTTGTTGAATTAGGTCAGCACCCAAAAGAAATGGCTGATACTGTGACAGTAATGGAGAAAATTGGTCACTTCTTAGATAAAGAAGTTATGCAATTGTACCAAGACTGTAAAGCTGAAGGCTACTCAAAAAGAGATGCTTCTCCAGTAATTGCAGAACGTTTGGATATTGCTAAAATCTTAGCTCGTTCAGCTAAAAACTTAGATGGCGGTTATGCTATGGCTGGTTTATTAGGTCATGGTGATGCATTTGTTTTTAGAGATCCAGCAGGAATTCGTCCAGCTTACTTTTACCAAGATGACGAAGTAGTTGTTGTGGCTTCTGAAAGACCAGTTATTCAAACTGTTTTCAATGTTCCTTTTGAAAGTGTTCAAGAAATAGATCCAGGAAACGCCTTGATTATCAAGAAAAATGGTACCGTTACCATGAATCAAATCTTGGAGCCAACTGTGAAAAAAGCCTGTTCTTTTGAAAGAATTTATTTCTCAAGAGGAAGCGACGCCGAAATCTACCAAGAGCGTAAAGATTTAGGTAAATTAATTTTACCTGCTGTTCTTAAAGCAATTGATAGTGATACAGATAACACTGTTTTCTCTTATATTCCAAATACAGCCGAAACATCATTTTATGGTTTAGTAGAAGCTGCTCAGGATTTCTTAAATCAGAGAAAAAATAATTATATTCTAGAAAACAGAAATACACTTACTGCAGATACACTTCAGGAACTTTTATCTGTAAAAATACGTACAGAGAAAGTAGCAATAAAAGATGCTAAACTTAGAACTTTTATTACCGAAGACAGCAGCCGTGACGATTTAGTTGCTCACGTTTACGATGTTACCTATGGCGTAATCAAACCAGAAGACAACTTAGTAATTATTGACGATAGTATTGTTCGTGGTACTACTTTGAAAATGAGTATCATTAAAATGATGGATCGTTTAAAACCAAAACGTATCGTAATCGTTTCATCTGCTCCACAAATTCGTTACCCAGACTGTTACGGAATTGATATGGCGAAACTAGAAGGTTTAGTTGCCTTTAGAGCAGCTCTTGCTTTATTAAAAGAAAGAAACCTATACCATATTGTAGACGAGGTTTATGCTAAATGTAAAGCACAAGAAAATTTCCTTGATAAAGATGTTGTAAACTATGTAACAGAAATTTACGACCAATTTACAGATGAGGAAATCTCAGATAAAATTGCAGAAATGTTAAGCTCACCAGAAATCAATGCCGAAGTAAAAATCATCTTCCAAACTGTAGACGATTTACACAAAGCATGTCCTAAAAATTTAGGTGATTGGTATTTTACCGGAGATTACCCAACTCCAGGTGGAAATAGAGTTGTAAATCGCGCTTTCATGAATTTCTACGAAGGAAAAGACGCTCGAGCTTATTAATAAAATACTAACAAAAGGTTAAATTGTGCATTTCATCGGTTTTTTTTGCCGTTCATCCTATTTCTTTGGTGAAATTGAAAAGCTATAATACTTTTGGAATACCATAACATTAGTAGGTTAAGTTTATGGTAGATTTGGGGCAAAAAGGGTGGAAGCAATTCCACCTTTTTTATTGGAATTAACTCAACCAATTTATAAACAGCCGATTACATCTCTTAATCGGATATACTTACCTTTCATCTAAAAAATTTTCTTCACAATATTATCTGCCATACATTTACTAGACCATAACATTAGTAGGTTAGTTTATGGTAGATTTGGGGCAAAAAAGGCGGAGTAATATCCGCCTTTTTTATTTTAACTATTTAAAATATTGATAATCAATTATTTAAAAACATTTTGTCGGATATAATTGCCTTTCATCTAAAAAATTTTCTTTATAAAAATACCTGCCATACATTTACTGAACCATAACATTAGTAGGTTAGTTTATGGTAGATTTGGGGCAAAAAAGGCGGAGTAACATCCGCCTTTTTTATTGAAATAAATTCAAGTTTTTCAAAAACAAGCTTTATACGTCTTTAATCGGATATTATTGCTTTTTATCTGATAAGTTTCTAGTAAATAAATATCTGCCATACCTTTACAAGACCATAACATTAGTAGGTTAAGTTTATGGTAGATTTGGGGCAAAAAAGGTGGAAGAAGTTCCACCTTTTTTATTTTCTCTTTTTTAGAAAATAGATAATTCTAAACATAAAAAAAGACGAGCATCTTTCGATACTCGTCTTTTCTCTATTCTTTACTTTATTTCTTATTTGTCTAAAGCAAATCTTCTAGCAACTTCTGTCCAGTTAATTACACTGAAGAAAGCTTCAATATAATCTGGTCTTCTGTTTTGGTAGTTTAAGTAGTAAGCATGCTCCCAAACATCCATTCCTAAGATTGGAGTTCCTCCGTGACCAGCAACTTCTGGCATTAATGGGTTATCTTGATTTGGAGTACCTACAACTTCTAATTTTCCTCCTTTTTGAACTGTTAACCAAGCCCATCCAGAACCGAATTGAGTAGCTCCAGCTTTAGCAAATTTTGCTTTAAATTCTTCGAAAGATCCGAAAGAAGCCTCAATTGCAGCTAACAAATCACCTGTTGGTAATCCTCCTCCGTTTGGAGACATTACAGTCCAGAATAAATTGTGGTTGTAGAAACCTCCGCCATTGTTACGAACTGCTGCGTTTGATTTATCTAAGTTGATTAAGATATTTTCGATAGTTTTTCCTTCTAAATCTGTTCCAGCGATTGCTGCGTTAAGATTTGTAGTGTATGCATTGTGGTGCTTTGTATGATGGATTTCCATTGTACGTGCATCAATATGTGGTTCTAATGCATCGTATGCATAAGGTAATTGTGGTAATTCAAAAGCCATGGTATTATGATTTTTATGGTTTATAAATAATTTATCCCAAATTTAGACATTTAACTTTGGAATTGAAAATACTATTTCGTTATAATTGAATTTAATTAACTGATAATTTACGATTTTATTACATAAATATCTGAAAATCTTTATTTTCCATTAAAAGTAGTCATTGTATTTTCCAAACCTGCCGTTCCAAAAGTTTTAATTATCTCTGAAGAAATTTCAAAACGCTCTGGCAGTTTTGCTTCTTCTTCAGCATTCCATTCTCCTAAAACATAATCTACCTGTTGCCCTTTTTTAAATTGATCGCTAATACCAAATCTGTAACGAGTATAGTTTTGTGTATTTAAAACCAAATTAATGTTTTTAAGTCCGTTATGACCACCGTCGCTTCCTTTTGGTTTGATTCTAATGGTTCCAAATGAAAGGTTTAAATCGTCTGTAATAACCATAATATTCTCGAGTGGAATGTTTTCTTTATCCATCCAATATTTTACCGCTTTTCCGCTTAGATTCATGTAAGTGTTTGGTTTTAAAAGAAAAAAGGTTCTTCCTTTAAACTTATATTCAGCCATTGAACCTAGTTTTACGGTTTCAAAAGAAAGACCTTCTTTTTTAGCCAAAAAGTCAAGTATTTTAAATCCGATGTTATGTCTGGTGTTTACGTATTCGGCTCCTATATTTCCTAATCCGACGATTAAATATTTCTTCATGTTATCTATGTTCTCTTCTTTTGGTGTTGATGAAAACAGTTTTGTTATCCATTTTATCATTTGGCAAAAGTAAGGTTAATTAGGGAATTAGAAAATGTGTCAATTAGATAATTTCCTGCTGGTTACTATTTAACCGCAAAGTTAGCAAAGGTTTTACGCAGAGAACGCAAAAAAAATTAAAAGTCTTTCTTTAGCTATATATACTAAAAAAGTTCACAAAGATTTTGCGCTTAAAAACTCAAAACCTTAATACCTAAGAGTCTTAGTTCCTTATAAAAAAGATTCTTTCTCGCTAGCCCTGACAGGAGCGGTATCCTTTTTCTGGTTTCTTTAACCAGGAAAAGATTTAGCGGATGGCAGGAATGTCACTTCTAATGGAAATGGGATTTTCTGCTGCTAAAAATAATTAGAGAATGTGAGATAATTTTCTGCTGGTCGTGGGTTAATCGCAAAGTGCGCTAGGATTTACGCAGAGAACGCGAAGTTTTTATTTCTGATTTGAGAAATCTTTTAGATTAAAAGTTCGCAGAGATTTTAAACTTAGAACCTTAGCATCTTAGAATCTTCAAAAAAAAAGCCCCAATCGTAAGATTGAGGCTTTTTGTATAGTTTGAAAAAAATTATTTTTTCTTTCCTTTTGCAGGAGCTTTTGCAGCTTTTGCAGCCTCTTGAGCAGCTTTCATAGCAGCACGAGAGATTCTCACTTGACAAACAACTGTGTTGTCTGGGTGCATAATTTTGTACTCTGGTTTTCCAACTTTAGTAACGTATAATTTGTTACCCATTTCAAGTGGAGTGATGTCAGCTTCAACGAAATCAGGAAGATTTGCTGGTAAAGCTTTAACTTTTAATTTACGTTGGTTAAGACGTAAAACACCTCCCGCAAGAACACCTTTAGATGTACCAACGATTTTCACAGGAACTTCCATTGTGATTTCTTTATCATCAAATAATTGGAAGAAGTCGATGTGTAAAATTTTGTCAGTTACTGGGTGAACTTGGATATCTTGCAAAATTGCATTGAATGATTTTCCTTTTCCAAGCTCAATCACAACTGTGTGTGCATTTGGAGTGTAAACCAAGTTTTTGAACGCTGCAGCGTCTGCTGAGAAGTGTACTGCTTGATTTCCTCCGTATAACACGCAAGGAACCGCTCCAGCATTACGTAAGGCTTTAGTTGACACTTTGCCCACGCTTTCTCTTTCTGATCCTTTAATTGTAATCGATTTCATTGTAAAAAAAATATAGTTATTAATATAAATATTCTATTTTGTTGTAAGCTTTAAGCAATATGCTTTAGGCTTTTTTATGCAAAGAAAATAGTTTACGGCTTAGAGCCTAAAGCATTTGCTTTTACATAATAAATTTTCCACTGATGGAATTGTTGTGGTGAACCATTTGCATTACCTCAGCAAATAGAGGTGCGCAGCTTACCACTTTTATTTTCTTTGATTCTCTCTTTAACGGAATAGAATCTGTTACAATTAATTCTGTTAGTTTCGAGTTTTCAATTTTCTCATACGCGCCGCCTGATAAAATAGCGTGTGTACAAATTGCCCTTACACTTAGTGCTCCTTTTTCGATCATTAGGTCTGCTGCTTTCGCTAAAGTTCCTCCTGTATCGATCATATCGTCAACTAAGATTACGTTACGTCCTTTTACTTCACCAATAAGCTCCATAGTATCGATAACGTTGGCTGCTTTTCTTTGTTTGTAACAGATTACTACATCTGATGCTAAAAACTTAGAATAAGCATATGCTCTTTTTGAACCTCCCATATCTGGAGATGCAATTGTTAGATTTTCTAAATTTAAACTTTCTACATATGGTAAAAAGATTGTAGATGCAAATAAATGATCTACTGGTTTTTCAAAGAATCCTTGAATTTGGTCTGCGTGCAAATCCATTGTCATGATTCTTGTTGCTCCTGCAGCTGTTAATAGGTTTGCTACTAACTTTGCTCCAATCGGAACTCTTGGTTTGTCTTTTCTATCTTGTCTTGCCCAACCAAAATAGGGCATAACCGCTGTAATGTGTCTTGCTGATGCACGTTTTGCTGCATCAATCATTAACAACAATTCCATCAGATTATCTGCACTTGGAAAAGTTGAACATACGATAAATACTCGTAAACCTCTTATTGACTCTTCGTAAGACGGCTGAAATTCTCCGTCACTATACGTTGACATCGTTACTTTTCCTAACGGAATCCCGTAGTCTTTTGCAATTTTTTCTGCAAGATAAACACTTTGTGAACAAGCAAAAATTTTAGCTTCTGGTTCTAGGTGCGACATTGTAATGTGTTGTTTTATTCCGTTACATTTAATAGAATTTTACTCTATCATTTCTGCAAAGCTCGATACGCTTAAATGTCTCGGATGTAGTTAGTTGTGTGTGCTTCGTTTTAACGAGCTGCAAATTTATAAAATTTATCGAAGACTGAAAGCAAAAAATTAAGTATTTTTATTAGAATGTTTAAATTTATTTTTTACATTTGCACCGTGTTAAAGGAATGACGCCATTTATGACTTCATTCTATTGCGTTAAAATAATTGATTTATCATTTATTTTTTCGTCTGCTAAGCCCGGATGGCGGAATTGGTAGACGCGCTGGTCTCAAACACCTGTGGGAAACCGTGCCGGTTCGACTCCGGCTCCGGGTACATTAACGGAAAAGCTGTCATTTTTGACGGCTTTTCGTTTTTTAATACCTTCCGAAGCCTTGATATTCCTAGTCAGAATCTCAATTACCTCATTCACTTTAGTGGTTCGACAATTTTCATTTCCAAAAATTAATTTTTCAGAAAATATAGCTCCTGCCAGGATTCTTTTCCCTTCGTAATCACTAGTAGCAAAGAATTTTTGTAAATTCATAAGCAACTCAAGCCCTGATTCAATATCCGACTTTATCGAATCCGTTTTTAATCCCAGAATTTCAATTTCATTATTGACAATGTTTAGTTCTTTATTAATTCGGGAGACTATATTATTAAATCTATCTTTATCAATATCTTTTGCCAACAACATATCTTCTGCATCTTCTATTTTGGTTTTTAAAGTCCTTTGAAGCTCTTTTTTTAGCTTCAACTGATTTTCCTTATCCCCGTTAATTTGAGACTCAGAATCTTTTAAAATATCGAAATACAGACCCTTTGCGCTTTCATTAATTGCTAATTCAGATAGTATGTTCTCAATTTTATAATGCGCATGCTCTGCACGAACCCTAGTTTCACATTTATTTCTACAATGATAATAAGCATATTTTTTAGTTCTACCTGTAGATAAGCTACCAGTAATTTGACCTCCACAAACTTCACAAATTAAGAAATCACGCATTGGAAATTCTAAATTTTTATGAGAAGGCTTTGTTCCATACCATCTTTTTCTTTTAAAGACATCCTGCACTTTATTAAAGGTTTCAATGTCGATTAAAGCTTCATGTTTCCCATCGACCACCATCGCAGGTTCTTTCTTGTATTCAGGAACTGCTATTTTACCAATATAAATAATGTTTTTAAGCATTTCACTAAAAGCGCTTTTTTCCAACTTCATTCCTTCCGCTCTCAATCTTTTTCGGATAACTTCTACAGGCTCAATATTTATGGCTACCTCATGAAATGCTCTTTTCACAAAAATTGAATATTCATTAGCTTTTAACGTCGACTTTTTAAGTTCATTACGGAAATTATTATAACCATATGGAGCTTTTCCTGTAAAATATCCATCTTTTTTACATTGATAAGTTCCTGCTATGGTTCGACTTGATATCTTATCCCGTTCAACTTCTCCTGCTGTCAAATATATTGACAGCACCATTTTATTATCTGAATTACTTGTATCTAAATATTGTTCAGATGCGTTTAATTCAATTCCCATTGAGTCAAACTCTCTTAAAACAGTTAATGCCTGCTCAACATTACGAGAGAACCTATCCCACTTAGCAAAAAATACTTTATGAATTTCTCTTTTATTGGCTTTTGCATAAGTCTTTAATTTTGACCATTCTGGTCGGTTAAAGTTTTTTGCAGAGTGGTCTTCTCTGTATACTTTCACAATGTTATAGTTTCTCGCATCGCAGTATCTCCTTAATGACTCTTCTTGGTAATCAAGACTAAAACCTCTTTGAGCTTGCTCATCAGTACTTACTCGACAATATATTATTACATTTATATTATTCATTTTTTTTCTAATTTATTTTTATAGTACACCTCAGCAAATTTATAAAGCACATCCCTGATTAACTTTACTTCTTCATCTGTGTAACTAACACCTTTTTTATTTAATTTTTTTTTACACTCTGTTATACTTAACAATTTTATTCTCAGTCACCCATCTCAATTTTTATTAGGGAGGAAGATTGGTTTTTTGGGATAAAATCCCAATTGAAATACTTACAACCAGTAAGCACTTTTTTATTTCCAAAAATTATTCTGGAAATAATGTTTCATCTATAATCATCAATGTAGATTTCAAATAATACTTTCCTGAATCTGGCACTTTAATCGCTTCATCTTCAAATTTTGTTGCTCCATCAACGACTGTAATCGTTATAAAGGGAAAATCTCCACTCTCTTTAAATTGACCTATTAACGATTCCCCTATTCCTGTATTACTTTCTAAATCATCCCACTTAACTACAAGATATTCTTCAAAAGATTGAGACCTTTCTTGGATGTCTTTTTCAACATCCACTGGACTTTCATCTTCTCTTTCTTCAAAATAGTCAGTATCAACTTCATGTTTTTCTCTAGAAATAATTTTTGATACATCTTTAACAATTTCTGGATTCTCTATTTCGGAAGAAACTAATTTACTTTTTCTTCTTTTTCTATTCCATGAACAATTGTCACCTTTAATTTTCCTTACCGTCGGCATAATACTAATCTTTGATTTTTCTAGAAAATCATCTGGAAATATCCATTTTTCAATTTGTGTAACCTCAGCCTCACGTAAGTCATTGGTATGTTTTCCATCATTATATGGTTGAGTATTCAGATAACCTATACTCTCCAAATATTGGAAATTCATTTGAATAGTCTTCTTTTTATAAGTTCCCAACTCTTCCGCCAGAACGCTACTTGTTTTAAAGTATGGCTGTCCTTGGATTTGTCTAGATATCACGTCACTTATGATTACTTTCTGAAGAAGAGTTAGGTCTTTATTTTTCATTAGTTTAGGAAATAAACGGAGGAAATTATCTAACCCTTCAGATTCTATTTTTTTATTTTTAAACATTGCATTATAATATTATTACCCCAAATTGAAGTTGGGGATTTATTTGGATTAATATTTGCATCAATCAGACTGATTAATACTATGAAATAAAATATTGTATGATTTTAAATAATTCTTCATGAAAGGCTTAAGAACCATTTCAGATTGAAGATTTAATTAGTTTCTAGTTTTTTCAAAACCCGAATTTAATCTACCAGACAGTTGTCCTTTTTAGGCATTAAACTCCTTTATTAGTCAAACGTTAAATCACTCAAAATAACGCACTTTACTGACTTATAACAAATATACTTCGGAATTTAGGGATAGCCAATAAAAATAAATTTTGGTGTTATTTTATTTTCTCATATATTGCCCGACCCGATTAAAAATAGCACAGCCCTACCTCTCAATTAGCATAGTACTACTATCTGTAACACATAGCTATACTGCCTAAAACTGATACAGCATCCCTTCTGAAGAGTAATAAAATAATAATACAAATAACAAAAAAATAAGAAAAAGTAGAAGAATAAAATAATTCATTTAGATTGAATTAACCTTATTTCTTTAAAGAAATAACATAAAAAAAATATAAGTAACCTAAGACAAAAATTGGATATTATATCTTTTAGGAATATACCAAAAAAAAGATTTAAAACGATAACAAGCAAAGTAATTATATCTATATAAAAACTCACCAATCCTTTTCTATATCACTCCTTGCTTGACAGTACCACCATCTACATAGTACCCTTCCCTGAGGGTACCCCCCCTCCGTGGAAATCATATCACCAAATGATTATGTTAGTTACCTCTCTTTTTATATACACAATAGAAAAAATAGCAATTATATACACATCATGCCGAAAAAATATTTTTGACAATTTTTGACAATTTTCTGTACTTAAACAGCATTTTTTGAGCATCTTTTTGTACAATTTCGAAATAAAAGAGCACGTATCAAGAGGCAATTTTAGCTCCAAAACCCCTTTATTTTAGGATAATTGAACGTTTAGTTGAGTTCTCTTTATGCCGTAAAGTGATTTTTTCTATTTTTTTAAGCTTAAACTAGCTTTTTAGACCTTATCGGTTTTATTTCCTTCTAAAATCAACAAACCTTTTTCAATAAAACTTTTAGCTTCCTCAATCTCACTTTGAGCGATAGACGTTCCTTTAGTAGGAACGAACATCTCCCTTACATCAACATCAAGTGCTTCTGCCAACTGAAGCAACAAATTTATTGTTGGCAAATTTTTCTCTGATGAAATATTGGAGATTGTTGTCATGCTTACACCAACCTTGCTCGCAAGCTCATCTCTTGAAACTCCTTTTAAATTCATCAATTCTTTTAGTCGTAGTATTTCCATTTCAGTATTTTTTCAAATCCAAAGATAATCAAAAAATAAAGCATAGCTTACTTTATCATGATAAAAATAAAGTGAAATTTGCTTTTAAATAAAATATTACTTTACTTTGCAATGTAATAATAAAGCAAAACTTGATTTATGACCGCAACAGACTTTAAATTAGAATTAAGAGAAATCAAAGAAAGCCTAAAAGGACTAACACTTCAATTGGTAACTCAAAATGGCTACAGACCATATTACAGTTTAAAAGATTTTGGAAATGCAATTTTAAATGAAGAAGCAAAGGGAAATGATTTTAGGATAAATGAAGTCTGGACAGAATGTGGAACAATATCAGCTAAATCATCAAAAAATCTTGCAGAATTATTCAAAACCAACGTAATAACTGGAATCCAATTTGAAAGCTTTTGGAATCCAAAAACACAAGAAGAATTTATTAAAAGTTTTGGAGCATTAGACTAACATAATTAATAAAGACATGGAAACACCATCAAGAACAATGCAAATTGCACAAACAATATTAGAACAAATTAAGTGTGAAGATAGAAGCGCTTTAATGGCATGGGGAGCTAAAAACTTTTCCGCAATCAGTGAAAGTGAAGAGTTTGAAGGGGGATTAGCTTTTCAAGTAAATGGATTAAAACACAAAGGATGGGTTAAAATTTGTCTTCGCTGGGTTGACGATTATACGATAATATTCATCAATCGAAATCGTGAAATTGTTAAAACTTTTGAAGGAGCTTATTGCGATATGTTAGTTCCAGTTATCGACTGGATTGAAGGCAAATAAATTTCATTCCTGTTTTAGTTTTAGACTATAACCATAAATTAAAACGAGCAAACTTCTCTAAAGTCTTATCAAATGAGTCAAATGATTCAAAATAATTGAGAGTCTAATTTTGAAACAAAAATCAATAAATTTTTAGTTATGTATTACTTTTATTCTCGCATCTCAACTGCTCAACAAAATTCAAGTCGCCAAATTGAAAATTTCAAAAATCACATTGGCTATGATGCAAAATATGTTTTCATTGAAAAAATTCAAGGAAATATTCCATTCATGCAACGTCCAGAGGCAATAAAAATGTTTGATGAAATTACAAGTCAAAATAATTACTGTACTGTAGTAGTGGATTCAGTCGATAGACTTGGTCGAAATTTATTAGATATTCTGAATACTATTGAACTATTTACTCAAAACGGTATTAATCTTAAATCTTTAAAAGAAGGATTCTCAACCCTTCTGGATAATGGTCAGGAAAATCCAATGGCAAAACTTGTGATTTCAGTGATGGGAAGTATTGGAGAAATGGAACGAAACCGCATTAAAACCAGAACTGCCGAAGGTGTAGCAATTGGTAAGGCTTTGGGCAAATTCACTGGTAGAAAATTAGGAAGCATCCAAACTGACGAAAAGCTTTTACTGAGACACCAAACTATTGTCAAAAAACTTCAAAAAGGTCTTACTATTCGTGAAATTTCAGAGATTACAGGAGCGTCCTCCGCTACTATTATCAAAGTAAAAAAAGTAATGAAGTTTAGACAAATAAAGTAATCATATAATTCAAACAATTATCACATTTAATCTATGAATTTCAAAGATACTCTCGTATATAAGATTTTTCAAATTCTTCAATCGTCTTATAGCCTAAAAATGAGTGCCTTCTTTTTTTATTGTACCAATTTTCAATATATTCGTAAACTTCCTCTCTCATCTGTTTCCTCGATAGCAGTTTATTTCCAACAAGCATTTCAGCTTTGAAAAAAGTAAAAAAACTTTCGCAAACAGCATTGTCGGTATGATTTTCTCTACGGCTCATACTTCGTCTAACAAATTTACTAGAATCTAATGTATCAGTAAAAAGTTTGTTAGCGTATTGAACTCCTCTATCGGAATGGAAAATTAATTCTTTTACGATTTTTCTATTTTTAACAGCCATTTCCCATGCAGGTAAAGTTGTTGCTTTAACGCTTAATTTTGTACTTAAATTCCATCCTATGATTTTCCTGTCAAATAAATCCATAACAATTGTAAGATACATAAAGCCTTTTATTGTTTGAATATAGGTTATATCCGAAACCCAAACTTTAGCAGGCTCACTTACTGTAAATTGTCTATTTAAAGCATTTGGAACTACGTAGTGGTTATGAAATGAATCAGTCGTGACCTTAAATTTTCTTTTAATTTTTCGACGTAACCCCAACATTCTCATGTACTTTTTTACTGAAGAGTTTTTTATTTTAAATCCTCTATTTTGAAGCTCTCTTGTAATTTTGAAACATCCATATCTTCGCTTAAATTCATAGTATATAGATGTGATTTCTTGTTTCAATAAAATTACTCGAGATTCTGTATCTGTAAGTTCCTGTTTTTTTGTTCTATAATATGTTGTTTCCGACACTTCTAATACAGTTAACATTTTTGCAATTGAAAATTCAGATTTATTGTTTTCAATGAAATTTTTAGTCGCTATTTTACCTTGTGAAACGTGTTTAGTTCCTCTTTTTAAAATTTGAAGAGAAATTTTTGAATCTTTAATTTTTCTTTCAAGGTCTGTAATTACAGCTTGTTCCGCAGTTAAATTTGGGTGACCAGGGCCTGGAAAACTTCTTGTTCCAAATTTTTCAAAGTCTTTTCGCCATTTGTACAAATTATCTGGAGATATTCCCAACTCTCTTGCAAGACATGCAAGTTGTCCCTTACCTCGCTCATAACTTAATTTAACTGCATTCACTTTGAAAGTACGTTCGTATGTTTTCATAGGCTGAAGTTTATCGTCAAAGGTTTTCAAAATATTCAGATATTTTTTCTTGCATTTGTTTTCTGGTAAAAAGCATATTTAAATTAACCAATTCAGATTTAAAAGATTTGAAAAAACTTTCTGATACAGCATTGTCAGAATGATGTCCTATTCGACTCATACTTCTTCTAATAAACTTATAGGAGTCTAATTTATGGCTGAAGATTTTGTTAGCATATTGAATGCCTCTATTAGAATGAAATATTAGTCCGTTCTCTGGTTTTCTTTTATTGACAGCCATTTCCCATGCTGGCATTGTTGTTTCATTTATAGTTAATCCATTACTAAGGTTCCATCCAATAACTTTTCTGTCATATAAATCCATAATAATTGTTACAAATAAAAATCCGTTGGATGTTTGGATTCGGGCTATGTCAGATATCCATGCCTTGCATGGTTCTTCGAATGTGAATTGCTGATTTAAAATATTTGGAAATTTATATGGGCTGTTAAGTGAATTTGTCTTAAGTCGGTAATTTCTTCTAATCTTACTAACAAGACCTAGTTTTCTCATATGAATACACACTTGACCTGTTTTTATTTTAAACCCTCGACTTTGCAACTCTGCTGTAATTTTTGCACCTCCATACAACTCTCTGAATTCATAAAATATGGAAGTTATCTCTTTTTGCAACAAATTTACCCTATGCTGTCTTTGCGAAATTGTGTGACTTTTCCATTTGTCAAATGTAGTTTTATCTGTACCCAAAACTTTACACATTTTTGTAATTGTGTATTTGTCTGAATGTTTTTTTATAAAGTCATAGATGGTAAGGTTTGATTCGGAAATGTATTTACTAGCACTTTTAAAAATTTCAAGCTTAAGTTCTGATTCTTTAAGCTCGTTTTTTAGTTTCCTTTTTAGTTTAGAAAATTCTGTTTGTTCTTGATTTAATCTCCAATTACCACGTCCACAGAAACTTGTTTTTCCAAATTCAAGAAACTCTTGTCTCCAGCGAGTCATAAAGGAAGGATTAATGCCAAGCTTTCTTGCTCCTTTTGTAAGACCGATTTCATAACCTAATTGAACAGCCTTCTCTTTAAAGTTTCGGTCGTAAATTCTGCGATTTTTCATTTCTTAAATTTGAAATTTCGTTCAGATGTGAATTTAAGAAATTTAGTAACATAGATATATAAGATAATGAGATACCGTATTCAATGAAAATTTAAATTAAGAAAAAAGCAACTCGTAATTTGAGTTGCTTTTTTTGGCTATCTACAGGTCGGACATGAACTTCTTCTTGCTTCACTACAACATTTCATTGAACAGTATATTCCAATCGAAGTTGAAGAATCAGTACTGTAACATTCTGACATTTTTCCAAGATGCGTGTAATGTGTTCCACTGAACGATTTTCCACACCACGAACATGTTTTACTACCTGAACTGGTTGATGAAGAACTATAACCATAACTTGGTGTTTCCTCTTTTTCTTTTAACTTCTTTTGAAAAGTGGCAATTCTATATTTAATTCCATTTATTAATTCATCATTATTTTTTGGTATTCCTCTTTTATTGCAATCAGCTGTATAACTTATGATATCCTGATTCAATTTTGTATAGTCTACAATTATCTTCTCATATTCCCAGTCCATCTTTATTGTATCCTCTCTTGCGATTAATTGTTCATTTTCCTTAATACAAGCGTTTTTTCTTGCCTGTAAATCAGCTGGCAAATCATTACAACTTATTATGAATAAAGAAATTATTCCCAAAAATAAAAATCTACTGACGTTTCCAAAATTTAAAAATGTAATTGTTTTTCTCATTGATTTCTTGATTAAAAAATTTAATTAATATGATATTTAAAATTTTTACAAAGATATAAATTATAGCATAAGTGCTATAATGATTTTGTTTTTTATATGTTCTTTTTGATATGTGGAAAAGAATGATAATAAATCAAGAAAGTTAATCTTCGATGAGGAAGGTTTAAAGTTGTTAGCGAGAAGACTAAAAGAGATACGTTCTGAAAAGGGAGTATCGCAAGAAGAGCTTGCTTATAGGGCTGAAATAACTTTATCACAGATTGCTAGAATAGAGACAGTAAAGATAAATCCAACTGTCAGTACGGTCTTCAAAATCGCTAGAGCATTAGATATTTCTCCAAGTGAAATATTTAATTTTGAATTGACTCAACCATCAACACAATAAGCCTTTTAATTAAAGTCATAAGATAAAAGCTACTCTAATTGAGAGTAGCTTTTTTTTGTATCTTTAAAAGTTTATAACCAAAAGTAAATTATGGAGATTGGCTATCAACTTGACCCTGAGCAATTTTATAAAGTATATGAAATTCATAATTCGTCTGTAAAATATACTTATTCTAAAGATGAATATCATATCTGTCGGTACTGTAATACTACTGATAAAAAGAAGTTTAGGTCTAGGGCACATTTAATACCTGAATTTACAGGAAACAACGACGTATTCTGCTATAATGAATGTGATGACTGTAATAATATGTTTGGTCTATATGAAACTCATCTCAGTGCATTCAGTGGTATACATAATACATTTATACCTATAAAAGGCAAAAAGCAATTTCCAAAGTTCAAGGATACCAAAAATGGTTTTACAAACCAATTTCAAGGTGATAATAAAACACTGATGAGGATTGAAGGGAATTCAGATTTTATCAAACACGAAAATGGCTTCATTAATATTGAATCGGTGACACAATCATTCATTCCGCTGTACGTATACAAGTCATTAACAAAGTTTGGCGTTTCAATGTTACCAAAAGAAGATTTGCAGAACTTTTCTAAAACAATTGACTGGCTAAAAAATCCTGAAAGTCAAGCTGAAAACTTCATACCATTGCTATTAATTCACAATGAAGGGAGACCTCCTTTAATAAAACCTATTGCTATTCTGATGAAAAGAAAAGACGAATATATTAAAAATGATGTACCTGAATACTCATTTATATTTGCATACGGCTTTCATCGTTTACAAATTTTTATTCCTTTCAATACAAAAGATGAAAGGTTAAGTAAAGAAACAATTATTCTACCGCTAAATTTTGAATTTGTACTTCAAAAAGAAAAAAATAAAGGATTCTGGAATTTTGGACACATGGATATGGATTGCCTAAAAAAAGTAAAATTACGAGACAACTTCAAAGCTAAATTCACACCGCAAAGTGGAGATTTTAGTAAATTTAAAAAATAAGGGATAGCGTTAATCAAGCTATCCCTTTTTCATCATATTCTAATCTATTAAAGTATATATACTAATATCACTCATAATAAATTCCCTAACATCATTAATGTTTTCATTAAATATATCATCATCACTAACAGTGAATACATCTCTTTCAGTAGCATTAAATTCTTCTAGAATTGTCTCAGAATTTATTTTTGCTTTACCTTGATAATTAACACGCATGTATATTATTAAATGCTCTAATTCTATTCTTTTCATAAATATTTAAAATTTAATTTTTTCTCCTTTAGATGTTACTCCTTCATATTTATTCTTTTCTTTTCGAATGAAAGCATCGTAATATCTTTGTATAGCGCTGAAGAACAAATCAGAGTTATCATATCTATTATAAAAAGGGCAAAAAAATATTTCAGTACCTATTTCAATAGCCACAGAAACAACTTTATTGTTCTTTTCAATTATACCAATTAGTTTACCAAAATCCGTGTCTTCTGCAAAAATAGATTTACCTTTTAACTTTCCTTTGAGGGCAATATATTCGGTTTTACGAACGAAATTTCTCGCAAGGTCAATTAATTCTATAGGTTCATTTCGATGTACGATTATATCTTCTTCGAATGCGGATAAAATCGCTTTTGGAGTATTATCGTTTTTCTCATATAAACTTATTTTTGCTTTTTTCATATCCGAAACAACTATCTTATACCATTCATTTTCATGAAAAATCGCAAACTCAAAATCGCAATTTGAGTATATTGCAGTCAATTTCAAAATTACATCTCCATTATCGAATCTATAGACAGGCTCAGATTCAAGAGATATTTTAATCATTGATTCGAATAATTCCTTTTTATCCATTTCTCTACTTTAATTGATTATATATTTTCTAATAATAATTCTAGCGAAAATAAATCCGTAATTAATTTAAATACTTCATGAATTAGTTATCGTACCGATTTACCAATTAAACGTTGGATAAAAGCAAAAAACTATACATCTCTGAATAGTTTTTTAATTATCTTAAAAATATTTTTAAGACTTGTACTTCTCAATTTTTGTGAAATTCCCAGTTATTTTAACTTCTTTCTTTTTGTTATTATCATAAGTTTGTTCAATTTTTTCAAAACTAAACTCAGCACTCATCGTAACTCCATCAAAATAAGTTACTTTTAATTGTCCTATTGTAGTATCCTGCAAAAAATAAACACTGTTTGAAAGACCATTAAAACTAATTTGAAAATCAAAACCTGAAGAATTTATATTAAAAACCTGACCTTGTTTTATATCTTTTCCTAATTTGATAGAAACATATCCGCTTCCTGCTAAAGAAATTCCTTCTACTGAATCTATATAACCACTTACTGAATACTCTTTTTCTCCATAACTATCTTGAGACCAATTAAATGTATGGATTTTCTTGTCATAATTTGGCGGATTTGAATCAAAATGCTCTTGATAAGTCGAATTATCAATTTTCATTGAAACTTTTGAATCTTTATCTACTCCATTAATAGCATCATTTATTTCATCTACATCGCTACTACAACTACTAAATAGTGTCAAAAAAAATGTATATGCAAAAATCTTACTAAGTAATTTTAAATCATTCATTATATTGTTTTTAAGATTAATATAAATCAAAATTACTCTCAAAAAAGTGCAAAAATTTGAACAATTAGTTACCGTATCTCTTTTCTGATTAGTCGTTAAAATTTAAGAAATTATCAATCTCAAACTAACTTTAGTCCCTTCATTTAATACTGAAGAAATAGTTACTGGATTTAAATTATCTTTTTGGAATAAAGCAAGACGCTCTTTTGCTAAATCAATACCTTTAGATTTATAGAGAAGATTTAAATTTACTGATTGCATTCCTTTTCCATTATCCATGATTTCGCAGATGAGATAATTGTCTTGTTGCATAAAGGATAACATCAATTTTGGCGAAATTGAATGAGAATCAAATGCATGAACAAATGCGTTTTCAATAAATGGCTGAATCAACATTGGAGGAATTTCAATTTCAAATAAGTCTAATTGCTCATCAATAATGAGCTCAAATGCAACTTGATTTTTAAACCTCATATTTTCTAACTTAATATAAGATTGTAAATACTCAATCTCCTCATCTAATATGATTCGCTGAATAGCTGAGTTATTAAGTGTCTGACGAATTATTTTAGAAAATTCTCCCATATACATTAGAGCATCGTCCGTATTATTATCTATGATATAATTCTGAATAGAATTCATAGCATTAAAAATAAAATGGGGGTTCATTTGGCTTTGTAATGCCTCCATTTTGGTTTCAGCTAAACGTTTTTGTATTTCAGCTTTTGCACGTTCCTCAGACTTAATGATTCTGATACGCTTTAGATAAACCAAATAACCAAAAACACATATAAAAAATAAGCTTCCTAATAAAAACCACCATGTCTTCCAAAAAGGCGGAGTTATTAAAATTGTTAAAATATCATTTGAAGATACCCTACCTGCAAACAAATCTTTTGTTTGCAACCTAATTTGATACTTTCCACTTGGCAAATATGTAAGATTTATATTTTTATCTTTAGTCCATTTAGTCCAATTCGAATTCTCTAATCCAATTAACTTATAACGGTATTCTAATTTGTCAGGATACTGTATATTTTGAGGTTCAAATGCAATTGAAATTACATTCTGATTGTATGGAAGTATTATCTGGTTTGAATCGTATTTTAGCCATTTAAAACGATTCTGATTGATTGACTCAAAATTGGTTTCAACTCCTGTGATTTTAATATTTGGGGCGTTGGTTTCTGTCGATAAATAATTTTTAAAATCAAATTCGAAATATCCATCTTGCGTTCCCATAGTCAAGATTGACCCATTTATATTTGAAGAAGTAAATGCTTTAGTTTTTAATCCCTGCTCTTCATCAATAAAACGAATTGTTCCATTTTTATAGATATTAAGCCCCTTTTCAGTCCCTATAAATAAACAGTCTTTATAACATTCCACAAAAGAAATCGAATTGCCTATTAGTTGGGAATGGCTAATTTTCTTAGTTATTTTAAACCCTTTATGAACATCAATTATAAAAACATCTCCGAATGAATTTGCAACTACAAGTTGTTTTTTGTTATTAACTCTCGCTTGAACTAATTCTTTTTCTTTCCATATTTTGTTAAAACTATAGGAATAAGGTGCATCATTTTTATAACTATATAAACCTCCAGATAATGAAGCTATATAGTATTTATCATATAATGCTAAAATTGAAAAAGCATCTCGAGGAGTATTTTCATCTGACAATTCATATATTTTAAAACCTTCATTATTTCTATAATTATCAGATTTATAAAACTTACCATAAGCAATCTGGTAAATTATCTTATTCAAGTTCATAAAATTAAAAGCACTAACCGAATACGGATAATAAATCTTTATTTTTCCTTCATTGTTTATCCCGAATAAACCCGTCGTAGAATTAACCCAAATAATATTATTGATTATTTGGACACTTCTCAATTCTAAATCTTTAAGTCTGCTTTCATCAAAATACACGCTATTTTCAAACTTCTTAAGCTCAGGATTTCTATAAAATGAAGACCTCATAAAGTCATAAAACACATCTTTTGAAATTTCTTTGCTTATTTTTCCTTCTTTTAAGAAAAGTAAGCCATCCTTATGCAAAAGAATTTTTTGATTTTGATAATTTTGGATTGATACTATACTTAATTTAGGTTTTCCTAAGAATGATGGGGAGTAGTATCTTATATTTTGTTTTAAATCAACTTTAAAAAAACCTTTATCGATAGTGCCTACATAAAGTATATCCACTTTTTTATCGTAAAACAAACTCCAGACTTCGGTACTTTCGATTCCAAAAGAAGAATTCATTTTTATTAGTTTATCTCCTTCATTTTTAAAAATGCCTCCTGTAGAAATATTTATGGCATTCCCAGCAATATATGTTATGCCTCGTTTGTCAGTCGCAAAATTCCAGAAAACAGTACTCCCGAAATACGTATTAGATTGTTTACCTGAAAAATAATCTTTAATACTAATTTTATTAATCGCTCTATTTTTCTCTTCACTGTAACAAAAAAACAAGCTGTCATTTGCTTTATGAATTGAAAAAATTCCTGTATGGTCATGGTTTACTAAGCGTATCGTATTAGCTTCTAAATCGACTTTCCAGAATCCATCGTTGAAAGTTCCAAAATAGATTTTAGAATTAATTTCAACAAAATCCATTACCTGAAATAGCTTTCTACGCCCAATTACTCTTTTACTTAAAATAATTTTATGAGTTTTAATATCTAGGACAGAAATTCCAAACTCAGTTCCTATATAAAGAAGATTTTTATGGATAAATAATCGTCTGATTTTATCATGAATTAAACCGTTTTTATGATTTAATATTTTAAACTTTTTACCATCAAAAAAAGTTAAACCTCCACCATGACTCCCGAACCACATATCATGATTTTCGTCTTCTGTTATCGCCCAACAGCTATTATGAGCTAATCCATCTGAAACATAGTAATTCTTTACCCCTCCATTTTGAATTGCTGACAATCCATTTGCAGTTCCAATCCAAAGAATTCCTCTAGAATCCTTGTAAATTGAATAAACACTATTATTTGGCAATCCATCTATGGTAGAAAAGTTTCTAGATGGAAATTGTTGCGATAAAGTAATCTCAACAATAAAGAAAAGTATAAATAACAGATTATTTTTTCTGGAGGATAGCATTTATGAATTCTTCTTTTTTTCTAACAGATACAGGCAGACTTTCTCCATTGCTAAGTTCAACAAGGAGTTCATTGGTTTTATTAAATCTAATAACATAATTCAGATTTACTAAATATGTTTTATGGATTCTTTGAAAAATGGAACTTGGAAGAAGTTCTTCAACGTATTTTAAAGTTTTAGATAAGGTAATATTTCTGCCATTTAGACAAACAATTTTGCAATAATTACTATCTGCTTCACAATACAGTATTGCGTTCGTTTTAAGCAACTCAAATCCATTTTCTGTTGGTAATGCTATCCTATTAAATTCAGAGCCTCCGGTGTCGATATTTTCTAGTAGCAACTTTAGCTTTTCTTCTTGAGATGCTTTATGTTGCTTTTCATCATATTTTTTAACTGTCTCCAACAAATCAATATAATTAATTGGTTTCAGTAGATAATCTAAAGCACTACATTTTATAGCATCTATAGCAAACTCTGAGTGAGCAGTCGTGAAAATAACTTCAAAATTAACTTTACTTAATTCCTTAAAAAGTTGAAAGCCATTTTTATTAGGCATTTGAATATCCAAAAAAACTAATTCTGGATTGAATTTTTCGATAGATGGAATCGCATCATCAACACTTTCACATTTATCAAGAACTAAAAATTTATCTGGAAAATAACGAGTAAGTAGTTTTTCTAAAAACTCTCTTGCGTTGTATTCATCGTCTACAATTATAGTTTTAATCATTTGATAAATGTAAAATATTTTATTTATTTGATAAGATTCAATTAGTAAACGTACATTAAAGTGGAGTAATCGGATTATAAATCTATTGTGCAAAAAAAAAAATAGAATCTACTATCATGACGAATTAAGAAAACATTTTTTTAAATTAACTACTACTTTTATTATGAATAAAAATGCATTAGATTTTTGGCAAAAATATGAACTAATAGAATCTACAAAAACATTTATAGCAATTTCTAATAATCCCAAGAGCTGTAGATTTTGCAATTTAGATGAACAACATACAACTTTTAATACTGAAGCTCATCTTATTCCTGAACTTATGGGCGAAAATAAAATTATAAGTTATGACGAATGTGATAAATGTAATAATAAATTTAGTGGATTTGAATCCCATTTATCTATATTTTTCAGACCTTATTTAACAATAATGGGGGTAAAAGGGAAAAAAAAAATTCCAACCTTTCAATCAAGAACGGAAGATGGGAATGAACATACAAGAACTATTATAACAGTGAATGACAACAAGCGAAATGTTATCTTACAGAACCTCGATGATTATCAAATTAGTAAAGAGAACAAGACTTTCACAATAACATTTAGAAAGCCCCCTCATAAACCTTTTCTAGTTTATAAATCTCTTGTTAAAATTGCGTTGTCACTTTTACCTAGTGAAAAAATCAAAGACTATAAAAATGTGTTCGATTGGATTCTAGACAAGTCAAATGAAACAGATGCATTTATCACTGCATTTATCACTGTGATAAAAGCGGGGAAATTCCGAAAACCTTTTGCTGAATTATATTCTGCAAAAAGAATCTATTATAAAAATCACTTTTTACCCGAAATGACTTGTATAATTGGTTTTGGGAATGTTGTCGTTCAAATATTTCTTCCCTTATCAAATACGTTTGATTATAAAAAAGCAAAATTAAAAACCCCGACTTTAAACTTATTCCCCTCAGTCATCTATGACAAAAACAAAACTGTATTTAATTTTAAAGCAATTGATTTAATTGAAAAAAATTCTATAACTTATAATGAAATACTACATTTTTCTTTTGAAGATGCCGAAATTAATATCCCTCGATGATACCGATATTATCTTGAGATAGGTTGAATTAATTTCCCATCAATTTTTATTAAGTTAAAATCAATATCTTTTGTTGCTGTTGCGAATGCTTCGTCAGAATTTTCAAAAGAAGCAAAAATTAATATTTGAGAATCTTTGTGTTGAGATATATTTTTTAAAAAATTATGAAAACTTTCAATTGCGGCATCCTGTTGTTTTGGCTCATCCATCATAATCAATCTTGGATGGTTACCATTGAATTTTATAGAAGTATTTAACAAACTAAATGTGTAAGCCCAAATACATCTAATGAAGTCACTTCCAGACGAATCGAATCTTATATCATAATCTTTTGTTTCATCACCAAATGGTTTACGTATAACAGGTAAATAGTTTTCCTTAGACAAATGAATTACCTCACTTTGTTGGCTCGTATAGCTAAATTCCTTAAGTAAAATTTTGAAATTCTGTTCTAAAAAGTTTAATTTTTCATTGTCTAAACTTGAGAAATAATTTCTAGGCAATCCATTTTCGTCTGAGATAATTTTTTCCCATTCTTTAGAAAGTTTTTTTAAATCTTCTACTAAAAGATTGAAATCTTCCAGATATTTACTATAAAACTCTATTCTTTTTTTTAGGTTAAGACGATTTTCAATTTCAATAATGGATGGAAGTCTTTCATCCGAAATTAATTCCTTTTTAATTTGTCTTACATTGGCTCTAGCTTCTGACAACTTTGACCTATAAACATCCATCTTTTTTTCTTTCTCTCTGATTGTTCTCTTCTGACCATCAATATAAACCGAAATCATTTTTATTTGAGCATCGATAAAATCAATATTTTCATCCAAGCGCATTGGAATTTGTTCTACCTCCAAAGGCAATAGCGAATCCTTTAAATCCTGATTACAAGTTGGACAGCTATCATTAGCAACTTTTAAATTAAAATCTGAGCCTAGATTTTTAACTTTTAATGCTCCCTTATTTTTTCGCAAATCATCCTTAAGTAAATCTAACTGAGTTCTATAACTACGAAGTTTATCTACATCAAAATTTAATTCCGTCGATAATAATTCAAAATTTAACGATAGTTTGTTTATAAAAAGATTTAATTTCTCTAATTGAGATTCATCATTGGAAATATTTTGACCCACAGAATAAATAGATTTATTTTCTGTTTCTTTTAATTCTTTGATTTGTAAGTCAATGTAATCGGAGATTGAATAATCAACTTCGTCTTTGGTCAACAAAACATTAATTTTATTATAATCGTTTATTATAATAGGTTTTTGTTCAATACCAATTATTTTTCCTCCGCCTTTTTCAGCATGTCTAAAGAATTGATTATTCAATGATATCCATTTTTCTTCAATTAATCTTTTTGTAAAAGCAATTCTTTGTTTTCTCTTTTTATTTTCTGTTACATCCAATTTTAATAAAAATTCGATTGCTCGAGCTTCTTTATTTGTTAAACTGTAATATGGCATTGTTGCAAAAAAATCAGACCAGCCTGATTTTTGCTCAATCATAAAAGTTGATGCTATCTGTTGTATATAAAGCTTTCTGGAATCCCCAGAATTAGTTAAAACATTAGGAAGATTCCAACTTAAAAAGTTTTCCAAAAATAAATGAAAGCCATAAATTTCATCCGTTGCACCACCTTTGTCGTGAATATACATCGGTTTAAAATCAATAATATTACCTTCATTTTCATCAATATATTTACCAAAATAAACATCTACAAGTTGTGGTTTTCTACCCGAATTGCTAGCTACACTTCGTTTTATAGTGATAACCTCTTGTTTCTCATTTTCAATTTCAAGATAAACAAAGGACTGAATTACTTGATGAAAAGAACCTTCAGGAAATTCTACTTGGTCTCTAAAAACTGATTGCATTGTCTTTTCATTCTTTCCTCCGATAATCTCTTCAAATCCCAAACAATAAGTTATGGCTTGAAAGAGACTACTTTTACCACTTGTATTATTGGCTCTAATAATATTTAACCCTTCAACAAACTCATATTGCGAACCATACAATCCAGAAATTGTATTTATTTCAAACTTTATTTTATTAATTTTCAACATTGAATAATGACCATTTATTTGAAATAGATTCTATTCTATTATCCGTTATTTTTCTTTTCCCTACAAAATTCAAAAATTCTAATTCTTCATTAAAAACATCATTTTTTTTTATAAGTTTAAAAAAGCCTTTGCCTTTTTCTGTTAACAAATACTTACCTCCTTCAATTTTACAAATATCTTCTGCTACACAAAACAATAACGCTCTATTAAGCGCAGGCTCTATACCCCATACTGTCATTTCCTCAACATAATTATTCTTAATCAGTTCTAATACTTCATCTTTATTTTTATCATTTTTTAAAGCCCAACTCAATAGATGTAATTTCAATAAACTAGACTTATTTCCAGTACACGTAATACTTAAAATCATTACAATTTGAGCAATTTTATACATTGGCCTATAATCTGCAGGAATAGAAATTGGCTTTTTAGAAAATTTCAAACTTTTAATTTCAAAATCACTCATAATTATTCAAAATTTATTGGACATCTCAAAATCCAGTCTGCCATTACTTGATTTGTTAGATTAATAATCATTTCCTGCTCTAATTTTGGAAATGTAGCATTAAGTTTCTCAGTAACTAAATCTCTAAAGCTAAAATATAATTGATTTTTATCTTTCACAGGAAACATACATTTTTCAACTACTTCATTTTCAACTAGACTAACAATTGCTAAAAATTTCTCATATTCGGTTGGATATTGGTTTTCCCAAGTCCTCAATAAAATATTTCCACCTAAAAAAGATGCAATTGTTTTTTCAGTTAATATATCTACTCTTTCATCAACATTATTTGCACTGCTATCAAACCTTGATAAATGTTTTCTCTGAGCATTCTCCACCAATGATATTTCACTATCTTTCCATTTCAACTTCTCTCCTTCTGTAATTTCATCATTAGGAGATAAATTAATTTTTTGGTTAGTAGAATCTAAAGCTAGTGTTAAGTGGGGGTGAAGAAAATTAATGTCTTCGAAAATAATTTCAAAATTTTCATTATCAACAATAGACAACTGCCAAGATTTAACTTCATCTCTCTTTGATGTACAATGCGCAACTATGTCATTCTTACTATGAAGAGGAGTAACAAAATACCATTTATTGATTTTAGTATCTCCTAAAAAAGTCTTTAACTGTTTCTCATAAGTTTTAAGCTTTTTCAAATCTTTAGTTATCTTATCCCTGTGCTTTTCATATAAATCAGAGCTTGAATATGTTTCATCTGGACAATAACATTGAAAAACTTTACCAGTCCTTGTAAAACCCTCAATTCCATAATCTCCAGGTGTAGCTTTAACTTCGATATAAACTTCTTCTCTAAAATTTTGTTTAAAACAGATTTGACAAATATATTCCCACTTGTCTCCATCAAATGTTCCGAATTCAGTTTTTATCATTCTTAGAAATTAATTAGGCTCTAAAATTAATAAAATTTTATCAAGAATATGTTTATATTGTAGCCAATTAAAAGACATTATATCAGGTGATAAAAGATATACCAAATTCAGGTGAATATAAAAATATGGGCATCGAATGTTTACTTCAGGCCTATGACAATATTTGCAATGTAGACAATACCTTAAGTCCAGAAACTCCTCGTGATAAAATCTGGAATTACAATCAAATTGTTTTAAGAACTTCTATGGTACTAATTCATCAAGGAATTGAAGGATTACTTAAATCTGAAATTTGTAAAAAATCCCCACTACTGTTAATTGATAGAAAAAGAAGTGATTGGAAAACTCTACCTAATAGTGGAGATGAGTCTTTTTCTGATTTTAATACAATTGGTGGTGATGATTTATTAAAAACATTTTATGCTTGCGTAAGTTTAAAAGACATACATGAAAATTTCCCAATCCATTATGAAGAAATAAGAGTTAAACGAAATAAAATAGTTCATGGGCTAGGAACTGAAAGTTTAACCCCAGAATATGTCCTAAAATTAATTTTAAATTCATTTACATACCTATTAGGTAAAGATAGTTTTTGGGATTCTGTATTAAGTAAGTTTTATCAACACCCTGGATTTGACCATGATGATTCTCATGTAGAATGGCAAGATTGTAATCAATATATGAGGATGGAGTATCTGAACGCTTTTCTAGGAAAAAAAGAATTAAAAAAACATTTTTCTGTTAATATAACTGCACGGGAATATTTATGCCCTTTTTGTATTGAAAAAGGTGAAGAAATAACTGAAGAAGGAATTTTTAGACCCGATAGTAAGTGGGCATTTTTGAATCCAAATGAACCAAACTCAACAGATATGTCTTGTATAATTTGTCAAACAGATTTTGGAGTCATACGAGAAGATTGTATTAAAGAAGATTGTAAAGGCAATGTAAAATACTTACTTGAAGACGAAGATTTAGGAGATGAAGAAATATGGGTCTGTTTAACTTGTTGGCACGAAGAAACTAAAAAATATATTTAATACAACCTTTCATTTAACATCATTTGTCAGATTAAATAATTATAACATTATTCCAATTTAAAAATCAATATTTATGAATGAATTATACAATAAATTAGAATTGTATTTCAATTTTGACAAGAAAGATTTGGTAATTCAAAGCTTATTTAAATCAATAGTTCTCCTTTTCGGAGGTGCTTTATTAGGTGCTTTAATTACTGACTTTGAAATTTCTAAAGCTACCTTCATGATACTTTTATTGTTTTTATTCCTGCTCACAATTTATATTTATCTGGAATATAAATTTCTAATTAATCAAAAGAATTTTCCAATATCAATTTTAGAACATTTAACAGCAAAAGAAGATTTAGAAGTTTTAACAAAACACCATAATAGACAAAAAAAAGTTTTTGAATTTATTGACCATTCAATAATGTCACTAAACACTAATACTTGTCCTGTATCTTATGATGCAATTGACGACGCAATTTGTAGAGAAGACCTTAAAGAAAGTCTTTCAAATATATTAAATGACTTTATAAATAGGACTAATTATTTTCTTGAAGTTGATAAATTAAATTTTACCAATGGTGTTTATCTTAATGATATTCTAACATTTACAGAAAACATCCCTAGTGAATCCGTTCAGAACTTTAATTTTAAAGATGATTTAAACTTCAGCAAATATTTTGGAGATTTTGAGTATGATTTTAATTCTAAAGAAAAAGAATTCAAATTCCATTTGATATCCGCAATAAGTGAATCCATTTTATTTAGTAAATACATTTGTAAACAGCTAAGATTAAATGATAAAGATTATTCAATTGTAATTTCTCCAATTCCAAATATTTGTGATAGTTGTCCTCCTCGTGGCGTGATTTATGCAATATATGAAGGCACCGAAAATTGTAATTGCGATTCAAATAAAATATTAGAAATACATTGTAGGCTTTTAACAAATTGGATTTCAAAATACGAAGATTGTCTATATAATGACAAACTTAAAGAACTTGGAAATTCTGTTCAAAAAAGTAATTCGGAGCATCAACACAAAAAAACTAACATAACAGAAAATCCAGAAAATTAAACGCACATAAGAATCGCAAACAATTAAACCGAATTGAATACTCATTAATACATTTACCTTCTAATTTTAATAAAATGCTAAACCCCTTAAATGTAAAATGGATTAAAAGTGTAACAAGAGATAATGGTAAAGCTTGGGCATATACAAACTATAATCTGGGAGACACATTCTTATTAAATTTCTCCAAAAACCCCAAATGGTATCCAACAAATTACTTAAAAGCTAAACCTGGAGAAATAATTGTGCTATTTCAATCAATGTTACAAACTTCGGAATATCCCGCTGGATGGTATATGACACATTTAATTACTCCACTAGACAATCATATTGATAAAATAGATAATACATTACATCCTTATGTAAGATTAGTGGGGGTTGTTGGAAAACCAAGAAATTCAAACCCTATCAATAATGAATGGAGTTTATATAAATGTAATCGAGGTCAAATTTGTAAAATAGATACTATTGAAAACAAGAATAGAGACTTAACTATTTTACAAAAACAGGAATTCATCAGTAACTTATTTGAAATTGACACTCACTTATTAGAAAATTTGTCAAATATAGAATTTGAACAAATTGATTTCTACGAGAATGGAGTGGAAGAAGGTAGTGAGAAAACAAAACTCAAACTTCATAAATATAAAGAAAGAAATGCAGATATTATAATAAAAGCCAAAAATCAAGCTAGTCTACTTAATAAATTGTATTGTGAAGTATGCTCGTTCAATTTCGCAGATGAATACCCACATTTAGGAGAAGGATTTATAGAATGTCATCATAAAAATCCAATAGCAACTGGAGGAATTAGAATTACGAAGGTCGAAGACCTAGCAATTGTTTGTTCTAATTGTCATAGGATGCTTCATAGAAAAAATAATATTGGAAAGTATTATTCTGTGGACGAATTAAAGTTAATTATAAAGAATAAAATTTAAAAATCTAAAAAATGAGTTTAAATAAGCCTTTCCACAGAAATTATCGCCCTTTAAAGCAAAGCCCTAACTCGGGATATAGTAGCTGGGCTTATATTGTAGACCATTCTTATTCTGACAATCCAGAATATTACACAAGAGCTTTTTCAATTATTCAAGAAGATATAATTAAATTGTTTGAATTTGTTGAGCCTTCAGACATTAACAATTCAACATATTCTTTCAGAATACATGAATTGTTAATCAGAATTTGTATTGAAGTTGAAGCAAATTTCAAAGCAATATTGCGAGAAAACATCTTTAATCCAGTGGATAGATATAATGTAATCCGTCAAGAAAATAGTTGGAACATAAATGATTTTGCTATTGTAAATAAAACTCATCATTTAGATGATTATTCAATCAAACTTCCTTTTTGGAAAGGAACCACAAATATTAGAAAACCTTTTTACGAATGGAAACAAAACAGACCTTTACCATGGTATCAAGCTTACAACAAGTCTAAACATGATAGGGTTCATAATTTTGAAATTGCTAATTTCAGTAATTTAATTGATGCTTATGCGGGTTTATGTGTACTACTCTCTTCTCAATTTAGAACTGAAGATTTTAATCCAGGCAACCAAAGTCTTGGAGTAAATACAGATTCTTATTTTGGAGGAGGCTTCGGTATTGGTAATTTCTTAATTGTTGACTGGCCTGATGATTGGAGTGACTCTGAACTTTATGATTTTGATTGGTCAAATCTTAAAAATGAAACAATTCGCTTTAATAAAATTGATTATAATACAATTTAAAAAGGCATAATATCCCTTAATTGTTTATTTAGTTTCTGATATGCAAACGATAATTTCTTCAAATCCTCAATAAACAAGTTCGACAATTCAACTGTAAAGGGTACGAAAAACCTCTTCTTAACGGAAGAGGTTTTTTCTTTTATATTACCTTACAACTCCCATTATGCAAAACCGGAAAATTGCACGAATTAGCAATAAAACACAATTGATTTGCTTTTTGATGCAGTCCTAAAGCCAGTTCTACTTTATCTACATTTGAAATTGTAACTTTTGGATTTAATCGAACTTCTGTAAAACGTCCGCTCCCATCTGGATTTACTTCTAGTGTTGCTTCGGCATTATCTGAATAACTGATAACTTCTATTCCGTTTTGAGAGCAAACATACAAATATGACATCATGTGGCAGGAAACTAAACTGCTCAATAATAAATCTTCTGGATTATATAATTCTGGATCGCCTTTGAATGCCTTAGCTGCTGAAACGTCTAAAACTGGTTTTTCTTCAATTTGAATTTGATGGGTTTTACTATAAAATCTTTTGGAAGAATCTTCATTTTGTTTTGAAGTCCAATTTAGTTGCGCTTTAAATAAATGTTTCATTTTGCTAAGTTAAGATTTTAAGCTATGAATGAATCTCGCAAAGTCACGGAGTCGCAAAGTTTTATTTTCTTAGCGTCTTCGCGACTTTGCGAGATTCAAAACTATTTTTTGAATATATGTTTAAAAAACACAATTCTATTAATCTAATTTTACTGACCCGATTTAGTCAAATCTGAATCTGGTCTTTTAAACGGCTCTAATAAAAACTTATTTGCGACTGCATTAAATACCTCCGGACTTGAAGCTGGTGCAAAATGCGTTTCGCCAGGCAAAATACAAAGCTGTGCTTTAGATAAATTTTCAAAAATTTCGACTGTATGCTCGTTTCTGATTACGTCTCTATCCCCAGCTACTACGAGAACTTTTGCTTTAATTTTCGATAAATCTTTAGTTGGTATATTAGGTTGATCTACTAAAAGTCCGGAAAGTTGTTTCAACAGATTCCAATTTTCACTCGTGTCTTTTTCTTTAATTTTCGAAATAACCATTTTTCTCATACCCTGAACGTCTTTTATCGCGTACGAATTAACAGCCGTAGAATCAGGTCTTAAATTGGCCCCCATTGTTACAATTTTCTTTATTTTCGACTTTCCTGAGATACCCATTTGTAATCCAACAATTCCTCCATCACTCCATCCAATAATACTGATCGAATCTAATTTTAAATGATTAACCAATGCTTCCATATCTTTTGTGATCTGAACATAGGTTAGAGAATCCGTTTTCAACTCCGATTTACCTTGTCCTCTACTATCGACAGCAATAACTCTATATTTACTTTTGAAATAATCAATCTGATTTCCCATTGATTCGATACTTCCTCCGTTTCCATGAAGCAACATCAGGGGTTCCCCTTTTCCGTATTCTTCATAGTAGATTTTAGCACCATTAATTGTCGCAAATTTTCCAACAGCCGCATTATTACCATAGGGCGTATCAAATTTAAAATTCATCTGAACTTGAGCATTTGCAATTCCAAATATTGAAAACATCAACAGCAGAAACAACGATTTCATTGGTTTTTTCATAAGTAAATAGGTTTTTGATAGTTTCTTTCAAATGTAAGAAAGAATTGCACAAATAAAATTTTACTGTAAAACATTTTAGATGATATCCTAAATTTTACTTTGAAATTGAACTCTATAGATTATCTTTTTAATGAAAAATGTCCTGAAAAAATAGTCTTATTATCAAAATTGGCTTTAAACCAATAATCATCTGTTGGCATTTCTGATCCGTTATAGAATCCGTCCCAACCTGAATCATTTGCAAAAAGCTCTTTTAATAATCTGCCATATCTATCAAATATGGATATTCTTGAGTTTGGGTATTTTTTAATACTTGCTATCTGCCAAAGGTCATTATGTCCGTCACTATTGGGAGTAAAAAATTTAGGATAATCAATTACTGTTACTTCTTTTTGATCTTCTCCGCAACCTTCTTTATCTCGCATATAAACAATGTAGATTCCGCCTTGAACATTAGAAAAATAATTACTATCCTGATAATTTATTCCATCTATCGAATATTCTAGATTTCCTTCAAATGTTGGGATAATTTCAATAAAATTATTGTCTGACAACTCTTTGTATTTTACTTCTTTAATCGTTGGAAGTGTAGATCGTATCAATTCGAATTCAAATTTGTTTTCGCAATAAATACCATTTTGATTTTTTCCAACAACAAGTGTGTACTTTCCTGCATTTACTAAATCTGCTTCGCTAGTATTTGAAATAATATTATCTTGAAACTTCCAACTGTAACTATCCAAATTATCCTCAACATTTACATGTAATGAAGCTTCTAGATTACATAGAAAATATGTCTTTTCAATCTTAACGGTCGGCAATTCATTCACCAATAAATCAAAACTTGTTTCAGAATTGCATAGACTATTTATTTGGTTTTCTACCTTTACTTTTATTGTTTGTGATTTTGATTGTGTATTTCGAAATAAGGCTGGAAATGGACTTGCCAACTGGTTTCCGTTATTATCAAAATACATTACTTTAAGCCCTGACTGATTTCCTATAATTTCTGTTTCGATGTTAGACATATCAAAAGTGGCAAAACCATTTCCTTCATCACAAGCATATTTATTGGCTGGTTTATTAATTTGAGGTTGCGAAGTTGTTTTTAAAGCTAATGTTGTTTCTTTATAGCAATTGGTCAAAATATTAGTTACTCTAACAGTTATTGTCTCCTGATTTTTAGTTGCATTTGTGTAAGGATTAGGCAACGGACTTGCTAATGAATTTCCAGCAGTATCAAAATAAGAAACTTTCATTCCTTGTTGATTTCCTAAAACAGTAGATTCAACATTTGAAGTGTCAAAATATTCCGAAATTCCATCATTGTTATCATCACATCCTATTAATTCTTGTAAAGAATTTGCAACAGGAACCGGACTTACGATAAGTTTAAATGTCGATTCATTATAACAATTCGTATTTGTATTGACAACCTTAACAGTAATTGTTTCTTCTTTGGCGATTAGATTCGCAACGGCATTTAATGAACCTTGAATCTTCTGTCCGTTTTGATGATAAAACTCAGCTTTTAAGTCAGCCGAAGTTCCTAAAATTATTGTTTCTGTTGATTTTAAATCAAATTGAGCAAAACCATTTCCATTATCACAAACAACCAAATCTGTAATAGCTGATAATTTTGGCAATGGATTTACAATTAAATCGAATGTCGTTTCAGAATAGCAACAAGGGTTATCATCATGACTTACTCTTACCGTTATAGTTTCTCTATCTTTAACTGTATTCGTAAACGGATTTGGCAATGTTTCATACTTATTACCTTTACCGTCTGTGAAAGCAACTATTTTTCCTGTTTGAGCTCCTAAAACCTGCTTTGTAACTGTTGACGTGTCAAAAGAAGTCGAAAACCCTGTGTTAGAATTATTTTCGCAAGCATAAATATTATTAATTCCATATGCTTTGGGCGGTTCTTTCACATCAATTGTTTCTGCCAGTGTTTCAACACCTCCATTTTTTGCAGTAACTTTTGCAGTAATAGTGTATTTCCCATCAGCCGAAAAATCATGAAAAGGAGATAAGTCTGTAGAAATATTCGTCGCTCCTGAATCTGGATCTCCAAAATCCCATGCGATTGAAGCAACATTCGATTGATCGCTAACACTAAATTCTTTTAAGAATTCAGAACAAATATTCGAAACATTCATTTCGAAAATAGTATTTCTAACCTGATTTACGTTTCCTGTAACATTGATGTAAAAATTAGCTTGCGGTTTTCCAAAATCAGCAGTAGAAACATATCCGCTTCCAAGATCAGGATATCCTGGTGGCGCAGTACAACCTCGTTGCCATGATACATCTTCACTTTGCGTTGTACCTGCTATAAAAGCTACTCCATCTCCATAAACGATTCCTTTATGAACTTCTACCAGAATTTTTTTTACGCCAGCCGGAATTTTAATTGGTTTATCAAAATCTACTTGAATAATCTGAGAATTCTCATCAATACTAGGTCTAAGTTCTTGATATTGGCTACTTCCTATTAATTTTTTTTCAGAAAAAGAACAGGGAAAATTATCATCGATCTCATAAATATTAAAACTAACTTCAGACAACCAACCCGTTTTATTGATTCCAACCTGCCCTGAAGTAATTACAAATTCTTCATTATTTGATATTCCAAAGTTTTTTAATGTAAAAGCTCTCGCCCAATAAATATATGCCGATGTACACGAGTGTATACCAGTATCAATTACTTCATCATTGAGGTTATGCGATAATCTGGTAATTGGCCCTAAACTTTTTGTATTAAAAACATCTCCTGTAACATTTATATAAAAATTTGCATCTGGAACAGGAATCGTTAAATCTGTGGTACGTGATAAACCATGATTTAAATCACAACCATAATACCAGGATTCTCCATTGTCTTGTGCAGTTCCAGCTACATAAACTTCTCCTGAATTCGGATTATAAATGTCTCTTTGCTTATGTACTGTAACCATGATCCTTTTAGTTCCAGCCGGTACAATTATTGGTTCATCAAAATCAAACTGTAAAACTTGCGGAGCACCATTAATAACTGTCGTTGCTTTAAGACCTTGTCTTCCAAGTACTGTTCTTGGGTATGTCGAATAAAAGAAAACAGGAAAATTGTCATCAATACTATAAACCGAAAAAGATAGATTTGAACCTTCATCTGATTTACTAATTCCGATCTGTCCTGATTTAATAACAAACTGTTCATTTGGTGCGATACCAAAATCCGATAATGTAAATAATTTTGACCAACTTTCATCTCTATCACAAGAGTACATACCTGTCTTTAAAAGCGTGGTTCCAACATTATGATTTAAAGTTATTTGCGCATTTGCGTATTGAAAAAATAGAAAAAATAAAAACGAAATTGCAGTATTAAATTTGTTTTTTTGATTTATAGTTATTCTCATTTAAGTAATTTTTGGCCTCTCTTCTAATTTTTAGGTTTGATTATTAACTCCAAATATAAGAATCAAATGACATAAATCAGATTGAAAAAATATTTCTTTAAAACTAAATAATCTTCCAAACAAAAAACCTCGAAAGTCAGATGCTTTCGAGGTTTTTTAGAGAATTACTAAACTAATTAACAGATTCTAAAACTATTTCTTCACCGAGAATTTGAAGGTAGTTTTAGTTTTATAATTTTCTCCCGGGTTTAGAACCGTTGTTGGGAAATTTTTCTGGTTTGGAGAATCTGGATAATGTTCTGTTTCTAGGCATAATCCTGTTCTGTGTGCAAAAGTTCCTCCGTTTGGCATTGGCAGAGTTCCGTCAAGGAAATTTCCAGAATAGAACTGAATTCCAGGTTCATCTGTTGTCATCTCCATAACTCTTCCGCTTGCTGCGTGGTATACTTTTGCAATGATTGTTTTTCCTTTTTCAGAATTGTTCAATACCCAGCAGTGGTCGTAACCTTTTCCTCTTTCTAATTGCTCATTTTTAGCATTGATATCTTTTCCAATTAATTTTGGAGTTCTGAAATCGAAAGGAGTACCTGCAACATCATCTAATTTTCCTGTTGGAATTAAAGTTGCATCAACTGGAACTAATTTATCTGCATTTAAAGTCAATTCATGATCCAAGATTGTTTTTGTAAAATCTCCAGATAAATTGAAGTACGAATGCTGCGTCAAGTTAACAACCGTTTTTTTGTCTGTAGTAGCTTCGTAAAGCACTTCTAACTGATTATCATTTGTCAATGTATACGTTACAACAACCTTTAAGTTTCCTGGATAACCTTCTTCCATATCTTTACTTAAGTAAGATAATTTTAAAGAAGCTGTATCTCCAGATTTAATCTCATCGGCTTTCCAAACTACATTAAAAAATCCTTGCGGACCTCCATGTAAAGCATTTGGAGCGTTGTTAATCGCTAATTGATATTCTTTTCCGTCAAGCGAAAATTTACCTTTTGCAATTCGGTTTCCGTATCTTCCGATTAAAGCTCCAAAAAATGGATTTTCTTTTTCATATTGTGCCAAAGAACTGAATCCGATTACTACATTTTCAGAAACACCTGCTTTATTAGGCACTTTTAAATCTGTAATTCTTCCTCCAAAAGTGATAATATCCACTTCCATCCCATTTTGGTTTTTCAGTTTATAGCTCTCTACTTTTTCGCCTTTGGCAGTAGTTCCATATTCTGATTTATCGATTGTAACTAAATCTTTTCCTTCAGTTGCAACTTTTTCTGTATCGGCTTTTTTATCGCCTTTACATTGAACTGAAACTATAGCAAGACCAAGCATGCTTAGTATGAAAAGAGAGCGTTTTAATACATTCATAAATTATAATTTTTTGGTTTGTAAAAGTTAGATGTTAGATATAAAATGTCAGATGTGAAATTTAATCATTTTATAAATGTAAAAATCACCTTTTTATTTTTTTCACATTTCACATCTAACAAATTACGTTTTACTGTCTTATAGTCCGTGTTGGAATAAGTGGAAATAGGCTTCGTTAGCATTGATTTTATCTTTAAACTCTCTTACAGTTGTTTTCTCATCAATTACCAATAATTCGATTCCTGCGATATCTGCGAAATCTTCCATATATTCTGTTGTGATAGATTGGCTGTAAACCGTGTGGTGCGCTCCTCCAGCTAAAATCCAAGCTGTTGCTGCCACTTCTAAATTTGGTTTACAATCCCAAAGAACACGCGCAACCGGAAGTTTTGGTAATTCTGCCATTGGCTTAACTGCTTCAACTTCGTTTACAATTAAACGGAAACGAGTTCCCATATCAACCAAAGAAACATTGATTGCGTCACCTGCAGGAGAGTTGAATACCAAACGAGCTGGATCTTCTTTTCCTCCAATTCCTAATGGATGCACTTCGCAAGAAGGTTTTCCGTCAGCGATTGATGGACAGATTTCCAACATGTGAGAACCTAAAACATACGATTTTTGTGGTGTAAAGTGATATGTGTAATCTTCCATGAAAGAAGTTCCTCCTTCAAGACCAACACACATTACTTTTAAAGCTCTTACCATTGCAGCGGTTTTCCAGTCTCCTTCTCCACCAAAACCATAACCATCTGCCATTAATCTTTGTGTTGCGATTCCTGGTAATTGTTTCCAAACTCCAAGGTTTTCAAATGTATCTGTAAAAGCGCCAAATCCTCCTTCTTCAAGGAAAGCTCTTAATCCTAATTCGATTTTTGCTGCTTCAACTAATGAACTTCTTTGCGCTCCGCCTTCTTTTAAAGAATCAGTTAAGTTGTAAGAAGACTCATAAACTGCTAATAAATCAGCTAATTGTTTGTCTGTTACTTTTTCGATATGTTTTGTAACATCTGAAGAATCGTATCCGTTTACCGACATTCCGAAACGAATTTGAGCCTCAACTTTGTCACCTTCTGTAACGGCAACTTCACGCATATTATCACCAATACGAGCTACTTTTAAGTTTTGAAGTTCGTCCCATCCAAGTACTACTCTTGACCAGATTCCTAGTTGTTTTTGAACTCTTTGGTCTTCCCAATGTCCTACAACAACTTTACGTTTTTTACGTAAACGAGACATCATAAAACCAAATTCACGATCTCCGTGAGCTGATTGATTCAAGTTCATGAAATCCATATCGATGCTTCCCCACGGAATTTCAGCATTGTATTGTGTATGTAAATGACACAATGGTTTTTTAAGGATATTTAAGCCACCAATCCACATTTTTGCTGGAGAGAAAGTGTGCATCCAAGCGATAATTCCGATACAGTTTTTCTCAGAATTCGCAGCCAAACATACATCTAAAATTTGCGATGGAGATTTCACCACATCTTTATAAACCACTTTTACCGGAATTGAAGATGAAGCATCTAATCCTTTTGCAATAATCTGAGAATGTTCTGCTACTTTTCTAAGTGTTTCTTCACCATATAATTCTTGGCTTCCTACTACAAACCATACTTCTTTTTGAGAAATGTCTATCATTTTGTTATTTTTTGTTTCAACTTTCAGGTTTCAAGTTGTTGTAATCTGAAAGTTTGAATTGTTATGTTATTATTTTGTTTTTGTTTATTTCATGTTCCAAGTTTCACGTTCCAACAACTTGAAACTTGAAACAAAGAAAACCTGAAACAAAATCATTATTGTCCGTAGTACGAATCTTTTCCGTGTTTACGGTTGTAATGTTTTTTTATTAATGAATCTTTTAATCTTGGCGCGTTTGGGTTTATTTGTAAAGTCAGGTATGCCATTTCTGCCACGACTTCTAAAACTTTACTGTTGTAAACCGCTTTTGCCGCATTTTTCCCCCATGCAAACGGACCGTGATTTCCAATTAAAATCATTTCTACTTCTTCATAAGAAAGATTTTTTTCTTTGAAGCAATCCAAAATCTGAATTCCTGTATTGTGCTCGTAGTTTCCTTCAATTAAATGATCTGCCATCGGGGGCGCACACGGAATATCAGCTGTTAAGTGATCTGCATGTGTTGTTCCGAAAATTGGAATATCCTGTTGCGCTTGTGCCCAAGCCACAGAATAGGTTGCGTGCGTATGAGCCACTCCACCAATATTTGGCCAGTTTTTGTATAAATACGCATGCGTTTTTGTGTCTGAAGACGGACGCATTGTTCCTTCGATAACATTATTATCGAAATCGACAATTACGATATCTTCAGGTTTTAAATCTTCGTAAGGAACACCGCTTGGTTTAATGGCGAAAACACCATTTTTTCTGTCCACAGCGCTTACGTTTCCGAAAGTATACACCACCAAATTCAATGCATTCAACTGCATGTTGGCTTCGTAACATTCTTGTTTTAAATCTTTATAAAGAGAACTCATTTTGAGAAATTTTAATAGTTGGATCTGCAAAAGCACTTAATTGTTCATAAGCAATCAGTAATTTATTATAAGCTGCCACTTTATCTAATTGAGGGAAATATTCTCCATCAAAATCACTTCCAATTTTTTGGCTTGCTTCGATTACGTTTGGATAAATTCCAGCTGCAACGGCTGCATAAATTGCTGCTCCTAAAGCAGGAGTTTGGTCTGAAGCTGCAACTTTAATTGGCTTGTTTAAAACGTTAGCCAAAGTCTGCATGATAAAAGGCGATTTACGAGCAACGCCACCGATCCCGATAACGCTGTCGATTTTTACACCTTCTTCTTCAAAACGGTCTACAATTTTCTTCGCTCCAAAACAGATTGCGTTTACTAAAGCTTTGAAAATATGAGGCGCTTTTGTTCCTAAAGAAAGATTCGAAATTGCACTTTTCACTTCCTGATTGGCATCTGGAGTACGTCGCCCGTTGATCCAATCTAAAGCAATTGGAAGACTTTCTGAAACTGGAATTTTCTCTGCTTCTTTCGTTAATTCAACAATTAATTTATCGCTGAATTCTTCTCTTAATTGTTCTTTTTGAGCATCATTTAAAGTTGATGAAGAAGCTAATAAATGTTCTGTCGGCCACATTAGTAATTCTTTGTACCAAGCCAATAAATCACCAAAAGCAGATTGTCCTGCTTCTAAACCAATAAATCCTGGAATTACAGATCCATCAACTTGACCGCAGATTCCGCGAACGGTTTTCGTTCCAACTTCTTCATAAGAACCAACTAGGATATCGCAAGTTGAAGTTCCCATAACGCGAACTAAAGTGTTCTCTTCAATTTTAGCTCCAACTGCACCAGAATGCGCGTCGAAAGTTCCAACAGCCACAACTGTTTCTGTCGAAAGTCCTAAACGATCTGCCCATTCTTGGCTTAATTTTCCAGCAACTAAATCTGAAGTGTATGTTTCATCGTATAAATTGCCACGTAAAGTCGCTAAATACGGATGTAATTTTTCTAAGAATTCAACTGGCGGTAATCCGTTCCAGTCTGCGTGCCACATTGCTTTGTGCCCTGCTGCGCAACGGCTTCTTTTGAAGGTTTTTAAATCTTTATCTTCAATTAACAAATACGTCATTAAATCACAATGCTCCATCCAAGTGTGTGCTGCATTTCTAACCGCTTCGTCTTGTCTTGCAATGTGAAGGATTTTTGCCCAAAACCACTCCGAAGAATAAATTCCTCCCACGTATTTTGTCACGTCTTCTCCTCCCCAGCTTACTGCCAGTTCGTTGATTTCGTTTGCTTCGTTTATTGAAGTATGATCTTTCCATAAAACCATCATTGCATTTGGATTTTCTTCAAAACCTTTTGTCAATGCTAATGGCGTTCCGTCTGCTGTAACTGGAACAGGTGAAGATCCTGTTGTATCAATACAAATTCCGCGAACCAATGCTGGATCTACTTTACTTTCTTTTACAACATTTTGAATCGTAGTTTCCAATCCTTCGATGTGATCCAAAGGATGCTGGCGAAATTGGTTTATAGAAGCGTCACAATATTGTTTGTTTTTCCATCTTTTGTAATGAGAAACATTCGATGCTAGCTCCTGCCCATTTTCTGTATCAATTAGCACCGCGCGAACAGAATCTGTTCCGTAGTCCAATCCTATTACATAATTTTTCATTCGTATTTATTTTAAAATATTGACAAATATAATTATAAATAATTTATAAGTGTACAAAAAACACTTAATATAATTCTGCTCTTTAATTTTTACAAAAAATGCATCAAAACAAAGATTTAAGCTTAAAACAAAAAATAAATGTCAATGTTACATTTATTATGTTGCGATTATTTCATCTTAATCTTCAAAACAGTCACAGAGTTAGCTGGAGAATCTTAATCAACTTAGTTAAATTCGAATATTGGTGTACCGTTTTTATCAAATTTTAATTTCATCATTCTCGCATGACGATTAGGATCATATAACGGATCTGCAATAATTTCTTTCAACGGTCTTTTATCTGTTGCAGGCACCACTTTTGGATCACCAACCGCTTTTTCGTAATCCCTTGCATGATAAATTACCAATGGTTCTCCGTTTTCATCTACTGTAAATGAGTTATGTCCTGGCCCATAAATATGTTTTGCTTCATTGGTTTTTAATACCGGATATCTCGATTTTTTCCAAGAATTTCTATCTAATAAATCAGCATTTTCATCTGCTTCCATCATTCCCATACTGTAACAAGAACCCGTAGCACTTGCTGAAAAAGTAATGTAAATTTTCCCATTATGTTTAAGAAATGCAGGACCTTCATTTACCCAAAAACCGATGCGTTCCCAATCATAATCTGGAGTCGTTAGCATAAATTGAACTGTTTTTAGTTTTATGGGTGATTCCATTTCGGCTAAATACAAATTAGAAGATGCGAACTGTCCGCCTGTTTTTTCTGCCCAACAGAAATAGCGTTTATTTTTATGCTCAAACACAGTCCCGTCTAGAGAAAAATCGGTAAAACTTTTTGGATCTGCGTCAGCTGCTTGCATCTGTCCTAATTCAATCCACTTGTCATGTAAAGGATCTTGACCTGTACACTCTAAAACATAAGGTCTTAATCTCCAAATATCATCTTCCTTGCTTGCCGCAAAATACACGTACCATTTTCCATCTAAATAATGAATTTCAGGAGCCCAAACATGACGGCTCATTGGTCCGCTTTTATGTTTTTCCCACACTCTAAAGGTTTCAGCATTTTGAAGTTCATCAATAGACTTTGCACGTCTTAACTCGATAGCGTCGTAGGTTGGTATCGATCCTGTAAAATAGTAATACCCATCTGTATGTTTGTAGATAAAAGGATCTGCTCTTTGCAACACTATAGGTTTGTTCGTTAAGGTTGTTTTTGTCGTAGTCACTTCTTCTTTAGACACTTCTTTTTCTGCTTTTTTATCTGTACAGGAAGAAACACTTATAAAAACAACCGCTGAAAGTGCTAGATTTTTTAATACGTTTATTTGCATGTTATAATTGTTTATTTGCATTTACTTTATTTGTGAGGAATTCAATTTTTATAATCAATCCATACTTTCATTTTTCCAACTCCGCGATTTGACCAAGAATAATATGGAATGGCTGTAAATTTTGAATTTTCGATCACATTTACACCTTGTAATAAGTTCGCTTCTTTTCTCACTTTGAAAGTGTCTGAGGCTGAAATATCGATTTTATCAAAATTCGATTTATTGTCAATTTCTTCAACCGCATATACTAATGGACCGTATTCTAAAGAAACTTTGTTTTTATTCGTTTCTACTTTTGAATTCGTTTCTACTTCTTGAACTTCCATTGGGAAATTAAGCGTGATTTTGTCTCCTTTTTTCCAGTTTCTAGTCACGTTGAAATAGCCATTTTCAGGCTGAATTGCCAATGTTTCTCCGTTTACAGAAATGGTTGGTTTTTGAGTTGATGCTTTTTTATATGTGTATAAATCTCCTGGCAAAACCTCATTTCTTGCCCAGCCTGGAACTCGAAGTTTAATCGTGAATTGGCTTTCTTTTTTAGGATTAACTGAAATCCCAACTTTCCCATTCCAAGGGTAAGATGTTTGTTGTGAAATCTGTAAATCTGTTTTTCCTAATGCGAAAGATGCATTGTTTGAAGCATATAAATTCACATACAAATCATTTTTCGTTTTCGAATAAATCAATCCTGGAATTGACGGAATGAAACGAATCAAATTCGTCGGACAACAAGAACAGTCAAACCAACCCTGACGCGTACAAGAACCTCTGTTTGATTTGTAAACGCCATCTGCTTCTAAGGCATTTGGGTAGAAAAATTGTTTTCCGTCAAGCGAAATACCCGAAATTAATCCGTTGTACATTGTTCTTTCAATGACATCAAAATATTGTGATTTTCCGTATAAACTATGTAATCTGTGATTCCAATAAACATCGCCAATTGCTGCACAAGTTTCGTTGTAAGCTGTTAGATTTGGCAATTCATAGTTCACTCCAAAAGCTTCACCATCGTGTCTAGAACCGATTCCGCCAGTAATGTACATTTTTTTATTAACCATGTTGTCCCATATTGTATTTACAGCATTTTCATAGGCTTTGTCTTTTGTCAAAGCCACGATATCGGTCATTCCTGCGTACATATAAACCGCACGAACAGCATGTCCTACGGCTTCTTTTTGCTCTACAACCGGCATGTGATCTTGAGCATATTCTCCGTATAGTTTATGATTGTTCGGATTTCCTCGATTGTCCAAATAGTATTTTGCCAGTTTCAGATAGTCTTTTTTTCCTGTAATCTGATACAATTTCAATAATCCAGTTTCTACAATCTGATGTCCTGGAACTCCTTTTATCTGACCTGGATTATCTCCAAAAGTTCTAACCAACATATCGGCCGCTTTTATCGCAATGTCAAGAAAATTAGTTTTTCCTGTTGCTTCATAATGCACAATTGCAGCTTCGATTAAATGCCCTGGATTGTATAATTCGTGGCTAATTTGCAACGATTCCCAACGTTTCCCTTCAATTACCGGAACCCACGGCGCTGGCGGTTTAGCTGGATTTATCGTTCTCCACGTGGTAATGTATCCGTCTGGTTCTTGTCCAATTTTTACGATGGCAATCATAGAATCCAGAACTCTTTCTAGTTTAGGATTTGGAGCACTAATTAAAGTATTCGACGCTCCTTCGATAATTTTGTAAACGTCGGTATCATCAAAAGGCATATCTCCTCTTGTTGTTCCCGTTTTTTGTTTTCCGGCAATTAAAAAATTCTCAAAACGACCTTCTTCATCACATTTTTTAATCGCATATTCTATCGTTACTTCCTGCACTCTTTTGATAATTGGAAGCCAAAATGAATCAGTTAGTTTTACATTTTGAATGTTAACGGGTTCAATTTCGTAACCTGCTTTTAAGGCTGATGTTTTATTCTGCACCTCATTGTTTTTGGTCTCTTTGCAAGAAGCCAAAACCAGAAGTGACATGAAAATCGTTAAAATTGGTAAGTTGTATTTCATTATTGTAATTGATTATTCTATTTTAAAACAGGCCACAAATTAGTGTCCCATTGCATTTCTCGAACTACTAATTTTGGTGTTCCGTTGGTTTTCTTTTCGTAAGCGTGATAAAACATATAATCTTTTCCGTCAAAGGTGTAAGCGCTATTATGTCCTACACCAAAATAGTTTTCGTCGCCTTGAACTACTAGACTTCCTCCGCCTTGATCCAATTGTTTTCCTTCTTTATCCAAATAAGGCCCTGTTACCTTTTTAGATCTTCCAACTACGACTTTATAAGTACTTTTTTCTCCGCGGCAGCATAAATCCCAAGAAAGAAATTGATAATAATAGCCGTTCTTCTTGAAGATAAAAGGAGCTTCGAGCGCGCCATCGCCCGGATCAGAATCGGCTAATTCGAAACTTCTTTTACGTTTTGAAATCGTATGCCATTCTTGAGGCTGAGCTATTGATTTTAAATCTGGATTTAATTTTACCAATTTCAATCCTTCCCAAAAAGAACCGAAAGAAAGCCAAGGTGTATTGTTTTCGTCAAAAACTAAATTCGGATCAATAGCATTCCACATATCACGATTTGGTTGAGATTGAATAACAATCCCCTGATCAACCCATTTGTAATTTTTATCTTTTGGATCTAAAGTCGTATTTGTCGCAACTCCAATCGCCGAAGTATTTTTAGCGAAAGCAGAAACCGAGTAATACAAATAGTAAATATTGTTGTGAAATGAAATATCTGGCGCCCAAATGTGGTTTTTGAAATCGGCCGCAACGCCATCTGCCCAAACTGGTTTTTCTGCGAAGACTTGCGGTTCTTTGTTCCATTTTTTTAAATCTTTCGAACTAAAAACACTGATTCCGTTTCCGGTGCAATACAAATAATAAGTATCTTTTTGTTTGATGACTACAGGATCGTGTACCACAATTTCTTGTGCCATAACCACTGAAGTTATAAGCATCAGAAAAACCGAAATTGTATATTTTATGTTTTTGTAAACCATATAAGTGATTTAAGTAAGTTTAAGTTTGGTTACTGAAAACTGCGACTGTGACTGAGAACTATTGAATTCCTTCAGATGTCATTACGACACGTTTCATTGTTCCGTCTTTGTTATAAAATAATTTATCGACACAGACCGATCTTCTAAAACTTCCTCCATGTGGGATTGACGCTCCATTGTGATAAATGAAATACGATTGTCCTTTAAAATCAATTATTGACTGATGATTTGTATTGCTGTTTCCTGCTAATTCATTCAGAATTCCTTTAAATTCCCAAGATCCTGTAATTGATTTGCTCATCGCGTAGGCAATTTTTTCTGGAAATTCATAAGCATACGATAAATAATACCAGCCATTATGTTTGTGAATCCAAGGCGCTTCTGTAAAATTTGGCAGTTTTATGTGATGAATTTCTCCTTCTATTTCGGTCATATTTTCTTTTAATTTAGCATAATGACAGGCTGTATTTCCCCAAAATAAATAGGCTTGTCCATCAGTATCAATAAAAACTGTCGGATCGATATCGTCCCAGCTTATATCGCTAAATTTGGTCATATCGTTGGTGATTAATGCTTTTCCTAATGCATCTTTAAAAGGTCCAAGCGGATTATCAGCCACAGCAACTCCGATTGATTTTCCTGGAATTGTGCCGTGTTCAACTGTTACGTACCAATAAAATTTTCCGTTTCTTTCAATTACTTGCGAAGCCCATGCGTCGCTTTTTGCCCATTTAAAATCGGTTACTTTTAATGGAACTGGATGCGATTCCCATTTTTTCATATCAGAAGAAGAATACACCAGCCATTCATTCATTTTATAAAAATTAAAATCGTTTGGCGCTTCGTCATGACCTGCGTATAAATAGACTTTTTCTTTGTAAACCAATGCTGCAGGATCTCCTGTATATTTATCTGTAATCACAGGATTGTTGAATTTTACCGACTGTGCATTTCCTACAATTGATAAAAGCAAAACAGATAGACTTATAAATAGGTTTTTCATTGTTGTTTTAATTTTTTTTGCCACAGATTTCACAGATTAAATGGATTTATCTTCTAATCTGTGCCTTTATTTTTTAACACATAGAATCATAGCATTACTTTGTCTCAAAAAGGCATTTCATTTGTTTGAATTCACATAGCCTATCTATGTGTTCAAATCTAGATTTGTTTTTTACTCTTTTACCGATCAAAAAAATCTATGTTTCTATGTGTTTGAATTTTTATTTTCTAGTAGATTTAAAAAATCCTTTTTAATCTTGTAATCTGTGGCATTTTCTCTAATTTATTTTCTTGCCCCAAACCGATATTCCTGCACTATTGATTCCTGTGTAAGTTAAAGTCACTTTTCTAGTTGATGATTCCCAATCCCAAGCATCAACTACATTACATTTAACTCCGTTTATGGTTGCGATTTTTTTAGCAGGATCATAAGACCAAGTTCCTGTTATATCTCCGCTCACTTTTTTGTCGGCTGTTAGATAAATTGTAACTGCTTTCTGCATGGTTTTGTATTGGTAATTCAGCGTAATCTGTTCCCAAGTTCCTACTAGATTTCCTTCTGCAAAAGTAGTTGTTGGAACTCCTGCATAACGTTCTGGTTCTACAACTGGCCAGCCATCTTCCGTCCATTGAATTCCGTGAACGTGTCCCATCATGACTGCATTTGAGACATTGATTCCTGCAACTCCTTCTGGCAAACGCGCTTGAGAAGCATAAAACCATTGTTTGGTGTCTGGATTTTGAAAAACAGCACAATGCGAAAATCCAACCCAACCCGTATGATTTTTAAATTGATACGGATGCGTCACTAATGGGAAACATTCTGCTCCGTTTGTAATGCTGATTCCTGTATTGGTTACATAAGGTCCAAGAATGTTTTTTGAGCGTGCTACACGTGTGTTGTAAGCCACCGATAATTCGTCATAAGCCAAAAACAAATAATAATATTGTGTCTCTGGGTTATAGATAATTTCCGGTCCTTCAAGCGCTTGCCAACGGTTTGTGTTTACGTTTCCGCGACCTGCAATTCGAACTCCGTAATCGTCAATTGTTTTTAATTTATCTGGTTTTCCTGTTGTTGGATTTAGTTTTAAAGCCGCAATTCCGGAGTGCCAAGAACCGTAAATTAAATATTGTTCGCCTTCAGGAGTTTCAATAAAACTCGGATCGATCGCGTTGAATTTAAAATAGGCATCCCAATCGTTTCCTCCATTTCGAACATAACTTTTTACGCCGTCAGGCTCTGAGCAAACTACCATTCCTTTGTCAACCCAATTATTAGAAGCCAAATCTGTAGTTTCTGCCAAACCAATAAAAGCACGTTCTGTCCAAGAAGTATTCGTATCTGTTCCCGTAATCGGATTCGTAACTACAATGCTGTAATACATTCTAAAAACATTTCCAACTTTTCGAACGCAAGGCGCCCAAAATCCGTAATTTGGATTTTCTATTGGAGGAAGAGCAGGACTCATTCTGGCTCTTTTATTATTTAAAGAATCTTTTACCCAAGCCGGAGCCTGATTCATTGACGAACCCATAAATTCCCAGTTGATTAAATCTTTAGATCTTCTGTAGAAAAAATGTCCGTTGCCATCATGTGCATTTCCGTATGAAGCATCAGTTTGATACATATAATAGTATTCTCCCGATTTCTCTACTGACGGATCGTGAACATTTGCCAGATTCCATTGCGATCTGTTTGCCCAACTTGCAAATGCAGTATAATTATCAGCATAAGTTGGTCCGTTAAACGTTGGTGTAACCACTGGAGGCGTCACCACAGGATCTGGATCTGGTGTTTGTACCGCTGGATCGTCTTTAGAACAGCTTGTCATTAATATCGCTGCTACAAAGAATCCGACGAACGAAATGTTTTTTAAAATGAAGTTTTCTTTTTTCATCTGCTTCTATTTTATTTTCCTTCTAAAACAACTACTGAGAAAGGAGGAATAGTGATTTCAAGTTTTCCTTTTTTGTTTTCGAAACCTTTAAAAGCTGTCGGAACAATTTTATTTGGGTTTTCGAATGAATTGTAATCTTGTAATTTAGCTGATGTTATAACCGTTCCTGTGAAGTTTTTGACGCCTAAATCTTTTACATCAATTTCGATTTTGTTTTTGTTTTTTGCGTCCACATTCACCAATGAAATATGAATTTCTCCATTTTTATCTTTTGATGCTGATGCTGAAACTGCAGGAAGTTTTTCTCCATTAAAAGTATAGGATGGCGATTCGAAACTTACTGGCAATAATTTAGCATCTTGATGCACGGCATACATTTTCATTACATAATAGGTTGGCGTTACAATCATTTTAGCTTTGTCTGTAAGAATTACAGCTTGCAAAACGTTTACACATTGTGCTAAGTTTGCCATACGAACACGATCTGCGTGATTATTGAAAATATTAAGAGTTGCTCCAGCTAAAACCGCATCACGCATTGTATTTTGTTGATATAAAAACCCTGGATTTGTTCCTTTTTCTACTTCGTACCATCCTCCCCATTCGTCAACAATCATGGCTACTTTTTTCTCTGGATCGTATTTGTCCATAATAGCAGAATGTTTGGTAACCAATTCTTCCATTTTTAAAGCTGATTGCATGGTTTTAAAATAGCCTTCTTCTGTAAATTCTCTGTCACTTCCTTTTTTACCCCAATCGATTACAGCATAATGATGAACTCCAAGTCCGCCTAACATATTATTTGGAATGTTTTTCATTAAAACTTCTGTCCAATTATAATCAGAGCTGTTTGATCCTGAAGCAATACGAGTAATTCCTCCTGTATTTTCCCAGTCTGACATAAACGTTGCATATTTACGGTATTCGCCTGCATAATATTCTGCAGTCATGTTTCCTCCACATCCCCAAGCTTCATTTCCAATTCCCCAGTATTTTACTTTCCAAGGTTCTTTTCTTCCATTTTTTGCACGTAAATCGCTCATCGGACTTTTACCGCTGAAGTTTGTGTATTGAACCCAATCAGCCAATTCTTGAACTGTTCCGCTTCCTACGTTTCCAGACAAATAGGGTTCTGCACCTAAAAGTTCGCACATATTCAAGAAATCATGAGTTCCAAAACTGTTGTCTTCAGTTACTCCGCCCCACCATTTGTTTACAATAGTTGGTCTTTCTTCTTTTGGTCCAATTCCGTCTTTCCAATGATATGTATCGGCAAAACAACCTCCTGGCCATCTTAAATTTGGAATTTTTAATTCTTTTAAAGCAGCAATAATATCATTTCTTACTCCTTTTGTATTTGGAATTTTCGAAGTGTCTCCCACAAAAAATCCTCCGTAAATGCAACGGCCTAAATGCTCTGCGAAATGACCATAAATATTTTTGTCAATTGTAGGCGCATCAGCAGAATTTTTAATGGTTATTGTCGTCTGCGCGAAATTCAACTGACTGCAAAACGAAATAAGAAATGAGATTAAAAGTGCTTTTTTCATAATGGTTTTTATTATAGAGGAAAGCCCGAAGACTTTCCTCTGAATTTTAGTTTTTTAATAAGAAAGTGTCGGCCATCCAGATGACCAAGTAAAATATACGATTTCAAGTTTTGGATTTCCGCTGTCAGCTCCGTCATAATAATGAACAGATCCTTTTTGCGTTCCTGTGATTCTAGATAAATGTCCAGGACCAATGTAATTTCCTTGTGTAGCCAGAACAGTTGTACCTCCGCCATTGGTTAATGCTACTCCATTTTTATCAACGAAAGGCCCAAACGGACTTGTAGAACGTCCTACTACAATGTAATAAGTACTGTTTACTCCATTGCAGCAAGTACCTCTGTTTACAAACATATAGTAATAGCTTCCTTCTTTAATTAAACAAGGAGCTTCCCAAGATGCGCTGTTTCCTCCTGCAACAATGGTTCTGCTGCCTGTTGTTTTTCCTGTCGAAGGATTAATTTGGATAACTCCAATACCCGCATGCCATGAACCATAAGCCATGTAAACATTACTTCCGTCAACCAAAATAGAAGGATCAATGGCATTGACATCTGATGCTGATGAGGAAGAAACAACTACACCTCTGTCTGTCCAAGTTGTTCCTGCACTTTGTGAAATGGCTGGTGTTGTTACCAACCCAATTGCTGATGTCGCCGAACCAAATGTTGAGCAAGAATAATACATATTCCATCTGTTATTAAACCAAGCAACATCTGGCGCCCAGAACGTTTTAACAAATCCTGGAACGTATCCTGTAATCCAGCTTGGAGTTGATGAGAATACTGATGTTCCCCATGTCCAGCTAGTTAAATTTGTTGAATAAGTCATTGGGATATTATCTCCCGTGGTAAAAACATAATAATTAACACCGCTTTTTACAATCGTACTTGGATCGTGCGATGGCACATTTCCGCTGACTGTTTTTGCTGTTGAATTGGTAACCTGTGAATCCTGAGCATTTACAGCTGTTGCTGTTCCTTCTTGTGTTGGGACAATCTCTTCATTTTGACAACTCCCAAATAATATCGCTAATAAAACCAAACTTGTAATTGTTTTCATTGTTCTAATTTTAGTTACTGTTAAAAATTAATTCTCTTGTATTCCAAATTCTAAGGCATAATATCATGTGAAGAATCCACACCTTCACATGATATTAGGTATTTAACTAACTCAAATATTTTTTAGTCTCAGTTTTCAGTCACGGTATGCAGTGAGACTGTGACTGAAAACTGAGACTGTAAACTTTTAATAGCTATCGTTTTGAATAGTTCCCGGGTTGTTATCCATTTCTAATTGTGGAATTGGGAAATATTCTCTTCCTGCTGTATACGAATTAAACTCAGCATCTCTTGATTTTAACCAAGCTAATTTAGTTGGATCCTGAAGCCATCCCCAACGGCGTATATCATCAAAACGGTGTCCTTCAAGAGGGAATTCTAAGAATCTTTCGTGCCCAATTTGCTCTCTCATTTGTGCTTGAGACATTCCTGGTTTTGCAGTTGCCAAATCAGGAAGATTTACTCTATCTCTCACCATTTGAATGTATGTGTAAGCTCCTGGTGTATCTCCTGTCTCGTTTAAACATTCTGCATACATCAAAAGAATATCTGCATATCTCAATAAACGCTCATTGATTCCTGAACGCCAATCGTATTCATCTGCAAATTGTCCATCTGAGTTTTGGTATTTTCTACAGAATAAATCATTTAAATCTGCGGGACTTGAAGCATAGAATGTTGCGAAATCTTTTCCATACAATTGCATTCCGCCTGGTTTGTTATAGAAAATAGTCGCATCTAAACGCGGATCATCTGCTCCAGTTTTTGTTTTCTCTTCTTTAAATTCGTTGAATAATGCCCACGTTGGTTGCACATCTGTCCATCCGAAAGCGCGAGGAGCATACGTAATTGCTCGTGCTGATGTTTTCCCCCAACCTGAAGCAGGAGCACCTCCCCAACCTAAGTCAACACCTCCAGCATCACGGCTGAATTGTACTTCAAAAAGAGATTCTGAATTGTTCTCATTTGCTGTTGTGAAGTTATCACGGTAATTGGCTACCAAAGAATAAACTCCTAAATCTATTACTTGTTTAAAAGTAGATTTTGCATTAGAAAAATCTTTAATAAACAAATAGGCTTTTCCTAAATATCCTAACGCTGCGCCTTTAGTTGCGCGTCCTTTTTGTCCAGCATCTAATCCTGAAATTCCACTATAAGAATTTGGAAGCAATTCTGCTGCTGCTTTAAAGTCTGAAATAACTTGTGCCCAACCTTCTTCTTGTGTTTTTTGAGGATAATAAACCGCCAATTCTGTTGGAAGCGGCACATTTTTAAACATGTTTACAGCATGAAAAAAGTACAATCCTCTTAAGAAATAAGCTTGTCCTATAATTCTGTTTTTTAAAGCTTCGTCTTCAAAATCAATTCCTGGCACATTTGTCAATACTTGATTTGCACGGTAAATACCTTGATAATAGGTTTCATAAGCCCATCCGTAAATAGCCGCATCTGCAACATTTGAATTAAAATGTCCAACATTGTACATAGAACCCCAAGGGCTATTTGTACGAGAATCATCTGCTTTTACATCCAACAATAATGGTGTACTTCTCATGTAAGTACCATCTGTCAGTAAACTTCCGTAAGTTGCATTTACACCTTGCAATGCATCTTCATCTGTTTTCCAAAAATTATCGACTGCATTATTATTTGGATCTAATTGAGTCAAATCTTCGTTATCAACACAGCTTGTGGTTACCAAGGCTAGTGAAAGAAAAACGGTTATATAGCTAAAAATTTTAGATTTCATTTTAATACGTTTTAATGGTTAGACCTGGTTAGAAGCTTACTTCTACTCCTAAAGAAATTGTTCTTGGATTTGGAAAAGATCCTGCATCATATCCTCTTGAAAGTAATCCGTCGCTATTAAAGTCTGGATCGTATCCTTTGTATTTCGAAATAATCAACAGGTTTTGACCATTTAGGTAAACCTTAGCTTTTTCAATAAATTTATCTTTGATCGGAATATTATAGCCGATTTCCATTGTTTGCAGTTTCATATAATTACCACTTTCAATAAATCTGCTTGATTCTCTGGCATTTCCATTTGGATCCCCAATAACTGGAGCAGGAACATTTGTATTGGTATTAGTTGGTGTCCAATAATTTAATTCATCTGTATGATGATTTGTATATTGTCCGATCATTAAATTACGGTACATAGCGTTGAATACCTTGTTGCCACCTGCACCTTGCCAGAACATTGAGAAGTCAAAGTTTGAATAACTAGCACTGAAATTTAATCCGAAACCATATTTAGGAATCGTTACCCCTTGAAAAGTTCTATCTGCATCTGTTATAGCTCCGTCACCATTTACATCTCTAAATTTCACATCTCCAGGAGCTGCATTTGTTTGCGTTGGAGAAGATGCCACATCTGCTGCATTTTGGAAAATTCCAATCGCTTCCCAAGCAAATAATTCGCCAACAGATCTTCCTACTTCTGTTTTAGAATAAACCCCATAAATAGGATTTCCGTTTACACCTATTTTAGTAACCTCATTTTTCAGCGTTCCAAAGTTTGCAGAGATATCATATTTAAATTTATGATGATGATTACTATAAGAAGCTGTAAATTCTAGCCCAGAGTTTTTCATTGCTCCTGCATTTGTCGTAATATTTGCAGGAAATGCTCCTGTAGAATATGGAATTGGAACTCCTAACAATAAATCATCTGATTTCTTTACAAAGTATTCTGCTGTAAATTGTAAATCATTATTTAAGAATCCTAGTTCGATACCTACATTTGAGTTAGTAGATTTTTCCCAGTGTACATTTGGATCTAGTGCTGCTACTACCGTTGTTCCTGGAGCTAGCTCATTATTAAAATCGTATCCTGCAAAACTATTTACTGTTGAAGCAAAGAAATACTGCGGAATTGTGTTGTTACCAATTGTACCATAACCACCACGAAGTTTAATATTACTTACCCATTCTGGTAAATGGATGAACTTTTCGTTACTAATTTTCCATCCTCCTGAAAAAGAGTAAAAGTTTGCTGAGTTATTAATTTCACTGAAAAGAGACGTTTTATCTTGTCTAAAGTTAGCCTGCAATAAATATCTGTCGTCATAAGAGTAGTTTAATCTGCTGATATACGATATTCCAGTAATCGTAAACTTATACTCAGATGCGTTTCTAGAATCTGCATATTGAAGCATCGGAATTTCGCCTGGAGTATACCCTACACCTCTCATATTGTATCTGTGATAATCTCTTTTTTCTTGAATCCAACCTGCAAGAGCATCAATTTTATGTTTACCTAATGTAATTTCATAAGTCAATAAATTATTCAAGAATGTTCTTAACTCATTACCTGTTTCAACATCTAAAGATGCCTCATCATTTGTTGTAATATAATACCATCCTAAGTCACTTGGTGGAATAAATTTTCTATTTTCCCAGTCCGTTCTGTCATAACTTACATCCAATTTATATTTAAGTCCCTTAACAATTTCTACTTCTCCCCAAACATCTCCAATGAAACGATTTCTTTTTCCATTGTTGTTAATCAAATTATTATACCCTATTGGGTTCATTGAAATAGCTTTTTGAGTCAAGTTATCTGTACCTCCATAACCTCCAAGTCTATTTGCATCATAAACTGGCATAGTTGGAATAGCTCCTAAAATGTCGCTTACAACAGTTTGACCTGCATTATATTCATTAAAGATTTCTTTATCAGATTGTGTATAAGCTATTTTTGCACCATACTTAAATTTCCCTTTTTTTCCATTTAAATTTAAGTTTGTTGACAATCTCTCATAATCCTGAGGCGTTTTGATGTAGCTTGTATTTTTAAAATAATCAACATTAAAACTATACGCAATACTTTCTGCACCACCAGTAAAAGTCAAAGCTTGATTTTGAACAACACCTGTCTGGAAAGATTCTTTCTGCCAATCTGTATTTACATTTGAAATATAAGATGGACTATTAGGATCATTTCCTGGAGCGATACTTACAGGAACACCTGCTCTAATATCTCTATTTCTCTCAGCCTCGCTAGTGATTTTTTGGTAACCCTCGCGATCTGTAACATCCCATTTTTTAGCGACATTTTGTAAACCTACGATAGACTTGAATTTAATGTCCATTTTGCCTTGTCTACCTTTTTTAGTCGTAATAATTACAACACCATTTGCACCACGCACACCATAAATAGCTGCAGAAGAAGCGTCTTTTAAAACCTGCATCGATTCTATTTCTCCTGGGGCAAAATCATAAGGAGCATCAACCATAATACCGTCAATAATAAATAGCGGGTTATTATTGGTAAAAGAAGTTATACCTCTAATCTTCACATTAACAAAGCCTCCCGGTTCTCCTGAAGATTGTACTGTAACACCTGGAACTTGTCCTTGAAGCATTTTTGCTGCATCATAAGTAACAACTTTTTTAGCCGATTCTAAATTAACGACACTTACAGAACCTGTTAAGTCAGATTTCTTTTGAGTTCCGTAACCAATAACAACTACTTCATTAAGTTTATTGGTGTCTTCACCTAAAGCTATATCAATTTTAGATTGACTTCCTACGGCTATTTCTTTGTTTTGAAATCCTATAAATGAAAAAACTAAAACATCACTTGGCGATGCCTTAATCGAATACTCTCCATCAAAACCAGTTGTAGTAACTGTTTTGGTTCCTTTTATTATAATGTTTACACCCGGCAAAGGAAGGTTGTCTTGTGCCGATGTTACAACTCCTGTTATCGTTTTGCCTTGAGCAGACATTTGATTAACAGAGAATAATAGCATTAATACTGCTAAAATCCAATTTGTTTTTGGCAATAGAAAATTGCAATACAAAAGTAATTTTTGTTTTGTAATCATAATGGTTTAGTTAAGATTGGTTAGTGGTTTAGTTAATAAGTGTTAATCTTACATTTGTAAATTTAACTAAAAAAAAACCACGTAAACAAATTAATATCACAAAAAAACAGCCGAAAAAAAACACATATCGTAAATTAAGTGTTGATTTGACATTTAAAAAATCAAGGTTTTTTCAAAAAAACAGCTGTTTTTTTGATTTTAATTGTGTAAAAAATACACTTTTAATGAAAAAGTCATTTTTTAAGCAAAAAAAGGAGTGAATGAAAAAAACGATAAATAATCTGTTTTTTAATGTTTTGAAGCTAAGAAAACGATATATTTGTAAGTAAAAGATTGTTTATTTTTGCCTGCTTTTGACTAAACAGAACATATTTTTACAAAAAACTATCCTTGACTGTCCTGTTTTTTTCTTAAAAAAATCTTAAAAAAGAAATTTGTATGTTATTTTTATGTGAAAAGTAACTTTTTTAACTCTACATTTGAGTAGTTAATTATGTAAGTGTAAAATCTACATTAATAAATTATGATACGTTTTAAGAAGTTCATATATTTACCCATCCAAATTAATTATATATGCTAAATAATTATAGCTCTGCTGATAAAGTTTTACTGGCAGTAGACTGCATCATTTTCGGATTCGATAATGATGGTCTGAAAATCCTTTTAATTCAAAGAGATTTTGAGCCTGAAAAAGGGAAATGGTCTTTGATCGGAGGATTCCTAAAACGTGATGAAGTTTTAGACGCTGCCGCAACCAGAATATTAAACACGTATACAGGTCTTAACGATATATATATGGAGCAACTTTATGCTTACAGTGAAATTGATCGTGACCCAGTAGAAAGAACTATTTCGGTTTCTTACTTTGCTTTAATTAATATCGAAAACCATAATGCAGAATTGATTCAGAACTATCATGCAGAATGGTTTCCTATTAATGATGCTCCAAACTTAATTTTTGACCACAACGAAATGGTCGAGAATGCAATAAAAAGACTTCGCTACAAAACTTCTATAAAACCTATTGGTTTTGAATTGCTTCCGGAGAAATTCACAATGCGTCAGCTTTTAGAATTGTACGAAGCTATTTTGAGCAAAGAATTAGACAAAAGAAATTTCATCAGTAAAATAAACTCTTTAGAAATTTTAAATAAACTAGAAGAAAAAGACATGCAGTCTTCTAGAAAAGGTTCTTACCTATATACTTTCAATAAAGAGAAATACGAAGAAAAACTATTAAATAATTTTGTACTCAATTTATAATTGATACTATTATTATAATGAATTACGCAATATCAGAGCAGATCTATTTTCGATCTGCTCTTTTGTTCCTTTCAAAACCATATCGGCCAAAATTTTTCCCATTACTTCAAAATTGGTTGAAATTGTAGTAATTCCATTTGCTGCAATTTTCTTCAGTGGAGTTTCATTGTACGATATAATTCCAAAATCTTCACCTAGCTTTAAGTTCCTATTAATGGCATTTTCTATTACCAAAAGCAAATCGCGATCGTGCGGAATAATGTACAAATCTCCTAAAGCAATAGACTGATTACTAAAATCTGAAATAATTTCATAATCAAAACCGTATTCTTTACAAAACGATTCAAAACCCAATTTCATTCCTGGAGGTTCTCTAAAACCAGGGAAAATTAAAATCAGTTTCTTGTATTTTGATAATCGCGACTTGCCTTTCATCAAACCTTCGTAAATATCTTTTTGGTGGTTTTGGTAAATTGCAGGAAACATTTTTAAATCAGAATTGGTCTGATCCAAAATAATTACGTCGCTTACTGGTAGGGTTTTTATAGAATTTACGACATCGTTTAAGTTGGTCGGCATAATAATGTATTTTGTATAATTTCCGTTGCTGTCATTTATCAGCTTTTTGAAAACTTGAACATTAAAATGATGAAAGAAAATATCTACCTGAACATTCTTTCCGATGTTTTTTAAAAACGAATTATAAATATCTTCTTTGAAAATATTCAATTCATCAAAAAGTAAAAAAACCTTCTGAGTTATAGTGATTTCAACGCTTTTAACATAATATCCCTTTCCTGGAATGGCGTAAATAATACCTCTTTTCTTCAATTCGTCGTATGCCAGCAAGACCGTATCACGAGATAAAGAGAAAGCCAGACAGACTTTATTTACTGATGGAAGTCTATCTCCTTTAATTAAATTTCCCTCTTCAATAGCTTTTTCGATTGAAAGAATAATCTGCTTATATTTTGGCAGACCGATGTTATTTTGAATTGAAATAATGTTCATAATAAAAGTCATTTTGACTATAAAGATTAAAAACTGGTAGGTACTGGTATGCAAAAATAATAAATGTTTCTATTTTTGGATTTCATTTTTGGTAAAAATTATATGGAAATAAAACACATATCGCATTTAAAAGAGACTCACAATTGCAAATTGTTTGGTTTAATGCCTAATAAGGAAGAAATTTATTCTTTTGATCTGGTTAACAAAAACGGAATGAAAGTTCAGATCATTAATTATGGCGCAACTGTAACTTCGATCCAAATTCCGGTAAATGGTAAACTGGTAGATGTTGTTTTAGGCTTTGATAATCTAGAGTCTTATTTAGAATCTTATAATTTGCCGAGTGCTCCTTATTTTGGAACTACAGTTGGTCGTTATGCGGGTCGCATTCATAACGCAACTTTTAGTCTTGCTGATAAAAAGTTTCAGCTAGACGGAAACAATAACGGTAACACACTTCACGGAGGAGTTATGGGATTTGGAAGAAAAGCTTGGAGTGTTGTTAATGCAACTTCTGGCGAAAATCCTTCTATTACTTTTGGACTTTTGAGCGAACATTTAGACGAAAATTTCCCTGGAGAAATGACCGTTTATCTGACGTATACTTTGACCGAAGAAAATGAATTAAAGCTAGAATACAAAGCAACCTCAACAGAAGATACTGTTATCAATTTAACGCATCACAGTTATTTTAACCTTGATGGACATGACGGAAATGTTTTAGAACAGCAAATGTTTATCAAATCAGCTAAAATGCTGGAAACAAATTCTGATAATATTCCAACTGGAAATTTCACCGATTTAACCAATCATGATTTTGATTTTAGAAATCCTAAAAGCTGTCCGTTTCCTATTGACAACTCTTTTGTAGTAAATTCTAAAACAGAAATCGTTGGGCAATTAATCAGCTTAAAAAATAAACTGAGAATGAATGTCTACACCGATCAACCAAGTGTACATATATATGTAGGCGGAAATTGTTTCGGAAAACTGAAAGGAAAAGAAAATGTAGATTATCATGCCCAAAGCGGAATTTGTTTTGAAACTCAAAATTTCCCAGATGCTCCAAATCAGGCTCATTTTCCAAATTCAGTTTTGAAAAAAGGCGAAGAATACACGCAAAAAACGCTTTACAAATTTGAAAGTTTAAATTAATACAATTCCAAAAACCACAATACACTAACTATATAATGAATGATATTTTAATACAGAATACCGTTGCTTTTTTTGAGAAATCTTTTGGGTCTTCTCCAGAAAAAACGGTACTTTCTCCAGGCAGAATCAATATTATTGGAGAACATATTGACTACAATGATGGTTATGTTTTACCTGCTGCAATTGACAAAGTAATTTGTTTTGCTTTTTCAAAAAACAACACTAAAACTTCAAAAATAATTGCGATCGATTTGAATGAAGAATTTGAAATCGATTTGACTCAAGAAGTAAAATTGAGTGATGTAGTTTGGACGAATTACATTCGTGGCGTAATCAAACAATTGCAAGATAACGGATTTTCTTTTGATGGTTTTAACTGTGTTTTCAGCAGTAATATTCCAGTTGGTTCTGGATTATCTTCATCTGCAGCTTTAGAATGCGGAACGATTTTTGGAATCAAATCTCTTTTTGATTTAAAAATTGAGAAAAAAGACATTTCATTATTAGGACAAAAAGCAGAACATTGGGTTGGAATTAACTGCGGAATTATGGATCAGTTTTCAAGCGTTCACGGTCTTGAAAACAAAGTAATTCAATTAGATTGCAACAATTTAGATTTCGAATATCACAATGCCGACTTCAAAGATTATTCTCTAATTTTATTTGATTCTAATGTAAAACATTCACTTTTTACATCAGAATACAATACGAGAAGAATCGAATGCGAAGAAGGTTTATCGATTATAAAAAGCCATTTCCCAGAAGTAAAAAGTTTTAGAGATGCAACCGAAGAACAGGTTTTAAGTCTTAAAGATAAAATGACTGAAAAAGTATTTTCAAGAGTTCATTTTGTTGTAAAAGAAATTAATCGCGTTATTAAAGCCTGCAAAGCTTTAGACGAAGGAAATATCGAACTTCTAGGCGAATTGCTTTTTGAAACACATTATGGTTTATCTCAAGAATATGAGGTAAGCTGCGAAGAATTAGACATGCTTGTTGATACAGCAAAAGAAGACGATGCTATTATTGGTTCTAGACTAATGGGAGGCGGTTTTGGAGGCTGTACTATCAATTTAGTTAAAAAAGGAAATGAAAATGAGGTTAAGCGTAAGTTCTCTAAACTTTATTTGGATACATTTGGAATTGAATTAAAATTCTATGATGTAAAAATCTCTAACGGAACAACGCTACTTTAAAACCACACACTGTACAATGAAAAATTTTGACATTAACGAAGATCCGCACAGACGCTTCAATCCATTAATTAACGAATGGGTTTTGGTTTCACCTCATCGTGCAAAACGCCCTTGGCAGGGACAAAATGAAACTATTTCAACCGAAGAACTTCCTAAATACGACCCAACTTGCTACTTGTGTCCAGGAAATGTTCGTGCCAACGGAATGAATAATCCACAATACGAAAGCAGTTTTGTTTTTGAAAATGATTTTGCTGCAATGAAGCAGGACGAAATTATTTTTGAAGAAGATATTAAACATACATTCTTTAAAGCAAAACCTGAGCAGGGAATTTCTAGAGTAGTTTGCTTCTCGCCAAGACACGATCTTACTTTACCTGAAATGGAAATTGCTGATATTGAAAATATAATTACAACTTGGCAAAAGGAATATACCGATTTAGGAAATATTAAATTCATCAACCATGTTCAGATTTTTGAAAACAAAGGAAGTGTTATGGGCTGCAGCAACCCACACCCACACGGTCAAATTTGGGCGCAATCGTCTCTTCCTACTCAAGTTGAAAAAACACAAAACAGCTTAAAATTATACTACGACAAAAACCAGAAAACATTATTGGAAGATTATGTCAAAGCTGAATTAAAAGCTGGTGACCGTATCGTAATCGAGAATGATCATTTTGTGGCATTGGTTCCTTTCTGGGCAATTTGGCCATACGAAACCATGATTATCAGCAAAAGAGCTGTAAACAAAATCACGAATTTTACAGCTGATGAAAGTACCGCTTTCGCGAAAATCTTAAAGCAACTTACAACGAAGTATGACAATTTATTTAATACTTCATTTCCATATTCTTCAGGAATTCACCAATCGCCAACAGACGGTTTAATTCATCCAGAATGGCATTTCCACATGCACTTCTATCCGCCGTTGTTAAGATCGGCAACTGTAAAGAAATTTATGGTTGGATATGAAATGTTAGGCGAATCTCAACGTGACATTACACCTGAAAAAAGTGCTGAAATTTTAAGACAGCTTTCAGATGTACATTACAAAACTCTGGTAAAAGCCTAACGGTTTAATGTTGAAAAAAGCCAAAAAATAAAAATTTAACACAATTACCCATGAATAAATGTAAAAAACACATTTACTAATGGTTGATTTTTAAATTTTTATTTTACATTTGGCTTCTGCTTTTATTTTCGCAAAAAAATAACAGAAATAAAACACATCTTGCATTTTTAACAAGATTTAACAACATAAAAACTGATTTAAACCACATAAACAAACAACCCTATAAATAATTATTTAAAATACTACTAACAATGAACCAAAACCTCGCTTTCGCAGACTATGCGGTTTTTATTATCTACTTTATCGTAGTATCGGTCTACGGTTACACAGTTTACCGCAAACGTAAACAAGACGAACAAGATGCTAAAGCTTACTTTTTGGCTGAAGGAAATTTAACATGGTGGGCAATTGGAGCTTCTCTTATTGCTTCTAATATCTCTGCAGAGCAATTCATCGGAATGAGTGGTGAAGGTTTCTTCTTAGGAATCGCTGTTGCTGCTTACGAATGGCTTGCTGCTATTGCACTTATTATTGTTGCTGTATGGTTTATCCCTGTATATCTTAAAAATAAGATCTACACGATGCCACAATTCTTAAAAACACGTTACAATGAGTCTACTGCTCTTATCATGGCAGTTTTCTGGTTGTTCTTATATGTTTTTGTAAACTTAACTTCTATTCTTTATTTAGGAGCTGTTGCTATTAACGGTCTTGCTGGAGGAGAATATCTTCACGCAATCATGATCGGTTTGGCTGTTTTTGCTTTATTTATTTCTCTTGGAGGAATGAAAGTTGTAGCGTATACAGACGTTATTCAGGTTGCTGTATTAATCATTGGTGGTTTGGTAACTTCTTATATCGCTCTTACAACTGTTGGACAATACTTTGGTGTTGGTGAAAATGCAATTGCTGGTTTCAAAGTTTTAATGAAAGAAGCTCCTGAGCATTTCAAAATGATTATTCCAAAACCAACTGCGACATCTTCTCAGATTGAAATCGATAAATATTTAACTTTCCCAGGATTGTTATCTTACGCTGCTGGTATCTGGATCATCAACTTGAACTACTGGGGATGTAACCAATACATTACGCAAAGAGCACTTGGAGCAGATTTACAAACAGCTCGTACAGGTATTTTATTTGCTGGTATGTTAAAATTATTAATGCCACTTATCGTAATGCTTCCTGGTATTGCAGCTTACGTTTTATACACAAACGGACACTTGCCTCAATTGGTTGGAGGAAAAGATGGAGCTTATTCTGCTGTTTTAACATTCCTCCCAACAGGTTTAAAAGGACTTTCTGTTGCCGCTTTAACTGCTGCGATCGTAGCATCTTTGGCTGGTAAAGTAAACAGTATCTCTACAATCTATACATTAGACGTTCACAAAAAATACATTCAAAAAGAAGCTGGCGAAAAACAACAAGTAAACATCGGACGTCTTGCTGTTTTTGCTGCAATGCTTTTAGCTGTTTTATTTACATGGAATGATGTATTAGGAATCGGTGGTGTTGGAGGATTTACATACATCCAAAAATATACTGGATTCATTAGCCCTGGAGTTTTTGCTATGTTCTTCTTAGGTATGTTCTGGAAAAGAACTACAGGAACAGCTGCAATCGTGGGTGTAATCTTAGGATTCTTACTATCAGTTTTATTCAACGAATACGCTCCAGCTTTATTTGGAAACGACACACTTTTATACACAGCTTACTCTAACGGAAAAGGAGCTTTCGAAATTCCTTTCCACATCTGTATGGGATTATCATTCTTGTTTACAATGATTGCAATGATTCTAATCAGTTTCGCTGGACCAAAAGTAAACCCTAAAGCATTCGAGACAGAACCTGGAATGTTTAAAGTAAAACCGCAAACAACTGTTCTTATCGTAATTACGTTACTGATCATTGTTGCGCTTTATGTTAAGTTCTGGTAATAAATTATCAGTTCAATTCTCTCTATCTTTACAGCTGTTGTTAATAACAACAGCTGTAATTTTTTAAAGTATATTCATTGAATAAAAATATAGCTACAGATTGAAGAGATTCTTTTTGTGTCACCCTGAGCGAAGTCGAAGGGCATTCCAATTGGATGTAGGCTTCGACTCCGCTCAGCCAGACAAAACAGGATTTCTAAATCATTTTTAATCATTTAATCTGTGGCAAAAATTAAACAAGAATTTTTAAATTATAATACATAAATACCATGCAGTTATCATTAACCCAAAAAATCATTATCGTTACTGGCGGTGCAAAAGGAATTGGTTTAGGAATCGTTAAGGTTCTAGCCGAAGAAAATGCAATTCCGTTTATCGTTGGACGTAACGAAAATGATAACATCAAAGCCGTAGAAGAATTAAAAGCCATTGGAAAAGAAGCGCATCAAGTTGCTGCTGATCTAACAAAACCTGAAGACTGCAAAAAAGCTGTTGAAGCCGTAATCGCAAAATTCGGCCGCATCGACGGACTGGTAAACAATGCCGGAGTTAATGACGGCGTTGGATTAGAAAACGGAAATTATGAAGATTTCGCTGCTTCACTTCACAAAAACTTAGTGCATTATTATTTAATGGCGCAACACGCTCTTCCATATTTAAAGGAATCGAAAGGAGCAATTGTTAACATTGGTTCTAAAACTGCCGAAACCGGACAAGGCGGAACTTCAGCTTACGCTGCTTCAAACGGAGGTAGAAATGCTTTAACCAGAGAATGGGCTGTTGAATTATTAAAATACAGCATTCGTGTAAACGCAGTAATTGTGGCAGAATGTTACACACCGCTTTACGAAACGTGGATTAATACTTTCGAAAATAAGGAAGAAAAACTAGCGGCAATCACTAAAAATATTCCACTAGAAAACAGAATGACAACAGCTGAAGAAATCGCTAATATGGTTGTTTTCTTGTTGTCTGAAAAATCAAGTCATACAACTGGACAGATTATTTATGTAGATGGTGGTTACACACATTTAGATCGATCTATTTAATTTTTTTTTGCCACAGATTTAAAGGATTAAAAATGATTCGCTTTAGTTTGTCACCCTGAGCGAAGTCGAAGGGCGCTCCAATTGGACGTGGGCTTCGACTCCGCTCAGCCAGACAAAAAGCAGAGTAAAATCATTTTTAATCTTTTAAATCTGTGGCATTTTTATATAGCACTATTTTTAAACTCCGAAGGCGTAATTCCTTTAAACTTCTTGAAGAGTTTATTAAAATTTGAAGCTGTTTTATACCCACAATCATAAGCGATTTCAGACATACTTTTATCTGTTTCCAACAACAGCTTACAAGCATTCGAAATTCTGATTTCATGCAGATAATCGACAAAATTCTTCTTGGTTTTTACTCTAAACATTCTACAGAAAGAAGTCCGTGTCATATTCGCGACAGCGGCAATTTCTTCTAAGGAAATATTCTTTTTGTAATTTTTATTTACGTATTGAAAAACCTCCGAAAGTCGATCCACTTTCGAATCTTTTTGCATTAAAGAATAAATTTCATCATTAATATAAATCTTATCCTGACTATCAGAAAGAATCGATAAGATTTCAAAAAGTCCGACAATTACTTCGAAGTCTTTTTTAGAAACTAATTTCTCTAGTTTTTTAGCAATCTGTTTATTCGTTTTTCCAATAATTGAAATTCCTTTTCCAGCCTGAAAAAAGAGTTCGTTGATTTTCTGAGTTTCTTTTAATTCATAAAAAGTCGGTCCGAAAATATCCTTATGAAAATATATGACTATCGAATTGGCTTTTAAATCTTCAATTCCCTGATAATATTTTTCATCATTCAGCCAAACATGTGGAATATCAGAACCTAAAAAAACCATATCACCAGGTTCAAACGGCATTACCGAATTTCCGATAATTCGTTTACCGAAACTCTCTTTTACATACACCAATTCCAGTTCTGGATGCGAATGAAAAGGTGCCTGAAAAAACGGTTCAATACGGTTCAGCACCGAAACTCTCGAGTTGAGATAAGACGTTATTTTAGTTTGTTCCAATTTCATATTGCAAAGATAATTAAAGATTATACACGGATAATATTGGACTAATAATAAAAGACTAAAAAAACTAATTTTATTTTTCGTTTACTGCCCAAATTTTAGTGAAAACAAAGTGGTTAACGACAACACAAAAAAGAAAAAAACAAAAAACAATGCTGGAGAATACGACTAAAAAACTAGTAGTAAAACTACATCCGGACGATAATGTTCTTGTAGCTTTAACCGACTTACCAAAAGGAGAAACCATTCTTTTTGAAAACGAAACTTACGTTTTACAAGACCTCATCAAAGCCAAACATAAATTCTACATTCAAGACATGAAGCAGGGAGAAGAAGTAAACATGTACGGTGTTTTGGTTGGAAAAGTGCAAAATGATATTGTGAAAGGAAGTTTAATGACAACCGAAAACTTAAAGCACGCTGCAGATCCTTACGCTTACAGAAATGCTTCTTACGAATGGAATGCACCTGATGTTTCTAAGTTTTCAAACCGAACTTTTAAAGGTTACAAAAGAAAAGACGGAAGAGTTGGAACAGCAAATTACTGGCTTTTTATTCCGACTGTTTTTTGCGAAAACAGAAATCTTGATGTTATCAAAGAGGCTTTACACAAGCAATTGGGTTATGCGGTAACCGATAAATACAATCAATTTACGCACGAATTACTGGAAGGTTATTTGAACGGAAATGATATTAACGATATTAATATTGAATTGAATCCGACGCCAAAAAACAAACGTGTTTTTGAAAATGTGGACGGAATTAAATTCTTAAATCACCAGGGTGGTTGCGGTGGAACGCGTCAAGATGCTTCTACTTTGAGCGCTTTATTGGCTTCTTATGCAAATCATCCAAACGTTGGTGGAATCACGCTTTTGAGTTTAGGATGCCAACATTTACAAGTTCAGGATTTTGTAAATGATGTAAAAAGACAAAATCCAGACTTTGATAAACCGTTGTTTATTTTTGAACAACAGCAGACAGAAAGCGAAGAAGTTTTGATTACAAATGCCATCAAAAAGACTTTTGAAGGTTTAATTGAAATCAACAAATACGAAAGAACTGATGCTCCATTAAGCGATTTATGCATTGGTGTAAAATGTGGAGGAAGCGACGGCTTCAGTGGTGTTTCTGCAAATCCTGCTGTGGGTTATACTTCAGATTTAGTTGTCGCTTTAGGCGGAAAAATTCTTTTGGCTGAATTCCCTGAATTATGTGGCGCTGAGCAGAACTTAATCGACAGATGTATCACAGAAGATAACGCTAAAAAATTCATCGATTTAATGGAATCTTACGATGAACTGGCTCATAAAGTAGGTTCAGGTTTTCATATGAATCCTTCTCCAGGAAATATTAAAGACGGTTTAATTACTGATGCTATAAAAAGTGCGGGAGCGGCCAAAAAAGGCGGTACTTCTCCTGTAGTTGATGTTTTAGATTATACAGAATTGGTTACAAAACCAGGTTTAAGTTTGGTTTGTACGCCTGGAAATGATGTAGAAGCAACAACTGGAAAAGCTGCTTCTGGAGCAACTTTAATTTTATTTACAACAGGTTTAGGAACTCCAACTGGAAATCCGGTTTGTCCTGTAATTAAAGTTGCTACAAATTCTGTTTTGGCAACTAGAATGAAAGATATTATCGATATTGACTGCGGACCAATTATTAGTGGTGAAAAATCTATTGAAGAAATGGGCGAGGAAATTTTAGAATATTGCATCAAAGCGGCAAGCGGCGAAATTATTCCAAAAGCGGTTCAATTAAACCAAGACGATTTTATTCCGTGGAAACGCGGCGTATCTTTGTAAAAGACTCAATTAAAAAATAACTATAAAAAATTTATATCAAATGTTTTCATTACAAAATAAAAAAGCAATTATCACAGGCGGTGGAAGCGGAATTGGAAGAGCGATTTCTGTTTTATTTGCTAAACAAGGAGCTGAAGTTCATATTTTAGAATTGACTGAAGAAAGCGCAAAAGAAACGGTTGAAGAAATCAAATCGGCTGGAGGAAATGTTTTTGCTCACGCTTGCGACGTTTCAAACCACGAACAAGTAAATTCAACTTTCCAGAAAATCGGAAATATCAATATTCTAGTAAATAACGCGGGAATTGCTCACGTTGGAAAAGTTGATACGACTTCTGAATCTGATTTTGACAGAATTATGAATGTTAACGTAAAAGGTGTTTACAACTGTCTTCACGCTTCGATTCCTGCTTTAAGAGGTTCTGGCGGAGGTGTAATCTTGAACTTGGCTTCGATTGCTTGCTGGGTTGGAATTCCTGATCGTTTTGCTTATTCTACTGCAAAAGGAGCAGTTATGGCGATGACTTTATCGGTTGCAAAAGATTATTTAAATGATAAAATCAGATGTAATTCTATTTCTCCTGCGCGAGTTCACACGCCTTTCGTAGACGGATTTATTTCAAAAAATTACCCAGGAAAAGAAGAAGAAATCTTCGAAAAATTATCTCAATCACAGCCAATCGGCCGTATGGGAAAACCAGACGAAATCGCAACTTTAGCTTTATTCTTATGCAGCGACGAGTCTTCTTTCATCACAGGTTCTGACTACCCAATCGATGGAGGTTTTATTAAATTGAATAACTAAAAATATTTTTGCCACGACCCGAGCGATAGCGAACAGGCGAAGCAATTACACCAATTTCCACAAATTATAATTCGAGAAAATTTGTGTAATTCGTGGCGAAAAAAAATATAAAGCCACAGATTAAAGGATTAAAATGATTCGTTTTAGTTTGTCACCCTGAGCGAAGTCGAAGGGCGCTCCAATTGGACGTTGGCTTCGACTTCGCTCAGCCTGACAAAAACAGGAAATAAAAATCCTTTTTAATCCTTTAATCTGTGGCGAAAAAAAACATATTACTAAAAAAACAAAAGATTATGAAACTTATTAGATTTGGAGAAGAAGGAAAAGAAAAACCAGGGGTTTTACTAAATGATAAAAGATATGATGTTTCGTCTATCGTAACAGATTACAACGAAGCTTTTTTTGAAAATGACGGATTAAAAAAATTAGAAGAAGCTTTAAAAAATAATCCTGCGCTTCCAGAAGTTAGCGATTCAGTTCGTTTAGGTTCACCTGTTGCGCGTCCTTCAAAAATTATCTGCATCGGATTAAATTACGTAGATCACTGCGAAGAAACGGGCGCTGCGATTCCAGAAGAACCAATTATTTTCTTTAAATCGACAACTTCTTTATGCGGACCAAATGATAATTTAATTATTCCAAAAAACAGTGAAAAAACAGATTGGGAAGTAGAATTGGCATTTGTTGTTGGTAAAAAAGCAAGCTATGTTTCTGAAGAAGATGCACCAAACTACATTGCTGGATATTGCCTTTTGAATGATTACAGCGAAAGAGCTTTCCAAATAGAGCGCGGCGGACAATGGGCAAAAGGAAAAGGTTCTGATACCTTCGCTCCTCTTGGACCAATTATGGCAACTCCAGACGAAGTTGGCGATGTAAACAATTTAAAAATGTGGCTGACTGTAAACGGAAAAACGTTCCAAAACAGTAATACTTCAAACTTGATTTTTAAAATTCCATTTTTAGTACATTACTTAAGCCAGTTTATGACATTGCTTCCTGGCGATGTAATCAGTACAGGAACTCCTCCGGGAGTTGGTTTAGGAATAAAACCAGATCCAATTTACATCAAAGCAGGTGACGTAATCGAATTAGGAATTGAAGGTTTAGGTACAAGCAAACAAACTGCTGTAGCTTATCAAGGATAAATTTAAGATTATGGCAACACAAAAATTCTGTCTGGCTCTAGACTTAAAAGATGACGCAAACTTAATTGCAGAATACAAAGAACTGCATGAAAACGTTTGGCCTGAAATTAAAAAAAGCATTCAAGATGCTGGAATTTTAGTACTGGATATTTACTGCACAGGAAATAGACTTTTTATGATTATTGAAGGTGATGAAAATTTCTCTTTTGAGAAAAAAGACAAAGCCGACGCTGAAAATGAAAAAGTTCAGGAATGGGAAACTTTAATGTGGAAATTCCAACAAGCGCTTCCTTGGGCAAAACCAGGACAAAAATGGATCTTAATGGATAAGATATTTGAATTATAAAATTTATACATTCAATAAATTGTAAAAAGACTGTCAATTGTGGCAGTCTTTTTTTTAGGACTAAACTTACTAAAAAGAAAGAAAAAGATTACTTTGATTAATGGTTGCAATTTAAATCCTTTTAATTATTTTAGCCGACAAAAAAACCAATCAATTAACCCAAAATGAAAAAACTAATTATTGTATTCTCCTTTATTTCAGGAGCTGCATTTGCCCAAGACATCAATGTTCTTCAGGGTGACTTTGCCTTTTTAAAAGATCAAAAAGAAGTTAACGTAGAATTTGATTATAGTAATTTTACTATGATGAAAGAAAACAAACCCGAAGCGCAATATGTTGAAGAACATAAAGCTGACTTGGACAAAAAAGCAAAAGGAAACGGAAATATCTGGGAGAAAAAATGGATTGCCGCTAAAGACATGATCTGGACTCCTAAATTTTTGGAAATAGCTAATATCGTATTAACTAAAGAAAAGAAAGATCTAAACTTTCAAGAAAAATTAAACACACCTTACACTTTAATTGTTTCTACAGTATGGATTTATCCAGGTTGGGATGCCGGAATTATGAAACAGCCAGCAAAAGTTACTACCAATTTGAAGTTTGTTGAAACGGCAAATAAGTCAAATGTTTTATTGGAAATCTCAAGTATTGATGCTCCAGGAGATCAATGGGGAAATAATTTTAGCAACGAATCTAGAATTGGAGAAGGATATGCTAAAACAGCCAAAACATTATCTAAACTGATTGCAAAAAAAGCATACAAATAAAAAAAAGCCCTGATTATTCAGGGCTTTGTTCTTTTTGCATATTTAGTAAATACGCCATATTTGCTATTACGTGATCATGTTTCTTGACAAAAGGGTTTTCTTCGTTCCAAACATATCCTGCCAAAACCGAACATATTTTTTCTTTCACATCTGGATTTTCAGGCTGATGGAAGAATAAAGTTTGAAGATTTCCTGTGTACCATTCTTGTACATAGGTTGTGAAAACGGCAATTCCGCGTTTCATATATTGAGTGAATTCTACTTCCCAATCAACAGGAATTCCTTGCGCTTCTTTTAAGTATAATTTTGCTGCCAACATTCCAGATTCGGTTGCAAAAGCTACTCCAGAAGAGAAAACCGGATCTAAAAATTCTGAACTGTTTCCTGTTAAAGCAAAACCATCGCCATACATTCTTTTCACCGCTCTAGAATAATTTTCTAATTTAACTGGCTCAAATAGAAATTCTGTACCAGCAAATCTTTTAATATAATAATCCGATTTCTGAATGGCATTTTTCAAAGCCTCAGCATTATCTTTATTTTCAGAAAGAGAATTAATAAAATCTGTTGGCCCCACAACTCCTAAACTTGTATTTCCGTTAGAAAATGGAATTACCCAAAGCCAAACTTCGGTTTCCAAAATATCAAAAGAAATCTGCGTTCCTTCTTCTCCTTCTTCTCTATTGATATCTTTTACGTGAGTAAAAATAGAAGAATGCGGATCTAATTTTGATGGCGTATCCAGATCTAAAAGTCTTGGCAAAACACGTCCATATCCGCTTGAATCGATTATAAAGTTGGCATGAATTTCTTTTAAATTCCCGTCTTTATCTTTTACAATAGTTTTTGATTTTTTTCCTTCAAAAGAAACTTCTAGAACTTCTGTTTCAAATTCCAGATCAATTCCTTTTCGCACAACTTCTTGCGCCATTGTGTTATCAAAATCAGCTCTTGGCACTTGCCAAGTCCAATCCCAGCCTTCTCCAAATTTTTTACTGAAATCAAAAACACAGATTTCTTCACCTCTAATAAAACGAGCTCCTAATTTTTTTTCGAAGTTCATTGCATCAAGCGCTTCAAATAATTCCGCTTCAGCAAAATGATCCATTACACGCGGAATAAGGCTTTCGCCCACTACAAGTCTCGGGAACTTCGTTTTTTCTACAACTTTAACCTTTACGTTGTTTTTAAAAAGATACGATGCCGAAACACATCCAGACGGTCCTGCACCAATCACTAAAACATCAACAAACTCCTTTGTCATATTAGAATTATTATCATTAATTAACCTACATTTGCCATCATCAAAATAACTACATTTATTTTGATAAATAAAATTAAATTAGCACAACCAAAATTGATTTGATGAATACAATAAATGAATATTTAAGTTTAGCAGAATTTGAAGCCATCATCTTCGGAAAAAGCAAAGTTGCAATAAGCGATGTGGTTTTAAATCGAGTAAACGAAAGTTTTAATTTCTTAAAAGAATTCTCAGGAAATAAAGTAATATACGGTGTAAATACGGGGTTTGGTCCAATGGCTCAATATAGAATTAAAGAGTCTGATCAAATTCAGTTGCAATATAATTTAATTAGAAGCCACTCTTCTGGAACAGGAAAACCTTTGAATGCTGAGTGCGCAAAAGCAGCAATTTTAGCCCGACTAAATACACTTTCTTTAGGAAACTCAGGAGTTCATTCTTCTGTTATTCATTTAATGGCAGAATTAATCAATAGAGATATTACACCTTTAATTTTTGAACACGGCGGTGTGGGTGCCAGCGGAGACTTGGTACAGCTATCACATTTAGCTTTGGTTTTAATAGGAGAAGGTGAAGTTTTTTATAAAGGAGACAGACGTCCAACGGCAGAAGTTTTCGAAATTGAAGGTTTAAAACCAATTCAAGTAGAAATTAGAGAAGGTTTGGCGTTAATTAACGGAACTTCTGTAATGACAGGAATTGGAGTTGTAAATGTGCACTATGCTTCAAAATTATTAGATTGGTCATTGAAAGCTTCTTGTGCTATCAATGAATTGGTTCAAGCTTATGACGATCATTTCTCTGAAGAATTAAATCAAACCAAACGTCATAAAGGACAGCAGGAAGTGGCTGAAAGAATGAGAAAAAATCTTTCTGACAGTACGTTGATCCGTAAAAGAGAAGATCACTTATATTCTGGTGAAAATACAGAAGAAATCTTCAAAGAAAAAGTTCAAGAATATTATTCTTTAAGATGTGTTCCTCAAATTTTAGGACCAGTTTTAGAAACTATCAATAATGTAGCTTCTATTTTAGAAGATGAATTTAATTCTGCAAACGATAACCCAATTATCGACGTAAAAAACAAACACGTTTATCATGGCGGAAATTTCCACGGAGATTATATTTCGCTAGAAATGGATAAACTGAAAATCGTTATCACTAAATTAACGATGTTGGCAGAACGTCAATTGAATTATTTATTGAATTCAAAAATCAACGAAATTCTTCCTCCATTCGTAAACTTAGGAACTTTAGGATTTAATTTCGGAATGCAAGGAGTTCAATTCGTTGCGACTTCAACAACTGCAGAATGCCAAACTTTATCAAATCCAATGTACGTGCACAGTATTCCGAACAACAATGACAACCAAGACATTGTAAGTATGGGAACAAACGCTGCGGTGATTACATCAAAAGTGATCGAAAACTCATTTGAAGTTTTAGCTATCGAATTAATTACAATTGTTCAGGCAATTGATTATTTAGGACAAAAAGACCAAATCTCATCTGTTACCAGAAAATGGTACGATGATGTTCGTAATATAATTCCAGAATTTAAAGAGGATCAAGTAATGTATCCTTTCGTTCAAAAAGTAAAAGATTATTTAATAAACAGTTAAAAATCTTTAATTTACAGTATTAATATTGAATCTTAAAATCATGAAAAAGTCACTTGTATTTTTATTGCTAAGCTGCATTCAATTCGTTAATAGTCAAGAATTAGCATTAGTTAAAAAAAACGCCAAAATTGGATATATCACTAAAGATGGATCTTTTAAAATAGAGCCTCAATACAAATCTGCAAAAAGCTTCTCTGAAGGTTTAGCAGCTGTAGAAAACGGAGGAAAATGGGGATTTATCGACTCAAAGGGTACTTGGGTAATTCCAGCAGATTTTAAAGATGCTAAAGATTTTAACAGCGGAATTGCAATTGTTCAAAAAGACAAAGACTGGGTTTACATTAATACAAAAGGAGAAATCCAGAAAGCGCCGGCATCTGAAAAATTATTCGAGTTTAATGATGGTGTTGCTTTTATCAGACAGAATAATAAAGTGGGTTTGATCAATAATAAAATGACGGTTGTTTTAGAACCAAAATACGATCAGATCAAACCTTTTGAAAATGGTTACGCAAGAGTTGAGCTAAATAAAAACTGGGGAATTATTGATACTAACGGTAAAGAGTTAGTTGAACCAGCTTACGCTGAAATCGGAAATTATTTTAAAGGAACAACTTGGGCTAGAAAAGATAAAACTTTCGGTCTTGTAAGCGGAGGAAAATTTATTCCAGTTGATGGTGCAGAAAAAATCTGGGATTTTGAAACTCAAGATTTGACTTTCGCCAAAAAGAATGGAAAAATCGGGTACATTGATTTAAAAGGAAATTGGGCAATTCTTCCTATTTATGATAAAGGAAAAGCATTCTCAAAAAACCTAGCTCCTGTTTTGGTTGGAAAAAAATGGGGATTCATCAATCCAGAAGGAAAATTTGTTATTGAACCAACTTATAATGACGCAGAAGTTTTCAGCACAAACGGCTTGGCTCCAGTAAAAGAAAGCAATTGGGGATTCATAAACGAATCTGGAAAATTGGTAATTCCAACGCAATACGGCATCACAACAAATGCAATTATCGCAATGTTTACACAGCAAGATAAAGGATTTATTGGCGGTGTTGCCCGAGTAAAAAACGAAGGAAAATGGGGATTTCTAAAACCAGACGGAACGGTTCTAGCCAACCAATGGTTTGAAAATGCTGAACTTTTTTCTAAAAGTGCAGAAAAACCTCAGCCAGTAGCTGCTGCTCCTGTCGAAAAATCAAAACAAGAACCTAAGCCTACGGCAAAATCAGTTGCAAAACCAGCAGCGAAAAAAAAGAAATAATATTTATCTCCAAATAAATTAGAAATTTGCATAAATGAAACCGCTTTCTATAAAGTGGTTTCATTTATTGACGAATAAAAATAAAACCTACATTAAATGAAATGTGTATTAGTAACAGGCGGTTCGAGAGGAATTGGAAGTGCGATTTGTAAAAAACTAGCCGTAGAATCCGATTATCATATTCTGATTAATTATCATTCGAATAAAACAGCTGCCGAAGAAACATTACAAGAAGTACAAAAATTAGGAGGAACAGGAGAAATTTTAGGTTTTGATGTTTCGAATTTTGAAAACGTACAAAAAGTTTTAACTGCTTGGCAGGAAGCAAATCCTGAAAAATTAGTTGAAGCAATTGTAAACAATGCCGGAATCACAAAAGATGGTCTTTTTATGTGGATGACTCCAGAAGACTGGAACGGTGTTATGAATACAAGTGTAAACGGTTTCTTTAATGTAACTCAGTTTTTCATTCAAAAAATGTTACGTAACAAATACGGCCGAATCGTAAATATGGTTTCTGTTTCTGGAGTAAAAGGAACTGCAGGACAAGCCAATTATTCGGCTGCAAAAGGTGCAATTGTAGCAGCAACCAAAGCTTTGGCTCAAGAAGTTGCAAAACGAAATATTACGGTAAATGCTGTTGCTCCAGGTTTTATTAGAACCGATATGACTAGCCAATTGGACGAAAAAGAATTGCTAAAGCTTATTCCGGTAAATCGTTTTGGCGAAGCCGAAGAAGTAGCCGATTTGGTAAGCTTTTTGATTTCTAAAAAAGCAAGTTATATCACAGGAGAAATTATTAATATTAACGGCGGAATATATTCTTAAGAATTTCTCCAATGTTTGCGAGAGGTTAATTAAGTTTTTGCTATAATGTTGAAAATTGCTCGCAAAGACGCTAAGTCACAAAATTTATTAAATAGACTTAAAAAAACTTTGTGACTTAGCGTCTTTGTAGCAATATTAAAAAATTACACTTTAAGGATTAAAAAATTACTTTTGAAAGATGATGAATAGAAGAGTTGTAATTACTGGAATGGGAATTTATTCTTGTATCGGAACTTCTTTAGACGAAGTAAAAGATTCGTTGTACGAAGGAAAATCTGGTATTCAGTTTGATTCTGAACGAAAAGAATTTGGTTTTCAATCGGCCTTAACAGGAATGGTTCCGAAAACCGATCTTAAAAATTTATTGACTAGAAGACAACGTATGAGCATCGGCGAAGAAACCGAATATGCTTATATGGCAACTATAGAAGCATTGAAAAATGCGAACATCGATGATGCATTTTTTGATGATCACGAAGTAGGTATTATGTACGGAAACGACTCTGTTTCTAAAGCAATCATTGACGCAACAGATATTGTACGCGAGAAAAAAGACACTGCTCTTATTGGTTCTGGTGCGATTTTTAAATCGATGAATTCTACGGTAACGATGAATCTCTCTACGATTTTTAAACTTCGCGGAATCAATCTTACTGTTAGTGCAGCTTGTGCGAGTGGTTCTCACTCTATCGGTTTAGCTTATTTTTTAATTAAAAGCGGTTTTCAAGATATTGTAATTACTGGCGGAGCTCAAGAAATCAACAAATATGCGATGAGCAGTTTTGACGGATTAGGTGTTTTTTCTAACAGAGAAGGCGATCCGACAAAAGCTTCAAGACCTTTTGATTCTGGTCGTGACGGATTAATTCCGAGTGGCGGTGGAGCAACTTTAATTCTAGAAAGCTACGAATCTGCCGTTGCGCGTGGTGCCACTATTATTGCCGAAATTGGCGGTTACGGATTTTCTTCAAACGGAGGACATATCTCAACTCCAAACGTTGAAGGACCTGCTACTGCAATGAAACGTGCATTGGATGATGCAAAATTAAATGCTTCAGATATCGAATATATAAATGCTCATGCAACTTCAACACCAGTTGGTGATGCAAACGAAGCAAAAGCTATTTTTGAAGTCTTTGGAGAAAAAAATCCTCCTGTAAGTTCTACAAAATCCATGACAGGTCACGAATGTTGGATGGCGGGAGCAAGCGAAATCATTTATTCTATCCTAATGATGCAGCACGATTTTATCGCGCCAAACATCAATTTGGAAAACCCAGATGAAGATGCGTCAAAATTAAATTTAGTTAAAACTACGTTAAACAAAAAATTTGACATATTTTTGTCCAATTCTTTCGGGTTCGGAGGAACCAACTCTGCGTTGGTGGTTAAAAAGTTTAAATTAAACAATGAATAAAGAAGAGATTATAGCAAGAATAAACGGTTTTTTAGTTGATGAATTTGAAGTTGATAATGACGACATTGAACCTAATGCTAATTTAAAAGATACACTTGGGTTAGATAGTCTGGATTATGTTGATTTGGTGGTTTCGATAGAAGCAAACTTTGGTGTAAAACTAGTTGAAGCAGATTTTGTTGGAATTTCTGATTTTCAAAGTTTCTATGACCTTATCGAAAACAAAATCAAAGCCAAGTCAGCTTAATGAGTCAATGGGATGGTAAATCCAAAGGAACTGTTTTAGGTTATAGAATATTCGTTTTTTTGATTAAAAAAGCGGGTATCAAATCTGCTTATGTCCTACTTTATTTTGTTGCTTCTTATTATTTTTTATTTCTGAGAAAAAGCAACAAAGCCATTTTCTACTACTTTAAAGAAAGACTTCAATATTCTTATTTCAAATCCAAAAAAATGGTTTTCAAAAGTTACTACACTTTTGGACAAACTATTATTGACAAGGTTTCTATTTCTGCCGGAATGCGAAACAGATTTACTTATGAATTTGACGGAATAGAAACACTTAAAAAATTACTAGCCGAGAAAAAAGGCGGTGTACTTATTAGCGCGCACGTTGGTAATTTTGAAATTGCTGAGCACTTTCTGGGAGATATTGACCTTAATTTTCAAATCAATCTTGTCACGACAGATTTAGAACATTCTGCAATTAAGAATTATCTAGAAAGCGTTTCTCAAAAACCTACCGTAAAATTTATTATTATAAAAGAGGATCTCTCTCATATTTTTGAGATCAATGCTGCTTTGGCCAATAACGAATTAATCTGCTTTACGGGCGATCGTTATTTTGAAGGAACAAAATCACTTTCTGAAAACCTTTTGGGCAAAGAAGCCAATTTTCCTGCGGGTCCATTTTTAATTGCTTCACGATTAAAAGTTCCTGTAGTTTTTGTTTATGTAATGAAAGAGCCCAACTTGCATTATCATTTATACGCAAGAGAAGCCGAAGTAAAACATCGCGATGAAAAAGCACTTTTGAAAGAATATGTAAAAAGTGTCGAAAGCATTCTTCACCGATATCCATTGCAATGGTTCAATTATTTTGATTTTTGGAATCAGTTAGGAAACAAGGATTCATTATCAAAATAGCATCAAAAAGACACTTTTCGGTTTATTTTTTTTCAATAAATCAAAAAATTAGGAATTCAATGTCGTTGGTCGAAATAAGAAAATTCGTTTAAATAAATTTACTTACTTTTGCTGACCATCAAAGCCAAAACCTAATGAAAAATGTTCTCGTAATTTATTATTCTCAGTCTGGACAGCTAGAATCTATTGCAAGAAATATTGCAAAACCATTTCTAAATTCGGAGGAAATAAACCTCACTTTTCACGAAATACAACTGGAAAAACCATTTACTTTTCCGTGGAATAAAGACTCCTTTTTTGATGCATTTCCAGAATCTTTTTTACAGATTCCAACTGCATTAAAACCTGTTCCAGAAGAAATTTTAAATACAAAATTTGACTTGGTATTATTTCATTATCAGGTTTGGTATTTATCGCCTTCAATCCCGATTAATTCATTTTTGAAAAGCGACGATGCTAAGAAAATTTTGAACAATACTCCTGTTATTACCATTAGCGGTTCTAGAAACATGTGGATCATGGCGCAGGAGAAAATTAAGGTTTTGTTGAGAAAAGCCAATGCCAAATTGGTTGGAAACGTAGCTTTGGTAGATCGAGTTGGAAACTTGATCAGCGTTATCACAATTGTAGAATGGATGTTCTCTGGAGTTAAGAAAAAGTATTTAGGTATTTTTCCGCTTCCAGGAGTTTCAGAAAAAGATATTGAAGAATCAAGTCAGTTTGGAGAAATCATGCTCGATTCTTTACAACAAAATAATTTAGCGCAATTACAGCCAAAATTAGTCAATGCGGGAGCTGTAAAAATAAGTTCGTATTTAGTGACTGTTGACAAAACAGCCAATAAAATTTTTAATAAATGGTCAAATATCATTTATAAAAATCAAAAAAAACGAAAACAGCTGCTTAAAGTATTTAATGTTTATTTATTCCTTGCGATATGGTTAATTTCGCCAATAGTGTATATATTGCACCTTATTACCTACCCGCTTAAGTTAAAAACTATTAAAAAGGAAACTCAATATTATCAGGGAGTTTAGAAGACGAAATTTAGATTATGTTTGAAGTATATATTACAAAAGCTGCAAAATATTTGCCAAACGAAGCCGTTTCTAATGATGAAATGGAAGCCTATTTAGGCCTTATCAACGATACTGCTTCTAAAGCAAGACGCATTATTTTGCGCAACAATAAAATTACAAGCCGATATTACGCTGTTGACAAAGAAGGAAAAAGCACGCACAGCAATGCTGAATTGACAAGAAATGCTATTTTACCATTATTCGACGAAAATTTTACGCCTCAAGATGTAGAAGTACTTTCATGCGGAACCTCAACTCCGGACATTTTCCTGCCTTCGCACGCTGCGATGGTTCATGGTTTGTTAAAAAATAAATCGGTAGAATTAAACTCTTCAACTGGAGTTTGCTGCGCCGGAATGAACTCTTTAAAATTTGGTTTTCTTTCTGTTAGATCTGGAAATTCCAAAAATGCAATCTGCACAGGATCTGAAAAAGTTTCAACTTGGCTGAATGCTCAAAAATACAATCACGAGGCAGATAATTTAAAAAGCCTTGAAGAACAACCTATTATTGCTTTCAAAAAAGATTTCCTTCGTTGGATGTTATCTGACGGTGCTGGAGCTTTCTTATTAGAAAACAAACCAAGAGGACCAATTTCGCTAAAAATAGAATGGATGGAAGCTTTTTCGTATGCTTACGAATTAGAAACTTGCATGTATGCTGGAGGTGATAAATTGGAAAATGGTGAAATTAAAGGCTGGAGCGATTATTCGCCAGAACAATGGCTAAACGAATCTGTTTTCTCAATTAAACAAGACGTTAAATTATTAGACGAATTTATCCTGTCAAAAGGTGCTGAAAGCATGAAAGACGCGATGAATAAAAACAATATAAAATCGGAAGATATCAATTACTTTATTCCTCACGTTTCTTCAAACTTTTTCGTAGAAGGACTGAAAAAAGGATTAACAGAAAAAGGTATCGGAATGAGCGATGACAAATGGTTCATGAATCTTTCTAGAGTTGGAAACGTAGGATCTGCTTCTATCTACCTTGCTTTGGAAGAATTAATGAATTCAGGGAATTTGAAAAAAGGAGATAAAATTTTATTATCTGTTCCAGAAAGCGGAAGATTCTCTTTCGCGTATGCGTATTTAACAGTTTGCTAATGGAAACAATGGCTTCATTAGAAAAAGAAATGGTAGAAAATTTATTGCCGCAAAAGTTTCCTTTTGTGATGGTAGATGCTATGCATTCTTATTCTGAAACTTCTTTGGTTTCTGGTTTAGAAATTCAGAGCGATAATATTTTTGTTGCCGAAAACACTTTCCTAGAACCAGGATTAATAGAACATATGGCACAGTCTGTGGCGTTGCATACGGGATATCAATATTTTTTGAAAAACGAAATTGCGCCAACAGGTTATATCGGATCTATTAAAGAAATTGAAATTAAAAAGCTTCCAAAAGTAAACGACAATATTCAGTCTGAAGTAACGATTCTACAAGAATTTGCCGGAATCACTTTGGTTGATATTGTCACGACTTTAAATAATGAAGAAATTGCCAGAGGACAAATGAAAACTGTTTTGGCAAAATAAAAGCAATAATGAAAACTACTTCTGCTGTCGACATACAGAATTATTTACCACACCGAGCACCAATGCTTATGGTGGATTTGATTTTGAATATCGATTCAACTTCAGTAGAAACCGTTTTTCTTATTAAAGGAGACAATATTTTTGTTCAAAACAATGTTTTTAATGAAGCAGGTTTAATCGAAAATACTGCTCAGACTTGTTCGGCAATTGTTGGGAAAAAATACTTTTTTGACGACAACGGACTAGAAAATGAAAACGTAAATGTAATTGGGTTTATCAGTGCTTTGAAAAATGTAAAAATTCATGCGCTTCCAAAAGTCAATGACACTATTATAACCAAAGCCGATTTGGTTTCTAAATTTACTGGAGACGATTACACTTTATGCACCATGAGCTGCAAAAGCTTACTTGGAGAGCAGATACTCTTAGAATGCGAAATTAATTTGTTCATTCAGAAAACAATTTCGGTTTCGTAACAATTCCACTTGAAAATAACAACTAGGTAATGGAAAAAGATAAAGTACCTCAGGATCAAAGCAACTTAACCAAGAACAACGTAAAAGAGCTTTTGTATGCAACTGATGAAAATGGCAATTATACCACAACATTAAGTACAGGATGGGAACCTAAAACAATAGCACTTTCCAATTCTATTGACGAAATAAATGAAAGAATTGCCGATGCCAAACAACAAGTTTTAAATGGCGAAGTAAGTCCGATTGTATATTTTATGGAAGTCAACAAAATGGATCTTACTATTTTATCTAGTTATGTCGGGTTTTGGAAATGGCGTGTAAAAAGACATTTTAAACCAAGTGTCTTTGCCAAACTAAACGATAAAATCCTGAAAAAATATGCTGATACTTTTGGAGTATCAATCGAAGAATTAAAAAACAGCATTACCAAATAAATGAAATTAACTTTCACACATCATCAGTCTGCTCATTGCGAGAATGGAGTAGCGTCAAATCTGCTAAAAAATAGCGGACTAAACATTAGCGAACCGATGGTTTTTGGTATTGGCTCAGGTTTATTTTTTGTATATCTGCCTTTTATAAAAGTAAATTATGCGCCAGCAATTAGTTATAGAACTTTACCTGGACAGATTTTCAATAAAGTTGCCAATCGTTTACATTTAAAAATAAAAAGACAAAAATTTTCTTCTGTAGCAAACGCGAATAAAGCTTTAGACGAAAATTTAAAAAATAATATTCCAACAGGATTACAAGTTGGAGTTTACAATTTAAGTTATTTTCCAGACGAATATCGTTTTCATTTCAACGCACACAATTTAGTCGTTTACGGAAAAACCGAAACGGAATATTTAGTGAGCGATCCTGTAATGGAAACCGTTACGACTTTAACTTACGAAGACATGAATAAAGTACGTTTTGCCAAAGGAGCTTTTGCGCCTCGCGGTCAAATGTATTATCCAATTCAGATTCCAAAAGACGTTGATTTGAAAAGCGCCATCATTAAAGGAATCAAAAATACATGCCGAGATATGTTAGCGCCAATGCCAATTGTTGGTGTTCGCGGAATCAAAATGGTTTCTCGTCAAATTAGAAAATGGCCAAAAAAGCACGGAGTCAGAAAAGCCAATCATTACTTGGCGCAAATGGTTCGTATGCAAGAAGAAATTGGAACTGGAGGCGGTGGTTTCCGTTTTATTTATGCAGCATTTTTACAAGAAGCTTCGGTTATTTTAGCTAACGAAGAGCTGAAAGAACTTTCTAAAGAAATGACAAAAATTGGAGATTCATGGCGAGATTTTGCTGTTGAAGCTTCAAGAATTTACAAAAACAGAAGCGCCAAAGAAGATGCGTACAACACTATTGCCGATGAACTTTTGGACATTGCCAATAGAGAAGAAATCTTTTTCAAAAAATTAAAAAAAGCGATCAGCTAAAATCATATTTTGCAGTCTATCATTCAAATAGAATCCCTTTCGAAAAAGTACAAAAATGCAGAAATGTATTCTTTGAACAATGTTTCGCTAAATATAAATGAAGGCCAGATTTTTGGTTTGCTTGGACCAAACGGCGCTGGAAAAACCACTTTGATTTCCATGCTCTGCGGATTGGTAAAACCAACTTCGGGACATTTTACCATTGATGGTTTGGACTATCAGCATCATTCCTCAAAAATTAAAAAAATTATAGGCGTTGTTCCTCAAGAATATGCTTTGTATCCAACTTTGACAGCAAGAGAAAATCTGCTTTATTTTGGAAGTATGTATGGTTTAAAAGGTTCCGATTTGAAAGATAAAGTGATAGAAGCTTTGGATCTTTTGGGTTTATTGAAATTTGCCGATAAACAAGTTCAGACTTTTTCTGGCGGAATGAAACGTCGTGTAAACCTGATTGCAGGAATTCTTCACAAACCAAAAGTTTTGTTTCTGGATGAACCAACTGTTGGTGTCGATGTACATTCTAAAAAAGCTATTATAGATTATTTGAAAGTTTTAAACCAAAACGGAACGACCATTATTTATACGTCTCATCATTTGGCTGAAGCCGAAGATTTCTGTACGCAAATTGCAATTTTAGATCAAGGACAGATTTATGCGCAAGACACTCCGTCGGCATTAATTGAATCTACAAAAGATGCTCGAAATCTCGAAGATGTTTTTATTTCATTAACTGGTAAAGCGTTGAGAGATGATATATAAAATTTGGATGTCGGTAGTAAAAGAATTCCTTTTACTAAAAAGAGATTTAGGCGGACTGATTATTTTATTTGTCATGCCTTTGGTTTTGGTAATTGCCGTAACCTTAATTCAGGACAGCACTTTTAAAGCGGTTACAGATTCAAAAATTCAGATTCTTTTGGTCGATAAAGACAAAGGAGCTGTGTCTAAAACCGTTTTCGAAAATTTAGAAAAAAGCAAATACTTTACTGTTGTAACACAAATTGACAATAAACCTATCACGGAAGAAATTGCCAAAGAAAATGTATACAAAGGAAAATTCCAGTTGGCAATTGTAATTCCAGAAAATCTAAGTTCTGATTTACAAGCCAAAGTCGAACAGAATGTAGAAAAAATCGTCAGCAATTTAGGTTTGACTGATAGCACTTCGACTGCAGAACCTCAACGTGTCATTAAAGAAAAAGAGGTAAAACTGTATTTTGATCCAGCGGTTCAAATGAGTTTCAAAAATGCAGTGATGAGTTCAATTGACAAAATGATTTCGCAGATTGAAACCAAATCGATTTATTCAACTTTTCAAAAACAATTAGGAGAAGAAACAATCGATTTTGAACAGAAAAACTTTATTTCTTTCAAAGAAATAATTCCGAGAATTAACAACAAAGAAGTTCGTCCGAATTCGGTTCAGCATAATGTTCCAGCTTGGACACTTTTTGCGATCTTTTTTATAGTTATTCCGTTATCTATCAATATTGTAAAAGAAAAATCACAAGGAACTTTTGTTCGATTAAGAACCAATCCTGTTTCCAATTTAATTGTGATTATTGGAAAAACCATCACCTACTCGATCATTTGTATGATCCAGTTTTATATGATGGTTGCTGTTGCCGTATTCATATTTCCATCAATCGGATTGCCTTCTTTAAATATCGAAGGACATTTCTTTTTGACTACTGTTGTCGCTTTATTTTCGGGTTTTGCAGCAATCGGCTTCGGAATTTTATTAGGAACTGTCGCAAGCACGCAGGAACAATCTGCTCCTTTTGGTGCTACAAGTGTGATCATTTTAGCTGCAATTGGAGGCGTTTGGGTTCCTGTTTTTGCAATGCCGACAATCATGCAGTATATCGCGAAATCTTCTCCAATGAACTGGGGATTAGAAGCTTTTTACGATGTATTGCTTCGAAACGTTTCTTTCCTAGAAATCATTCCAAGAATAACTTTGTTATTTTTGTTTTTCATTATTACAACTTCCATCGCATTATTTTATGACAAAAAGAAAAGAGCAGTTTAAAGAAGCTACAGATCTAACCGTTACACATGAAATCAGGATTCGTTTTAACGAAACAGATCCGCTTGGAATTGTTTGGCACGGCAATTATATTACGTATTTCGAAGATGGAAGAGAAGCATTTGGACGTCAACACGGACTTACTTATCTAGATATTGCCAAAACGGGTTACACCACGCCAATTGTAAAATCAACTTGCGAACATAAATTGTCTTTGCGTTACGGCGATGTGGTAACAATAGAAACAACGGTTGTGGACACGCCCGCGGCAAAAATGATTTACCGTTTTAAAATTATTGATGATAAAGGAGAAGTGGCCTGCACTGGCGAAACCACTCAGGTTTTTCTAGATGCAGCAGGAAATTTAATGCTAACGAATCCTCCTTTTTATGAAGAATGGAAAAGGAAAGTTGGATTGTTGAAATAACTCGTTTTCCTGCTAGGTTTTCAAAACCTTGTAGGTATAAAAAATTGAATAAATCTGCTTAAATCAATATTAATCTGGGTGAAACATTTTAAATAAAACTTCACCAAAAAAAGAATTGAGATGCTAAACGATGATGTAAAAAAATATATTGAGAAAAGTGTTTTATGCTGGCTTGCCACTTCAGATAAAGACAATTTTCCGAATGTTTCTCCAAAAGAAATTTTTACATTTCAAGGTGATTCGACTTTTTTAATCGCACATCTTGCATCGCCAAACAGTGTTAGTAATATTAAGGAAAACCCAAAAGTTTGCGTAAGCTTTGTAGATGTTTTTGTTCAAAAAGGATACAAATTAAAAGGAACAGCCAAAGTAATAGAAAAAGGAAGTTCGGATTTTGACATTAAACTAAAACCTTTAACCGATCTGTTTTCGGATAAATTTCCGATAAAAGCAGTTATCGAAATTGAAGTAACCAAAGTAGAACCGATTACAGCGCCAAGTTATTTTCTGTATTCAGAAACCACAGAAGAAAACCAGATCGAAAGCGCTTTACGAACCTACAATGTTGCTGCAAAATAATACGTTATTATTATAATACCTACCAGGTTTTGAAAACCTTGCAGGAGAAAAAAATATAAAATGATAAGAGAAATATACATCACCGAAACGAATTGTATCACGCCTTTAGGTTTTGATGTGGAATCGAACGTTGAAGCGATTCTTCGTGGCGATTCTGGAATTCAGCTTCATAATGATGTTTCTTTGATGCCAAATCCGTTTTATGCTTCGATTATCAATGATGAAAAAATAAATAGTGCTTTTTCAAAAATCAGCTCTGAAACCAAATACTCACGTTTAGAAAAAATGATGATTTTGGCTTTAGAGCCGATTATCAAAAATTCTAAAATCGAATTAAATTCAAAAACCGCTTTTATACTTTCTACCACAAAAGGAAATGTAACGGCTTTAAAAGACAATTCTGAAGAAAGTTTTAATAACGCGCATTTAGATGTTTTGGCAAAAAATGTTACCGATTTCTTCGGCTTTCAAACACAACCAATCGTCGTTTCAAATGCCTGCGTTTCTGGAATTTTAGCGGTTTCTGTTGCTAAAAGAATGATTCAATCTGAACTTTACGATAACATTTTTGTTATTGCGGGCGATGAAGTTTCAGAATTTGTTTTGTCTGGTTTTAATGCTTTCCAAGCGATGAGCGAACTGCCTTGCAAACCGTATTCTAAAAATAGAACAGGTGTAAGTTTAGGCGAAGCGACTGCAGCGATTTTAATTTCGGCGGAAGCCAAAAACGCAAAAATAAAAGTGATTGGAGACAGTTCGATAAACGATGCCAATCATATTTCTGGTCCTTCAAGAACGGGTGAAGGTTTGTTTAGAAGTATTCAGAATGCTTTGAAAGAAGCTCAAATTGAAGCTCAAAAATTAGATTATATTTCAGCACACGGAACAGCAACACCTTATAACGACGAAATGGAAGCGATTGCGTTAACTCGTTTAGATTTACAAAATGTTCCTGTAAATAGTTTAAAAGGATTTTACGGTCACACCTTAGGCGCTTCGGGATTATTGGAAACAGTTATTGCGATAGAATCTGCCAATCAAAATAAGCTTTTTGAATCTAAAGGTTTTGATGAAATCGGCGTAAGCGAATCTATAAATGTTATTGAGAAAAACGAAGAAAAGAATATTAATTATTTCCTGAAAACGGCTTCTGGATTTGGAGGTTGTAATACGGCTGTGGTTTTTGAGAAAGTGAAATCTTAACTTTTGCAAAATGAAAAATATTATTACTCTTTTCTTTCTGATAAATTTAAATGTCATTTTTAGTCAGAATTTAGAAAATCTAAAAAAAGCAGATACTCTTTATATTAAATTTGATCATGGGAAAAATCAGGAAAAATTTTTCGAAGGTTCTATAAATCCATTCTATATCTTTTTCTTTCATAATAGTATTTATAATCAATTTCGTTTTAAACATCTTCTCACTGAAAATTATGAGAGAATAACAAAACAGAATATCTTTTTAGAAAAACAAAAAAATAAAATTATAGACGGTAGTTTTTTTTCTAAATATAATACAACTGAGCTTTTAGATTTTTTTGATAAAAATAGAGTTTTATATATAATAGACACCGATGATTTTATAAATGACAATATCATTTTAAAAAAAGTAATTTTTGAAAGTACTTTCAAAAGAGAACAATAATCTCTATAAAAATAAAAATGACTCAAAACAAAACATATATTCATTCCTACATCAAAATCGAAAACAACGAAATTGTTTTGAACGGAACTTCTGTATTCAAAATTGAACCAACTGATTTTGCAGATTTTGCCAAACAAGCGTATCGAAATTTTGAAATGCAGTATCCAAAGTTTTTCAAAATGGATGCTTTGAGCAAATTGGCTTTTTTAGGATCAGAACTGCTTTTGAGTCCGATTACCTCAACAGAAAAGGAAAATAATATTGCTTTGGTTTTGGCCAATAAATCGTCAAGTTTAGATACCGATGTAAAATATCAGGAATCTATTTCACACAAAGAAAACTATTATCCGAGTCCAGCGGTCTTTGTTTATACGCTGCCAAATATTTGTTTGGGCGAAATAAGTATACGACATCAGCTGAAAAGTGAGAATTCTTTCTTTATATTTGAAACCTTTAACGCCGAATTTATGTCGAATTATTCTAATATTCTTCTGAATACGAATAAGGCGGATACAGTTTTATGCGGATGGGTAGAATTTTTTAATGACAGTTATAAAGCGTTTCTTTGCACTATAAATGCAGACGAAAACACAGCATATAAAAACGAAACAATCAATACATTATACAATAAATAATCATGGAAGCATTAAAAGAAGAATTAAAAAATAAAATCATAACAACTTTAAACCTTGAAGATATCGCAGTTGAAGACATTGCAGATAACGATCCTTTGTTTGGAGATGGTTTAGGTTTAGACTCGATTGATGCACTTGAATTGATCGTGATTTTAGATAAAGATTACGGAATTAAATTAGTTGACCCGAAAGAAGGAAAAGCTATTTTCCAGTCAATCGAAACTATGGCAGCTTACATTAGCGCTAACAGAACAAAGTAATTTTCATAAACTTTGTCAAGAGTTGCTATTTAAAAAAGCATAAAAAACTTTGCGACTCTGCGACTTTGCGAGACTAAATTACAAGCTTCTTACTGTTAAGCTGCGAGAAATCTGCTCGCAAAGACGCGAAGACGCAAAGTTTAATCTAAAATCTAAAATCATAAATCTAAAATTAGATGAAAGGTGTTGCAATAACGGGAATGGGAATTATCTCTGCGATTGGTAATTCGGTTGAGGAAAATTATATTTCGTTAATCGAAAACAAAATCGGTATTTCTCGTATTCAAAATATAGCTACTGTTCACGCAGATGTAATCAAAGTTGGTGAAATCAAAAAAACCAACGAAGAGCTCATCAATGAATTGCAGCTGAACGACGATAACAATTTCTCAAGAACCGCTATGATTGGCACTTTGGCAGCAAAACAAGCTGTTGAAAATGCTGGCATTACCGATATAAATGAATTTAGAACCGGACTTATCTCTGCTACAAGCGTTGGCGGAATGGATATGACGGAAAGACATTATTACGATTATTTCGAAAAACCAGAATTGGTAAAATACATCACTTGCCACGACGGCGGAGATGTTGCGGAAAAAATTGCTGAAGAATTAGGTCTAAAAGGAATGGTTACTACGATTAGTACCGCTTGTTCTTCTGCAGCTAATTCGATTATGTTGGGTGCAAGATTAATCAAAACGGGAAAATTAGATCGCGTAATTGTGGGTGGTGCCGATGCTTTGGCAAAATTCACTATCAACGGATTTAAGACTTTGATGATTTTATCAGACGATTATAACAAACCTTTTGACAATACCAGAAAAGGATTAAATCTTGGAGAAGCTGCGGCTTTTTTAGTTTTAGAATCGGATGAAATTGTAGCAAAACAAAACAAAAAAGTATTGGCAAGAGTTTCTGGTTACGGAAATGCAAACGATGCTTTTCACCAAACTGCTTCTTCAGAAAATGGAGATGGCGCTTATTTGGCTATGAAAAAAGCGTTTGATGTTTCGGGTTTAAAACCTTCTGAAATTGATTACATCAACGTACACGGAACAGCAACACCAAATAACGATTTATCTGAAGGAAGAGCTTTGCTTCGAATTTATGAAAACGAAAATGTTCCAGATTTCAGTTCTACAAAACCTTTTACAGGTCACACTTTAGCGGCTGCGGCTGCCATTGAAGCTGTATATAGTGTTTTGGCCATTCAAAATAATGTGGTTTATCCGAACTTGAATTTTGACATTCCGATGGAAGAATTTGATTTGAAACCGCAGACTTCATTAAAAAATAAAAACATCGAACACGTTTTATCCAACTCTTTTGGTTTTGGAGGAAACTGTTCAACCCTTATATTTTCAAAAAGCTAATGACAAAAAAAACATATATAAATGGAGTAGGCTGTATTTCGACTCAAAAAACATTTGATACTGTTTTTTTGGAAGAGGCTGTTGCAGATCATAATGAAAATGTACTGGCAATTGTTCCGCCAGCATACAAAGAATATATTTCGCCAGCTGCCAGCCGACGCATGGCAAAAGGTGTAAAAAACGGAATCGTGGCTTCGGCTTTGGCCATGAAAGATGCCAATGTTGAAAATGTCGATGCAATTATAACTGGAACTGGTTTAGGCTGTATCGAAGATTCTGAAAAATTTCTGAAAAGCATTTTAGATAATAACGAAGAGTTTTTAACTCCAACTTCTTTTATCCAATCGACTCATAATACGGTTGGTGCACAAATTGCCCTTTTACAGCAATGTAAAGGTTACAATTTTACGTATGTAAATGGTGCTGTTTCTTTTGAATCGGCTCTTATTGATGCGAAAATGCAAATTGAAGAAGACGAAGCAAATTCTATTTTAGTTGGTGGGGTTGATGAAAATGGAGAATATACTACTTCTCTTTTCAAACTAAACGGACGCATTAAAAAAGACAATTCTGGACCGTATGATGTTCTGACTTCTGATACAAGCGGAGCTGTTTACGGAGAAGGCGCTAGTTTTTTTGTTTTAGAAAATGAAAGAAAAGAAAATACGTATGCTGAACTTTTGGATATTTCTATTGTAAATACATTAGAAGAAAATGAAGTTGAAGCTGCCGCTAAATCTTTTCTGAAATCAAATAATTTAGAAATTTCAGATATTGATGTTTTGGTTTTAGGTTTTGACGGAAATGTCAATTTCGAAAACTATTATAAAAATCTTGCTGAAAATGCTTTCGCGCAAATTCCTGTTTTGTATTACAAACATTTAAGCGGAGAATATGACACGGCTTCGGCTTTTGCTTTTTGGATGGCATCTAAAATTTTAAAAACACAGGAAATTCCAGAAATCGTAAAAGTGAATGCTATCGAAAAACCAAGTTATAAAACGATTTTATTATACAATCAATTAAACGGAAAAAACCATAGTTTTACGCTGCTGTCAAAATGATAACGCATAAAAACATATCGCTGTTTTTTATCTTTTTATTGCTTTTATTGTTTCTTCTGAATCTTTACACGGCAATAAATTTGTGGTTGTTTTTTGCTATAATTTTTATTTGGATTGGAATAAATGCTTTTGGTTCTGCTAGAATTTCTTCCAATTATCATGTAAAAGCGTTTTGCAATAATCCTTTAGAAACAGAAAAAAAAATTGCACTTACTTTTGATGATGGTCCAAGTGTTTATACTTTGGAAGTTTTAGAACTACTAAAAAAATACAATGCCAAAGCGACTTTTTTCTGCATCGGGAAAAATATCGAAACGCATCCTGAAATTCTTCAAAAAGTAATTTCTGAAGGACATTTGGTTGGAAATCATTCGTATTCGCATTCTAAGTTTTTCGATTTTTATAATGCTACAAGAATAACCGAAGAACTTCGGAAAACTGACGAACTTCTGGAGAAATTCACTTCCAAAAAAATCAACTTTTTTCGTCCGCCTTATGGAGTTACCACACCATCGATTGGAAGAGCTTTAAAAATAACTGGACATAAAGTTATCGGATGGAATATTCGTTCGCTTGATGGCGGAACTACAGATGTGGAATCGATTTTGAATCGAATTAAAAAGCGCGTTTCTCCCGGCGGAATCGTACTTTTGCATGATACAGGAGCACATTCTGTTTTGGTACTGGAACAGTTTTTGCAATTTTTACAACAAAATAATTATCAAGTCGTTTCGATAGAAGAACTTTTGAATCTTAAAGCTTATGCAAACTAAAATATATACATTCTTATTTTTAATTCTTTGTGGTCTCAATGTTTCCGCACAAGAGCAAAAAATGACCGATGCAGAAATCGCTTCTTTTAAGCAAGATGTAAATGTGGTGGCCAAAAAAATCAAGACTTTAAGCACTGATTTTGTGCAATACAAACATTTAGATTTCTTATCGAAAGACATTGAAACTTCGGGAAAAATGGTTTTTAAAGAACCTGCTTTATTATCATGGCAATACAAAAAACCATACAATTATAGCATTGTTTTCAAGAACGGAAAAATCCTGATTAATGACGAAGGAAAGAAAAGTGCTGTTGATATTGGAAACAGTAAAATCTTTGCTCGAATCAATAAATTAATTGTGGGAAGTGTAAGCGGAAATATGTTTGATGATAAAGAATTTACGATTTCGTACTTTAAATTGAAAGGTCAGAATCTGGCAAAATTTATTCCGAAAGATGCAACTCTGAAAAAATACATCAAACAAATCGAGCTGACTTTTGATAAAGAAGAAGCAACAGTGGTTCAGGTAAAATTGTTAGAATCATCTGAAGATTATACTCGAATTGTACTTAAAAATAAAGTGATCAATGCAAAAATCGACGATTCAGTTTTTACTAATTAATTGCTTTCTGGCAATCGCATTAATTTCTTGTGGTTCTGTCACAAAAAATTATACGCCCAAAAAATTAGACAAAACGTCTTATACAGTTCCGTATTTCACTGATTCAAAAGCCGATTATGTTTATAAAACCAATATCAGCGTTTACGGAAACGAATTGTCTGGAATTTTCATTGCCAAGAAAATAAACGACACTACGCATCGAGTAGTTTTTACAACTGAATTCGGAAATAAATTAATGGATTTTGAAATCTCAGAAACCGATTTTAAAGTCAATTCTATCGTTTCAGAATTAGATAGAAAAATATTGATTAATACTTTAAAAGAAGATTTCAGATTGCTTTTAAAGAAAGAATATCAGATTCAAGATCAGTTTGAAAATGATTCGGCTGACATTTATAAATCGGAAGACGGTAAACGAGACAATTATATTTTTATCTCCAAAAAAGATCAGAAATTAGAAAAGATCGTTCACGCATCCAAAACAAAAGAAAAATTTACACTGCTTTTCAATTCAGAAAACAATATTTTTGCTGAGAAGATTCAGATAATCCATCAGAATATTAAGCTGAAAATCGATTTGCAGCAGCTTCAATCAGAATAGAAAATTAAACTAACCATAAACTTTAAATCAATTAGAAATGAGAAAATTTGCTGTAATTGCATTTGTTTTATTTATCGGAATACAAACAAAAGCGCAAGTTAGAGTTAGCCCTGGATTAAGAGGAGGTTTAAACGTATCAACATTATCAAATATTGACGACAATAGTTCTAAAACAGATTTTTATGTTGGTGGTTTAGTAGATATTAAATTCAATAGATTTTTCTCGCTACAACCAGAGATAAACTATTCAAGACAAGGTGATAGAGGAAGATATTTTGAAGACGGCCGTTATTATTCTGAAAATTACGAATTGAATTATGTAACGCTAGGAGCAGTTGCTAAATTTAATTTTGGCGGTGGAGGTTTCCATATATTGGGAGGACCTTCTTTAGATTTAAAAGTTAGCGATAATTATGTCAATACTAATCCAGAAGATGTTGATCTTGCATTTGTTGCTGGTTTGGGTTACACCTTGCCAAATGGTTTGACATTTGAAGCCCGATTCAAACAAGGAATGTTAGATATTTATGGTTACGAAGGCATTGATAATGGTTATTACTATGATCAAGTAATTTTAAATCAGGTTTTCCAGATCGGAATTAGCTATACTTTTAAAACAAAATAAAAAAGCATGAGCAAAAAATTAGCGTTTTTAATTGCTGTCTTTTTTACAGTTATAAACATACAAGCCCAAGTTTCAGTTAAACCAGGTTTAAGAGCTGGATTTAGTTTCTCTACTATTTCTGAAATGCACGCCGATTATAAAACTGATTTTTATGCCGGTGGTTTTACAGAAATTAAGATAACCAGAATTTACGCTCTTCAGCCAGAGATTAATTACAGCAGACAAGGTTCTAATAATGTTGCACGAAATTATTTTGATGAAAATACACAAACTAATAAAGTCGAACATTTAGATCTTGACATAAACTATTTATCGCTTTCTATGATGAATAAATTTACTCTGCCACAAGGAATTCAGTTTCAAGCCGGACCGACTTTAGATATTTTATTGAATGATAATTTGGCTGTTAGAAAAGCACAAAATGATCTTGGTTTGGTTTTAGGAGTTGCTTATGCTCTGCCTTCAGGTTTGACATTTGAAGCTCGATTTAAAAAAGGATTGCTAGATATTTTGAGCAGCGATTATTATCAAAATGACTCCAATAATTATTATTTATTTGGAGATTATAACACAAATATTAATTTTCAATTAGGAGTTTCCTATTCGTTTGGAAAATAAAAAATATGATTTTACAAGATTTTTATACAATACAATCAGAAGAAAAAATATCTGATTCAAAATATAATATTACGATTTTAGTCAATGCTAAACATGAGGTTTTTAAAGGACATTTCCCTGGAAATCCTATTATGCCTGGTGTTTGTATGATTCAGATTATCAAAGAACTTACAGAATCTATTGCAAAAAGTTCGTTAATGATTCAGTCTTTAGCAAATGTAAAATTCATGGCGCTGATTAATCCTGAAGTTACTCCAGAATTACGATTAGAATTGGATGTTACAACAACTGAAGACGGTTTGGTAAAAGTGAAAAACACGACTTACTTTAATGACACAACTGCTCTTAAACTGAGCACAGTGTACAAAAAAATATAATTATGAAACTGTTATTGACATTACTTTTATGGGTTAGTTTTGCTGGAACGCCAGATTTGGCTTCTATTCGCAAAATGTATGCTGATGTGGCAAAATCTGAAACAAATGCCAAAGATTTTGTAGAAAAACTTGCTGGTGTTTCTAGTAATGACGATAAAATTTTAGTGGCTTACAAAGCGGCATCTATTTTAGTAGATTCTAAATTTGAAAAGAAATTGAGGCAAAAAATGGATCGCTTTAAAGAAGGTGCAAAATTACTGGAAGCAACGATAAAAAGTGAGCCAAGTAATATTGAAATGCGAATGATCCGATTAAGCGTTCAGCAAGATGTTCCTGCCATTACGGGCTACAAGAAAAATATTAAAGAAGATAAAAAATTCATTACAACGTATTATGCATCGCAAAATGCGGCTTTGAAAGATTATCTTAAAGACTTTGTTTTGCAATCTGAAAGTTTCTCTGAAAAAGAGAAGCAATTTGTAAAGTAAGCTCAAAAAATACCACATGAAATCACAGCACGAATTGCTTAGTTCGACTAACTTTTGTGTTATTGTACCAACTTACAATAACCAAAAAACACTGAAAAAAGTACTGGATTCTATTTTAGATTTCACCACAAATGTCATTATTGTCAATGACGGTTCTACCGATTCTACAAGCGAAATTTTAAAATCGTATTCGCAATTAACTCAAATTCATCATCCTAAAAATTTAGGAAAAGGACGAGCGCTGAGAAACGGATTTAGAAAAGCACTTGAATTGGATTTTGAATACGCCATTACAATCGATTCTGACGGACAACATTTTGCAACTGATATTCCTGTTTTCTTAGAAGCTATTCAAGAAGAGCCAAACGCTCTTTTGATCGGAAGCCGAAATATGACGCAGGAAAATGTTCCGAAGAAAAGCAGTTTTGGAAACAAGTTTTCTAATTTTTGGTTCAAATTTGAAACTGGAATTAAACTTGACGACACACAATCTGGATTTAGATTGTATCCGCTTCAATTATTGCCAAAACGTTTTTACACCAATAAATTTGAGTTTGAAATCGAAGTTATTGTGCGCGCCGCTTGGAAAGGAGTTGTCGTTAAAAATATTCCGATTCAGGTTTTGTACGATCCTGCTGAAAGAGTTTCGCATTTTCGTCCATTTCAAGATTTTACCCGAATCAGTATTTTGAATACAGTTTTGGTAACCAATGCTTTACTGTACATAAAACCGAGAGATTTTTTTAGAAGAGCAAAAAAAAAAGGTTTTAAAAAGTTCTTTCTAGAAGATATTTTAGAAAGCAAAGATTCTAATTTTAAAAAATCTGCAGCAATTGCTCTAGGTATTTTTATCGGACTTTCGCCTTTCTGGGGATTTCAAACCATATTGCTTTTTACTTTTGCTGCTTTGTTCAGGCTTAACAAAGTCATTGCTTATCTTACTTCAAACGTAAGTTTCCCGCCTTTTATTCCGTTTATTATTTATGCTTCGCTTCAAGTTGGGAGTATTTTTGTATCCAGCAATGCACCGCTGGTTTTAGACAGTTCCATTACGCTCGACGATATTCAAAAAAATGCTACACAATATATCGTAGGAAGTCTTATTTTAGCATCCGTTTCTGCGCTAACGGTTGGCTTGATAAGTTATTTACTTTTAACGGCTTTTAGTTCTAAAAGACGAAACAAATAATTAAGTTATGTTTGCCACAGATTAAAATGATTAAATGATTTTTATATCCAGTTTGTCAGGCTGAGCGAAGTCGAAGCCCACGTCCAATTGGAACGCCCTTCGACTTCGCTCAGGGTGACAAACTAAAGCAAATCTTTTAATCTGTTGTAAAAAATTAATAAATAACCATGCATCAATATTTCTACGCCATTCATTTGTTTGTAACCCGAAGAAAATCTCTATCGGTTTTTTTGGCTATTTTGATGCTTGTTGTTTTTGGATTCTTCGCTTCGAGATTAAAATTTGAAGAAGACATTACCAAACTTATCCCGACCAACGATAAAACCGATGTTACTGCCAAAGTTTTAAAACAATTAAACTTTGCCGATAAAACTACTGTAATTTTCAGCTTGGATAAAAACGGTTCTGCCGAGGATTTGAAAGAAATGGCAACTGCATTTTCAGACAGCGTTTCTAAATCCTGCAAACCTTACATAACGGGAATTCAAGGAAAAATTGACGAAGAAAACATTCAAGAAACTATTGATTTTGTTTACAATAATTTGCCTCTTTTTCTAGACGATAAAGATTATACTGCCATCGAAAAGAAACTGCAAAAGGACAGTATTGCAGCAACGGTTCAGGGAAATTACAAATCGATTATTTCTCCGTCTGGATTTATTACCAAAGATTTTATTCTGCAAGATCCGTTTGGAATTTCATTTATCGCTTTAAAAAAACTACAGCAATTAAATATTGGCGACGATTTTACTCTTGATAATGGTTTTGTAATGACGAAGGATAAAAAGAAATTACTGCTTTTTATCACTTCGAATATTCCTTCTAGCGAAACTGAAAAGAATACCATTTTTGCTGAAAAGCTTAAATCGATTCAGGAAAATTTAAATCAGAAATTTAAAGGAAAAACTTCGATCAGTTATTTTGGTTCTGCTTTAATTGCTGTTGCCAATGCCAATCAGATTAAAAGTGACATTATTTTGACAACATCAATCGCGATGTTTACTTTAATGCTGATTTTGATTTTATTTTATAGAAAACTCTTAGTTCCGCTTATTATTTTTCTTCCAACGGTTTTTGGCGGTTTGTTCGCGGTTGCATTTTTATATTTCGTGAGAGAACAAATCTCGGCAATTTCACTAGGAATTGGTTCTATTTTATTGGGAATAACAATAGATTATTCTATTCATATTCTTACGCATTACAAACATAATAGCGATGTAAAAACATTGTACAAGGACATTACAATGCCAGTGATTATGAGCAGTTCTACAACTGCGGTTGCATTTTTATGTCTTCTTTTTGTAAAATCGGATGCGCTGAATGATCTCGGAATTTTTGCTGCTGTTATCGTTATGGCAACTGGAGTTTTCTCGCTTTTAATTGTTCCTCATTTATATAAACCAACAGAAAATCTGGCGGAACACAAGAAAAATGTGATCGATAAAATGGCTCATTTTTCTTTTCACAATAATAAAATCTTAATCGGGCTTTGTGTTATTATCACCATAATTTGCTGTTTTACTTATAATGATGTTGGTTTTAATAACGATTTATCTCAGCTGAATTTTATTCCGAAAGATATTAAAGCTGCCGAAAAACAATTGGAAGAAAGCACAAGCTTAACTTCCAAAACTATTTATGTCGCTTCTTACGGAAAAACGATGGAAGAAGCTTTGCAACATAATAGTCGTCTTTTCGAAAATTTAAATACAGAGAAACAACAGCATAAAATTCTAAATTTCAGCTCAGTTGGCGGAATTGTGCTTTCGCAAAAGGAACAATTTCAAAAAATTGAGAAATGGAATTCATTCTGGAATTCACAGAAAAAACAATTCATTAAATCAGAATTAATTGCTGAAGGCGCTAAACTTGGTTTTAAACCTTCAACATATAATTTGTTTTTTGACCAATTAGATTCTGATTTCAAACCAATTTCTTCAAATGATTATCTTCAAATAAAAGCACTCCAGCTACAAGAATTCATCACAGAAAAAAATGGTTTTTATACCATTTCAACTTTAGTAAAAGTTGCTCCAGAGCAACGCGATGCTTTTGTAAAATCTACTTCAAAAACAGAAAATGTAATTGCAATCGATCGTCAGCAGATGAACGAAACGTTTTTTAGCACTTTAAAAACCGATTTCAATTCGCTTGTCAATTATTCTTTTGTCGCTGTAATTTTAATTCTATTTTTCTTTTTCCGAAGAATCGAATTGGTTATTATCAGCTGTATTCCAATTGCTTTAACGGGAATTGTGACCGCAGGAATTATGGGCATTTTTGGCATTCAAATGAATATTTTCAGTATGATTGTCTGCACCTTGATTTTTGGTCACGGAGTTGATTTCAGTATTTTCATGACGAGCGCATTGCAAAAAGAATACACAAACGGAGTTAACGAAATTGCGATTTATAGAACGTCAATTATCTTAGCTGTAATCACAACAATTTTAGGAATCGGCGCGATGATTTTTGCTAAACATCCTGCGCTTACATCAATTTCATTGGTTTCATTAATTGGAGTTTTTGCGGCGTTGATTATTACGTTTATTTTCTATCCGATTTTATTCAAACTATTTTTATCCAATCGTCCGAAAAAAGGAAATCCGCCTTTTCAATTACGCACTTTTACTCATGGCGTAATTTCTTTTGCTTATTATGGTTTGGGCGGAATCGTAATGTCGATTTTCAGCTTTACGCTAATGCCGATTTTGCCTTTTAGTAAAAAGTCAAAAATGAAAGCTTTCCGATATGTGGTTTCAAAATTCATGAAATCGGTATTGTATTCGAATCCGTTTATTCGAAAAAGAGTCATTAATAATTTCAATGAAACTTTCGAAAAACCAGCAGTAATTATTGCCAATCATTCTTCGTTTCTAGACATTTTATCGATCGGAATGCTGAGTCCAAAAATCATTTTCTTGGTAAGCGACTGGGTTTACAACTCTCCTATTTTTGGTGGCGTTGTGAGAAAAGCAGGTTTTTATCCTGTTTCTGAAGGTCTTGAAGGCGGAGTTGAACATTTACGCAAAAAAGTAAACGAAGGTTATTCTTTAATGGTTTTCCCAGAAGGAACACGATCTGAAAGCAATGTTATAAAGAGATTTCATAAAGGTGCATTTTTCCTTGCCGAAGAATTTAAAATAGATATTCTTCCTGTTGTCATTCATGGTGCTTCAGAATTAATCCCGAAAGGCGATTTTGTCATTCATCACGGAAAATTGACGGTTACAATTTTAGAAAGAATCACACCAGAAAATCTTTCATTCGGAAGTAATTATACCGAAAGAACGAAACAAATAAGTTCGTTCTTCAAGGCTGAATATCGCAAAATCAGACAAGAACTTGAAGGTCCAGATTATTTCAAAACCATGCTCATTAACAGTTACGATTATAAGGAAATCGAAATTGGAAATGACGTAAAGAAAGATTTAAAACAGAATCTCGAAACGTATTACAATCTAAACAAACATATTGCACCAAAAGCAAAAATCCTTCATTTAGGAAACAGTTACGGTCAATTGGATGTTTTGTTGGCACTGCAGGAACCACAAAGAAAAATATTCTCATTTATAAATGACGAAGAGAAATTACTGGTTGCCAAAACGAATTATATTGTTGGTAAAAGAAAAATAACCTATCTCGAAAAATTAGAATCAGCAATTGAAAGTCATTACGATATACTTTTAATTTCTGATGAAAGTTATGAAGAGGAAATCGAAAAAGTAATTTCAACTGCTTCTTCTATAATTTTAGTGAATTGTTCTCGTTTAAAAAATCAATTAAAGGATTTCGAAATTGTTTCTGAAGAAAATGCTTTAATTGTTTTAAAGAAAAAATAAATGAAAAAACAGTACGATGTAGTCATAATTGGCAGCGGTTTAGGCGGATTGGTTTCTGCTGTTATTCTGGCAAAAGAAGGCTACAGCGTTTGTGTACTCGAAAAAAACAATCAATATGGCGGAAATCTTCAGACTTTCGTAAGAGATAAAACGATTTTTGACACTGGAATTCATTATATCGGAGGTTTAAGCGAAGGCCAAAATCTGCATCAATATTTCAAATATATTGGAATAATGGATCATTTGAATCTGAAAAAATTGGATGAAAATGGTTTTGATATTATTTCTTTTGATGATGATAAAACCGAATATCCGCATGCGCAAGGTTTCGAAAATTTCATTGAAAAACTAACTCAATATTTTCCAGAAGAAAAAGAAAATCTAAAAAGTTATTGCCAAAAAATAAAAGCGGTCTGCAAAACATTTCCGCTTTACAATCTAGAATCTGAAGGAAAATATGACGATGAAATTCTAACGCTTAACGCGAAAGAAACGATCGATTCTTTTACTAAAAATGAGAAACTAAAAGCGGTCTTGGCAGGATCTAATTTTCTTTATGCCGGCATAGCCGAAAAATCGCCTTTTTATGTGCACGCGCTTGTTGTCAATTCGTATATCGAAAGTTCTTGGCGTTGTGTAAATGGCGGAAGTCAGATCACGAAACAACTTTTGAAACAGTTGAAAAGTTTTGGTGGCGAATTCTTCAAACATAAGGAAGTAACGCAATTTGAAGTTGAAAATCAAAAGGTAAATTCAGTCAAAATGAAAGACGGAACAGCGGTTTCTGGAACGTATTTTATTTCGAACATCGAACCGAAAACAACTTTGAAAATGGCGGGTCAGGAAAACTTCCGTAAACCATTTTTCAACAGAATTCAGAATCTAGAAAGTGTGCTTTCTGCCTTCAGTTTATATATTGTTTTCAAACCGAAAACTTTTAAATACATCAATCACAATTATTATCATTTTAAAAGTGCAAATGATGTTTGGACTTCGTATGAATACGACGAAAATTCGTGGCCAAAAACTTTTATGGCGTCTATGAATCCGTCGAAAAAAGATGAAGAATGGGCAGACGGAATGACGTTTTTGACGTACATGAAATATGATGATGTTAAAACTTGGGAAAACACTTTCAACACAACTTTTGAAGAAAATGAAAGAGGTGAAAGTTACGACGAATTTAAAGCTAAAAAAGCTGCCAAGTTTTTAGAAGAAATCGAGAAAAAATTTCCAGGAATAAAAGATTGCATCAAATCGGTACATACTTCTACTCCTCTTTCTTATCGTGATTATATTGGTGGAGACGGCGGAAATATGTACGGATATGTTAAAGATTCAAATAATCCGATGAAAACGATGATTCCGACCAAAACTAAGGTAGAAAATCTTTATCTTACAGGCCAAAGTATTAACATGCACGGTGTCTTGGGAGTTACAGTTGGAGCGGTTATAACTTGCTCAGAAATTGTAGGAAAAGAATATCTGCTGGAAAAAATTAAAAAAGCATCTGAATAAATCATTATGAAAAACCGAATTTTTTACCTCTTCCTTATCGGTTTTCTAAGCTTACTGATTTCCTGTGGTACTTCAAAATCAAAAAAACATACGCCAAATATTACGGCTTTCAACAATACAAAACCTGTTGTTGAGAAAGTATCAGACAGCGTTTTTCTTTCTGGAAAAAATTCGTTTTTAAAAAATAAACAAGGTCTTTGGGAATTGTATGTCGAAGGAGATCCGCTAGAAATCGGACTTTCAACTGGCGCTTTGACTGATTCGCTTTTACAAAAACAGCAACGCATTTTTTTCTCTAAAATAACCGATCTTATTCCGTCAAAATTTCAGCAGAAATTGCTTCGTCAGTTTTTAAAATGGTACAATCGAAAACTGTATCTAAATGTTCCAGACGAATATCAAACGGAGATTTATGGCGTTTCTCAATATTCTTCAAATGAATTTGATAATATCGCACCTCAATATCAGCGTGGTTTGTATTTGCACGCGGCACACGACATTGGACACGCATTGCAAGATTTGGCTTTGGTTGGCTGTTCTTCTTTTGCCGCTTGGAATGAAAAATCGGAAGATGGAAATTTAATCTTGGCGCGAAATTTTGATTTTTATGTGAATGACGCTTTCGCGGAAAATAAAATAGTCGCGTTTATAAAACCAAAAGAGGGATTTCCGTTTATGATGGTGACTTGGCCCGGAATGATTGGTGCGGTTTCTGGAATGAATCTCGAAGGTTTGACCATTACCATAAATGCTTCAAAATCTAAAATTCCGCTTGTCGCAAAAACTCCGATTTCGATTTTAACTCGTGAAATTTTACAGCACGCCAAAAATCTAGAGGAAGCAATTGCTATTGCAAAAAAAAGAAAAGTGTTTGTTTCTGAATCTATTATGGTTGGAAGCGCGAATGATAACAAAGCAATTTTAATTGAAGTTTCACCAAATAAAATGGACGTTTACGATGTTCCAAACAGCGATCAATTAATTTGTTCCAACCATTTTCAAGGTGAAGCTTTTGCAGCAGACAAAAGAAATCAGGAACAAATTGCCAACAGCCATTCTGAATATCGATATGAAAGAATGCAGGAATTGCTGGCTGAAAATCCAAAAGTGAATCCTGAAATTGCTTCGGAAATTCTGAGAAATAAAGACGGTTTAAAAAATGAAATTCTAGGTTTTGGAAATGAAAAAGCATTAAATCAGCTTTTGGCGCATCACGGAATTATCTTTAAACCAAAAGAAAAATTGGTTTGGGTTTCGGCAAATCCGTTTCAATTGGGCGAATTTGTTTGTTATGATTTGAATTCGATTTTTAAGGAAAATAGAAATGAAGCACAATCATTTCAGAAAGAAAATCTGAATATTGCTAAAGATCCTTTCTTGGAAACAATTGCTTTTCAGAATTTTAAAAAGTTCAAAATGGATGATCATAAATTAGATTCTATTTTAGAAAAAAAAGAAACTGTTTCTCCAGAATTTCTTCAGAATTATCAAGCGTTAAACCCTGATTATTGGGTTGTATATTATAAGGCAGGATTGTACTTTTACCAAAAAAAGGAATTTCTTCAAGCAAAGCTGAATTTTGAAAAGGCTTTAACACATGAAATTACAACGGTTCCTGAAAAAGAAGAAATTGAAAAATATTTAAAAAAAGTCAAAAGAAAATTAAAATGATTCCAGCAATAGAAAAAGATTCTTTAGAAGAAATTAAAATTTTTCAAGAACAAAAATTAGTTGAACTTTTAGAATATATCAGCAAGAATTCTCCATTTTACAAAAGACTTTTTGCTGGACAAAATATTGATATTTCGAAAGTTAAAACACTGGAAGATTTACAATTTTTACCTGTTACAACCAAAGAAGATTTACAACAATATAACGATGATTTCTTGTGTGTTCCACAGCATAAAATTATCGATTACGCTACAACATCTGGAACTTTAGGCGATCCTGTAACTTTTGGATTAACCGATTCTGACTTGGATCGATTGGCTTATAATGAAGCGATTTCTTTCGCTTGCGCGGGAATTGCAGAAGGCGATGTTGTACAATTAATGACGACAATTGATAGAAAATTTATGGCTGGTTTGGCTTATTTTCTTGGTCTTCGAAAACTGAAAGTAGGTGTAATTCGTGTTGGCGCTGGAATTCCAGAAATGCAATGGGACTCGATTTTAAAATACAATCCAAGTTATTTAATTACGGTTCCTTCTTTCCTTTTAAAATTAATTGAATACGCCGAAATTCACGGAATTGATTATAATAATTCGAGCATAAAAGGTGCAATTTGTATTGGAGAATCTTTGAGAGAGCAAGATTTTTCAATGAATATTTTATCGAAAAAAATCACCGATAAATGGAATATTAAGTTGTTTTCAACTTATGCTTCTACCGAAATGAGCACTGCTTTTACAGAATGTGAACATGGAAAAGGTGGGCATCATCATCCAGAATTAATCATTGTTGAAGTTCTAGATGAAAATAATATCCCTGTCAAAAATGGCGAAATTGGCGAACTTACTTTTACAACTTTAGGAATTGAAGCAATGCCTTTGTTGCGTTTTAAAACGGGAGATATTGTTCAGTTTCATGACGAACCTTGCGAATGCGGAAGAAATACTTTGCGCGTTGGACCAGTTGTTGGGCGCAAAAAACAAATGATTAAATACAAAGGAACAACATTGTATCCACCAGCGATGAATGATGTTTTGAGCAGTTTTGATAATATCGAAAATCATTTAATTGAAATTTCAACTAACGATTTAGGTACAGATGAAATCTTAATTAAAATTGCCGTTAAAAATCAATCTCCAGAATTTTTACAAGAAATAAAAGATCACTTTAGAGCCAAATTGAGAGTGACTCCAAAAATAGAATTTGTTCCAAAAGAGATTCTAAATCCTATCGTTTTTAATCCAATGAGCCGAAAACCAATTCGATTTTTTGACTATAGAACTTAATTATAAGTTGCTAAGATACTGAGATTCTAAGACTCTAAGTTTTTCATTTTAAATGTCAGACAAGGATAAAAACTCAGAACCTTAGCATCTTAGAAGCTTAGAAGCTTCTTAATTGAACTAAAAGTTGTAATTTTGCAAAAAATATTGAAGATGGTCAAGATTGGCAACATAGAATTACCTGAATTTCCTTTATTACTCGCACCGATGGAAGATGTTAGTGATCCGCCGTTTCGCAGATTATGCAAAACGCACGGAGCTGACATGATGTACTCTGAATTTATTTCATCTGAAGGATTGATTCGTGATGCTATAAAAAGTAGAATGAAGCTGGATATTTTTGATTATGAACGTCCTGTTGGAATTCAGATTTTTGGTGGTGATGAAGAAGCGATGGAACTTTCTTCTAAAATTGTTTCTACCGTAAAACCTGATTTAGTTGATATAAATTTTGGATGTCCTGTAAAAAAAGTCGTTTGTAAAGGCGCTGGAGCAGGAGTTTTAAAAGATGTCGATTTGATGGTACGTCTGACACAGGCTGTTATCAAAGGAACTGGTTTGCCTGTTACTGTAAAAACGCGTTTAGGTTGGGATGAAAACTCTATTAATATTGATGAAGTTGCTGAAAGACTACAGGATATTGGTGTTCAAGCTTTAACAATTCACGCAAGAACTCGTGCTCAAATGTACAAAGGTCATTCTGACTGGTCGCACATTGCACGTGTAAAAAATAATCCAAGAATTACGATGCCAATTTTCGGAAACGGAGATATTGACAGTCCAGAAAAGGCATTACAATATAAAAACGAATACGGAATTGACGGAATCATGATTGGTCGTGCTGCGATTGGTTATCCGTGGATTTTTAATGAAATAAAACACTATTTCAAAACAGGTGAGCACTTACCTACTCCAACGGTTATTGATCGTGTTGAAGCGGCTAGAAATCATTTGCAATGGTCAATGGATTGGAAAGGCGAACGTTTGGGAATTGTAGAAATGCGCCGTCATTATACCAACTATTTCAAAGGAATTCATTCGTTTAAAGAATTCAAACAAAAATTAGTTACTACTGATGCACCTGAAGATTTATTCGCTATTATGAAAGAAATCGAACAGGTTTATGCAGGATATGAATTTGTTTAAAAACATAAAAAAAGACCTTCAATATTGAAGGTCTTTTTCTTTTATTATACTTGAACTCGTTTCCACTTTCCTCTTTTATAGAAAACAATTCCCGCCAAAGTAATTGCAGTTTCTGCAACTGGAATGGCAATGAAAACACCTGTTGGTCCCATATTAAAATGCTTTGCCAAAACAAAAGCCAATGGAATTTGGAACAACCAAAAACCGAAGAAATTAATTCCTGTTGGTGTCCATGTATCTCCTGCTCCGTTGAAAGTATTTATCAAAACCATTCCGATTCCGTAGAAAATAAATCCGATGCTCATGATTTGCAAAGCTTCAATAGCAACGGTTTTTACTTGTTCATCATTCGTGAAAAACGAAATAATATATTGTCCAAAGCCCAAAGTAATAATCATAATTGTAGTCATGAAAATTACATTGTATCGCGCTGTCGTATAAACCGATTTTTCGGCACGTTCGATTTGTTTAGCCCCTAAATTCTGTCCAACCAAAGTTGCGGCGGCATTACTCAATCCCCAGGCTGGAAGAATAAAAAACATCATAATTCTTAATGCCGTCTGATATCCAGCCGAACCGTGATCTCCTCCTGTTGTGGCAACTAATTGTGCCAAGAAAATCCAGCTGCAAGAAGCAATTACAAATTGTAAAATTCCTGGAGCTGCAATTTTTACTAAGGCTTTTATTTGCTTGAAATCTGGAGCAAAATATGGTATCTTAATTTTTAAAACTCCTTTTCCAAAAAACAAATGATATACTTGATAAATAACTCCAATACTTCTTCCGATAGTTGTTGCCAAAGCTGCACCAACTAATCCGAAAGCGGGAACTGGTCCGAAACCGTTAATTAAAATTGGACATAAAATGATGTTACAGATATTGGCTATCCAAAGACTTTTCATAGCAATTGCTGCATTTCCTGCTCCGCGGAAAATTCCATTTATTAAAAATAAAAGCATAATGCACAAACTAGAGCCAATCATAATTTGTGTAAATCGATAGCCATGTTCAGCCGATTCTATTGAAGAACCCATCAGAATCAAAATATCTTTTGCATAGATAATTCCGAAAATGCTCATTACACTATTTACGGCAACGGCAATAATAATGGCTTGCATTCCTGCTTTTGCAGCAGCAACAGGATCTTTTTCTCCAATACGTCGTGCTACAACAGCTGTTGCGGCCATACTCATTCCGATGGCAAGCGAATAAATTACGGTCAATACCGATTCGGTTAAACCAACGGTCTGAATGGCAAAACTGCTATGTTCTAGATGTCCAACAAAATACAAATCGACTAATGCAAAAACCGATTCCATCATCATTTCCAAAACCATAGGAATGGCCAATAGAATTACGGCTTTTTTTATACTTCCAGAAGTATAGTCAAAAGATTCGTCACCTTTTAGAGCTTGTTTTAAAGTGGTGAAAATTTTAGAAAAGTAGCTTTTCTTTATAGATGTTTCTGTCATGATATTTTAGGATAAATGATAAAATTGGTCCAGATATGTTTTTAATCCGAACTAAAAAAGTAAACGTAAGTATCCTAATTATTCTAAAAAATAAAATAGGATTAGGCAGAAACAATCATATGCTGTAGTTTTTTAAGGCGGTAAATATAATTAATATTTCTTAAGAAGTTATTAATCAAGTAGTTTTTTACTTACTCGACTGCTCGCAATTAGTGAAGCAACAAAACCTAGAGAGATAATTGTTGTCATTACAATGAGAACATTTTCTACTGTAAAAACAACTGGGTAAGCCAAAGTTGGAGTAATCATAATAAGGTCAAACTTCTGCTGTAATATCACGAGGATTATTCCTAAAGCGAGTCCTATTAAACCACCAAAAACACTTAATAAAGTTCCTTGAAGAAGAAATATTTTTCGGAGCCCACCGATGTCTGTTCCTAAATTGAAAAGGGTTTTAAGATTTCCTTTCTTTTCTAAGATCATCATAATTAAAGCTCCAATCAAATTAAAAAGCGCCACAATGATTACTAATGTAAAAATCAGATAAACCGCAATGTTTTCGGTATTTAACATTCTATACAAAGACTCATTTAGCTGTGCTCTATTTTTTAAAGTAATTTTATTTTTAAAAATAGAATTGAGCTGAGTCTTTATTGCTGCTTCATCTGCATTTTCTTTTAATTTAAATTCAATTCCAGAAATCTGATTTGGTTTGTACATTAACAATTCTTGCACTAAACTTAAATCTGCAAATACATATTTTGAATCTAAATCTTCACTGATAGAATAAATTCCAACAGGCAAAACATCCGTTTTTGTAAAAGCTTCTTCAGGGTTTTCGATTGCTCCTTTTCCTGGTTTTGGTGCAAAAATCTGAAGCGGATTTTCAAAATCAAGAATTCCCATGGAGAAATTTTGAGCTAACCCGTAACCAATTACAACCTGAAAACTATCTGGTTTAAGCCATTGGCCATTAAAGAGTTTTTTCTTGATATCATTGACAACAGGATAAATGCTATCAACTCCTTTTAAGTAGGTAACTTGCTGTTTGTCTTTAAATAAAAACAAAACACGTTCTTCAATTATTTTGGTGTAAGAAGCAACACCGTTTATTTTTTTTATTTGATTTTCCTGCTCGGGCGTAAATAAAAAAGATTTTCCGTAAGTGCTTACCAACTTTAAATCGGGATCTATTTCGTTGGTAAACGAAAGGCTAAAAACTTTAAGTCCGCTAAAAACCGATAAAACCACAAACAAGGCCATTGTGCCAACAATGATTCCCATGCTGGCAATGCGGTTGATAATATTTATAGCATTGTTTTTACTGCTGCTAAAAATATATCGTTTGGCTATGTATAAAGGGAAATTCAAATTACGACTTTCTTCTTTTTTCTAAAAGGTCACGATTTTCAATTGGGTTTTCTTTTCCAGCAAGTGCATTGTCGATTTTCTCTATATAATCTAAAGAGTCATCAATAAAGAATACCAAATTCGGAACGCGGCGTAATTGCAAACGTACACGCTGCGACAAATCATGTTTGATTAAAGTTGTATTTGTTTTGATTGCTTCTAAAGTTTCTTTGGCTTTTTCTTGCGGAAAAATACTTAAATAAACTGTTGCCACAGATAAGTCTGTAGTTACACTCACTTTGGATACAGAAATTACCAAGTTTGTAATTCCGTTTTTTCTCACTTCACCTTGCAAAATGTCAACCAGATCTTTCTGAATAACACCGCCTATTTTTTTCTGTCTATTTGTTTCCATAGTGCAAAAATACTACTTTTAAATTTTACTCCGAACAATTTCTAATTGAACAATAGCGTGATTTTTCTATCTCCTAATTGTTTTCTTCAAGATCGTATCTGTCTTCTCTTCTTTATTTGCTAGACAAAAAACCATAACAACCTGATTTTCAGAACTTAAACATGATAAAAGTCATATTATATTGGTTAAATATTATATACCTTTGATAAAACTCTAATAACCAAAGTATCATGAAAAAAAGAGAACCAATTAGTCATATTATGACTAAAACTGTAATCACTGTGAATGAAAAAGATGATCTTAAAACTGTGGTTGAAAAGTTAAAAGCCAATACAATTCGTCACATTCCAGTTGTAAAAGGTAAGGAAGTCATTGGAATTATAAGTCGAACTGATGTAAACCGACTAACTTTTGGTGCCTTGTTTGAAGGTCAGGAAAATGCTGACGAAGCCATATTAGAAATGCTATCGATTGCTCAAGTAATGACTTCAAAGCCAAGAACTGTATCATCGGATACTCTTATTCGCGATTTAGCGGAAATTTTTGTAAAAGAAGATTTTCATGCTCTTCCAGTTGTAGACAAAGATGAACTTAAAGGAATCGTAACAACAACCGACGTTGTGAAATATTTCTTAGAACAATACGACTAAAGATAATTGAAATAAAAAAGGGAGCTTAGCTCCCTTTTAATTTTTATCTGCTTTGCAGCCATCCTTCTGGATTATTATTTGATGTATTTTGTAGAATCAAGAATTTGATGATTGTTTTTCCTGTATCACCACTTGTTCTAACTTTCCCAATATTTTGTTTAATCGTTACTTTATCTCCCTGACTAACAGAAACTGAACTTAAGTTTTGATATACCGTGAAAAAGTCTCCGTGCTGAATTACAACTGCTTTATTCACTGGCGATAAAACGATAACTTTAGAAACTTCTCCAGCAAATACCGCTCTTGCACTTGCACCGTCTTCTGTTGTAATCTCAACTCCAGAATTATGAACTGTAATTGAAGGGTGCAGTGGGTGTGGCTGATCTCCATAACCAAGAGAAATAAATCCTTTCTCTACTGGCCAAGGCAATCTTCCTCTGTTTGCTTTAAAATCTGCCGCCAAAACTTTATCTTCTGGAGTCATCACAATTTTAGAAGAAGAAACCGGAGCTTTTGTTTCGGTCGAACCTGGATTTGCTTTTGCTCTTTCTGCAGCTGCTTTTCTATTTGCTTCAGCAATAGCTTCACGAATTAAACGGTCAATTTGTTTATCGATACGTTTAGATTCATTTTGTTTTGATCGAATATCGGCAGCAATTTTATTTTTATCTTTTTTAAGCGAATTAACTAATTTCTGCTGTTCTTTTTTCTCTGCTTCAAGCGTAACTTTTTCTTTTTCGTTTTCAGCAATAATCTTCTTTTTTACTTGTCTTTGTCCATCCAGCTTTGCATTAAAATCAACTAATTGAGCTGTTTTTGATTGAATTTCAAGACCTTGATTTTTTCTAAAATTAGTATACTGCTTTAAGTATTGCGCTCTTTTGTAAGCTTGCAAGAAACTTTCAGATGATAAAATAAACATTGCACGGCTTTGCTCAGAACGGCTTTTGTATGATTTTAAAATCATCGCAGCATAATCTTCTTTTAAAACCTTTAATTCTTTTTTAAGTTTATTAACCTGAACCTGATTAATGTACATGTCATTACTAATCAGTCTTTCTTGTTTTGCTGTAGTATTAATTAATTTCTCTTTTAGTTTGATTTTGTTTGCCTGAATTAAATATTCATTCACAGCAGATTTCTCTTTTTTTCGAACAGACTGAAGCATCTTTTCGTTATCTCTGATTTCCTGCTGAATTTGAGCTTTACGCTGCTCCAGTTTTTCTTGCTGAGAATCTTGCGCCCATACAAATGTAGTGGCACAAACTAAAACTAGGCTTAGGAGAAATTTTGGCATGTTTATGTTTTTATTTTTGCAAATTTACTTAATTGAAACTTTTTTATAACCGCTTGGAACACTATACGGAAAAGAAAGTTCTTCATTAAATGAAATATTGTTGTAATTCAAGTTAATACTTGTCTTGCCTTTTGGCTGAACTGCATTGATTTCGATACTTGTAGGCAATGTTCCTTGATCAAAATTTTTAGCATCTGAATAGGCAATTTGCAATGTTCTGTTCTCTGACGGCTGAGAAATCTCTTCTTTCTGAATTAAATATTTTTCTCCATCTAAGAAGAAGGTTTTCTTCAAGTTAGCATCTTTTTCTTCGTCTAATCTGAATAGATTTTCTACAATAGTCTGAGTGTATTTTCCTTTTCTTAAATCATCAAAAGCTTCTCCCACTAATAGATTTTGAACTTTGGTATAATCTAAATCTGTCCCAAGCCATTTACTCAAACTTGTGAAATCTCCTTCATAATAAGTACTATTGATTTTTTCGTAATAACTTACTGCCGAAGGCGTTATTAAAGCTTTTGCCATTGTGATTCCTAAGAAACGTACGCTTATTAGAATCTGTTTGTCTTTTTCAATTCTGATTTCAGCTGTAACATTTTGACTTTGCTTTTCATCAGCATATTTTGCACTTGCTTTTATGTATAAAGTCGAAAAATCTAACTTATTATCATAATGTTTTTCGATTACTTTTTTGTCTTCTACCGGCGCAATTGTCTGGCTTGTATTTCCTTGCACTGCTACTGCTTTCGTTTTACATGAAATTACGGCAATAGACAATGCTAGTATTGATATATATTTTTTCATTTGAATTCTCTTTTATTTTTTCTTCTTTAATAATTCATTTGCTTTCAAAAAGTATTCCTCTTTTTTCTTTGCATCTCCCAATCCATTGTATGCCTCTCCTAACTGAATATTAAAATTTGATTCTAATTTTACGTCATCCACTACATAATCAAGACCCATTTCTAAGACGGTTTTTGCATTTTTAAATTGTTTCAACTGATTGCTCCCTAAACCAGCATAGTAATAAAACTGTGGTTGGCTTGGATAAACTTCGATCAGCATCATGGCTCTTTTGGTCATTGGTTCATACTGCTTTACTTGAGAATATGCTTCCAATAATAACATATTAGTCTCAAGGTCAGTATCAGAATGTTCCTTTAAATCTTTTTCATAATATTTAATGGCATTCTCAAATTGTCCTTTGCTATGATAAAACTTTCCAATTTCTTTAGCAACATCAACATCTTTATCGTTGTCAAAATAAGAAATGGCTTTTTCTAAATCGGCAGAATATTGTGGGTTTTTATTTACATAAATCAAAAACTCATTCAAAGTTCTGTGTTTGATTTTTGAATCGATTTTTGAGCTTGCTAAAATCACATTCATCGATTTTATAGCTTTATCTGCTTGGTTGGCATCCAAATATCCTTTGAACGAGCTCACTTGTCCCCATTCTGAATCTGGAAGTTCTTTTGCCAATTGTTTTGCTACTTCTAGCGATTTTTCACTTTCATTATTTTTCGAATACAAAAAAATCAGATTTACGTAATTTGATTCTTCTTTTGGATTTTTTTTAATCTGTTCCAAAAGATTATCAATTTCAGCATTTTGATATTTTCCTTGAGATAAAATCTGTGTTTTATAAATTTCACGTTCAGCAGATTTTCCGAACTTATCATTCATTTCATTTATCGCTGTCAATGCCTTGTCATACTGATTAGTAATCATATATAACGAAATCAGATCGTCTTTATATTCTTCGTCAAAAACAATAATTTTTTGAATAATTTCAATTGCCAAAGGATAGTTTTTAGTCTCGTAACTTACATCGTAAATTCCTAACCAAAACCATTTATTTTTAGGATCAAGCTGTGTTGCTTTTTCAAAAGCATCTTGTGCATTCTGATATTGTTTAAGCGACAGATAGTTTTTTCCTAATTCAAAATAAGCAACTGCATCATTGGGTTTAAGTTTTATACATTTCTCCAATGATACAATGGCTTTATCATAATTTTCAATTCCTTTTTGCTTTAATGATTCATAAAACGAGTCTTGATATTCGTCTGTTGCCATAGCGATATCTTCGGGTTCTGTCTGTGCAAAAACCGAAAATGATGTGCTAAACAAAGCAAAAAATAAAACCGTAAAAACTCTTTTTTTGATCATTTGTAAAAACTACATTTTAAACAAAACGAAATCTTGCTAATTTTTATTTTATTCTAAAACAGCGTAATCTCCAATACTAACGCTTGTAAATTTACCATCGTAACTCACATGGTTTCCGATCATTGCATTATCAAGATTAGCATTTTTAATTTGAGAATATGTTTGTATCAAACTGTCTTTAATTGTACTGTCTGTTACATGGCATCCTTTTCCAAGAGAAACATTTGGACCAACTGTAGTATTTTTCAAAACCACATTTTCTCCAATATAACAAGGAGGAATAATTGTTGAATTTTCTAATGTAACACCGTAATCAACTAAGTGCTCACCATCATTATGAAGGAAACCTAACATTCTCGTATTAGTTTCAACTGTAACATCTTTGTTACCACAGTCCATCCATTCGTCAACACTTCCTGTTTTGAAAACTTTTCCGTTTGCCATCATCGCTTTAATACCATCATTAATTTGGTATTCTCCACCATTCTGAATATTATTGTCTAAAACATTTTGAAGTTCATTTTTTAAAATTCCAACTTCTTTAAAATAGTAAATCCCGATAACAGCTAAATCACTTACGAATTCTTTTGGCTTTTCAACCAATTCTATAATTTCATTATTCTGGTTTAGTTTTACAACTCCAAAAGCTTCAGGCTGTTCTACTTGTTTTACCCAGATTACTGCATCAGCTTCAGGGTCCAATTCAAAATCTGCTCTAATTAAAGTATCCGCATAAGCAATTACGGCTGGTCCAGATAAAGAATCTTTTGCACACATAATCGCATGGCCTGTTCCTAAAGGCTGATCTTGACGGTAGATTGAAGCTTTAGCTCCTAATCCTTTCGCTAAATCTTCTAAACTTTCAACAACATCTGCACCAAAAAAAGCTTCGTCTCCTAAAATAAAAGCAACTTCTTCAATTGGTTCTTTTAATATTTTGGCAATATCTTCAACTAAACGGTGTACGATAGATTTTCCTGCTACTGGAATTAAAGGTTTTGGAACTGTTAGAGTATGAGGCCTCAATCTTGATCCGCGGCCTGCCATTGGCACAATTATCTTCATTTTTTATTTGATTTTATGGGAAGATTTAAAAATCTTCATTGGGTTTGGTCTTTCTTTTTTATTATTTCACTCCAGTGCTTCCAAAGCCTCCTTCGCCTCTTGATGTTTCAGTAAGCGTTTTAACTTCGATCCATTCAGCTCTTTCGTGTTTTGCAATAATCAACTGTGCAATTCTTTCTCCATTTTCGATTACAAAATCGTCATTAGATAAATTTACTAAAATTACTCCTATTTCTCCTCGGTAATCTGCATCAATAGTTCCTGGAGAATTTAAAACGGTTACACCTTTTTTTGCAGCCAGACCGCTTCTAGGTCTTACTTGCGCTTCGTAACCAATTGGCAATTCGATAAAAAGTCCTGTTTTTACAATAGTTCTTTCTAAAGGTTTTAACGTAATTGGTTCTATAATATTGGCACGCAAATCCATTCCTGCAGATGCAATCGTTTCGTAATTTGGTAAATCGTGCTGTGATTTATTGATAATTTGAATTTTCATTTTTAAATATAATTTTCTTAAAACGTCTTATTTTCTCTTCATTATTCCTTTTATAGTATCTTTTTCAAAATGGTACACCATATACATAAAGATTAAAAGAAGTGGAATTCCAACATAATATTTCTCTCTAAATCCATAAAATGAGATTACTGAAAATACTATTGAAACACCTAAATAAGCACCAATCTTGTTCATATCATAAGGAATCGGATAATATTTATTTCCTAAAACATAAGAAATAAGCATCATACTTCCGTAAGCCGAAATGGTTGCAATTGCAGAACCATAATAACTGTACTTCGGAATTAATAAATAATTTAAAATCAAGGTAACAACTGCTCCTACAATAGAAATGTATGCTCCAATTTTTGTTTTATCTGTCAGTTTATACCAAACTGATAAGTTGTTATAAATTCCCAAAAAGAAATTTGCCAAAATAATTAATGGCACAACTTTCATTGCTTCCCAATACGATTTATTATCTAACAATAAATATTTTAAAAGATCAGCAAAAACAATTACGCCTAATAAAATCAATGATCCTAAAATCACGAAATATTTCGTAATAACAGCGTAAGTCTGTGGTGCATTTTCATTTTTAGCATGACTAAAAAAGAAGGGTTCAATTCCTAATCTAAAAGCTGTTGCAAAAAGAACCATAAACAATCCTAATTTGTAACAAGCAGAATAAGCTCCAACTTCAGACTTTGCTAAATTTTCTGGAAGTAAATATCCTAATAGAATTTTATCGAAATGTTCATTTACTGCAAAAGCCAATCCTGCAACCAAAATCGGAAGTCCGTATTTCATCATCTTTTTCCAAAGTACTGGATCGAATTTTCGTCCAAGCGAAAGATAATTTGGAGAAAGCACAATAAAAGTTGCTAAACTTGCCAGAAGGTTAGCTATGAAAATATAGGCGATTTGGAAATTTTGCACATATAAATTATCCCAAATAGAGTTCGGATTTGCTTCTGCCAATTTTGGAAGATACATCAAGAAAAATATATTCAACAATAAGTTGATGACAACATTTCCAATCTTTATTGCCGCATAAACCATCGGTCTTTGGTTAGCTCTAAGTTTAGAAAATGGAATTAAAACCAAAGCATCTAAAACTAAAATCCATACCGAATAAGTAATATACTGAACATCTACTTCTGCAAGATTTGCCAAAGTATTTCTAAAAATCAAACCTGCAAAAAGAAATAGAATAGAAGTCCAAAAAATAGAAATAGTAGAAGTAGCAATTACGTTTTTCTTATCATCTTCTGCACTGTAAAATCTAAAAAATGCAGTTTCCATTCCGTAAGAGAGAACCACATTAAAGAAAACCATCCAAGACAATACAATCGAAACTTCACCATACTCAGCTGTAGGCAAAATTCCTGTATATAATCTCACTAATAAAAAACTCAGCATTCTTGGTAAAACTGTTGCCAGCCCATAAATTGCTGTTTGCTTGAATAGATTTTTATATAATCCCAAAATATAATTCTAATAATGTTTATAAGACAAAAATAACCATTTCTTTTGTTTAATGGTGCTTTTGTTGATGCAATAAAGAAAACTTGTGATTGTTTTTAGACAGTCATTTTCTTTTCATCTAAAATTTTGACAAAATGAAATCCTTTTGGAGCATAACCCTGATTATAATAAAATCGATGAGCTCCAAAATTTCCTGTAAATGCATCCAAAACGATACTGCTGCAATTCAATTCTATTGCTTTTTTCTCTATATAATCGGTTAGCATTTTTCCAATCCCTCTAGATCTAAACTCAGGATTAACAACAAAATTGTCAATTTCCAGATATTTTCCTGTCCAAAGTTTTGTTGCAGACCAACAACCTGTAAGTCCAAGGCAAGTATCATTTTCAAATACCGCAATCTGTGTATAATTATGCGGAAGCATTTCAGAAAGAAATGATTGATACTTTTCAAGTGAAATATTTGGATATAAAAATCGAATCGTATTTATCTGAGCAACCATATCTTCAATGGTAGTAAGCTCTCGTATTTGTAAAGTCATTGTATAAAAAGAAATAGAATTCAAAAATACTTAAAATAAAACCTAAGAAATAAACGTTTAATATTTGAAAAATAAATTAAACTTAATAAAAAAAGAAAAACACAAAACATATCCCTCCCTAAAACCTTTATATCGAGATAATTATAACGTGTTTTTCATCAAAACATGTGAAATATATAAAATTTAATTAAAAATTATGTAACATTTTTTTTACAGTCTTTATCTAAATTTGTTTCAAAGGGAATGAGAAAGCTAGATACAACCCTTTAAAAAAAGAAGCACTGGGACTAATAAAGCTTGTTTGTTCCCATAAAAGACAAAGCATAAGGGATTGATTCAGCTGCAGTAACCCTAAAAAAACAGAGCACTGGGACTAATAAAGCTTGTTTGTTCCCATAAAAGACAAAGCACAGGGATTGATTCTGCTGAAATGTAACCCTAAAAAAAAACAGAGCATTGGGATTAATAAAGCTAGTTTGTTCCCATGAAAGACAAAGCACGCAGAGTTATCTGTCTATTTTTATAAAATGGTAGTGATTCTCAACTTAAATATAATTTGAGAATCACCATTTTATAGAATTATTTTTAAAAAAGAATAAAACTTCCAATAAAAAGAAAAGCCAGCGTTAGCTGGCTTTTCTTTTATATATAATGGAATAAATTATCCATTTAAAGCTTCTGCTCCACCAACAATTTCCAAAATCTCACTTGTAATCGCAGCCTGACGAGCTTTGTTATAAGTCAATTTCAATTGGTTTCTTAATTCAGTAGCATTATCTGTTGCTTTGTGCATTGCAGTCATACGTGCTCCATGCTCAGAAGCAAATGAATCACGGATACCTTTGTACAATTGTGTTTTTAAAGACTTAGGAATTAAAGCCAATACAATTTCTTCTTTTCCTGGTTCAAAAATATAATCTCCAGAAGTAGCAGCTGCATCAGTATTAATAGGAGCTAACGGTAAAAACTGCTCAACTTGAACAATCTGAGTCGCAGCATTTTTAAACTGGTTGTAAACCAATTCAATTCTATCGTATTCTCCAGTTAAAAACTTTTGAGTTAAATTATCAGCAATTCCAGCAACATTTTCAAATGTCAAATGATCAAAAATTGCATTATGATGACCGTGGATTTTATGCGTTTTTACTAAAGCATCTCCACCTTTTTTACCAATGGCAAAAACGTCAACTTGCTTTCCAGCATAAAACTCTGTACGGTTTTTAATCTCTTTAATAATATTTGAATTGAAAGCACCACATAAACCTCTGTTTGAAGTTACAGCAACTAACAATACTTTTTTTACTTCACGTTGTGTAGTGTAATCTCCTCCTATTTCACCTTCTAGTGTAGCAGAAAGATCTTGCAATAACTCCGTTAATTTCTCGGCATAAGGACGCATTGCAGTGATTGCATCTTGTGCTTTCTTCAGCTTTGCAGCAGAAACCATTTTCATAGCCGATGTAATTTGCATCGTCGATGAAACGGAAGTAATTCTATTACGGATTTCCTTTAAATTTGCCATCTATTAATTAGAAAATGTGACAATTTTGAAATTAGATAATTAGAATAATGATATTCCAATTATCTAATTTACCAATTATCTTATTAGTTATATTTTGCTGAAACTTCTTTTGCTGCTTTCTCGATAACGTCAGTAATAGCGTCATCTAATTTTCCAGCTTTCAAAGCGTTAAGTGTATCTTTATGTTTGCTGTTTAAGTAAGCTAAGAAATCTGCTTCGAATTCTTTTACTTTGTTTACAGGAACATTTCTTAATAAGTTTTTAGAACCAGCGTAGATAATAGCTACTTGATTTTCAACTGTATAAGGATCATTTAAACCTTGTTTCAAGATCTCAACGTTTCTTTTTCCTTTTTCGATTACGTTTAAAGTAACAGAATCTAAGTCAGAACCGAATTTAGCGAAGGCTTCTAATTCACGGAATTGAGCTTGGTCTAATTTTAAAGTTCCAGAAACTTTTTTCATTGATTTAATTTGAGCATTACCTCCAACACGAGATACAGAGATACCTACGTTAATTGCAGGACGAACCCCAGAGTTGAACAAATCTCCATCAAGGAAAATCTGACCATCTGTAATAGAGATTACGTTTGTTGGGATGTATGCAGAAACGTCACCAGCTTGAGTTTCGATAATTGGTAGAGCAGTTAACGAACCACCACCTTTTACGATAGACTTAATAGAATCTGGTAAATCGTTCATGTTTTTAGCGATACCATCATCAGCGATTACTTTACAAGCACGCTCTAATAAACGAGAGTGTAAGTAGAAAACGTCTCCAGGGTAAGCCTCACGTCCCGGTGGTCTTCTTAATAAAAGAGAAACCTCACGGTAAGCAACAGCTTGTTTAGATAAATCATCATAAACGATTAACGCTGGACGACCAGAATCTCTAAAGTACTCTCCAATTGCAGCACCAGCGAATGGAGCGTAAACTTGCATTGGAGCTGGATCAGAAGCGTTAGCAGCAACGATAACTGTATAAGCCATTGCTCCTTTTTCTTCTAACATTTTTGCGATTCCTGCTACAGTTGAAGCTTTTTGTCCAATTGCAACATATATACAGAATACAGGTTTTCCTGCATCGTAAAATTCTTTTTGGTTTAAGATTGTATCGATACAAACAGTAGATTTTCCTGTTTGACGGTCACCGATTACAAGCTCACGCTGTCCACGACCAACTGGGATCATAGCATCAACTGCTTTTACTCCTGTTTGTAATGGTTCAGTTACTGGCTGACGGAAGATAACTCCAGGTGCTTTTCTTTCTAAAGGCATTTCATATAAGTCTCCACCGATTGGTCCTTTTCCATCAATTGGAAAACCAAGAGTGTTAACAACACGTCCTACCATTTGCTCACCTACTTTAAGAGAAGCAATACGTTGAGTTCTTTTTGCAGTAGATCCTTCTTTAAGTCCAGTTGATGGCCCTAATAATACAACCCCAACATTATCCTCCTCAAGATTCAATACGATACCTTCCATACCGTTATCAAATTCTACTAACTCTCCATATTGTACATTAGATAGCCCGTAAACACGAGCAATACCGTCTCCAACTTGAAGTACTGTTCCTACTTCTTCTAGCGTAGCACCAGATTCAAAACCTTCTACTTGCTTTCTTAATATTGCTGAAATTTCAGCAGGTTTGATTTCCGCCATAATTATTATTTTTACCTACTTTTACTTTTTATTTAAAATTAGAATATAAATCAACTAGATTTTTTAAGCCCTCCAAATTGCTGTAGTCAATTTTTTCTAAATCACTACTACCAACAGAATCTCCTACATATTCTTTTAACTTACTTAAAAATTTATCTTCTTTACCTTTTTTTACTAAAATCTGAAATCCTTTTTCTTGACTTGGTACTTTAATCACATAAGTGTTTGATGGTATATCCTGATAGATACTCATCTTATCTGTCACTTGTACTTCTTTAAAATACTTCCAAGATGCTGAAGCCAAAGATACTCCTGCTAAAGCTCCTAAATCTAGAGCTGTATTGTCTTTTGGCGCAACATTTTCAATTTTTACCAAAAGAGCTCTGTATTTTGTTTCTGTATTGTTATCATCATAGACTCCAAACATTACATTTTCTTTTGCTTTGAAATTGAATGTTCTTAAATTTCCTTTTTCATTAGGACCAAAAACCGTTACCAGTTTTCCATCACCACCACCATCTAAATCTACCATACCATTGCTAGATCCTGGAGCAGCTATTTTTTCAAAATCGATAGTTACTTTCCCTTCAGTTTTAGCACCTTTTTGGTCAATAGCATATCCTTTTTTATCAAAAATATTAGCTGAATTTTTCTTAGCTTCTTCATACTTAGCCATTTTGTCAGCGTTTTTCGCACTTAACAATACTTCAGCCTCGCTTAAAGTCATAAATTTTTGACCGTTTAAATACGATTGATCTACAACTTCTTTTACTAATCTCTCAGTATCAGCTGCGCTGCTTCTGCTTGTATATTCGAAAGATGGTGTATATGTAAATGTTTTACTTGACTCAGTCAAAGCTACTACCATTTTTCCACCTCTATCAACAGCTTTAACTAATGATCTTCCACTTAATGACAAAATATCAACATTCAAAACTGGATAAGGAGATGAATCTTGTTTCCAAGAAACATTATATTTTGCTACCACTTTAGACATAAACTCTTTACGCTCTGCATCACTATACTTTGACGTAAAAGCATCTTCAGGAACTTCACCAGAAAAAACCAATTTTTCAGCTGTATGAATTTGGTAATTTAAAGTGGCTAATTGTTTAGCATCAACTTTACCTGCTTCTTTTACTTTTTCTATTTCTGCCGAAATACTTGGGCGTTCTTCAGCAAAAAAAGCATCAAGATTTTCAATACCTTTTGCAGTGAAAATTGTATACTTTTTAGCAAGAAGCTCTGCTATTGCTTTTTTATAATTTAATGTAAAAGACAATAACTCAAAGTTTACCTCTGTTTTTTTAGATCCGTCTAAATTCGTAACCACTAACCAGCTTTTAGAATTTTGAGCATCAATTTTATGTGTTTTCAAATTAGCAACAATCCCAGTAGAACCATCTAATGATGTATACGTAAATTGTGTACCAGTTTTATCTTTTTCGACTTTAGCAATTGCAGTACCATCGAATAAAATTTTGTTATCATCTTCTTTGATCTTTTGACCAAACGATAGAAATGATATACAGAAAACAAATAAAATTAAAAAATTCTTCATAGGTTAAATTTAGTTTTGGGTCAACTCTCTTTTTAATACTTGTAATCTGTTAGCAACTGAAGCGTTGTACTGATTATCTCCTATTCTTAAAATAAATCCACCAATAATTGAAGGATCTACTATATTTTCAATTGTAATCTTTTTATCTGATAACGTTGCAACTTTTGCTAAAACCTTAGCTTCTAAAGCAGCATCCATTGGAATCGCCGTTGTAACTTTCGCTACTTCAACACCATTATTTTCATCAAATAATTTATTGTATTCTAATGCAATTGCATCTAGAATTTCAAATCTTTTGTTTTCGAATAATAAACGGAACAAACCTTTTGTTACTCCATTTACATTTGCAAAAACTTCTAAAAGCGCACCTTCTTTAACTTCAACTGTAGTAGTTGGGTTTTGAATAAATGTGCTTAATTCTTCATTAGTCTCAATTGCACTTGCAATTGATTTCATATCGTTATTTACAGCTTCGGCAACACCTTTAGAGTTTGCTAAGTCCAGAATTGCTTTTGCATAACGAATTGCTGCTCTTGTACCTGCCATAATCTTAGTTTAACTTTACGTCACCTAACATTTTCTCAACTAATTTAGTTTGAGATTCTTTGTTAGATAATTCTTCTTTCAATAATTTCTCAGCAATACTTAATGATAGAGAAGAAACTTGAGATTTCAATTCTGCCATTGCAGCATTTTTTTCACTTTCGATAGCAGCTTTAGCTTGATCGATCATTTTTTGACCTGCTTCTTGCGCTTCGTTTTTAGAATCAGCAATCATTTTCTCTTTCATTTCGCGAGCTTCTTTCAACATCGCGTCACGTTCTGCACGAGCTTCGTTCAAAATTCTTTGATTGTCAGCTTGTAAATTTTCCATTTCTCTCTTTGCGTTTTCAGCAGAAAGCAATGCATTTTTAATACCTTCTTCTCTTGCAGTAATAGATTCCATAATTGGTTTCCAAGCAAATTTCACTAAAAGCAAAATTAATATTACCAAGATTAAAGCCTGCCAGAAGAATAATCCGAATGAAAAATCGTTAATTAACTTATCCATTTTATATAACTATATTAAATATTTAATTTCTTTTTTAAAAGTAACAACATCTTTAACCAACCGTTAAAGATGCTGTTATTTCTCTCTTTATTATTTTCCTAAGATTAAAGCAGCGAATGCTAAACCTTCTAATAAAGCCGCGATAATAATCATCGCAGTTTGAATTTTACCAGCAGCTTCTGGCTGACGAGCAATAGCGTCCATAGCAGATCCACCGATTTTACCTAAACCTAAACCTGCACCGATTACTACTAAACCAGCACCTACTAAAGTTGGAATTGTTCCCATAACTATTTATATATATAAAATTAAACTTCTAAATTAAATAATTGCTGTTTCATCTTCGTGGTGGTGAGCATGATCATGATCTTGAACTGCCATACCGATAAACAATGATGATAACATTGTAAATATGAACGCTTGCAAAAACGCTACTAAAATTTCGATAACAGAGATAAACAATGTCAATCCTAATGAGATTGGTAAATCTGCTGCTAAATTTTTTCCAACGAAAATCATTCCGATCAAACTCATAACTACTACGTGACCTGCAGTAATGTTAGCGTACAAACGAATTAATAATGCGAATGGTTTTGTTAATGTTCCTAAAACCTCAATTGGAGCCAAAATGATTTTCATTGGAACTGGTACTCCTGGCATCCAGAAGATGTGTCCCCAATAATCTTTGTTTGCACTAAATTGAGTAATGATAAATGTAAAGGCTGCTAAACAAACTGTAATAGCGATGTTTCCTGTTACGTTGATTCCTAGCGGAGTCATTCCTAATAAGTTCAATATCCATACAAAGAAAAATACAGTTAATAGGTAACCCATATATTTACGGTATTTTTTCTCTCCAATATTTGGAACTGCAATTTCATCTCTAATGAAAATTACAAGTGGTTCTAAAACTCTACCAAATCCTGTTGGGATTGGTCCTTTTTTGTATGATTTTGCTAATCCAGTAAACATAAAGAATAATAATACTGATACGAAAAGCATTGAAACAACATTTTTAGTAATTGAAAAATCTAATGGCTTTTCATTTTCTGGATGTCCGTGCTCATTAAATGTAACTGTTCCGGCTGCATCTGTTTTGTAAATTTTACCGTGAACTAATTTGTAGAAATTTCCATCAACTTCTGCAACTGTTTCTCCGAAGTGAAATTTTGAAGAAGAGAAAACTTTTAAACCACCATCAATTAAAATAACTGGTAATGGAAAACCGAAGTGTTTGTTTTCTTTTTCATCTTGAAAGAAAACAAAGTCATGAGAATCTTGTAAGTGGTGATCAATAAATGCATCAACTTTTGCTTTTGGATCTAGAGCAACATGCTCTCCTTCTTCGTGAGCATTATTTGAAACTACTTTCTCTTCGTGAGTCGTTTCAGTTTGAACATGCGTCGAATCATTCTCTTGATTTGCAAAACCCATAATAGGTAGTGAAGCTACAAAAGCTGCAAGAATAAAGCTGAGTGGTTTGTTTGAAATCACCATATCGTGGAAAATCTTATTTTTTTACGTTTCTAAAATTTGGTGCAAAGGTACATTTTTTATTAATATTCAAAAGGATATGAAAAATTATTTTTAAACCTTGTTTTAAAGAATTGTTATTTTAACGCTTTTCATTTAATAATCGGACAGTTAAAAGCGTCTGAAATAACAAAAACAGCACAAATGTTACAAAAAAACTAAATTTTTCAACATCGCTTTCTCCAGTTTTGTTTTTTAAGATCGGCTGCAAAACTAAATAGGCTAATAACATTTGTGTAAAAGTTCCAAATAAAAATGTCATTCCGACGATTTCAAAATTCTTCTTTTTTACTACTAATAATATAAGGTATAATAAAGACGAAATTGCGAAGAAAGAAAAATACAGTAATTCTAAACTGTAATGAAAGTTTTCCGTACTAATTTCACTAAAGAAAAAAACTGCTTTATGAATAATATAAGTTCCTAAAGCAAGACCAAACAAATAAAAAAACGGTTTGTAATTTTTTGAAAGCATTTGAAATAATTTTTGTGCAAAGATGCAACTTTTATCTCAAGGCATTTTTATTTACAAACTACTTTGTTTTATTGATGTCGTTTACTTGTCGGATTACATTATATAATGCAACTCCAACACCGGCTAATACAAAAATGGTGTTATAATATACTTTGGGACTTGGATGTTTCTCATCTAGCCAGGTTCCGAAATAAGAGAATACAAAAATGATTACTCCCATTTGAAAGGGAATGTTAATAAATGCCAGCCATTTATTTCTCCTATTATTATTCGGCTCCTTTTCCATCTTCTAACATTATTACTGTGTTTGCATGTGCAAGCATCGTACAGGTTGCTGTAAAGTCGGCACCTGGTTCTATAGAAAGTTTTCCTACTGCTACTTCTCCATGAATTTGAGCAGTCGATTTAATATTAAGAGTTTCTAAAACTTTTATTTTTCCGTGAAATTCTCCTTCGATATCTGCATTGTTACAGATAATTTCGCCTTTGACAACTCCTTTTGCCCCAATCACAATTTTGCCTTGCGAAGTAAAATTTCCGATCAACTCGCCGTCTAATCTAAAGTCGGCTTTAGAGACTATATCTCCTACTATTGATGTTCCTTCAACAATTCTATTAGTTTTTCCTAATTGTTCAGTTCCGTTTTTTTTTACTTTTTCAAACATGGCGGTTAAGATTTAAGGGATTTTTGGGCTTAGATATGTATCTAGATTTTTTTTAATTTGAACAATTTTATAATTGTCATTTGATATAATTATTGGTTGATCAGGGATTTTATATTTCTTATCATCTCTGAAAACTCCTGCAACATCATTTGCGTAAGCCTCAGATTTTAAACCATGAATAACTACAAAACTTTCTGTTTTATTGTATTTATCCAAAGAAGTTGTCAATCTTTCGTAATTTTCGACTAATAAAAATACCCTAATAGCTTCTTCAATTCTTTTAACTGCCTTTGTATCGTTATTATTAACTCGATAAACTATTTTCCAATTTTTAGTGTCGGTTGTTGTAAAACTAAGTTTCTCTAAAACAGGAACTTGTTTTTCTAGAATTTCTCTTGCATTTTTACCTTCTTCACTATTCGGATAATTATCGGCTACATTTTCAAGTCCTTTTTTATATGCTTCTAAACCATATACTTTTCCTAAAACGTTGGCTTTTAGCAATTCGTATTTCGAAACAATATCATCTCCAGAATATTGGTTAATTAGATTATCAATATTTGCTAAGACTTCATTAAAATGCTCTTCCTCAAAAAGTTTATACCATTTTTGATATTCTTTATCAGGACTAGAATTTGGATCTTCTTCTTTATTGTTTAAAATATGAGCATATCTCGAATCTGGATATTTCGAAGATATCTCTGCTTTTATAGCTTCAGCCTTTGCCGGATTTGTAATTTGATAAATTTTATACAAATTATACATTGAAGGCAACACTAGTTTTTCTTCAGGACTATTTTGAAGCAATTGTTCTAGTTTATCGCTTGCCAAATTATATTCTTTAAACTTCTCCTTATATATAAGTCCTAATTGATAGTATGAAAAGTTTCGCTCTTTACCAATACTATCCATCGCTGCTTGCGAACTTGGAAGTTGTTTTACATAATAGGCTACAGTGTATTTTTCTGGTACAACAGTATCATTCAGTACATTCGCAACTTCTTTAGTTGCAATAGTATCGTTCATTGCATCATTATTGGCCGCTCTCATTCCTGACAATCTCCAGTTTCCAGCCATAGTTCTATTACCCCACATTTTTTTAAACTGTAGTTTTCCATAAGCAACCGTTGTAGGATTATAAAAGTAGAATGTACTTGCATTATCATTTCCGCCTGGAGGAACAATTCCTTCTGGCTCCATTGATTTACCTAAAGATTGCGGATTTACGGCTCCATTTGCTGGAATTCCCGATTGCGAATTTCGATCAATATTGGCTAATCGTTCTTTTTCTTTTTCTTCTAAAAGTCTTTTTTCTTCGTCTTTCTTTTTAAGCTTAGCAATATAACCTTCAAAATAATCTTTCTTTTCGGTTGGTGGCAAATTGTATACCTTAATAATACTATCGTTGCGTTTTGCGATAGCTTCGTATTTAATTACATCATCAAGGTTTTTTCTGTTTTTTTCTATAAAAGCAAATTCTCTGGTTTTAGGATCCAATTTTACCAAAGTACTGTCATAATACTTTGCTGCCATCGAATAATCTGTATTTTTAAAATACATGTTTCCGATGTTTCTGTAAGCAGAAGCCATCAAGTACGGATCTTTAGATTTTCTTCCTAAAGATTTATTGTAAAATTTCAAGGCGTTTTCTTGATCTTTCTTTTTATCATAATAAACTCCCATTTCATAAAAAAGAACATCATAGTAAGGACGATTTTCACGATCTGTCACCAATTTATTATATGTCTTTAAGAAAATCGTATCATTATCTTTTCCATAATCAAACATTTGAGCCTTTTTCGCGTAAGCATGCATCATGTATTTACGATCGGCTTTTCTGTTTAAATCAATAACGGCGTCATAATAGTAAAAAGCACTGTCACGCTGTCCTTCAGCCTGATACATTTGTCCGAGGATGAAACGATATCTAGCTCTTTCTTCGTTTTTTCTAGTAAATTGTTCTGCAATTCTAAGTCTAGAAACGGCACTGTCTTTTTGTTCCAGATTCAGATATGCTTCTGCCAAAAGAGCATTGGCATCTGCATAAGTTTGTTTATCTAAATCTGTTTTTTTAAGTAAAATTTTAATGTTCTTAAGAGCAATTGCATCGTTGCCTAAGCGCATATTGGTTTTTTCGCGCCAGATTTTTGCGGTATAAATATTATTGCTTTCTGGGTATTTGTATAAAATATAATTGAAAGCCTCAATTGCAGGAATAAAACGCTGATCGTAATATCTTGCTTTTCCTAACATAAGATATGCTTCGTCAATCTGCCAGTTTCTTTCTCTTCCTCCAATATTCATAGAGTGTTTCTGAATGGCTTTTGTAGCTTTTGTTTCTGCTTTTTCGAAGTCAGGATTCTTGGTTTTTTCTCCTTCAGAAAAATTTTCGTCAAACTGCATTTTTTCAATTGGCAGTAACTTCCAAAAATTATCTTCGTTATTGGCTTGAATTGACTTTAAACCCTTCTCTAGGCCAATTCCTCCATTGTAAAGAATATTATATTTTGTTCCAATCGAATGGGAACTTCGAGCCAAAAAGGTATTTTTTTTGGTAGAACAAGCTATCAAAAAGAATAAAAAAACGAGAGTAAAACTATATTTAAGAGTATTCTTTTTCAATAGAAAAGAGTTTAAAACAGATAACTACTAAAAATTGGTTTTAGTATATTCACTTGTAAAAATACGCTTCTTTTTGAAATATAGAAATTCTTACACAGCAAAAAACAATTCTAGTTCTTGTAAGGTCTCTTTTGAGGTTTGAATATCTTTGACAATCTCCCCTTTATTAAGAGCAACAATACGATTACAAACCTCTACTGTGTGCTGTAAATCGTGGCTTGAAACGAAAACCGTTACGTTTGGATCATCGGCCAATTCTTTGATTATTTTTTTTAATCGGCTCACCGTTGTTGGATCTAAATTTGCAAAAGGCTCGTCTAAAATTACAACTTCAGGATTACCAATAAGCGTAGCAATAATTCCCACTTTCTTTTGGTTTCCTTTTGATAAATCTCGAAGGTATTTTTTGTTCTTTAAAATTTCTCCATTAAAAAACTCCTCGTGCTTTGCCAACAATGCATCAATATCTGCCTTATTCTGATTGCGTAAATCGCCGATAAAATAAAAATATTCTTCTGGAGTTAAATATCCGATAAGGAAATTTTCATCTAAAAAAGATCCTGTAAAAGATTTCCAGTTTTCACTTGTATTTACCTGAATATCATTACTTTTTATATATCCTGTTGAAGGCTGTATCAAGTCTAAAAGCAAACTGAAGAAAGTTGTTTTTCCTGCTCCGTTATTTCCTACTAACCCAAAACTTTGTCCTTTTGGAATTTCTAAATTATTGATATTTAAAACGGTTGTTCCGTTATATGTTTTTGAAAGCTGACTTACTTGTATCATTTTAATTTTAGATTTATGAGTTTAGATTTTAGATTCATTTTCTAATTGACAAATTATCTAATCACCAAATTAACTCTTTTGTTTATAAGCACTTATTGTACTATACTTCTCTTTTTTGTATATTTTTTCTATTAATGAAAACACTTTTTCTTTAAAGATAAAACCCAAAACTCCTACTCCTGCAACTAAGACTAATGCAACCGTTTTATCTCCGTAATGTAAACCAAGCCAATACAATATCGATGGCAGAAATATTTTTGGCAATGACAATAACATTGCGTTAACATTAAATACTTTTTTATCAGAAAAAGCACCTCCAGCATTACTTAAATCAATTGGTGTTTTGGTAAATGCTCCACCTAAAAGCACTAAATGAGAATTGACACCAATATTGTAAATTGCGCCAACCACAACAATTAGATACGTTTCCCAACCGTACAAAAGATAAAACGAAGCAAGTATTGTTGAAATAAAAGTTGCAATTACAATAAGCCACCATTTTGCAGTAATGTAACCTCTATACGGAATATTCTGTGTCATCATTAATTGATAATACGAACTGTCCCAACTCGGTACAAATTGGCCGAATACAAATAGAAATCCACCTGAAACAAAAATTCCAGCAAAAATTTGCATCGCTGGCGGCTGGTGCGTGTTTCCGAAAAAAATCAATCCGTAGAATAAAAAGATCACACTCATAACTATAGTCGTTTTTGATCTTTTATTTCTTTTGATGAGTTTAATATCGTTTTTAAGAAAAGTACCCAAAGTTCCAAACTGATTCAACCAAGAAAGGTTTTCTGTAGAAGCAACATCTTGTTTTACAGAAAGTCCTGCATCGAGATATAAATTCTTTTCGAAGTATTTAAAAGTAAAATAATGCAGTGTTATTAATACTAAAATCGGAATCAAAAACAATCCGTCTATTTCGTAAAAGCTTTGAAAAAATGGAGTTGTAAACTGTGTAACATCAAATAATTGATAATACTGCGCACCTCCTAGAACTATAATCAATAATAGAAAAAGAGCAAATAATCTGTCGATATTACTCAAAATAATATTTAGAAAATTGTTGATATAAATAATAGACATGACGCCCAAATGCCAGTAAATAATCTGAACAACATCATATCCGTTTAAAATTAGAACAACAGTAAATGGAACAAAAAATAAGGCGTGTATCCAATTAAAAAATGATAGAATCGTTTTGCCTAAAGAAAAATGAACAATGGTTGTCTTTTTTAAAGGAAGAACCAGCAAAGGTTTGATATTCAAGACAGGAATTGACTGTAATAACAATCTAATCACTAAATCGGCTAGAAAATAATAAATCAGAAATTTATTTAAAGTTACCAGTGGTTCCAAATTCATTTCTTTAAGCATATAAAATGCACCAACTCCCATACCAATAAAAATTAATGAAAAATAGATCATCAAAAAACCTATTATAATTTTCATTGCCAGATTTTTACCGAAAGATGCCGATCTAATAAAAGCCTTCCATTCGAGATAAATAAACTTCTTAATCATGGTTTATGGTTTAAGTATTTTTGTAGTAAGAGCTCAAATGTAGGAAAACGTTACAAAAAAAGTTAAAAAAAATAATTTCGTGCTAAAATTTTAATAGTGGTTTGCTACTTTTGCATAAAAATTCTATCATGCCTTCATTCTTAAAACTTATAATTAAAGAGGTTAAAAGAGAAACTGCAGATGCTGTTTCTATTCTTTTTAATGTTCCTGAAGAACTAAAATCTGACTATAAATTTATAGCAGGTCAATATATAAATTTAAAACTAACTCTTGATAATCAAGAAATTAGACGTGCTTATTCTATTTGCTCTGCACCAGATAGTGGCGAATTAAGAATTGCTGTAAAAGCTGTAAAAAATGGTCTTTTTTCTCAGTTTGCCAATACTACATTAAAAGCAGGGGATGTTCTTGAAGTAGGTCAGCCAGAAGGTAAATTTACTTTTGAACCAGATGCAGAAAGACAAAAAAACTATGCGGCATTTGCTGCAGGAAGCGGAATTACTCCAGTTCTTTCTATCATAAAATCGGTTTTAAAGAATGAGCCAAAAAGTTCATTTGTATTAGTTTACGGAAATAAAACTCCTGAAAGTACCATCTTTCATCAAGAACTTCACGATTTGCAATTGCAATATGTAGGAAGATTTTTTGTACATAATGTATACAGCCAAGCAAAAGCTGAAAATGCTTTATTTGGAAGAATTGAAAAATCGGCTGTGAATTTTGTTTTAAACAACAAACACAAAGAACTTGAATTTGATAAATTTTTCCTTTGCGGACCAGAAGAAATGATTAACACTGTTTCTAATGTTTTGAAAGAGAAAAATGTAAAAGAATCTGCTATTAAATTTGAGTTGTTTACATCTTCTTCAGAAGAACACGAAATTCAAGGTTCTCAAGAAGGGCACACAAAAATTACTGTTTTAGTAGACGATGAAGAGACTACTTTTGAAATGTCTAAAAAACAAACCATTCTTGACGCTGCTCTAAAACAAGGCGTTGATGCTCCTTATTCTTGCCAAGGCGGAATCTGCAGTAGTTGTTTAGGTCGTGTTACAAAAGGAACAGCAGAAATGACAAAAAATTCTATTTTAACAGATGGAGAAATTGCTCAAGGTTTAATCTTGACTTGTCAAGCGCATCCAACTTCAGAAACTATTTATGTTGATTATGACGATGTTTAATCGTTAAATTCTCAAAATATAAAATTCCAAATTTCAATTTTACCGTTGAGATTTGGAATTTTTTTTTGAGTTTATCTTTCGTCTAAAGCATTTCTAAAACAGAATTTTCGATTTAAAAAAACATCGAAAAAGTATTTATTTTTTTGAATATTTTTTAAAAAATGTCCTGAAAATTTACTAAATTAGTAGTACGCTCAAGACTGATATATCTTTTATCCTCCGAAGATAAATTTTGTAAAGCTGCATTTAATTGTTAACACGTTTAAAACATTAAATATCATGGAAATGCATCACTACCTCCGTCTAACTTTTATATTGCTTTTTGTAATAACTGCGCTATTCTGTGGCTATTTTATAGTTAAAGCAGGAAAAAACAGAAAAACACCCAAACTCCTTTCAAAAGAAGAGTATAATTCTTCAACCGCCAAAGGAATCAAAGAAATATCAATCTCTGATAGTTTCTTTAATATTTGGCCTTATGTGAGTGAATTAAAAGCGGCTAAAATTTTATCTAAAAAAATTAAAGAATCTGAATTGGTACATAAAGTTTACCGAAATTCAGCTGAAGATAGAGAATACATTTTATTGGCTACTGAAAAAGAAAATCAGTTTGTTGAAGTTGTCGTTGATAAAAGCAAAAAGAAAGTATTGGGATATCTTTTTCTAAGCTTATAAAAAATATTCTTACAAATTTAGAAAAAATGAAGATCTTTGTCTAAGTTTAATATTTTGACAAAGATGAAGTCAATACGTGAAATATTTAAAAATAACCGATCGCTTTTAGAAGAACCAGAGATCATTCAACTTGTAGATTATTGCTCAGAATTACAGGATGAAATTATAGAACTGAAATTTCAAAAGACAGATAATAAGGAACTTCCGATGCTTGATATGATTAAGGAGGTTATAAAAGGTTGTGAAGCCTTAGAAAAAGAACAAATGGAACACGAACGATTTGGTTATGATGCTCCCGATTATAAGGAAACAATCTCGACTCTTAAAAGTTATATTTACCGCAGATGCCGTGATGAAAAGATTTGGCTCTAGTGGAAATACCAATTAAAAAAAATCCAAATTCCAACTTTTAAATTGGGATTTGGATTTTCTATATCTCTAAATCTTTGTCAAAGTTTAAAACTTTGACAAAGAGGATATTCGTTCTCAATTTTGGAATTTGGAATTTTTTAATTGTAATTTTAAATCAATTTATTGATTTTAGAAACCACATCTTCTGGAGAAATTGTTCGCATGGCGTCTTCATATCCTTCGACAATTTTGTTTCCATAAACTGAGGTTGGCAATTTCGGATACTGGTTTCGGTCTGAAGTGAGCGCATTTTCTAAACTTTGATTGAAAGGCAAAAATCCTGCATAAGGATGTGTCGCGCCCCAAAGCGTAACGACTTTTACACCCAACATTGCTGCGATATGTGCATTTCCAGAATCCATAGAAAGCATCACATCTAGATTGCTTATTAATTGTAATTCTTGCTGAAATTTAATTTTTCCAGCCATATTAATTACATTTTCAAACGGTTGTGCAAGAGAATCTAAAATTTCGATTTCCTTTTTTCCTCCGCCAAAAAGCAAAATTTTATTCGATGAATTGGCTGCTAATTTTGTAATCACCTCTTTCATTAAATCTAAAGGATAAACCTTAGAATTGTATTGAGCAAAAGGTGCAATTCCGATTAGCTTTGAGTTTTCATTTCCAATGATTTCTAAAATTTCAGAACTTAATACTGCTTTTTCAGGAAATTCAGGATTTGATAAATCTAAAGGAAAACCAAGTTCTTCAAACACTTTTGCGTGTCTTTCAAACATAGTTGGCAATTGCTTGAAAATCTTATTTTCTGCTCTCGTTAATTCCTTTTTTCCTTCTCTTCCTTTATCAACAGTTGCTCTCTTTTTTCCGCTTAAAGCGAAAAGTAAACTCACAACCTTAGATCTCAAAACATTATGAAGATCTGCAAAAGCATCAACTTTCAGTTTTTTTACATCGCTATATAAACGTAAAAGTCCAGGAAATCCTCTGTGTTTTTCTTTTTCATCAAAAGCAAAAAACTCCAAATTCGGAATTCCGTCAAAAAAAGGTTTGAAAAATGGACGAGAAATAACGGTAAGTTTTACCTCTGGATATTGTTTTACAAAAGCTCGTAAAACAGGAACCGTCATGGCGACATCTCCCATTGCGGATAGTCTCATGACGGCTATATGCTTAATTTTGCTAGACAAGTCTGCCAAATTATTATTTTTTATTTTGATATAAAACTGGATTCAAATCATCGTCGTTGTACATTTTCATTTGTTTGTACACTTTCATGAATTTATCTCCGTTTTCGATATCTGTCAATAATTCTTCAATTGCTGTAGATAAATCTGTTCTTTGCTCTAAAAGAATATTTAATTTTTCTTGACATTTATCTCTGTGTTCCTGAGAAGCTTCAGCACGATTAGCTTCTTCATGCATATGATAAATTTTTAAAGCCAAAATAGACAATCTGTCAAAAGCCCAAGCTGGACTCTCAGAATTGATTTTTGCTCCGTCTTTTACTTTTACATCGCTATATTTCTGTAAAAAGTAGCTATCGATGTATTCCACCATATCAGTACGTTCCTGATTTGATGCATCAATTCTTCTTTTTAAAGTTAATGCCGCAACTGGATCAATCTGTGGATCACGAATAATATCTTCAAAATGCCATTGAACGGTGTCAATCCAGTTTTTTAGATATAACAAATGCTCGAACTTATCTTTTGGATAAGGATTATTGATCGGCTGATCTACATTATCAAACTGGTGATAATCTTTGATGCTTTGCTCGAAAACAGAATATGCTAATTTTGAAAACATGTTTTTATTTTTTTATGAAACAAAGATACTTTTTATACTTTTATACTTTGAAAAAAAACATTAATTTTTCAATTATTCTTAATAAACAATTGATCTTCTAAAAAAATATTATGAAAATCCACTATATCTCTGAGAACAACAGCGTATTAAATCATTTTTTAGGTCAGATCCGAAATGTAAATGTTCAAAACGACAGTCTACGTTTTCGTAGAAATATTGAGCGTATTGGAGAAATTATGGCTTATGAATTGAGCAAAATTTTACCTTATAAACAAGTTGAAATTCAGACGCCTTTAGGAATTAAGAACACCACAGAAATTGATACCAATTTAGTATTATGTCCAATTTTAAGAGCTGGACTTCCTCTACATAATGGTTTTTTAAATTATTTTGATCATGCCGAAAACAGTTTCGTTTCTGCTTGCAGATATCATCCAAACAATGATGATGAATTCGAAATTCGAGTTGAATATCAGGCTATTTCAGATTTAAATAATAAAACAGTCCTTCTTCTTGATCCAATGCTTGCTACTGGACAATCGATTGTTGCTGTTCACGAAAAATTGATAGAAAATGCTACTCCAAAAGAAATTCATATTGTTGTAGTTATTGCAGCTCCAGAAGGAATTGCTCTGCTCGAAAAAAATCTTCCAGAAAACTGCCACTTATGGGTTGCTTCTCTAGACGAAAAATTAAATGAGAAAAACTACATTGTTCCAGGTCTTGGCGACGCTGGAGATCTTGCTTACGGAAGTAAATTATAATTGAGAGAAAAAAGTAAATAAACTACACGCAATCAAGGTATAATAAACAATTTCGTTGTTCAATTTCTGTTGCATGTATTCGATATGACTTGTTGCCATTATCGTTAATGGTGCAATACTGAACAATAATAAATCGTTGCTTTTATTTGGCGAAATAATGTAAACAATAGCAGCTATAAAAAAACAAGCTACAATTTTTTTGTACGAAGAATGCACAATTTGTGGTCTGTTTGATAGTGTCATTAACATCGAAGTAACAAAAAATAATGCGACAGCAGTATAAATGGAAAGTGCTGCGTTTTCGTAATTATTCTTAAAATAATCAATTCTAAAATCGATTACAGCTCTTTCTTGAATAAAAGTTATGGCATCAATATTTATAATTAATGATGTCATATAGAATAAAATAGTTACGGCCAAAAGTGCTATAAATGGCAGAACCCAGTTTCTATAATCTCTTGAAACGTGAAAAATAATGGAGATATAAACCAATACAATAAAGAGAATACTCCAAAATTGAAATAAAGAAGCTACAAAAATCCAAAATGCTGCATCAAATATTTTTTCTTTTGATGCTTTGAGAGATTGCAGCGAAATTAATCTTCGAAGAGCCAATAAAATAAAAAAATTGGCATAAATAACATTTGAGTTATTAAAGATCGTTGGAAAAAATAAAATAAACAACAAGTAAAAAAGTATCGCGTAACCGTTGTCTTTACTGAGTCCGTTCTTTTTTACAATGAAATTAATCATAAAAAAAGAAGCCAAAATAAAGCATAACAAACTTACTTTTTGAAAAGCCAAAAAATAAGAAGTAACCCAAGATGGGTCTTTAATTTGGAACATAAAAAAGAAAACCAGTATTAAAATTACAACCAATGAATAATTTAATGGCGTAGATTTTTTAAAAACACTTGTTATCATAAGGATATTTTATACTTTTGTGATTGTAAAGATAATACTTGTTTAAAAGGAAAGTCCTAACAAGTTGAAAAAAAGATTTGGTTCGCCTAATTTTATCTTCAAGGCATTACACAACAATAAATAACATATAATTTTTAAAATTATGACAGCTTTTTTTGAAGGAATTCAATACCTATTCGTTAACATTTTGTTTGCTCCACTTGACTTTTTACGTCATTTAGAATTAAAAACATGGTTTGGTGCAAATACTATTAACTGGATTTTTATGATCATCTGTGCATGTGCAATCGTTTATTGGATTAAACAATTACGCATTTTTGATGACGCTGGAACAGAAAACCAAGATACAACGGCTCATTCATTTTTAAAATAAAAAACCAAACCCTTTAATTAAAAAGGGCTTGTGAATTTATTTTTAGATTAAATCGAAACCGATATCTTTTCTAAAATACATCTTATCAAAGCTTAGTTTATCTATGTTTTGGTAAGATTTTTTTATGGCCTCTTGGAAATTATCTCCATAAGATGTTATTGCAATTACACGTCCTCCATTAGTAACGACATTTTCGCCATCTAATTTTGTTCCCGCGTGAAAAACTATAGAATCGGTTACATTTTCTAAACCAGAAATTACTTTTCCCTTTTCGAAATCTTCAGGATATCCGCCAGAAACCACCATTACAGTTGTTGCACTTCTTGGATCAACTTCTAAATTAAAGTCTCCTAATTTCTGATCTGCAACAGATAAGAACAATTCAACTAAATCTGATTTCAATCTTGGAACCACAACTTCAGTTTCAGGATCACCCATTCTTACGTTGTATTCAATAACGATTGGTTCACCTTTTACATTGATCAAACCAATGAAAACAAAACCTTTATATTCGATTCCGTCTTTTTGGAAACCTTCGATTGTTGGTTTAACGATACGAGTTTCAATTTTTTCCATTAAAACTGCATCTACGTAAGGAACTGGAGAAACTGCTCCCATTCCACCTGTGTTTAAACCTGTATCTCCTTCTCCAATTCTTTTGTAATCTTTTGCTGTTGGAAGAATTTTATAGCTTTTTCCGTCAGTTAAAACGAAACAGCTTAATTCGATTCCGTCCAAGAATTCTTCAATAACAACTTTTGAACTTGCTGTTCCGAATTTTGCATGAACTAACATGTTTCTTAATTCAGTCTTAGCTTCTTCAAGATCTTGAATAATCAAAACTCCTTTTCCTGCTGCTAATCCGTCTGCTTTTAAAACGTATGGAGGTTGTAACGTTTCTAGAAACTCACATCCTTTTTCTACTGTTTCAGCAGTAAAACTGTCATAAGCTGCAGTTGGAATGTTATGTTTCATCAAGAATTCTTTTGCAAATTCCTTACTTCCTTCTAATTGAGCACCTAATTGAGATGGTCCAATAACAGGAATATGTTTTAAACTTTCATCGTTTTTGAAATAATCGTAAATACCTTTTACCAACGGATCTTCAGGTCCTACGACTACTAAACTAATATTTTCTTTAAGTACTAATGCTTTTACTGCTTCAAAATCTGTCGCAGAAATAGCAACGTTTTCAGCAATTGCAGCAGTTCCTGCATTTCCAGGCACTACAAAAAGTTTTTCGCAAAGCGGACTCTGTGTCATTTTCCATGCAAATGCATGCTCTCTTCCGCCTGATCCCAATAATAAAATTGTCATGGTGTTGTTGTATTTAGTTGTGGTGCAAAAATACTTGCTTTTACACGTAAAAAATAATTAAATCTCTAAAAAGTTGTTGGTTCTATACTGTTAGTAATTCCTAAACCTTATTTTTGACGAAAATTATGCTGAAAAATGATTCGCCTTTTTGATATTTCGCTTCAATTAAATGGTTTTCCTATAAAGAAAGCTAAAGCCGAATTGGATAAAATTATTCATTTTTCTGAAGAAGAATTTGATTTGTTTCTTGAAAGTAAAAAAACAGAAATTGTTGATTTTCATCTAAAAAACAACTCCTTTTACAAAGAATTAGCTGGAAATGCAACTGCTCAAAATTGGAATAATCTTCCGATTTTAAACAAACAGAATTTACAAAAACCACTGGAGGAAAGACTTTCAAAAGGGTATTCTAAAAAATCGGTTTACCTCAACAAAACATCTGGATCAAGCGGAACTCCTTTTGTTTTTGCTAAAGATAAATATTCGCATGCTTTAACTTGGGCTTCCAATATTATGCGTTTCGGCTGGTTCGGGATTGATTTTAATCATTCGTATCAAGCGCGTTTTTACGGAATTCCGATGGATTTTATTGGATATCAAAAGGAACGTTTTAAAGATTTTTTAACGCATCGCTTTCGTTTTCCGGTTTTTGATTTATCCGATGACGTTCTGGAAAAATTTCTCCAGAAATTCAAAACCAAAAAATTCGATTACCTCAACGGATATACGAGTTCTATTGTTTTGTTTGCTAAATATTTGGAACAAAAAAATATTATTTTAAACGAAATTTGTCCTACTTTAAAAGCTTGTTTTGTTACTTCGGAAATGCTTTTTGAATCAGATAAAAAATTGTTGGAAAAGCAATTCGGAATTCCGATTATCAGCGAATATGGCGCATCAGAATTAGATTTGATTGCTTTTGAAAATCCACGAGGAGAATGGCAGGTAAATGCTGAAACTTTGTTTGTCGAAATTTTAGATGAAAATAATAATGTTGTTCCACATGGAACGGAAGGAAAAATTGTAATTACGTCTTTATTCAACAAAGCAAATCCTTTCATTCGATATGAAATTGGCGACATTGGAATTTTGGACGAAAAAAGCACGCCACAAAAACCAATTCTTAAAAAGCTTATAGGAAGAACGAATGATGTTGCGATTTTACCGAGCGGTAAAAAATCTCCAGGTTTGACCTTTTATTATGTAACCAAAAGCATTATTGAAGATGATGGAAACGTAAAAGAATTCATTATCAAGCAAACCAAAATAGACACTTTTGAAATTGAATATGTTTCTGAAAAAGAATTGGTTTCAGAACAAATTGAAAAAATAAAACAAGCAATCAATTTGTATTTAGACCCCAATCTAATCTTTACTTTCACCCGAAAAACAGTTTTAGAAAGAACTAATCGCGGTAAGCTAAAACAATTCAAATCTTATTTATAATATAAATAAAATCTTACATTTGTTTTTTTTAATTAAAAACTTATGGACGATCATTCTCTACTTTCTGAAGAAACAATTTCTAATAAAATATATTTTATTCGTGGACAAAAAGTGATGCTTGATAGTGATTTAGCCACTCTTTATGATGTTGAAACTAAAAGGTTAAATGAACAAGTAAAAAGGAATTTATCCCGATTTCCTGAAGATTTTATGTTTCAACTAACTGAAAATGAATATAATTCTTCAAGGTCGCAAATTGCGACCTTGAAGAATGGAAGAGGTTCCAACTTAAAATATCTTCCGTATGCTTTTACCGAACATGGTATATTAATGCTTTCAAGCGTTTTAAAAAGCGACAAAGCAATTCAAACCAATATTCAAATTATGAGGATTTTCACGAAAGTGAGACAAATGCTTTTGGATACAACCGAAATGAAAGTTGATATTCTTCAGATTCAAAAGAAGTTAGAAAATCATGATAAAAATATAGAATTGGTATTTTCTTATTTGGATGAATTAACTGAGAAAAAAGAAAATGAAGAGGAAAGAGTAAAAATTGGATATAAAAAGTAATTCTTTAAGGTCGCAATTTGCGACCTTAAAAATTGGAGATCACAATTTGTGATTTCCAATTCTAAACGACATTCTTCAAGGTAACAAATTGTGACCTTGAAACTTGAAGTCGCAATTTGCGACATCAAGATGAATTTAAATTTTCTTAATATATTTTTGTTTTACAATCAACTGCGTATATAAAAACCTCATCATCAGCAAAACAGAGAACACAAAATTATATCCGTGGAATTTGCGATAAACGCTAAAGTTGTGTTTGATTAATTTGAATTTTGAAGAAGAAACCGAATCTTTTCTAATTCTGTAAAAAGCCAAAGGTTCTGGAACTGGCTTCGCTATTTTAATTTGTTTTAAAATCGTAAGCCAAATTCTCCAATCTTGACGTTTTTGTGACGTTTCTAGAATAATTTTTCCGAAATAATCTGCGTCGTAAATCGCTGTCAAATTACCTACATAATTGCAGAAAAACAATTGTTTATAAGTCAACGGATTTGGTGATTCGACTCTTCTGTTTAAATTATTTCCTTCTTCGTCAATAGAATCGTAAAAACTAAAAGTGAAGTGTAAATTGTTTGTTTTTAAAAACTGTATTTGTTTTTCTAATTTCTCAGGAAACCATAAATCGTCGGCGTCTAAATAGGCCATGTATTTTCCTGTGGCTTTTTCCAAAGCTACATTTCTTGCAAAACCATTTCCTCGATTTTCTGGTAATTTAAAGAGTTTTATTCGGCTGTCTTTTTGTGCAAATTCTTCAATTATTGCAACCGTTCTATCTGTTGAAGCATCATCTGCCAAAATCATTTCCCAGTTGGTATACGTTTGATTTTGAACAGATTCAATGGTTTGTCTAATGAACTTTTCAGTATTATATGTGGGTACAATAATAGAAACTAATTCGTTCATTTGATGCTAATTGTTTTTGGAATTTATTAAAAAACAGCCCGAATTCAATTCAAAATTCGAGCTGTATGAAGTTTTATTTTATGTAACTAGAAAAGTCTTTGTGTTCTTCTTTAGCAAGCTCTTCTGGAGATAATGATTTGAAATATTCGTAAGTGATTTTCATTCCTTCTTCACGACTTACTTTTGCTTCCCAACCTAACAATTCCTTTGCTTTTGTTGTATCTGGCTGACGCTGTAAAGGATCGTTTATTGGCAACGGATGATAAACCACTTTCTGGTTTGTTCCCGTCAATTTAATGATTTCTTCTGCAAAATCTTTAATGGTAATTTCGTCTGGATTTCCAATATTCACTGGATAAACATAATCAGAATGTAATAATCTAAAAATACCTTCAACTTGATCATCAACATAGCAGAAAGAACGTGTTTGCATTCCATCGCCAAAAATCGTTAAATCCTCGCCACGCAAAGCTTGTCCAATAAAAGCAGGAATTACACGTCCGTCGTTTAATCGCATTCTAGGTCCGTAAGTATTAAAAATACGCACAATTCTCGTTTCTACGCCATGAAAAGTATGGTAAGCCATTGTAATTGATTCCTGAAAACGTTTTGCTTCGTCATAAACCCCACGCGGACCAATTGTGTTTACGTTTCCATAGTATTCTTCTGTTTGTGGATGAACCAAAGGATCTCCATAAACTTCGGAAGTTGATGCAATCAAAATTCTCGCTTTTTTTACTCTCGCCAATCCTAATAAATTGTGTGTTCCTAAAGATCCTACTTTTAAAGTCTGAATCGGAATTTTTAAGTAATCAATAGGACTTGCTGGCGATGCAAAATGTAATATATAATCTAATTCACCTGGAACATGAACAAACTTAGTAATATCATGATGATAAAATTCGAAGTTTTCTAATTTGAATAAATGTTCAATGTTTTTAAGATCTCCTGTAATCAAATTATCCATTCCGATTACAAAGTAACCTTCTTTGATAAATCTATCACATAAATGTGATCCTAAAAATCCTGCCGCTCCAGTAATAAGTATTCTTTTCATTTCATTATTTTCTGTTCATTACAATTATTTACCAAATTAAACATGCAGTAAAAAATTATAAAGAAAATTATTCCTCTTTGTCGACTCAAAAAAGATTCGGTCAAAAATAAGATTATCATTGTTACCGCGAAAGCAATATGTATAAAATCTTTATTGACAATTCCGTTTCTAATGGTAGTAAACAACATACTCACCACTATCAAAAAGCCAAATATTCCTAATTCTGAAAATATTTGAACATATTCATTATGAAAATTAAACTCTCCATAATTTGGGTATAAGTTATGTTCTTTTACCTTTTCTTTTATTTTATTCTGAGAAGCATCTAATCCAAATCCTGTAAAAAAGATATGTTCTTCCTGAAGCATTTCTTTAAAAATTCTCATCTGAAAAAGTCGAAAAGCTGTTCCTGGAAAAAAATCATTTTGTTGAAATTGATCTTGATTCCACGCCTGTTTTAGACTAATATTATAAATTGGTCCCTGATTTTTCTCTATTGTTTTATTCAAAGATCCATCAACAAATATAGTTTCAAATTCAATCATAAATCGGTCTCTTACTGGTTTAATAAAAAGTACAGCACTTACAGAGACTATAATAACTCCTAACAAGATTATTTTCTTTGTTTTTTTAGAAACTGCAGAAAAAAAGGAGAAATACATTATTGTCATTATTAAATCGACTACAATGATATTTTTGGAGGACAATAAAAATATAAAGACAATAAGAATCGAAAGTCCTATTTTATCGACAATTGTCTTCTCTTTTTTAGAAAGAAAAAAAAACATGGCTAATGATGCAAAAACAGCCATATAAATCGCATTTAACTCTAAAGTAACTAGTTCATGATAGAAAAAGACTTCTTTGTTTCCAAAATTTATGAATTTTACAACTGCCTTTAAAATATAAAATACCGCAAAACCCACCATTGCAAAACTGTAACCTCTTAAAATCTTATTTACATCGTTTCGCGTTATTTTTGGTAAGCTGCAAAATGCTAAAGGAATCAATAAAAATAAAACTTCTTTTTGTAGCCCTTTCATTGTATCCTTGCTTTCAATAGTCCAAACAAGTGACATAAGCATTAAAACATACAAAAGAATTGGAAGCAACAAAACCTTAGGAAGTGAAAAATCTGCTTTTTTTGATTTGATTAAAGAAACCAGTAAAAAAACAATGCAGGTTAAACTTCCTATCGAATGTTTTAATGGAAGGGTAATTAACATTGCGCTTAAAAGAAAAATCAGCAGTGTTTTATTCTGCCATAATTCATCGATTTTACTGAAGGCTTTTTTCAAATAATCTGAGGTATGATTCATTTATTTTATTCCAATTAAATTCTTGAACTATAGTATCAAAGTTATTCTGAACCATTTGGTTACTTTCTTTCCTATTTACCGTTTCGATCAGACGCTTTACATCTGCTGCTTGAGAAAAGTAAAATGCATTTTCTTGTAAAATTGCATTGTTAAATTTATTGTTGTGCGCCACAATTAATGCTTTTGCTGCCATCGCCTCCAACAAGGATGGATTTGTCCCTCCTACAGAATGCCCATGAAAATAAAGATTAGAAAAATATCTCAAATTGTCTAAATGCTCTTTATTATAAATTCCGCCTGTAAAACGTATATTCGAATAAGCATTAAACTTCTTTTTAAGATAATTTCCAAAACTATTATTGTTATTTCCTACAACCAATATGTCTTTATCTTCTTTGCTATCGACAATTCCGTCTAAAATTATTTCGATATTATTCTCAGGTTCAAAGCGGGCAATCAATAAATTGTAGTTGCTTTTTTCTACATTATATAGCGAAAGTATTTCTTCATTTTCTTTAAGGAACGGTTCGGCACCATAAGCAATGTAAGTTGCATCAATGCTATATTTCTCTTGTAAATATTGCTTAATGCCAAGAGAATCTGCAACTAAATAATCGCTGCTTTTCACTGCTTTCTTTTCAGCAAACTTTAGAAATTTTTGGGTGTTATAAGAATATTTCGTTCTCTTCCACTCCAATCCATCCATATTGGTAATAATAACTGCTTTTTTGGGTAATAAAAAAGACCATATAGAACTGCTTGTGTATCCTAATTGCAAAATGATATCAAAATTTCTCTTTTTAGAATCGAGAATACAATTCAAATCATAAATAAACTGTCCGGCAGTACCAATTTTATTTTCGGGATCATATTGATGAATAATATTTACACCCTTGTAGTTCTTCTCCTGAAAAACATGATTATGGGAATTATAGACATAAACATCATGTTTTTGTTGTGCTAAATAAACAGCAAAAATTTCAGCAAACTGCTCAAAACCACCATAATTATTAGGGATTCCTCTGGTACCAAGAATGGCTATTTTCATCTAAATTTTATCAATCAGAAATCAAAAATAGCAATTTTAAAATTCTTAATAATTTAATTACAAACAAATTCGTTTTTACTTAATGAATATTTAATTTAATTTCTACTTTTGTTTGAAAGCAGCTAAAATAGCACCTATGATTAATTTTGAATATCTGGAAAACAATTTAGATGATTTGCGTTTAAAATATTTAACTGCCAGACCATTTCCACATTTAATAATAGATGCTTTTTGTGAAGAAGAAAAATTACTAAAAGCTCATAAAAGCATTCCTGAACTCAACAATAAAAGCCGAGATTATTCTTTTGCAAATAATAAATTTGAGAAATCAAATTATAAAGAATTAGGCCCTGAATTGGATGAGCTTTATAATGATCTCTCTTCTGAAAGATTCAATAAAATCATATCTTACATAACATCAAAATCAATTTTTGTTGACCCAAAAAATCACGGCGGAGGATTACATCAGGGCAAGAAAAATAGTTTCCTTGATATGCACTTAGACTTTAATTATCATCCTATTAACAAAAATTGGTATAGAGAGTTAAACTTGCTTTTATATTTAAATAAAGATTGGAAACCCGAATATAAAGGAGGTTTAAAAATTTGCGATTTAAGAACTGGTGAAGAAGCTGAACTAGATGTTCCTTTTAATCGTTTAATTATTCAGCAATGTGCTCCGTATACACTTCATGGATATGATATGACTAATTTTCCCGAAGGAAGTTATAGAACATCAATCGCAACATACGCTTATCAAATTCATAAAAGACAAATTGAAAAACCAAGAACAACCGATTGGTTTCCAAAAGAAGATGCTTCTTTTTTAAAAAAACAATTTGCAAAAAATTATAACTTTTTAGTACAAACAAAGAATAAGTTGTTTGGAAGCAATACTGCTAAAAATCAGTAAATCAAATTATTTAGTTTTTGTTATAAGATGATATAAGATCTCTGCTGATTTTTTCCAGCTGTATTTTTGTTTAATATCTTCTGCCATTGTTTCAAAATCTGAACTTAGATTTTCGTTCAAGATTCTTTGAAGTTTTATATTAAATTCAGCCTGATTATGAGGATCAAAATAAAAATCCTTGAAAAAACTAAAATCTGACATTGCCGTTTTATTGGAACAAATTGTAGGTATTTTTGCTGCTACAGATTCTAATGGAGGGATTCCGAAACCTTCAGCCGTAGAAGGATAAACAGATGCGTCTGCTCCTCTTAACAACAATAACATGGTCTGAAAATCGGTGTTTTTTAAAGTTATTATCTTGTTTTTTATTTCAGAATCTAGTTTGCTAAATATTTCCCTAAATTGAGAATTCTCCAAAGTATCATTTCCTAAAAAAAGAAGCTCATATTGTTCATATAATTTCAGATCTAAAAAAGCTTTTAAAACCATTTGATGATTTTTTCTTGGCTCCCATCTACTTACATAAATGATATACTTTTTTAATGAAACCTTTTTTTCTACTTCAGCCTTAATTAATTCTTTATCATATGCTTGAAAAAAGATTTCATCGATTGCATTTGGGGTAATTTCGTAATTTGATAGTCCAAAATGTTGCTGGATTTTTTGTTTGGAATACTCTGAAACTGTCAATCTAATTTCTGACCATTTAGCACTTTGTTTGTATAAAAACGTATTGACAATTTTACTGAAGAAAGAGAAATATTCTGGAAAATCAATAAATAATATGTCGTGCGTTGTTACAATGTATTTACACCTTTTAAACGGCGAAACTGTATACTGAAAATGAGCAAAATCGATCTTATTCTTTTTGATAATTTGCGGAATATCAATAAGTAATCTCAAAAATTTGTTTTGATATTTATACTTCAAATACGTAACATTTGAATGATTACCAAAAACAGTTGTCAAATTATCGGGATTGGAAGAAACTAAAAAAAATTGAAGATCTGTTTTTGCAATCAATTCAGAATATAAACCTTGTATATAAGTTCTCGTTCCTTGAAAACCATTATCAAAAACATGGCAGTCAACAAAAATGCTGGTTGTGTTTTTAATATTCATTTTGTATTCTTTTTTGACTGTTATGTTCTCTAATCATCACTTCTCTAAGAGCAATCAAGAATCCAATTATTATCGATTTATTGTCTAGTTTTAAATACAGTCCTAAAAATACCCAGTTTGATACTATCAGAAAAACACTTGATCCTATTAATAAATAATTTATAGTCTGCACATTCTCTATATCCGATTTTTTTTGCCTGAACAAAACAACCAAAAAAGTCAATAGCAATAAAACACCTAATATTCCCGATTTTAAAAACACAGTCATATATCCGTTGTGTACAATTGGAATATACTGAACATATTCGTGGTCATTGGTCCATACTTTTCTTCCTAGATTTAATGTAGATCCTAAACCTTCTCCAAAAAATATTGCTCTATTTCCATTTGCCGAGACTTGATTTACGGCAATTATATTTTCAAATGATCTATAATTATCATTAAAATCTTTCCAATCATCCTTGTCTATTCGAGTTTTAAAAGCTTCTTTGGGAGCGATTTTTATTTTGTATAAAAAGGCTTGTATTCCCCTTCCTTCTCTTTTCGGATTAATATAGACAATGGCGGCATAACCGATAATCGCAGCCAATACAATAGATAAAATTACTTTTAAAGATCTCTTATTAAAAGTTAAATATCCTTTTATACCAACATATAAAATTACAAACTGAATTAAATTGGTTCGTGCCAGATATAAAAAACTCGACAAGCCAATTGTCGCTATTAAAAATAATCTTTGCTTCTTTGAAATTTCTAATTTGAAGTCTTTATAAAAAATGAGAATAATTAGTATATAAATCTCATAATCACTAAAATATCCTCCACGATCTCTTAAAAGGTTTACACTTAAAGTTCTAAATTCAATTACTGCAATAAGTAACATTATTAAGTGTATAATAGCAATTGCTAATCCGGTATAAACCAAAACTTTTAAAGCTAGTTTACTACTGAATCTGCAAAGCTGATAACCTACTAATAATCCTAAAATAGGTTTAACCAAATAAGTAAAATCTCTTATGAATAAAAATGGTGTTGTTTTATTGAAAAAAGTAGAAATAATTGCAATTAAAAGGATTGAGAGAAAAATGGCATTGTATTGAATTATGGTAAAAGAGTATTTTCTTTTAACAGTTATCAATAAAGTTAAAGACCAAACTGCAAAAGTAAGTTCATAATTGGGAAACAATGAGACTACAATGCAAAGCAAAAATAAAATCTGATAGGGAAAACTTTTATAAATCGTGATATTCATTATTACTTATTCAATTTAATCATTGGTTTTAAAACTAAACAATAGGCAATTATCACCAATATTTCGATAATAATTGTGGCAATAAAAGCGCCTTGTAGCCCAATATTTTTTACTAATAGAAAAAATACAAGTAAACTAAAAACAGAAGAACCAATTGTAATATTTATATATACCTTATTTCTGTCTAATGCAAAAAGTAATTGCTTTAAAGCAAAAGAAATTGCCATAAATATGGGTATAATTAAACCTAACCTAAAAAAGAATGCCATTGATTCTAATTCATTTGAAGGAATATTAAAATATAATAAAATCGGTTCTGTTAGAACAAATGCAATAATTACTAATGCTAGAACAAATAGATAATTTAAGCCATTATACTTCAACCAATTATAAATTCCTTTTTTTAAATTCAAGTGTATCTGCAAACAAACATCAGCATATATAAAATTAAAAAACATTTGCAGATATGTTCTAAAAGTCATTATAATCTGTTCTATAATTCTATATTGTCCCGCCATGCCATTTCCTCCCACATAACTAATTATCATTATGGGCAGATATTGATAAAACGAAAGAAACAATTGAGAAAAAGTTAGAGAGAATTCTTCTTTTAGCAACTGCAAAGCATCTTTAGTAACATTGCTATAGAACCTTAAATTGTATTTTTTTATCAGACTAGCGAGTCCTATAAAACTTGAAATTATCAATCCTAAACCCAAATAGGCATTGGCATAAATATAATCGCTCTTTTTATTGATAAAAATAAAAACGCCAGCCACATAGATTATTTTAGAAATAATATTCATAAAAGAAATCCATTTATAATTTTCCAAACCCTGAAAAATCCAAGTAGGATTTATTAATTGGCCAATTACATACAAAAAGCTAAAACAGAAAACGGCTTGTTCTTTATTAAAAAAGGGGACAAAATAAATAAGCAAAAGAGCTGTAAATAGTAAAATTACAATCAAAAACAATTTCATTACATAAATAGAAACTATTTTCTTTTTTATGACTTCAGGATTGTTTCTGTTAATTGATATTTCTTTGGTTCCGTTAATATAAGAACCATAATCGACCAAAACATTTAATATTAAAGCAAACGAAAAACCAACTCCAATCTTTCCTAAACCTTCTTTTTCGCAAATAGCAACCAAATAAGGTACAACCAGCAACGGACTAACCAGATTAACAATCTGACCAATGCCATAAATAACAAAATTTTTCATTCGGTTATTCTGCAATATCTTTAGGTATTTTGATCTAAACAAGATGATAAGATTGGTTTACAATTCTGATAAAGATTTAATATGGTTTAAAAATAGAATTTCAATATAATTTTATATCGAAACTAGATAAAAAGAGCCACAAAATTGTGGCTCTTAAATATTTATAAAGTAAAGTTATTTTACGATTAATTGAATTTGATCATAAAGTGCTTTTTCTGAATAAAACAACGGATCATATTTTCCTTCTTTTGTTTTGAAGTTTTGAATAGTTGAATTTTTCTTATCTACAATTTTTATACAATCATTTGGAATAAAATAGTTGAAAAATAGCGAATCTTTGGCTTCAAAACTTTTGCTATAATATTTCATTCTAAAATTCTTAATAACAATTTCTTTTTGCGCTTCATTAGTTCCAAAATCAATTCTAATATAATTTGGAATTACATCTTCTGGCAAGTTAAAAACAATGTCTTGCTGATTATCATTAGCTTTTACCGCTGTCCAAACAGAATTTTCTTCTTTATAAGGAACCTCATAAGGATCCTGGCTATAGTACAACTGAAAGTTATCGTCTGCTTTTACAATTGCTGATAACGTTACTTGGAAATTATTGTTCTTTACTTCAACTTCGGCTGGTTTAACCTCATCTTTATTGGCTTCTTTTTTACAAGAAGTAAACGTTACAAATAAAATTAAACTTGCGAAAAATAGTTTTGTTTTCATTTTAGAAATTTTTGGCTAATTTAGTTTTTAAACTTTTAAAAAAAAGCTTTACTTCGATAATACTATTATATTTTTTTTAGACTGTTTTTTCTACGATTAATGACTTTTGTTTTCTGTAAAAATTCCTAAAAAATTGTAGGAAAATATAAATTAAAATAAACAAGAAAGGAAATACCAATTTCTTGTGTCCATACAGAATACCTTTTTTTTCAATGTTTATTGTTGTACTAATATCTTTGATGATTTTATCGTATCCTATTAGTTCAAGTCTGTGGCTTCCTTGTTCATTAACTAAATCTCCCTTTGTTTTAATAACCTCATTAAGCTGATTATTTTCATTATAATAAACTAATTTGTCACTTTTTTGAGAGTTTGCATTAGCAGAAAATTCATTTAGCACACCATTAATCTGGTCAATAGTGGCTTCATTTTGTGCCATTTTTGCTTTAACATTTGCCAGTTGTGCTTCCTGAATTTTTTTATAATATTCCGCTTCGTTTAAATATTTCAGAACAGGCTCTATTATTTCTTTATTATCAATTAAATCATCTGTTCTAATCAAAATACTATGAAAACGGTAATTCTTACTAGTTATATCATCCGAAATAATCTTTTTAATGTCTCCATTATCAGCCATTAACTTTATTAATTCAAAATTTTCAGGCTTATTATTTATAAAATTATAAACGTCTGCAATAGGCTCAATTTCTATAGTAACTAGTTTTTTTGGTTGTTTAATGCCAACCGCTTTCTTTAAAAACAAGCTATCGCCTTCATTGATTTTTGAATTTATCAAATCAATTTTTGAATATAGATATTCTATACTACCAAAATTTGGTGTCACGATAATCTGATGGTCATATTTCTTGTGAGTTTTATCTAAAAAAAGGCCAATACCAAATCCGACAATAATTAAAATTGCAGCAATCTTCCAATTCTTAATAAAAAACTGAATTCCATTGAAAATAGATCTTTTAGTAGATTCAAAAAATTCGTTAATCTTTTTTGAAACATCAGCCAAATCAATCTCTTGATCTGTATTATCTTGTGGTACTTTTGTACTCATTCACAATTTATTTTATATTGAAAATCTGTTCTAAAATTTTAATCGTAATTAAATAAGTAGGTTTTACACCTGTTGTTCCTAACCCTCCTGAAGCTAATGTGCTTCCAGTTTCCAATGGATTATCTGATGCATAATAAGCATAACGAACTTTAATATCGTGCGGAACGCTTTTTCTAATTTTTGATGCTGACTGAATCGCTTTTTGGTAGTAAGAACCTTCCATTTCTAGACCAATTACACCCCAAGTCGATTCGTGGAAAAACTTCAATAAATCTCTGTTTTGCAATGAAGTTCCTAAAACAGTAACCATTGCTCCTTCATAAATATCAATGTCATTTCCTTCAAACATGGCACCTGTAAGTTCATTTTCGAAGAAATAATTATCTGCCGTTCCTTCGTTAATATGTGCAGAAGGAATCATGATATCTCCTTTTCCGCCTTCTAAAATTCCCGCTTTACCCATTATAGAAACCGATTTTACATTTAGTAAAGTTTCTTTTTTATATGGTTTTAAAAGCTCGTCGATAGTTTCATAAGCCTGCTCACCAAAAGCATAATCCATTACAATGATTACAGGTTTGTCTTCGCCTACATTAGCATGCGAAAATGCTGTTTTTGACCAGTCAATTTTAGCTGTATCAAAAATCTGAACATCGATATTAGTTCCTGAACAATCTGGTAATGAAATCATTCCGTTCTTTAAAGCCAGTTCTTCAACTTGACCTCTAATTTCTTTTGAACCCGAACCACTTAATTCTTCATAAATAAAGAAATCTGTTTTTCCTTTAAATTTTGTTTTTAACAATGGCGTTGCAAAAATCGAATTCATTACACTATGCATATTTGCACTAATGACATGAATTGGTCTTTTCAACAAATCGTTTGCTTTTAGAACTTCTTTTATATTGGTTGCCCAAATTTCTCCGTGAATATGATGTCCAAGACGCTCACGTAATACTGGACTAAAAGTAATTGTGCGTTTGTTGTTTTCAACAATTTCTTCGATTGCTAATTTTCCTAACCAATAAATAACGTGCAAGAAACGATCTGGTGCAGTTTCTGAACCAAAAGCATCATAGATATCTAAAACTTCTTCAAAAGTTCTAGCTAAAATATTTGCAACGTGAGAAATGGCTTTTTCTTTCTCAATCTGTGTTAGCTTTTTAGTTTGCATAACAGCTTGTTCCAGTTTCTGCCAATCGCGAGAAACTTCTCCACCGTCATCAATTAAAACTCTATTTTTAATTTTATGAGATTCGATGAAAATGAAAGTCAAATGCGTTAGAATATCATAAATATCAGAACGTCCGCGCGTGATTTCGACATTCATTTGTTCTTCGTCAATTCTGTAGCAATTTCTTCTTCTTTTTGGAGGAACAATTGGCTGGAAATGCGATTTAGAATATCCTTCGTCTGAAGTTAAATTGATAAAACGGCATTGCTCGATTCCGATTGGAAGACGCTCAATAACGTATAAAAGTCCGTTAAGTTCCACTTTTTCTTCGGCAATATTTCCGTAGATTTCAGGACGTAACGCCAATAATGATTCTCTTAAACTGTCGCCCGAAACTCCCATTGGTTTATAAAAACCACGGTTGAATAAATGGCGCATTGTAATGTACATTTTTTCTATCGCCGCAGAAGATTCTTGCGCTCTAGATCTTGATATATGTTTGGTTTCTTTCATTTTATTCTATTTATAAATTCAAATGTAAGGATTTTGCCTTTTAACTATGAAGCTTTTGGTGTTATTTCTCATCGTTTGTTGATACAGGGCATGCCCTGAATCTACAACCTAACCATGATACAGGGCATGCCCTGAATCTGCAACCTAACCAATGAAAAATCATTTCGATTTATCTTCTGCTTTAAATTTATCCTTTGTCCAATTTTCTGGATTCGAAACAATGTAATCAGAAATTCTTTGATATTGAATATTGTCTCTAATGATATTATCATAAAATAATTTTTGCCATTGATGTGGGTATCCTAATCTATTGGCATGTTTGGTTACAGCAGATTTATAGGATCCAACAATAGACGAAATGGTGTTTTTTCCAATGTTTTGAAATCGTTTCGAACCGGGATTCGATGGCAGAGACAGGGCATGCTCTGTCTGTACAATATTGGTGTCATCCAAATTATTTGCATCAATATTATCCAATTGTCTATCAATAATCAAAATTCCGTGAATATGATTTGGCATCACCACAAAATCGCCCAATTCGACGTTGTCATGGTGCATCGGAATTTGATGCCACAATAAATCGGCAATAATTCCGACATGTGATAAAATCATTTTATTATTCCGAATTTCTCCAAAATAATGTTTTCTATCCTGTGTACAAATTGTTATAAAATACGCTCCGTTCCAACCGTAATCCCACCATTGCGCTCTTATTGAAGAAATACGGTATTTATTTTGAAACTTTCCTTGACTCATTAATTTTCATTTATTTATCCAACTGAATTCACTGAATAAATAACTGTTTAATCTAGGAAATAGTATTTTTTTTTGTAAGATTATCCGCAATATCTCTATTGTTTGATAATCTCGGAATTTTATTCTGTCCGCCCAATTTTCCTTGCGATTTCATATAATCTTGAAAACCATTTTTAGAAACTTTAGTTATAACTACTTTTCTTAAAACATTTCCAGTAATTAAATCGTCGTAATAAATGTTCTGCTTTCGCATTGAATTATCGATCGTTTCGGCAAAAACATCCATGTTTTCAGGCTCTTTTTCAAATTCAATCAACCATTCGTGATAAGGTAATCCGCTTGCGGGTGTGATTTGTGGCGCAACTGTAAATTCATTAATCACAATATTAGTAGCATTTACGGCTTCTTTCATCGCATTTTCGACTTCATTGGCAATCACGTGTTCTCCAAAAGCCGAAATATAATGTTTAATACGTCCAGAAACTATAACACGATACGGATCTAAAGAGGTGAATTGAATTGTATCTCCAATATTATAACGCCAAAGTCCCGCATTGGTCGAAATAATCAAAACGTAATTTACTCCTACCTCAACTTCGCCAATTGTGTATACTTTCGGGTTTTCATTAAAGAATTCATCTGCTTTTATAAATTCATAGAAAATACCCGAATTCAAAAGTAGCAACATTCCTTTTTCTTTCTGCGAATCTTGGTATGCAAAGAATCCTTCAGAAGCTGGAAATAGCTCGATGCTGTCTACTTTCTTGCCAATCATCTGCTCAAATTTGGCGCGATAAGGCTCGTAATTAACACCTCCGTAAATAAACAGATTAAAGTTTTTGAAGATTTCGCTAATCTTTTTTCCGTCGCTTTTTTGCTGTAAACGTTCAAAATACATCTGTACCCAAGATGGAATCCCAGAAATAACAGACATATCTTCTTTTATCGTTTCATCAACAATGGCATCTACTTTAGTTTCCCAATCTTCAATACAATTCGTTTCCCAAGATGGCATTCTATTTTTCTGCAGATATTTAGGAACAAAATGCGCCACAATTCCAGAAAGTCGTCCAAATTTAATTCCGTATTTCTCAGTCAGAATGGGACTTCCTTGCAAGAAGATCATTTTTCCGTCAACAAAATAAGCTTTTCCTGTTTCGTTAATATAATGAAGAATTGCATTTCGAGCCGCCTCTATATGATAAGGCATCGATTCTTTAGTCAGCGGAATAAATTTTGCTCCAGAAGTTGTTCCTGAGGTTTTAGCAAAATATAATGGTTTTCCTTTCCAAAGAATATCAGCTTCGCCTTTTACAACCTTTTCAACATACGGTTTTAAATCTTCGTAATCTCTAACCGGAACACGTTTCTGAAAATCTTCAAAAGTTTTTATTTCGTTGAAATTATGATCTTTTCCAAATTCAGTGTTTTGTGCAGTCTCGATCAAACTTTTAAAAACCTCTTGTTGAGTTTGAATTGGTTTATTCGCCCATTTAAGAGTTTGTTTATATATTTTTCGGGCAAAAACTTTCGCCGCAATTGACTTAATTGACATTTTCAGTGGTATTATTTTTTGTCACTTTTCTTTTTGTCTTGAGATTTTGCCTTCGGTTCTTTTTCTGTTTCAGCGACATCTTCTCTCAGTTTTATTTCAGCATCTGAGGCTTTCATATTTAAATTTGAAGCATCTTCAACAGTTTCTGTTAATATAGAATCTTTATTAAATTTTGAATATTCTAATTCTCCCTTTAAAACTTTCTGAATTCCTTTTATATAGATTTCATTTTGTTTTAAAGCCGTTTCTAAAGAATCTGATTTAATTGCCAATCTCGTAGCATTTCGTTTCAATTCTGTAGAAGAATATCCAGGAATAAATTCGCGAAGCGGAGTAAATGCAATAATGAAAGTAGTAACCAAAATTAGAAATATTCCGCCTAAAGTAAACGTTACGAATACATTCATTAAAGTAAGCTTAAAAGAAAAGATCTCTTCAAAAGTTTCTTCATTTAAAATTACTAATCGGTTTTTAATGAACAGTTTTTTTCTAAAGTTCTTTTTATTTTTCTTAGTCATTATCCTTCTTTATGCTAGCAAATATAGTAATTAATCGTCATGATTTTTGGCCAAAAAAAATCATGAAGAGCTATAATCTACGATTTTATAAAATATTTAACGTGGTTTAATACAAATATTTTAAACTAAAAATACTTCTATTTCGTATATTTCTATATACCTTTGCGAGATAATTAAGAAAAACAATTTGCTTCGGCATTAAATATACAATCATGGGAAGATTAGGTCTTACAGAAATCCTTGTAATAGTAGGTATTGTTATTTTACTTTTTGGAGGTAAAAAAATTCCAGAATTAATGAAAGGTTTAGGAAGCGGTATTAAAGAATTTAAGAACGCTGCTAAAGACGATCAACCTGCTGCTCCTAAAAAACAGGACGAAGAAACAAAATAAGAAATTCGAAAAACTTATTAATTCCCAAATTACATTTGTAGTTTGGGATTTTTTTTATATCTAAAAATTCCTACTTTTAGAGTCCCAAATTTTTAGATATGAAAAACTTACTTTTCGTGATGGCTTTTCTGCTCGCAGCAGAAAGTCAGTCGCAAACTCAGCCTTTTCCTGCCAATAAGGTTTATGGAAACGGACTTATGGCTACGTCCAAAAATAGTCAGGACGCACAAAACAATTACAATACTTGGAAAACCAATTTTGTCGAAGAATGTAACAATGGCCGGTACAGAGTAAAATTTGACAATCCAGGCGAAACCGTTTCTGAAGGTATCGCATACGGAATGCTTCTTTCTGCTTACATGGCTGATAAAACACTTTTTGACGGTTTCTGGCTTTATTACAAAGACAATGTAAATACTAATAAAGTAATGAATTGGAAAATAAGCGGCTGCTCTGGAACAATTGGTTATAATGGAGCAACCGACGCAGAACTAGATGCTGCATTTGCTTTGATTGTTGCCGATTATCAATGGACAAGCACAGGAAACATCAATTACAAAAGTGATGCAACAGCTCTTATTACTGCTATTAAAAATTACGAGATCGAAGCTAATACTTTTGTTTTAAAACCTGGAGATCAATTCGGAGGAAGCCAGATTACCAACATTTCGTATTTCTCTCCTGCTTATTACAGAGCTTTTGGTGTTTTTACCAACGATGTTGCTTTCTGGAATCAAGTTGCCACTAAAGCTTACACAGTTATCAACAACAATTTAACGCAGAACAATGCCATTGGCGGTTTGGTTTCAGATTGGTGTGAAGCTTCTGGAAATTATTCTTCTCAAGCTGGAGGTTACAATCAAGGCGGAAAAACCTACTCGTATGATGCTGCAAGAACTCCTTGGCGAATTGCCGTTGATTATCTTTGGTATGGAACTGCTGATGCTAAAACCTATTCTAAAAAATCATCTGATTTTGTTCGTGTTAATCTGGGCGGTTCGGCAAACATCAAAGATGGTTATAATCAAAATGGAACTGTAAGCGGACAATGGCACAATGCTACGTTTGTAGGTGCTTTTGCTTGCGCGGCAATGGGCGGCGAAAATCAGTCGCACTTGGATGATTCTTATAATGATCTTAAAAACCTCAACGAACCAAATAGCTATTTCAATCATACCCTTAAAACATTATATTCCCTATTACTAACAGGTAATTTCTATTTGCCATTAAACGCCACATTATCTAATGATAGTTTCGATATTGAAAAATCTACAGTTACGCTTTACCCCAATCCGAGTGCTGATAGAATCACGATTAAAGCACCTCAGCAATCTACTATCTCGATAATTTCTCCTTCTGGAAGTATTATTCACCAACAAAAAACAATTTCTGAAAACACCGAAATAAATCTCGCCAATCAATCATCTGGAATTTATTTAGTCATGATTTCTAATGAAGATTTTAAAAGCATAACTAAAAAAGTGATTTTGAAATAACTCTAAATCAAAAACTCCCAAATTATGATTCATAGTTTGGGAGTTTTTTTATCTACTTACATTAAAAATATCTCTGAAAGAAAATATCTATATATTTGATTAAAATTTTTTTATATGAAAAAAACTCTACTTTTTTTACTTTTCTTTTTACCATTATTCGGAACGTTTGCTCAAAGCACGCAAGAAATAACAAATACATTTGGATCTTATCCTGGATTTAATGACGATATTATCTGCATAAAAGAACAGCCCGATGGAAAAATATTAGTCGGAGGCCGCTTTACTTCATATCAAGGAGCTCTTCAAAATAGATTAATTCGATTAAATCCTGATGGAAGTAAGGACACTTCATTTGATATTGGAACTGGATTTAATTTTGATGTTGAAGCTATTGTTTTACAACCAGATGGAAAAATTCTAGTAGGTGGTTCCTTTGATAAGTTTAAAGGAGTTACACAAAATAGCGTAATTCGTTTAAATGTTAATGGAAGTAAAGATGAATCATTTGTAATTGGGTATGGAGGCAATACAGTATATGCTTTGGCAATGCAATCTGATGGTAAAATCCTAGTGGGAGGTGGATTTCAAAACTTTGATGGTAAGAGTTCAAAAAGCTTGGTTCGATTAAATTCAAATGGAAGTACGGATCCTAACTTTAAATCAAATATTAGTGATTACAGATATGTAAAATCTTTAATCGTACAACCTGATGGTAAAATACTCTTGGAAGGAAATTTTAGCGTTCCTCAAAATGAAATAGTTCGTTTAAATGCTGACGGAAGCCACGACATTTCATTTGACATAGGAACAGATGGTTTTAAAGATAATAATGTACAATCAATTGCACTGCAATCTGATGGTAAAATAATAGTAGCAGGAACATTTAGCAGTTATAAAGGAATCAGTGAAAATGGTTTAATTCGTTTAAATACCGATGGAAGTAAAGATACTTCTTTTGAAGTCGGAAGTGGTTTTAATAAATTATCAGGAAATAGTACAAGTCAAATTTATTATGGAATTAGACAAATCGCTATTCAGGCTGATGGGAAAATACTAATTATGGGAAACTTTACGAGTTACCAAGGAACTAATGTAAACGGATTAATTCGTATAAATAAAGATGGATCTCAAGATACCTCTTTTGATATTGGCACTCAATTTAATAATGACCCAACTAAATCTAAAGCTTTTACCCTACAATCTGATGGAAAATTATTAGTTGGATGGGACATTATAAATAATCAAGGAATTACTCAAAAACATTTAACTCGTTTAAATACTGATGGTACTAAAGAATCATCTTTAAAAATTGGCACAGGTTTAAATTTTGCTGTTAATTCAATAGTAAAACAAAGTGATGGTAAAATACTTGTTGGTGGAAATTTTACTAATTATAAAGAAACTTCTCAAAATAATCTAATTCGTTTCAATTCTGATAAAACTAAAGATAATTCTTTTTCTCTTGGATCAGGATTTAATGGTTCTGTTAATAGCATTGCATTACAAAATGATGGCAAAATAATAGTAGGTGGCAAATTTACTAAATACCAAGAAGGTGCTCAAAATTACTTAATTCGCCTAAATACTGATGGAACCAAAGATTCCTCCTTTAGCATAGGTACAGGATTTGACAATCAGGTTAACTTTATAACTATACAACCTGATGGAAAAATACTAGTAGGTGGTGATTTTAAGAAATATCAAGGTGTTTCTAAAAGTTATTTGACTCGTTTAAATGCGGATGGTAGTAATGATAGCACATTTAAATTAGGAACTTCTCTAACTTCTATGTCTGTTAATGGAAAAATAGTAAATACAATAGTAGTGCAACCTGATGGAAAAATAATTGCAGGAGGAAACTTTGAAAAGTATCAAAATTTAACGCAAGAAGGTTTAATCAGATTAAATCCTGATGGTACTAAGGATGCTACCTTAGACATTGGAAATGGTTTTAGCTCTAATATTTTTTCTATAATTTTACAAAACGACGGAAAAATTTTGGTAGGAGGTGCCTTTGATAGCTATAAAGAAACTAACCAAAAGAAATTAATTCGTTTAAATACAGATGGCAGTAAAGATAATTCTTTTGATGTAGGGCTCACTTTTCAAGACTGCATGATTTATTCCTTAGTCCTTCAAAATGACGGAAAAATAATCGTTGGCAGTTATAGTTATAATGATTTAAAATTAACTGAAAATAATTTGGTCAGATTAAATTCAGATGGAAGCAAAGACAATGATTTTATCAATGGGGTTGTATTTTTTAACAATAATAAAACTTCAAGTTATGTTAGCACAATATTACAATCTAATGATGAGCTATTAATCGGAGGTGATTTTACGGCATATCAAGGAAATAACCAATCGGCTTATTTAATTGGCTTAAACTCAACTAAATTTAATTTATCAAATGAAGATTTCATTAAAGAAAGCAAATCTTTTTCTTTATGGCCAAATCCTGTACAAAACACATTAAATATCAATTCATTAAACGAATCTAATTACTCTGTAAAAATTTATGATTTGTTAGGAAGATTGATTTACACAAAAGAAAATGTAAGTACTTCGATTGACGTAAGCTCTTTTACATCAGGTTTGTATTTAATTAAAATTAAAGCTCAAAACGGAGAAGCTTCTCAAAAGTTCATAAAGATATAATCGATTGATTTATAAAAGAAAAACTCCCAAATTACGAATTGTAATTTGGGAGTTTTTTTATTTTAAGATTCCAAACATTTTGGAATTTTAGGATTTACTAAATTGGAATTTTTTATAAAATCATCGTCAACTGAATTCTCTTTCTATCTTCATCAACCTCAGTAACTTTTACATCAACATGTTGGTGCAATTTCACCACTTCATTCACATCGCTCACATAACCCGATTTTAACTGCGAAATATGCACTAAACCACTTTCTTTAATTCCGATGTCAACAAAACAACCGAAATTGGTGATGTTATTAACAATTCCCGGTAAAATCATTCCCGTTTTCAAATCTTTTATGGATTTTACGTTGGCATCAAATTCAAAAACCTTAGCAGACTTTCTTGGATCCAATCCAGGCTTTTCAAGCTCTTTTATGATATCTTTTAGCGTAAGTAAACCAATTTCAGGTGTAACATACTTTTCGGCTTTAATAAGCGCTGTTTTCTCTTTGTTCGCAATTAAGTCATTTAGAGAAATATTCAAGTCTTTAGCCATCTTTTCAACAACTGGATAAGCCTCTGGATGCACCGCCGAATTATCCAACGGATTTTTAGCATTTGTAATTCTAATAAACGCTGCTCCTTGCTGATACGCTTTATCTCCTAAACGTGGCACTTTTTTCAACTGCTTTCTATCTTCAAAAGGTCCGTTTTCAGAACGGTATTGTACAATGTTTTCCGCCAGCTTCTCCCCGATTCCACTCACATAACTTAGTAAATGCTTACTTGCTGTGTTGATATTAATTCCAACTGAGTTTACGCAACGGATTACCGTGTTATCTAATTCTTCTTTTAATTTCGTTTGATCCACATCGTGCTGATATTGCCCTACTCCAATTGCTTTTGGATCGATTTTTACCAATTCGGCCAACGGATCTGAAAGTCGTCTTCCAATAGAAACCGAACCACGAACCGTTACATCGTAATTAGGAAACTCTTCTCTCGCAATTTTTGAAGCTGAATAAACAGATGCTCCCGCCTCTGAAACCACAAATACTTGAATCGGTTTATCGAATGCGATTTTTTTGATGAAAAATTCGGTCTCGCGAGAAGCTGTTCCGTTTCCTATAGAAATTGCATCTATTTGATACGTATTTACCATCGAACGGATTTTTTTTATCGCCATAGTTTCCTCGTTTTGAGGCGCGTGCGGATAAATCGTTTCGTTGTATAATAAATCGCCTTTTTCGTCCAAACAAACTACTTTACAACCACTTCTAAATCCTGGATCGATTGCCAAAATACGTTTTTCTCCCAACGGCGGCGCCAATAATAACTGACCTAAATTGTTAGCAAAAACCTGAATAGAATTGGCATCAGCTTTTGCTTTTGCTTCTTGCAAAGTTTCGTTTCCAATTGCTGGATTCAGTAAACGTTTGTAACTGTCTTCAATCGCCAGCTGTAAATGTGCTGTTGTATTATTTTGTTTTTTAATGATGATTTCGTCAATTACATCATACGCATCGTCGATATCAACATCAATTTTCATTTTTATAAAACCTTCATTTTCTGCACGAAGCATTGCTAATAAACGGTGTGCTGGCGCTTTTGTCAATGGTTCTTCCCAATCAAAATACTGATCGAATTTTTTTGCTCCTTCTTCTTCCGCTTTCTTTTTTACCACTTTTGTAGCAATAGTCGCTTTTCGCTGAAACAATCTACGAAGTTGTTTACGGACATAAATATTTTCGTTGATCCATTCAGCTACAATATCTCTTGCACCTTGAATAGCTGCTTCTTCATTAATAACATTTTCATTAATGTATTGCGTCGAAATAAAATCGATATCAGCATCACTTTCAGATATAATTAGTTTTGCTAAAGGTTCAAGACCAAATTCGCGCGCAACATCGGCTTTTGTTTTTTTCTTCTTTTTATAAGGAAGGTAAAAATCTTCTATTTCTTGTAAATCAAAACTGTCTTCGATCTTTTTCTTCAATTCTGGCGTAAGTGCTTTTTGCTCTTCGATCGATTTTAAAACGGCTTCTTTACGTTTTATAAGCGTATCGTATTCTTTCTGCAATTTGGCAATCTGCTCAATAACAGTTTCATCAAGGTTTCCGGTTGCATCTTTTCGGTAACGCGAAATAAACGGAATTGTACAGTCTTCCTCTAATAATTTTACTGTGTTTTGAATACTAACTGCCGGCGCCTGAACAGACTTGGCAATGAATTGAATGTTGGTCATTTTACTTTTTCTTAATTGGCTTTAACACAATGCTAGCTTTATTAAAATCTGATGATGCATTGTAAACTTTTCTATATTCTTGATACAAATCTTTTGGATAATGTATTGATTTATATTTTTCTTCAATATTAATAATAACTTGGTTATCTGTAACTTTTACTGTCGATTTAAAAGAACAATTCTTTTTTTCATCGTATTTCATCACTTTGTCTATCACTAAATCTTCATAGTGATCTACCTTATAACCTTTAGGAATATTAAATATAATTTGATTATGATATTCCTGTGCATATTTTAAATCTATATCTGACTTTCTTGTATTTTCTTGATATAGATTACTTTGTGATCCTATTACTTTACCGAGATTAACCACAAGCAAATTTCCTGCTTTTTCTGTAAAAGATTCTACCGACTCTAGTTTTGAATTTATAACAAACGGTTTATTGATATAATTATTTTTAAAATCTAGATTTTCGATTGTATGATCTAAAAGTTTAACCTCTACATCATTCATTGAAATTCTTTTAACTAAATCTGACAAATCCTTTTTTTCCTCATTATTTGCCACATCTGTGTAAGCATATCTCATAATTTCGGCTGTATAACCAGAATTCGATATCTTTTTTTCGATGGTTACTTTTGCCAAATCATCGTTCAAAGTTACAATAGATTCTGTTTGATTTTTGGTGAAATCTGAAGAAACTTCTGGAATAAAAATAGTTGTATTTTGTTTTTTCTTCGGATCGTATCCTTTTGCTTTTGTATCTTGATATTCATACAACGGATTTCCGTAAGGAGCGTATCCTGTATTTGGAAAAATATATTTATTGGTTTCTCTGATATAGAAATTAAAGTCTGTAAACTCAAAAAATGTCATCATTTCGTCATCAAGCTCGCCAACAAAACGATCTTCATTCGCCATAATTTCATACGGAATTTTTAACGCTTCCAATGCGTATTTATAAATACATATAAAATCTCTAATACGAAGTTTTCCAGTTCCATCTACAATCTTTGTGCTACTATTAATAGTTTCTCCTTCTGAGTAAGACTCGAAATGCGTTTTGATGTATTCATCTAAAATCGTTAATTGCTCGTCTGTACTTTTATCTTTTAGATTTAATTTTTGAAGTAATTTTTTAACATCGCCACCAGAATAAGCGTAAGGTTTAAGTTCTTTTACATAGGTTTTAAAAAATGGTTCCCATTGTTTAAACTTCATTCCTTGTGATGTTCCGCTAATTAAATAAAAAACTTTAACGAGATTCTTAAATTTCTTAGAGCTTTTTTCGTTTATCATTGGCTGAATATTATCTGCCGTATAGAATATTTTATTTTTAATCTTATTGTCTGTAAATTCTGGAGAAGCAAATAATCTAGATGCTGCAGTTCCAGAATCTGTTAAGGTAAATTCTGCATGAAGCACTGGCGCGTCTTTCTGATAAATTTCTACTCCGTTTGAAGTAGGATTTTCTTTTACAATAAAATAGTATTCTAAGATATCTCCTTTTTCAACTCCTTCAAATACAGTCGATTTTACGTTTTTAATATCCGAATTTACAATTTGACTTTCAGATAGAACTCTTACATCACCATTAGGTTTAATTACACGAGCATGAAAATCTTTTGTGTCTCGAATTGTATTATTGTCCTCTGCAGTAACTTTATTGTATTTATTGATTTCTGATGCATCGTTTATTTTTACTGCAAAATGCTCCATTTTAAATTTTGCAAATCCATACATATTGGTGTTAATTCGTGTATGAACCCATCTTTTATCTAACAAAACAACTGCTGGCAGCTTTTTGTATTCTTCTGGAATTGCTTTAAAAGATGGAACGGCATCCCAAGTGTAACTTTTAATTTCTTGTGCTTCAATTTTTAAAAAAGTTAAGAAGACAAGAAGCAATGTAATTTTTTTCATTATTTTTTGGTTAAGATTATAGATTGGTTGTATTGTTGGGTCAAGTCATTAACTACAGTATTCCAGCTCTGAAAACTAGCGGTTTCTATAAGTAATTTTTTTAAAGCTATTTTCTGAGAAACAATTAGATTCTTTTTATCCTTTTTATAAGCAATCTCATAACTTATCGTTTCGTTTTCATTTTTACTATTCTCGGGTATAAATTCCAGCTGATAATTTTCTGGTATTTCATAAACATAATTAAATTCATTTATAAACTCACAATCATTTTCAATTGGCAATTTTCTTTCTTTTGTATCGATTATGTATTCTTTAAATGGCGATAATAAAATAGGTTTTACAATAATCTTCTCTCCTATTTTCTTAACCCATCCATCCAGTTTTAAATTATAAGACAGTTCTGCATCTTTGTTTTCAAACTCATTTTTCTTTACATCAACCGTTTCTATATCAAGCTTTTCATTAAACCTTGCCATTCCGTTTTTTAAAATTTCATCTTCTTTTTGTTTATTGCTTTTCAGTACATTTAGAAAATTACTTTTTTCGTAACCAGACAATGCTAATTTTGAAGAACCAGAAACAGCATTATCTGCAATTTTCAACTTCAGATCCATTTTTAGTTTATTATCTTTTACGTTTACTACAGGAACTTTTTCAATAACAAATTCTTCTTCGGATATTCCGATTAATCCTTCTTTTCCTTGAATCATTGCTGACGGAAATCCAAATTGGCAAAACGAATCTGTTCCGTCTACGAAGTAACGCTGTTTATCAATTTTTACCGCCGCAATCATATGATTGCTTACTAACGGTGTAGGAACATCAGAAAAGCTATAAGGTTTATCTCTAGTGCCAATCCAAACCAAATTAGATTCTATATCGGCATATTTAAACATCACATTCAGCAAATTAGAAATGTCTTTACAATCACCATATTTCTTGTCAAAAACTGATGCTGCATCTCTCGGAATAAAACCGCCCATTTCGTATTCAAAAGCCACGTAATTTATATTCTGCTGCACCCAATTGTAGATTTCTTTGGCTTTATCTTTTTGGTTTGTTTTACCTTTAACCAATTCTAGAGTTTTATTTTTTATTGCAGCTTGATCTAGTTTATTAACATCTTTTACCAAAGAATAATACCATTTATAAAGATGTTTTACGTCTGGAAATATATTTTCCTGTTTATTGTCTTTCGTATAGCTTTTAATATAATATACGATATGAGGCAAGAAAAAGGTATAATTTAAGGATCTGTTTTCATCCTCAAAAGCAGGCATATCGGTTGTTTTCCAAGTATAAACATCCACATTTCCTTCTTTTGTTTTTGTAAAAACGATTTTATCTTGATTATCGCCAAAAAGCTTGTAGCCTATTTCTATTGAAGAATCTGCTCTAATTTCAAATTTTGAAGAAAGAGTCTTCATTTCATGTTGAAAACTAAAATAAGAAAGTAATCTAGGTTCGTTTTGCTTTATCTTATACGAATACTCTATTTTAGATTTATCAACAACATCGCTAAAATCAAAGTGCTTGTATTTATTATCGCTATAAAATACATCTCTGCTTTTTAGTTCATTAGTGCTTATTTCATACTGCGATAACTTACTTTTTTTGTTTGTTGTAGGATGTATAGAAGAACCTTTTATGTTTGAAACCTCACTAAAATTATCATACGGTATATTTATAGAATATTCCTCTACATTTTTACTTTTAGCAATTTCTCTTTGTTCTTCAATAAAAGATTCTATTTCTAGTTTACTTTTATTAGTTAAGGTTACTATTTCATTTCTGTATAGTATTTTTGATTTTTCTTGAGCAGTTAAAAAATGAAACGAGAAAAATGCCAAATAAAATATTTTCTTCATGTAGTTTTATTCTATAATAATTAACGTGTTAAATTTGGACAAAAATATACTTTTTAATGTAAATAAAAGGCTATCCTTTACAAGTCGGTTATGTACTTAATTTTAAACCAATGAAACCCATATTACTATACTTTTTGTTCATAAATGTTCTCGTTTTTATTTTCGCCGCATATGATAAATCGCAAGCACGAAAAAATAACCAACGAATTCCTGAAAAAACCTTGTTTCTCATGGCTTTAACTGGAGGTTCGCCAGGGTTATTAACAGCGATGTTATTATTTAGACATAAAACGAGCAAAACTTCATTTATTGTGAAGTTTGTACTAATCTTAGCTATTCAAGCAGCACTTATAATTGCCTTTCTAAACTATAAAAAGTAGATATTAACATTGTTAATAACTCAAAAAAAGTGTTTTTATATCAGTTTAAACAACTGAATTACAAATATTTAAATAAAAAACCGGACAAATTTAAAAATCGGCCCGGTGTGTTTATGAATAGGTGCGAAGCACCGAATTTTTTTTTGACTTTTTATGCGCAAGCAATTTTATTTACTCTATTTTGGTGTCTTCCGCCTTCAAAAGCTGTATCCAAGAAAGTTTCAACGATTTCAACAGCCTGATGAATAGATGTGAATCTCGCTGGAATACTCACAATGTTTGCGTCGTTGTGTAAACGTGTTAAATACGCTATTTCTTTAGTCCAGCATAAACCAGCTCTTACTTTCGGGTGTTTATTAACAGTCATTGCGATTCCGTTACCGCTTCCGCAGATTACGATTCCAAAATCAGCTTTTCCTTCAGATACATCATTAGCAACTGGATGTCCAAAATCTGGATAATCTACAGAAGCGTCAGTATCTGTCCCGTAGTTAGTTACCTCATATCCTCTTGCTTTCAGCATTTCAACAATTGCTTTTTTATATTCTGGACCTGCGTGATCGTTTCCTATCGAAATTTTCATTTTTTAATACTATTAAGTTGTGTATTGCAAATTTACTTAATTAATATATGTTTGCTACTAATTACACCAATTTTCACTAATTTCTTTTTAAATCGAGGGTTTTAAACATTATTAAAATCTAAAAGTGTAATTTGTAGAAATTTGTAAAAAAAGCTAGTAAAATCAATGGGTTTGCAACTATCTTACTGTCAAATAATTATGAGGTTATCAACAATTTTAATAACTTCATAAGTATCTCATAATCAATAAATAAAATTCAGAATATTTGTTAAAATTTTGAGGTGTTAATAGCAGTTCGTAATTCGTTGATATTCAATTAACTTTAAGTTAACAGAAAATGTTAATAAGTTCGAAAAGAAAATTAGAAGTTTTTTTTGGTTGTTTCGAAAAATTCCATAATCCAAAAGTGGAATTTAATATGCAAGAAAAGTTTCGTGAATTTTTGGAAAAGTTATCAATACCAAAAATACCATTTTCAACAGAAATCAACATATCAACTTATCTACAAAATCAATTCATTTTTGGTTGTCAACCGTTGTTAATTAAAATACAAAAAGTCTTAAAAATTAATCGTTTAACTAAAAATAACTATGTTGATAACTCAGAATAAATAAGTAAAACGAGATTTCAATGACTTCAAAAAAAAATTTATTCGACATATTAACACACTATAATAACAACCAAATTTTTTTAAATTTTTAAAAATCTTTTTTGTTGTATTTAATATATGTTGAAAACTAAAAAAGGTTGAAAAGGAAAAAAAATTTTCTTGAATTGAATTTTACTCTGATTTGAGTTTGTTTTGAATTTTTGTTTCAGACGATTTTGAGAGGATTGTTGAGATTGTCCAGAATTTCTTGAACTTGTTCGAAATCGTTTGGATGAACTTTGAGTTTGATTCCGCCCAATGCAGCTGAGTACAATGGAACTACTGAAAGTGTCATTTCGTTTTCGAAAAAATATGGAATTCCTTCTTGTTCTAGTAAGTGTTTGAGAACCACTGTTTCGTGCTGATAATTGAATACGGCGATGGTTTGAAAGCTTTCCATTTTAGGTCTTTTTGTAAATGTACGAAAAGTTATATTTTTAATAATTCTATTTACTAAAAAGTATTATCTGATATCTTATTTGTAATTTTAAGCCTTATTAGAAAAGATATATGAGTAAGAAAATTAGAAAGCCGATAAAAAAGGAGAAAGATTTCTCTGGAAAAATACTTAAGATTTTATCGCAAAATGCTAATAAACCTTTCAATTACAAACAAATAGGAGCTAAGCTAGAATTAGACGATACAAAAAGCAGAAATCAGATCATAAAAGATTTAAAGATTCTTGCAGCTCAAAAAAAGATTATAGAAACAGAACCTGGAAAATACTTGATTAAAGCAGTTAGCCAGGATTACTACGAAGGAACAATAGATATGACGAGCAGAAAAACGGCATATTTTATTTGTGATGAGTTTGAAGAAGATGTTTTTATTCCGACCAATAATTTGAATCGTGCATTAGACAAAGACAAAGTAAAAGTTTACGTTTATAACAGAAGAAAAGGTAAAAGACCTGAAGGTGAAGTTATTGAAGTTATCGAAAGAGATAAAACAGAGTTTGTAGGTGTAATAGATATGCAGCCAAACTTTGCTTTTGTGTCTACTGCAAATCCTAAAATGTATACCGATATTTTTATTCCAAAGGATAAATTGGGTGAAGCAGAAAATGGAGATGTAGTTTTAGTGAAGATTGAAGATTGGCCAAAAAGAGCTGATAGTCCGTTTGGATCTGTAATTCGAGTGCTTGGAAAACCTGGAGAGCACAATACTGAGATTCATGCAATTTTAGCAGAATATGGTTTGCCATCTGAATTTCCGGTAGAAGTAGAGGTTTTTGCACAAAAATTGGATACTTCGATTCAGGAATCTGAGATTGCAAAACGTCGTGATATGCGTGATACACTTACGTTTACGATTGATCCGAAAGATGCAAAAGATTTTGATGATGCCTTGTCTTTCAAAAAGTTAGAAAACGGAAATTTTGAAATTGGTGTTCACATTGCCGATGTTTCCTATTACTTAGAAGAAGGTACAATTCTGGATGACGAAGCGTATCAAAGAGCTACTTCGGTGTATTTGGTAGATAGAGTAGTGCCAATGCTTCCAGAAGTATTGTCTAACTTTGCCTGTTCGTTACGTCCGAATGAAGAGAAATATACTTTCTCTGCAGTATTTGAAGTTTCTCCAACAGCTCAAGTTATTAACCAATGGTTTGGAAGAACTGTAATTTATTCAGATCAGCGTTTTGCTTACGAAGAAGCACAGCATATCATTGAAACAAAAGGAAATAATACAATTCCTGTTGATATTTCTATTACTGGAGATTCTTATGTTGTTTCAGACGAAATTGTTGAAGCTACTTTAAAACTTGATGAATTAGCGAAGATTTTAAGAAAGAAAAGAATGCAACAAGGCGCTATTTCTTTTGATAAAGTTGAAGTGAAATTTAATCTAAATCAAGAAGGAGAACCAGAAGGCGTTTATTTCAAAATATCAAAAGATGCCAATCATTTGATTGAAGAATTCATGCTTTTAGCTAATAGAAAAGTGGCTGAATACATTGGAAAACAAAAGAAAACCTTTGTTTACCGTATTCACGACGAACCAAATGAAGACAAACTGGTTGCAATGCAAACGGTTATTGCTAAGTTTGGTTATAAAATTGATTTTAGAACCAAAGGTGATATAGCAAAATCAATCAATGCTTTAATGGAAGAAGTAAACGGTAAGAAAGAACAAAATCTTATTGATACTCTTGCTATTAGAAGTATGAGTAAAGCTAAATATTCGACTGATAATATTGGTCACTATGGTTTAGCTTTTGATTATTATAGCCATTTTACATCGCCAATTCGTCGTTATCCAGACGTTATGGTACACCGTTTGTTACAATATTATTTGGATGGAGGAGCTTCTGTAGATGAAGAAACTTACGAAACCAAATGTCTGCATTGTTCAAACATGGAAAACTTAGCTACTAATGCTGAGCGAGATAGTATTAAATACATGCAGGTTAAATACATGCAGGATCATCAGGACGAAGAATTCCTTGGAGTTATTTCTGGTGTTACTGAATGGGGAATTTATGTTGAAATCGTTTCTAACAAATGTGAAGGAATGGTAAGAATCAGGGAGATAAAAGAGGATTACTATACTTTTGACGAAAGACAATATGCTTTGGTTGGAGCTACTTCAAACCGTTTATTGCAGTTGGGAGACGAGATTTATGTGAAAGTAAAAAATGCCGATTTAGTTAAAAAACAACTTGATTTTCATTTTTTACGACGAGCAGAATAAGTATAATTTAAAAAATAAAAGTATGAAAAAGCTAATTATAGGAGCAGCAATTTTATTTGTACAAATGTCTTTTGGTCAGGTTACCAAAGAGTTGGGTGATTTTGATACTGTAAAAGTATTTGATAAATTAAGCGTAAAATTAGTTCAGGGATCTGAAAATAAAATTGTTATAAAAGGAGCAAGAGAAGCAGAATTAGAAGCTGTTAATAAGAATGGTATTTTGAAATTAAGAATGCCATTTCCAAAACTTCTATCAGGAAATGATCTTGAAGTTACTTTGTATTATAAACATATAGAATTGATTGATGCTAATGAAGGAGCAACTGTAACAAGCAATGAAGCTATCAAAGCCACTTCATTTAAAGTAAGTGCACAAGAAGGGGCAGTTATAAATGTTGATTTAGATGTTGATAAACTAAAAGTAAGCTCAGTATCAGGAGGTTCTATCACATTAACTGGTAAAGCTGCAAATCAAGATGCTAGTTTAGGTGCTGGAGGTTATTTACTAGCAAGTAAATTGGCCACTTCTCAGACTACTGTAAGCGTTTCTGCGGGCGGAAAAGCAGATGTTAATGCTTCTACCCTTGTCGATGCAAAAGTGAGCGCAGGAGGCTCTATTTACATTTATGGAAAACCAAAGCAAATAAACCAAAAAACTGTTTTTGGAGGTAAAATTGAAGAAGTAAAATAACAAGTCGTATTTGATGATAAATGATATTCTAGCGGGGCTTCCCTGGGGACTTGTTCTCAGTTTTATGGTAGGACCAGTATTTTTTGTTTTATTAGAAACCAGTATCACAAAAGGTTTTAGATCTGCAATTGTTTTCGATTTAGGTGTAGTGTTAGGAGATATTTTCTTTATTGCTATTGCTTATTTAGGAAGCTACAGATTGATTTCGAGTTTAAAAGATGATCCAGCTCTTTTTATTTTTGGAGGGATTATTATGCTTTCTTATGGTATTATTTCCTTTTTAAAACTAAAGAAAGAAGAAAAAATAAACGATGAAGAAATCGACCGTGATATTTTAAAAAGAAACTATGGCAGTTTGTTTGTAAAAGGCTTTTTACTGAACGTTATTAACATTGGAGTTTTAGGATTTTGGCTAGCAGTAATTATCTCTGTAGGACCAAAGTTAGAAATGCAAACGCCAAGAATGATGACTTTTTTTGCTGCAGTAATAATTACTTATTTACTAATTGATTGTGCTAAAATTTTATTAGCCAAACAGTTAAAAACAAAAATGACTCCAACTAATATCTTAAAAATTAAAAAAGGAATTAGTGTAGTTTTAATGGTCTTTGGATTTGCTTTAGTAATTCAAGGATGGTTTCCGAAAGAGAAAGAAATGGTTAAAAATGCTTTCGAAAGAATAGAAAAGAAGTAGTTGTTAATAACTCAAATTATATTTAAAAAGCCTCTGATTTTCAGAGGCTTTTTTGTGTTTATAAGTATAGTTTTGTCATTCTGAGGAACGAAGAATCACACACGGTATTCACACACTTTTGTGGAGCTTCTAGTGTGATTCTTCGTTCCTCAGAATGACAAGATTGTGGAAAAAATTAGACATAAAAAAAACCTCTAAAGAAATTTAGAGGTTTTAGAGGCATCGTCCGGATTCGAACCGGAGTAGGAGCTTTTGCAGAGCCCAGCCTAGCCGCTCGGCCACGACGCCATTACTTGAACGGTTGGCAAAAGTAACTAAAATCTTTAAATTTCAAAAGTTTCGAATGAACTATTTTAAAAAAATGTAGATTTAATTCTAACAATTACTTTCTAATTTCCGTCATTTTTATAGTAACTGACTCAACATCACCGCCAATAGGAGGATTAACTTTTGAAACCCAAACTGTAGTTTTTTCTACAGTTTCTATCTCTGCAAGCACTCGAATATTGATTCTTTTGGCTACATGTTCTAATAAATGCGAACGAATTGCCATTTCTTCTGCCACAATTTTGTTCAAATGAACGTAATCAACAGTGTCTAAAAGATGATCTGTTTCGGCTGATTTCTGTAAATTGGTTTTAATTTTTAGATCAACAGTATAATCAGATCCAATTTTTCCTTCTTCAATTAAACATCCGTGGTAAGAAAAAGTACGGATATTTTTCAGTTTTATAACTCCCATTTTTATCTTGTTTCAAGTTTAAAGTTTCAGGTTTTGCGCTAGTTAAATAACTTTAAACCTGAAACCTGAAACCTTTTTTTTATCTTTGCTAAAATTACTATAAAATAATGGCATCAGAAGAGAAATCACTCAATTTTATTGAACAAATCATAGAGGAAGATGTAAAATCAGGTCTTCCAAATAACAAACTTCGCTTTCGTTTTCCACCAGAACCTAATGGTTATTTACACATTGGGCATGCAAGTTCTATTGCTTTAAATTTTGGTTTAGGAATTGATTATCAATCTCCTGTGAATTTACGTTTTGATGATACAAACCCTGAAAAAGAAGAACAGGAATTTGTTGATGCTATTAAAAAAGATGTAGAATGGTTAGGATATACTTGGGCAGAAGAATGTTATGCTTCAGATTATTTCCAACAATTATATGATTGGGCAGTTTTATTAATTAAAAAAGATAAAGCTTATGTTGACAGTCAATCTTCTGAAGAAATGGCTATTCAAAAAGGAACTCCAACAACTCCAGGAACTGACAGTCCGTACAGAAATCGTTCAGTTGAAGAAAACCTTGATTTATTCGAAAGAATGAAAAATGGTGAATTTGAGGCTGGTACACATATTCTTCGTGCAAAAATTGACATGAAATCAACAAACATGTTAATGCGTGATCCTATCATGTATAGAATTTTACACAAACATCACCACAGAACTGGAGATGCTTGGAAAATCTATCCAATGTACGATTGGGCACACGGACAAAGTGATTATTTAGAGCAAATTTCTCACTCTTTCTGTACACTAGAATTCTTGCCTCATCGTGAATTATACGATTGGTTTTTAGATCAGATTTTTGATGATAATAAGCTTCGTCCAAAACAAAGAGAATTTGCTAGACGTAACTTATCACATACTGTTGTTAGTAAAAGAAAATTACAGCAACTAGTTAAGGAAAAGCATGTTAACGGTTGGGATGATCCAAGAATGTCAACTATTTCTGGATTAAGAAGACGTGGTTATACAGCTGCTTCATTGCGTAATTTTGCTAACACAATTGGTATTGCAAAACGTGATAATCTGATCAATGTATCGGTTTTGGAATTCTGTATTCGTGAAGATTTGAACAAAATTGCACCTCGTGTAATGGCTGTTTTGGATCCTGTAAAATTGGTAATTACAAATTATCCAGAAGGAAAAGAAGAGTGGTTGGAAGCAGAAAATAATCAAGAAGATGAAAATGCAGGTTTCAGAAAAGTGCCTTTTTCTCGTGAATTATACATTGAAAGAGAAGACTTTTTGGAAGAAGCTCCAGCTAAATATTTCCGTTTAACTTTAGGAAAAGAAGTTCGTCTTAAAAATGCGTATATTATTAAAGGAGAATCAGTCATAAAAGATGCTGAAGGTAATATTACTGAAATTCATGTTACTTATGACACCGATTCTTTAAGCGGAAGCGGAACAGAAGCAAGTCAAAGAAAAGTATCTGGAACTCTTCATTGGGTTTCTATCCAACATGCTTTGGAAGCAGAAGTTCGTTTGTACGATCGTTTGTTTTCAGATGAAGCTCCGGACAGTTATAAAGAGAAAAACTTCTTAGATTTTGTGAATCCAAATTCATTAGAAATTGTTACCGGATATGTTGAACCAAGTTTATCAACAGCTCAAAATGAAGATAAATTTCAGTTTCAACGTTTAGGATATTTTACTGTTGATAAAGACTCAACTCCTTCAAAATTAGTGTTTAATAAAACTGTTGGATTGAAAGATGCTTGGGAAGAAAAAGGTAAAAAAGAAGAAAACAGCATCAATAATTCTTTGAAAGAAATCAACAAATATTTTAAAGTTGAAACTAAACCTGAGAGAATTGCAATTGAAAGTGCAATAGGAGAGAACATCAAAAATGTTTCTAGTTTCTCTTTGATACAGAATTCATTAAAGAAAAATATCAACAATAATAAGGCTTCGCTGTTGTTTTCTCAGTTTATTTTGAAATATTCAAACTGGAAATCTGCAGATTTTGAAGAAGAAGATATTAAGAAATTATATTCAATGTCTTTAAAAAGTGAATCGACTTATGTAAGATCAAAAGCACTTTTGAATTTAAGAGATATTGAAAGTGAAAATTTAAGAAATCAGTTTTCTGATGAAATTTTGAAATTATATTCAAATCCACCAAAAAATGCTTCGGAGAGAGAAATTGAAATTCTTTCTGAAATGGTGAAGAAGTAATATCAATCAAATTTATGAAAAGCGCTTTTATAAGCGCTTTTTTTTATTATATAGATTTACTATTAAAATTTAAAAGATTATAATTTTTATAGATTAAAATTGACTCTCATAAATTGATTTTAATCGAAAATAAAAAAAGGTTGGATAACCAATTCATTTTTTAAATTTAGATTTATTAGAAGTCTTTATTTGAGTTTTACCTCTTTTTTGCTCCCGATTTTGTTGTAAAAATTTATAATATAACTTTAAAAGATGTTTTTATTTATTTTAATTGATTTTAATTATTATTTATAAAATCTATTATTTTTATATTTTTAATTTATTTTATAGATTAAAATTGGCTTTCATAAATTAATTTTAAAGTAAAATAAATTTTAACTGGATAACTAATTCATTTTTTTAGTTTAAGTTGATTATAAGTCTTTATTTTAATTTTTATCTTTTTTTACCCTTTATTTTGGTGTGATTTTAAAATATATAAATATTATTTATAAAAGTTTCTATTTTAAATTAATTATGTTTATTATTTATTTTATCTATTTAATTTTTATTTTTTAATAATATATTTTATTATTTTTAGAATCTATAAAATGTTTATTTTAAATTAGTATTATTATTATTTATAAAATCTATTTTATTTTAATTTTTTATTAAGTTTATTGATGTATTATAATCTTGATAAATTATCTTCTGGTGAAAATAAAAATGCTCGAGTAGAGAAGGAGATTTTTGTTTTTTCATTTGATAACACATTTTATTTCTTCTTAAAATTTAAAATTAAGTTTTTTCTTATTTTTTAAGTTTCTGACTTCAATTTTATAATTATAAAAAATTATTATCGATTTTTTAATAATTAAAATTTTATCTATTATTTATAAAAGTGATTAAAAATTTTTAAACTATAGTTTTTATAGATTAATTTTAACCTTCATAAATTGATTTTAAGACGTTTTTTTAACTGAATTGATAGATAACTCATTTTTTGAATTATTGTTTATTTATGATCTTTATTTTAGTTTTTACTGTTATTTTGGTCAGTTTAACGGCTTGTTAACACACAATTGTTTATAAAACTGCTATTTTTAACTCAATACCAAAGGTCAGAGATGATTTTTGTAAAAAATTAAAATTTGCCGTAAAGAATCTAAGCTGAAATTTATTGTTTTTAGAAACTCGTAATTTTTATGACAATAGATTTTCAAAACTGATTTCCCAAAAAGACAATTTTATGTTCTCATTTTTATTATGATGTAATTTTGATAATATCTCCCGTAAATGATATTTTTTGAAATTGGATTGTAATGACAAAATTCCATAATGTTGAATTTGAGTGAAAGTTTAGTTTTTAAATTTCAAAATCTGACAATTTTTAATTTAAATCTAATTATCATGAAAATTTTATATTTCGCAGTAGCGCTATTATTTGCAAACGTAGCAATTTCGCAAACACATCAAATTACAAAACACAATGGAGAACAACTTGATGTAAATTTTATTAAAGCTGAAAATGGTTTTGTTTACTATTCTTTAAACGGAAGTTCTGAAGAAGTTAAGATTAGCAAATATGCTGTCTCATCTATTACAAACAAACAAACAAAACAAACTCAGACAATTTCTGATAAAATAATAGTTGATTCAAAAGACGATTACAAAATGGTAACTGTTTTGCCACAAGAAAAAACAATAGGACTGAAACAAGTTGCTAGTTTTACAGGTGTCTCGACAAGGACAAAAGGCGAACCACCAATTGCAAATCAAAACCAGACTGCTATGAGAATCAAAACTAAATCAGCTTCAAATGGTTATCCTTTTGTTAGCATTATTGAAAAAGCAGATGGTAAGTACGAAGCTGTTGCTTATGTGTATTAATAAGACTGTTAATTTTTTGTAAATTACAATCTATCAAAGTTTTATCATTTTAAAAAAGACTATCTTTATTAATAATTTTAAATTGTAACTATCATGTCTAAGAATTTAAATACAGCAGCAGCAATTCTAGCTGCAGCGGCTGCAGGAGCGGCAATCGGAATTTTATTTGCACCAGATAAAGGATCTAAAACTCGAGCAAAACTTAAAGAAGGTTTGGATGATGCTAAGCACAATATCAAAGATTCTTTTGATGCTAGTTCTGAGGTTCTTCGTGAAAAATTTACAAGTGCGACTCAAAATCTTGATGGTACATTAACAGAGTTACTTTCAAATGTTAGTCATAAAACAGAAGAAGTGATTACTTTTTTAGAAACTAAACTTGCTGATTTAAAAGCACAGAACGCTAAACTTCAGAAATAATATTTTGATAAAGCACATTACTTGCTTATTTTTATAAGAAAGTTTTGTGCTTTTTTTATTTAAAATTTTAATTATGGCGTTTGAAGAATTAAAAGAAAACACTGATAAAGTTCAAGATCAGGCTAAAGAATACCTTGAAAGTCATTTAGCTTATTATAAACTTTGGGGTTTTAAGGTTGCAATGAAATCGACAACTTTGATCTTTAAGTTTACTTTGATTTTATTATGTTTCAGTATGGTTTTGATTTTTGGATCTTTTGCTGCAGCTTATGCTTTTGGTTCTTTGTTTGAAAGTAATGCTCTCGGATTTTTGACAGTAGGAGGAATCTATCTTTTCTTTACCATTTTACTTTTCTTTGTAAAAGACAAGTTTGTCGAAGGACCAATTTTGGAGAAATTTTCAGAAATCTTTTTTAATGATTAATTATGGAAAGAAAAAAATACTCTTCGTATGCTGAGATTGAAAGAGATCTGGAAATTCTAAAACTCGAGAAAGAAATCAATTATCAGAAATTGGTTTTGAGTTTTCAGAAAACTAAAGAAAGCATCACACCGCAAAATATTGTAAATGGTTTTATTTCATCTTACACAGGTTATGTCAAAAAATCATTTCCAGAAATATTACAATCCGTTTTACCATTTGTTATCAATTGGTTTATAAATAAAAAAAGAGGCAATTAAGCCTCTTTTTTATTTTCAATTTATTGTTGAACATCTGGTTGAATGTCATCTTCATAACCAGATTGTCTGTGAGTTGGTTTTGGTTTTTCAATTTTTTTATTGTTCTTTTTCATCATTTCTCCAACTTGATTAGAAGCTGAGAATGAAGCAACCATGTTATTCAACATATCACTTCCAGCTTGTGGAGAATTTGGAAGAAGTATTAAGTTTGAGTTTGTATCAGATCCAATAGATTGTAAAGTATCATAATGTTGAGTTACTACAATTAGGGCAGAAGCTTCTTGAGAATTAATTCCAACTTGGTTCAAAACTTCAACACTTTCTACAAGACCTCTTGCAATTTCGCGACGTTGATCTGCAATACCTTGTCCTTGTAAACGTTTACTTTCTGCTTCGGCTTTTGCTTTTGCAACGATTCTAATTCTTGAACTTTCAGCTTCAAATTCTGCAGCAGTTTTTTCTCTATCAGCAGCATTGATTCTGTTCATTGCATTTTTTACCTGGATATCTGGATCAATATCAGTAACCAAAGTATTGATGATATCGTATCCGTAAGTAGACATTGCTTCGTTCAATTCGCGTTTTACTGCAACTGCAATATCATCTTTTCTTTCAAAAACATCATCCAGTTTTAGTTTCGGAACTTCGGCACGAACAACATCAAATACATAAGAAGTAATCTGATCGTGTGGATATTCTAATTTATAAAATGCTTCGTAAACTTTATCTTGAATCACTTTGAACTGAACTGAAACTTTCATTTTTATGAAAACGTTGTCTCTAGTTTTAGTTTCGATGATAACATCTAACTGCTGAATTTTAAGATTTACTCTTCCGGCCAATCTATCAACCATCGGAATTTTAAGTTGCAATCCTGAATTTCTAACACTTTGAAATTTTCCAAAACGCTCGATAATTACAGAAGATTGTTGTTTCACAGTAAAGAACGACGACATAAAAATGAAGAACGCCAATACTAAAAAGATAATGAATGCTGTACTCATGGTTATTTAATTTATATTTATGATTCTGGTAAATTACGAAAATTCTTCTAAAATAAAATTATCAAACATTAAAAAAACGCTAAGAACATTTTGTAGATGTTTCTTAGCGTTTAGTTTTTTTAAACCATTAAGGCATTAAGTAAATTAAGTCAAGCTTTGTCAAGATAATTAAGCTAAGCTTCATGAACTTAAAAACTTTTTTTTATCATCAAGTTGAGCTTAATAAACTTAATATCTTAATGGTAAATTATTTTATAATGTTGAAATTGCTTTCTGAATTCTAGAAATAGTTTCTGTCTTTCCAATAATTTCTACAATGTCAAATAGGTGAGGACCTTTCAAAGCTCCAACCAAACTTAAACGGAAAGGTTGCATAACTTTACCCATTCCGATTTCGTTTTTAGTTAACCAATCTTTTACAATTGTTTCAATATTTACAGAAGTAAAATCTTCAATATTTTCTAAAACAGAAATCAATTCTTGCATTAAAGTTGGAGTTTCTTCTTTCCAATTTTTGCTTGCTTTCTCATCATAAGATGTTGGTGCTTGGAAAAAGAAATCTGTTAACTCCCAAAAATCAGAAACGAAATTTGCTCTTTCTTTAATCAAAGAAACAATTCTAGTTGTCACTTCGATAGGAGTAGAGAAACCTTTTTCTTCTAAAATAGGAGAGAAGGTTTTTGCTAAATCTGCATCATTTTGCTTTACTAAATATTGGTGGTTGAACCATTTGTTTTTCTCAGGATCAAATTTTGCTCCAGCTTTGTGAACTCTGTTCAAGTCAAAAGACTCTGCTAATTCTTCTAAAGAAAATATTTCTTTGTCAGTTCCATCATTCCATCCTAGTAAAGCAAGGAAGTTTACAACTGCTTCTGGGAAGAATCCTTTTTCTCTGTAACCAGATGAAATGCCTTCTTCCGTTTTCCATTCTAAAGGAAATACTGGGAATCCCATTTTGTCTCCATCTCTTTTTGATAATTTACCATTTCCAACTGGTTTCAAAATCAATGGTAAGTGTGCAAATTCTGGAGCTTCCCAACCAAATGCTTTGTATAATAAAACGTGAAGTGGCATAGATGGCAACCATTCTTCTCCACGAATTACATGAGAAGTTTCCATCAAATGATCATCAACAATATTGGCTAAATGGTACGTTGGCATTCCGTCACTTTTGAACAAAACTTTATCATCCAAAAGATTAGTTTCAAACTTAACATCTCCACGAATGATATCTTTTAAATGTAAAGTTTCATCAACTGGAGTTTTAAAACGGATTACATAATGTTCTCCATTTGCAATTCTCTTAGCAGTTTCATCAGAAGAAATTACTAACGAAGTATCTAATTTTTCACGATTGTGATGATTGTAAATAAATGTTTTTCCTTCAGCTTCGTGTTGTTTTCTATGTGCATCCAATGCTTCTGGAGTATCAAAAGCATAATACGCCCAACCAGAATTTATTAATTGATCGGCATATTGTTGGTAAAGATCTTTACGTTCGCTTTGTCTGTACGGACCAAATTTTTCATTTTTTCCAACAGTTTCTTCAGGAGCAATTCCTAACCATTCAAGAGCTTCCATAATGTAAGCCTCTGCACCAGGAACAAAACGAGTCTGATCTGTATCTTCAATTCTCAGATAAAAAACTCCGTTATGTTTCTTTGCAAATAAATAATTAAATAGGGCAGTACGAACTCCGCCAATATGTAATGGTCCAGTCGGACTTGGTGCAAAACGCACACGAACTTGCTTTGACATTTGTTTAAATTTTGATGCAAAGATACAACATTAGTCAAAAGCCGAAAGTCGAAAGTCTGAAAGCTTTTACCTTGATAATGTAACTTTTGACTTTCGACTTTTGACTTTCAAACTTAATGTTATAATTACTACTTTTATGGGTTATAATTAAAAGAGATTTATTTTGAAGACATCATCTGCAATATATCAAAAGCTCGAGGCTTTCATTAAGAAATATTATACCAACGAATTGATAAAAGGGATCTTACTTTTTACTGGTTTTGGTTTATTATATTTTTTGTTTACGCTTTTTGTGGAATACTTTCTTTGGTTAAAACCATTAGGAAGAACTTTCCTTTTTTGGATTTTTATTGCTGTTGAAGTTTTCCTTTTGGTTCGTTTAATTCTATTTCCATTATTCAAATTATTCAAACTTCAAAAAGGAATTGATTATAGTCAAGCTTCAAAAATTATCGGAAATCATTTCACAGAAGTGAGTGACAAGCTGACGAACTTTTTACAATTGTCTTCAGAAAATAATGCTGAAAGTTCAGAATTAGTTTTGGCTTCAATTGAACAAAAAGCAAATTCATTGCAACCAATTCCGTTTGGAAATGCAATCAATTTTAAAGCTAATAAAAAATATTTGCCGTTGGCTTTAGTTCCAATTTTGCTTTTTGCAGTGTTTTATATTTCTGGAAATAGTAATGTAATTTCTCAAAGTTTGAATAGAGTAGTGCATTTTAATTCTGCGTTTTTGCCACCAGCTCCTTTCAAATTTGTGGTTTTGAATTCTAATTTACAAGCAGAACAAAACAAAGATTTTGTTATCAAAATGGAATCTGTTGGAAACGTAGTTCCAGAAAATGTGATGATTCATATTGGTAACGAAAGTTATTTTATGGAATCTTCTCAACCTGGTAAGTTTGAATTTAAAGTAGAGAAACCAGCAGAAGATATTCGTTTTTCTTTTGAAGGAAATTCAGTTCTTTCAGAGGAATATGATTTGAAAGTTATCACTGTTCCATCTATTGCAAACTTCGAAATGGTTTTGAATTTTCCTTCTTATCTAAAGAAAAAATCAGAAATAATTCAAGGAACTGGAAACGCAATTGTGCCTGAAGGAACAACCGTAACTTGGAAAATGAATACCAAATCTACCCAAGAAGTAACATGGAAAAGAGATAATGTAGTATTCAAGTTCAATAAGGTAGAAAATGAGTTTAAATTGGCTAAAAATATTAGTCAAAATACAGAATATCAAATTCTTACGTCAAATAATAAGGTAAAAAACTACGAGAAATTAGACTATCAGTTGTCTGTAATCAAAGATCAGTATCCAACCATCAATGTAGGGCCTGCACCCGACAGTTTGAAGCTAGATAAGAACTATATTTTAGGAAGATTGGGTGATGACTACGGACTTTCGAAACTGCAAATTGTATACTACGAACGTAACAAACCACAATCTGCTAAGCGTGGAAACATTCCTGTAAAGGCTGGAGTATTTGATCAATTCGTTTTTAATTTTCCAAGTAACCTTCCAGTTGAAGAAGGTGTTTCGTACGAATACTATTTCGAAGTTTTTGATAACGATGCACCACACGGATTTAAGAGTACAAAGTCTTCTACGTTTTCAGATCGTGTAGCTACAACAGATGAAATTCAAGATCAAGAATTACAACAGCAAAATAATAATATCAATAGTTTATCTAAATCTTTGAAGAACCAAACGAAGCAAATTTCTGAGATGGACAAGCTTCAAAATACAGGAAAAGAAAAAGATAATTTGGAGTTTAAAGATCAGCAGAAGATTAATGATTTTATCAAACGTCAGAAACAACAAGACGAAATGATGAAACAATTTTCTGAGAAAATGAATCAGAATCTAGATAAGTTTAAAGATGATAAGAAAGATAAAACAGCTGAAGATTTACAAAAGCGTTTAGATAATGCACAGAAAGATTTAGAAAAGAATCAGAAATTATTAGACGAATTGAAGAACTTGAATGATAAATTAAACAGTGAAGAACTGTTTGATAAAATGGAAAAGTTCAAACAAATCAGTAAAAACCAGTCTCGTAATTTAGAACAATTGGTGGAGTTAACCAAGCGTTTTTATGTTTCAAAGAAAGCAGAACAAGTTGCTGAGAAATTAAATAAACTGTCAGAACAACAGGAACAGTTATCTAATAAAGAGAAAGAAAATACGAAAGAGAAGCAAGACGAAATCAATAAATCTTTTGATAAGATTCAAGAAGATTTAAAAGATTTGAAAGAGGAAAATATGACTTTAAAAAAACCTCTTGATATTCCATCAGACGCTTCTAAAGAGAAAGATGTAGATAATGATCTGAATAAAGCTTCTGAAGAATTAAGTAAAAAGAATACTTCTGGAGCTAAGCCAAAACAGAAAAGTGCGGCTAAGAAAATGAAGAGCATGGCTCAGGAAATGCAGAGTGAAATGGAAGGTGGAGAACAAGAACAATTAGAAGAAGATGTTGCAATGCTTCGTCAGATTCTAGATAACCTTTTAGCTTATTCTTTATCGCAAGAAGATGTGATGAAACAGTTCAAAGCAATGAAATTGGGTTCATCTACATTTACTAAGAATATCAAGATTCAGCAGAATTTGAAACAACAGTTTAGACATGTTGATGATAGTTTGTTTGCACTTTCACTACGTAACCCAAAGGTAGCAGAAGACGTAACTAAAGAAATAGGAAATGTACAATACAACATGGACAAGGCTATTGAAACGTTAACCGATGTTCAGATTCCTAGAGGAGTTTCACACCAGCAATATGCAGTTTCATCTGCCAATAAATTGGCCGATTTCTTAAGTGATTTATTGAATAATATGCAGATGTCAATGTCTAAACCAGGAGCTGGAAAACCTAAACCAGGAGACGGACAAGGAATGCAATTGCCAGATATTATCCAGAAACAAAAAGGTCTTGCCGATAAGATGAAAGACGGAATGAAATCTGGACAACAGCAAGGTGATAAACCAGGTGAAGGAAAAGATGGAAAGTCTGGACAAGGACAAAGTGGTCAAGGTAAAGACGGTCAGGGTAAAGAAGGACAAGGGAATAAAAGTGGAGATAAAGGTTCTTCTGGTAAAGATGGAAAGAATGGAAAAGGAGAGAAGAATGGTAATGAAGGTGAAGATGGAGAAGGAGACGCAGAAGCTATTATGGAGATTTACAAAGAGCAAGTTAAACTGAGAGAAGCATTGCAAAAAGAATTAGCGAAGAAAGGTTTGGACTCTCAAGGTAAATCTGTAATCGATCAAATGAAGCAATCTGAAAAGCAGATTTTAAATAAAGGTTTTAAGAATGAGAACCTGCAACGTATATTAAATATCCAACAAGAATTATGGAAATTAAACAATGCAGTTCAGCAACAAGGGCAAGATACACAAAGACAATCTGAAACAAATAAGGCTGAATTTACAAATCGTTCGAATGCTTTACCTAGTTCACTATTGGATTATTTAAACAGTGTAGAGATATTAAACAGACAATCACTACCTTTGCGCTCGAATTTTAATCAAAAGGTTCAAGAATACTTTAATACAAAATGATAAATTTTAATTACGAAACAGATTTTACTTTAGGAGACGAGCAGGCTTTTAGCGACTGGTTAAGTGCTGTAATTGTATCTGAAAACAAGAATGAAGGAGAAATCAATTATATATTTTGTGACGATGAATATCTACATAAGATCAATGTTGAATATCTAGATCACGATACGCTTACAGATATTATCAGTTTTGATTATACTGTTGGTAACGAGTTGAATGGAGATATTTTTGTTTCTGTAGAACGTGTTGCAGACAATGCAAAGGACTTCAATGTTTCATTTGCTGAAGAACTTAAAAGAGTGCTATCTCATGGTATACTACATTACTGTGGATACAAAGACAAGACAGATGAAGATGCTCAATTAATGAGAGCAAAGGAAGAGGAGAAGATGAAGATGTTTCACGTGGAACAGTAAATAAACCTCTTTAGAAAATAAAAATATGTTCCACGTGAAACGTTTAAGATTTTGAATTTTTACAACGTTCCACGTGAAACATATTTAAAAATTATAAGGTTAAACAGTAACGTTCCACGTGGAACGTTGTATAAAGAATTTAAATAAAAGATTAAATCGTTCCAGGTGGAACGATTTTTTAGGTTTGAATTTTGAGGAAATAAACGTGATGTTTCACGTGGAACGATCTTTGGAAATTGAAATATTTGAGAATTGAAAAACCAGAACGTTTCACGTGGAACATAAATTTGAGTTCTGATTTGAAAGTTCAGAATGGAAGTTCAGAATGGAAGTTCAGAATGGAAGTTTAGAATGGAAGTTTAGAATGGAAGTTTAGAATGGAAGTTTAGAATGGAAGTTTAGAATGGAAGTTTAGAATGGAAGTTTAGAATGGAAGTTTAGAATGGAAGTTTAGAATGGAAGTTTAGAATGGAAG